>Ga0126339_10003380_pt1 | contig 11614 bp, 7 predicted proteins | sample OrbTmetagenome_2_FD_92532 | JGI IMG/M metagenome (GOLD analysis project Ga0126339, IMG submission 92532) | Coral microbial communities from Petempiche,Puerto Morelos, Mexico - Orbicella T R C metagenome | ecosystem: Host-associated > Invertebrates > Cnidaria > Coral | place: Petempiche,Puerto...
ACGTAACCAATGTTTATATAATTTTAATGCCTTATTATAATATTTTGTATATGCCTGAATAGTCTCACGGCTATAATTATTTAGGACTCAAGTCTTAGTAAACACCACAAATTATCACAAAAAATAATGATTTTAAACGGTTGGCCAAACTCTACCGGACTACCGAAGATTTCATTGGGTGCTGGCAAAATAAGGCCCTGGAGTCATGTATAAAGACACCTGTTCTTTGCACAGGCAGGCCACCTTACCTGCATGGTCAAATGAGTTCCTTGTCTATCTGTAGAAAAAAATGCAATTGTGGAATGGTGTAATCTGAAGTGGTGATGAAACCAAAGTCGTTGACCGGCCACATCGTCAAATTTATGTCTTGTCTGTCAGGCTATATCTGCTGAGGTTATCTCGAGCCTAAGATGTTAAGCGTGATTTTAAACGGCCTCTTGAAAGCGGCTTTTCTTTAAACGGCTTCTTGAAGGCGGCTTTTCTTAGAGTCACGTCTCAGCTAGGCTTTTAGTCCTGGATGCAAATGGTTAATGTACAGAACTTAATCTGCTATTTGCTTTTCAGAGATGGAGCTTTTCCTGGTCGATATTGCGGGCGACAGGAGCCTCAACGAAGAACAGCGTTTAAGACGAGACACCCTGGCAGAGAAAGTCTTAAGTTTTCGCCGGCAAAAGGATGTTCTGAAATCTGCATCATCCTATACATGTTCCTCCTGCTTGTCAAGAGCGTACGTGGAGCAAGTCAGCAACGTGGCCTGGCCCAAAGTCAAATATAACCGCCCCCGCTCGAACTCGTATCCGTTGATAAAGCGGTTGAACCCTCTACCTCGAGTAATAGAGGAAGACGAAACGGCAGAAATAGAAAAACCGGCACTGCCTCATACACGCGTTCCTCAGGTTCAAACATTGAATTGGACGGATACCAAACTCTCGGACGAATGGCTGTACAAAATCAACACGCTAAGGTCTACTTTAACATCGTTAGATTCTTCCAGGGCTAAAGGCTCTGATCGCGCCGAGAGGATGCCGGGAGAAAAGCGCAGCAGTGTTGATAAGCGAGCTGCATTCGAAGCTTCCAACCAAGATTCGCCTGCAGGGTGTAAAAGCGTGTCGATCGAGCGCCTCAGAAGAGTTGTTAAAGAAGACCATATTCGCGATCGTCCTTGTGTCAGGAACAGGCCTATTTCTAAAACTGATCACGTGCGTAAACCAGATTCTACTTACATCTCGTTGATTAGTGGATTCACGCAGAAAGAATCACAGCGTAGAAGTCATGATGACGAGGCACACAATCACGCAAAGGACTCTGACTCCAAAAAGGAGAAAAACTGTAAGAATTTGAAGTGCATACAAATGAACATGTTTGTTCCAAGAAATCTCTTCTGCTCTTCTCAAAGAAGCACTCGTCGTCAAATGTCGAACAGTTCCGAATATATTCAACAAATAGCAAGTCTAGGATGCTAGCTCCGACATGTAAAATGCGATCAGGCAGTTTTAAAACCTGGTAAAATAAGAGTGAGAAATGGTTTAGGTCATTTAGTGGATAAAATCCTTTGTTTTTCATTCATTTTACGACGATTTTCACATGATCATCTCAAGGTTTCATTGAATTAATTTGAATGACGGTGTTATTATCAAGGACTAGAATAGTGTGTGATCATGCTATCCTCAACGCCAGTGATTTCTTTGTGTGGGTAGATTTTATGGTGTCTGTTACTTTTTTGATCATTATTTCCTAGGTGAACTTTCTTGTCGTTCCATTAAAAGGTATTCTTTACATGTTACAATATAGAAAACTACCGATGGGTTCGCACCTGCCAAGCCTTTTCACCAGGACAAAAATCATGGACATATGCGAAGCAGTTGATAAAGTTCTAAAGATCTCTTCTTTAGATGCTTGCTGTAGTAAAGTGAAATATAATTTAAATAAACAAATAATTTGTTCAGTGAAATATTGTAATTTATTATATTACAGGCACCAGTGTTTTGGTGGAAAATTCACCACTCGTAAAATACGAGACCCCTCTTGGACTCAAGTGCAATATTTTCCGTATCGTCGACTGCCGTGTGATATCCCTTACGGGTTAAGTTGCAAATATATTCAGTGAAAGTGCAGTTCTTTGCTACAATCTAGAAGTCATGGACAACATGAGACACGAATGTTGTAAAACCAGTTAAAGATCTGACGAAATTTAGATTTTATCAAATTGAGTTAATGTATATTAAGAAATGATCCGGCTATGTTCGTTTGCCAAGCTTTGACCAAAGAATAAATCATAAGAATTTGTCATGCATTTTACTGGTAGTCGTTGATTGCCTTTTTACATGTTGCTTCCCTCATCGTTGAATGTTTGACGTTTTTTCCCATGCAGTGATTGACTTTTTTCCATGCCTCCTCCAGGCCCTTTGTACCCAAGAGAAGTATGGTCACGTTGAATTAATTTAATGCCTTTCCTCTAACTATAATCAAACTTAAAAATATCGAGTATCCGTTAACTGGATTGATCATGATCTATAAAATTGAACATAGCGTTCTCTGGAAAAAAAAAAAAAAATTAAGAATCATAAGCTTGCGTAGCCGGTCTAATGTACTATAATCAAACTGCAAGTCCCGGCCTCAGATTGGAATGAACATCTAACTCGTGTAGACAAGGACTTTGAAAGTACATGAAATGAAAAAAAAGGTTAATGAAGTGTCAAGTACCTAACCTTGTAAAAAAAAAAAAAGAAAAAGTTAAGTAGTAATTATAATTATTGGGACGCTTGAAATAACTAAAAAAACATACTCATTTACAAATATTAAAGTCACGAAAACAATTCATGACATCCAACTTATATCTAATGTTGATAACTTGATAAAGCAATTATGCTGTGCTGTGATAGGGCGGAGGTTCACCGGCGGACGCTTGGATCGTCTGTATGGCATTTTTCCCTCGTATAAACGACGCAAATTGTTTTCAATATGCTCATGTAGATCACAATATCCCGAAGTGAACACAAGTTGATATTAGGCTAGTATAAAAGAGTTTGCACAAAATATATCAGTGAGCTGATATTAAAGTACTTATGAGCTGATTACTTTAGCAGTGCAATTCCAAGTTATAGTTTGTTTTGTTCGTTTGCTTCCTCGCTGTCTGTGCAGGTTTCTGTGTGGCCATTGTATTTCTACAATGAAGTCCAGTAATGCGGTTGGATTATTAAGCGTCTCTTTTGTCGTTTCGAATTCCAGCCCAAAAATATCGGTTGCTATTGATGTGAGCGTTAATTATATTACACCTGTAGTTATTGGAGCAGTTCAATAACAATCATACGAGTCTCAGTAGTTCTTTTACCAGGTACAGGGAACAGTCGTCGCTGAAAAGGTCCTGTAGTTCTGTTGGTATGTGCTGATAAGTTGATAAACTAAAGTTACACGAGAACAAAAGAAACAAAACAAGTGTTGACGGAAGGTACAAACAGCCAATTGAGCATAACGGCTTTGCTTTGAAACTTATCTCTCAGCAGGAGGTAAAGCACAAAATTGAAAAGAACCAAGTCCTTTAAGAGACAGTATGCATTACTTTTTTTGATTGATTGATTGTTATCGGCCAAGTTATATCTGAGAGGGGTGAGCGGCTTAAGTTTAAGACCTTTTTTTCTGCTTTTACTACAGATTTAGCAAGATTTGCTGTACGCGTGCCTCGTACCACAATCGTTCTTGTTGATCCAGGCAGCAAAACAACAACTTAATACTGACCACAACGTGAAAAGCAGAACCATTCGTTATATCTGTTTATGTGCATGGTTGTACGTTAATTTACTAAGGTTTGTACATGATATTTTATGACTCAAGTTTTTGCGGGCGCTTTCTCCACGTCTGAAAATGCCTCTAAAGATTTTAAGCAAATGTATTGCAAAAGCAGGTTTAAATATATTGGCTGTACAAAAATGACAAGCAACGATACTATATTTGCGTGAAAATGGATTAGAATGCGCTGGTATTTTAATAACGTTAATACAAAAAGTGCAAAGAACAGTTCTATCTATAATTCACTACAGGAATGCTTAAGTAATCAAAAGGTCGTCCATTACTGGTAACGGAAAGCAGAACAAATCGAAAATAATCCCATAAGCTTTGCACGTAATTGTCTTGCTTTATCTCACATCCAATTATTTGTTAGACCAGGCACAAGTGAGGTGCGCGAATGTTTGTGGCGTTCACCTCGTGAGCGTCGTTACGTAATTGCATTGGAAAGGCCATTCATCTGAGTCAACTTTTTGCGGGTTTTTCTCAGTGTTTGTTTGGTTGTTGTTGCACTCGACTCACTGAGATTCGTCAGAAATTGGTAAGAAGCTAAGAAATGTAATCACGTGGGAGCATCGAGCGCCTACAACTAAGTGTATTGAAACTATGTTCGTTTTATTTTGCAGATAGTTTAACACACCACAGGTGTTTAGAACTGGGAGCTTCGCTTTTCACTTCTTTCCAGACTTTTTAGCCGGTGTTGTTCAGAACGATGGCAAAGTGTTTTAATCCACTTCCACGTATATCGGAAGAAAGTGAAACAAATGGTGAAGTAGTGGCTGCTAAATCTACAATCCCTCGAGTTCAAAAGGTGCCTTGGACAGATGGCAATATCTCCCAAGAATGGCTGAGGAGAATGAGTTCCATAAAAATGTCTGTATTTGCAATTAAACCTGGAATAAATCTAATCGATACCATGAACGTTCAAGTAACTGAACCGAGACCAAAACACTTGATTAAAAGAAGCTATAGTACAGGGAACCTTAGCACATTTGCTGAACGATATCCTTTAGAAGGCGTCAAGGAAGGCAATAAAGGTTTTAGCCTCCATCAATCACTACCAACAAATTCGCTGATGGCGGAGGAAATTTCTACGCGTAAACCTGATTCTACATACATCGGTTTGATAAATGGAATCATGCCAACGAACACGTCTTGCTTAAAGCATAATGCGTAACCCAATTGGGGTTACAATGACAATTGATCTGTGATAGTGATATAGAGATTAGATGAACCTGAAAGCGGAATAAAATTAAATTAGCGGAGATAATGTTGGACTTGACGACAAAAACCTGTGCATCAGACAGCTCTGTGACCCCGGGCCATTAAAATTTATTCAGTGCAGCCATTTGGAAGTATTGTGCAATTGCTTGTAATAGCTTGAGAACCTCTAGGTTGTGGCAGGTATCGATAAATATTAAGATTGTTTTGTCAGAACCGATCCGCGTAACTGTGTTGATAGTCTATATTCATGAACATGAGGTCTTTGATTTTGTTTCGTACGAGAAAACCAGACGATGAACATTGGTGCTGTTTCTTATTGCCTTATACCAGATGCAAACACTGGTTTTATGCCTGATATAGTCTAAAAAGCCGTTTGTTTATTCCATGTTGCATATTACGCAGCGTATACGCGACAAGAATATCACTGAAACGAACCACTATCCTAGGAAATCGGTCCTTTGCAGTTTTAGGTAAAATCAAAACACGGTTACCATAGCAACGTTAAAAGCAATAGAGAAACAGTTCTTTCTCAAAATGCGTCTGAAAATATCAGCATCCCAAAGTGAAACACTTTCATGTAATCGGGAGAAAAAATTGACAAGAATGGCTCTCAGCCCTTCTCTAGCTTTTTCTCTTTCTCTATGTCACACTGTCCCATTCCCTTGTACGTCCGAGTGTTAATAAAACGGCTAGCAATCCACGCTATAGGTATAAATGGACCAGACATTCCATTGTAGTAATTAAAATAAAAATTATCTCCTATTGTCAATGTCACTTTCGATATGCATGTGAAAGGACTAAGACCAATTATTTCTCTGCGTCGCCAGGTAACACTCTTTCGAGAGAACTGTTATCTGACGAACTGCCGCAAAGACTGCTGGTATCGGTGCCAATGACTGAGACGAAGCGATAACGCCTAGCTCTGATGGTATCAGTTACCATTTCGTCATAGCGTTCCACCATTGCATGTCGGAAATAAAAGCTGGTTAAATTATTCAGTATCCATTTTCCGTGAGGATATTTATTTTTCTCGATGTTTTACCTCTTAATTCAGTTAAGTAAGATAGTCTAGCTACCAAATAGTTAATACCCGTCATTCGTTACTCTTGCATGGTATTCATCTGGCAGGCTCCAAATCGCACCATAAAATCTGAGGAAACTAAGGTACTTAATTTCGCAGGTCTTTTATTCGCGGGTCTTTAATTTCGCGATTTATTAACAGTCGCGAAAATCGCGAAATTAAAGACCCGCGAATAAAAATCCTCGCGAAATTTAAACACGCGAAATTTAACACCCATATAGAAAATTCAAATCACAGAAAAAAAAATGATTAACATGCAACAACAACAACAACAACAACATATACAGGATATGTATCGACAAATACACAAACTATTGCTGGTTTTACTGGTAAGTTCCATTTTGTATCTTCTGTTGTTAAATAACGTTATGCCTTTTGCTTGTTCCAGTAATTATCTAGAAATTCTGAAAAGTTCAGACTTTTGAAAAATAACATGAAGTTGACACCGCCGAAATCGCGAAATTTAATGCCCTCTTTTCATATTTGCCGGTTGAAATCGCGATAATAAAACCCCGCGAAATACTGTCTCGCCAAATTCGCGAAATAAAGTACCTGCGAAATTAAGTACCAATAACTTAAAGGTAGTATCGCGCAGACGAGTAAGGGGGGTCCTTCTTAACTACAGAGTTAGAGCAGTTGCTAACGGACTGCTGAAGGCGATATTTAGAGGGAAGCTTTGGAGCGTTTTTCAGTGCTAAATGGCGAACTTTACATGAGGGAACGTTTGCTTTGAAAAAAAATATGATTTTGCGTGCGTAACTAGTGTCAGTCCGTAACCCTGCAGTCAGATAATGAGTTACTTGTGTCAGAAATGCAAACAAATCGGGGGTCACCGACTTCGTTTCAAAGATAAAGCGTAAGGAAAACTACACTAATTTTGAGAAAACGGCGCACGTAATTCAGCATGCTCTACTTTGGTGAGTTAACGGAGGGAAACGATCTTAGTCATATGTTGTAGTAGTGGGTCTGTTGCGTAAATAATTGCAAATGTTGCCAACCCTTAACCCTTCAAGAGGCATTTGAAGCCGCCGCACAGATAAACAAAGAGCTAAAAATAATGGAAAACGATGGTGCATTTTGCAAAAACATCAAACTTCTAATTGATAGATTTTCTTCATTTTTTCGCTAAACGTAGAAAATCGGTAGAGAAAATGATCCATCAAAAGAAAAATGGGGGTCACCGAACGTCCAAGATCGATAAATCCAGGTAAAGCTATAGCAATGGCCATCTGTCCTACCATTGTTCATTTTATTACTTAGCGCGCGCATCGATGTATGACGTGGCGTGTGAATTTTCGTGCGCAGTAAGGATGCGCAGAAACAATTAGCGCGAACGGTCCTTACAATCCCTAAAACGTAGAAGAAAAGAGGAAGAGTTCCGATTATTCTTATAAACCAGAAATAACTTAGCCTTCTTTATAATCGTGCGCATGGGAATACTCTCTACAAGTAAAAGAGGAACACGTAACTGCTGTAGAAAGTCTGTTAATACGAATGTTTATTACCTGATAGATTTTATGATAATGTGAGTTTCATAAAGCCCATATGTAGCATCAAGCTTGTGGACCGTCGTAATCTATTGAGACTGATTTTAATTTTCGGATATAAATGCCTTTTTTAAAGTTTTAGGGTTTTTTCTATTCTGGTCATGTGACTGGTCAAATATGGCCGTGATTTTAAACTTTAAATCTGCAGGATTCTTCAATGGCACAAACTTGTCCAAAAAGCTTATCCTTACTAGGTCTGGTTTTAAAAATATGACGGTTAGAAACCTTCCTTAACAACAAATTCATGACCAATTGGTAGTTAAGACGAGCCGAGAGGAGGACCGGAAACAGCGCAAATGAGAAAAAGAAAACGAAATTGTAAGTATTTATAGCTGTCTTTCAAGAATTAGTATTAATTAATGAAGTAAAAAGTCCAGTAAACTGGGGGATTACAAGACCTTCAGCGCTCTAGTGGACAAAAACATGATACCTGTTACTGACTCCTCTTAAATGACATCTTGTGTCAAAGTTAGTTGTGTTGCATGACTTGCATTGTAATGCTGACGCTGCTAAAAGGAAGAAGTAATTACGAGTATTGCTTCTCTAGCAAACAAACACACTTACGTACACGAGTATTGAGGTCAAGTATTGGCTTTCAAGTAAATCGCCGAGTGACCGCATTGTTTTTTTTATTATTTGATTAGCACTCGACCAGTGGCCAGCTCGTAAATACGCTTCAGTAAATAAATGAATAAACGAACACAGACTCAACTGCCTTGACCTAAGATGTTTAGAATGTGAACTGGTATTAACTAACAATCTAGCCTACTAAAAGTTCAATTCAGGACCAGTTCAATACAGGATTAATTTGCAGACTCCTCTTTGTTAGCCTTAAACAAAGACAAATATCACTCGTATTTGAAAACAAAAAAAGCTACCATGAAAGCATTGTTTATATTATATAGTATGCTAACATGTCTCAACGAGTTTCTCAAAATCTCTTGAAAAAGGAAAAAAGTTAAAGTAACCATTTTGCGACGCTCATTACCCAGTTACTTTGAAACTGACATTTACTGCGAAGTAAGATTTTTAGATGTAGCAAATATTATAAAAATTCAACTAACTTTGTTTCTATTTCTTTTTTAGTGCAAAAATGTCACTAAGTTTCTACTTGGCTAAGTTTCTACTCGGCTGGGGGTTACTGTCAGAAGCAATTTGTCTTTATGCCATTGTAAAAGTTTGTAAGTTAATTGAAATGTGTTGGTAACTACAATATAAAGTACTGAAGTGTCACTAGTTTCCAAAGTGATGTCAGCAATAAATCAAGCTATTTGTTATATCATTTCACAGTATAATCAAGTCGTGTGCAGTGCCATAAACAAGAATTAACTACTTAAACGCCAGCAACAAATGAAGACTACACGTGAGCAGTTATTTCACTATTTTACAGAATTCGAGAAAAGCAGAAAATAGCAGTAAGTATAACAACTGTTTCTTTTATTTGATGAGTTTGTGTTGCTCTTTATTGAGCGTAAATCAAATTAACAATTGATAGCTATGACAGCATCCTTTTCGTTCTTGTTCAGATATTGTAAACATGTTATGATCCGCCGGCATCATACAGTATGTGGGATTTTGTATCATTCTTGTAAGAATAGCTCTCTTCTTAACTGCGATTTGTGATTTACTGCGTGATAAGATCACACCATCGTACGCCCATTTCTACCCTTTTGTCACTTCACCTCTTAACCTTCTTATGGAGCCAGGGTAAAATTCCGACAGGAAAAGTGGGAAGGAAAAAGTCAAAAGAACAACATCATATGAAAAACATGCAGCTCAACAAGACTCTACAGATTAATTATCATGCACATTGTATAGTTAAAGTGATTGGTTAACTCATAAATGTACTGCTCGATGTGCTTCATTCGAGTGATCACAAGCAAACCTGAGGAATTTTTCTGCCAGGAAAGAACTGTAAAAGCCAATAACCAGAAGTCAATAGTGAAAATTCAAAGAACTCAACCGATTTTCCACCTAGTTGGACGATGTTAAAATAATTTTTTCTACCGGTATATTGTGTAACCTCACATTAATACATGCACCGGAACAGGTTTAATATTGCAGCTTTTTCCCTGATCACATTCTGCTCTTTCCATTACAGAAGGCTGTTGTTTGATATTGGGCGACCAATTTTGTCACAACAAATAAGACAACAAAGATCGAAGGGAGAATCTTTAATTAAGCAAAGTGTTCCATCTACACGAAATGGCACAACTTTCAGCATTACCAAACGTGGCAGAAGGTGTTTGCAATGGCTGGCTGGCAGACAAAACCGACCACATTTCTCTTGCTCGTCGACCACAAATTCTTCGCGTCCACAAACTATTTTGGAAGAATGACAAGTCCTCGCGTGATTTGCTGAAAAGGATAAGTAAAATAAACTCGGGTGCTCTTGGTTTAAACGCCGAATCAACAAATTGCACTGGCGAACTAGTTAACAAGCAAGAGGACAGCGCAACAAAAGAGACTTTCAACAATTCAACCTGGGCTGTTGAAAAACGGCCCATTAAACGAAGTAATAAAACTGATGAAAGCTTCCTTTCGCCGGAACCGAGCTCTGAAGGGTCTCAAGGCCGCAAACCAGACTCTAGCTACATAAGATCGATCAGCCGAATCAACTTAACCTTTTCCGAAGTTTCCAAGAAAAACTGCAGTCATGAAACACTCGCTGCTTCCTTGTTCCAGCCAAAGTATGGTAAATTTGTAACCCAATTCCTTACAGTGAACGAAGGTGCTTTCTTTCCTTCAGAAGTGAACTTACAAGCGAAAAGAAAACTCAGCTTTGAATACATACAGGACGTTAGTATGCTTCAGTATGGACACAATTCAGTGGAGAATGGAAATTTTCGGAGATAGTCTTTCTTCTGCCATTCTTCAATTCATGCCGCGTTTTTTACTCCGCCTAACTGTTCCAGCTGAAACATTGAACGGGTCATCAAACAGCTGAGCTACATCATTTTCAACTGTTATGGAGCCGTTGTGGTGTCATTGCTAGTAATGCACTTAGTTAGGAGAGTTTTACTTGGCAAGACAGTCTGTCTACATTTTAGCCATGAATTTTACGCTTATGTGAGGTTCACTTGAATTCCTCCTTCGTTCCGAGGTCAACCCATTGATGTCAACTGCATGTTGCTAATTTTCATCCCGTCGTCTGATCCACGTAGACACTAGTCACCAACCTTTCCACGGTGAACAATAAGAACACAAAACCTTTTCAGTCTAAGACGTCCTTTAACTAAGAATTTAAGAATTCTTATAACACAAGCTTTCTACTGCCTAAACCGCAGTCTTCAACAGATGAAATGATGAAAGGGGAAATAAAAAGTTGAAAATATAGTGTGATACTGAAAAAATACAATGACATAAAGCGATGGAAACAAACTTATAAATTTTTGCTTAAAAGAATGCTGTGTGTCAGTGCCCTGATAGTGTTAGTGCTCACTGGGGGTCGTCATGGTGAGGCAAGTTTCAAAAAACTTTCTAATGCGATAATTGCCTTTCACGATATTAGGGGCGTTATTGAAGTCAATGACACGGTTATGAGATCATGCAGGATTTACTATCCTGAAGCCTTTCGCCACTGTTTGAGCGTTTCAAAGAACGTTTTAAAATTTAATATGAACCTGGCTCCAGCCCCTCGATATTTTCAAGAATCGACTTTCTTAACCAGTTTTGGTTCAGGCAAGGTGATGGTATCCAGTACTTTTATTTATTCATGCTGCTTTGTTAACATGGCCAAGCCTTTGGAGCCATGTTGTATTACCAATAATCAAGAAATTATTTCACTGGAAATTATTGGACCACAAGAGAAATTTAATGTTTTCAGTTTGCAATTTTTTTTTTTCATCCAAAATGTACAATATACATTGCGGTATAGGTCTGTATAAGTCTAAAACCCCGGCCAAATGATTGCAACATTTCAACGCAACATATCGCAACATTTTTGGGCGCAATATGTTGCACGCGTTTGGCCACCATG
>Ga0126339_10003384_pt1 | contig 11612 bp, 10 predicted proteins | sample OrbTmetagenome_2_FD_92532 | JGI IMG/M metagenome (GOLD analysis project Ga0126339, IMG submission 92532) | Coral microbial communities from Petempiche,Puerto Morelos, Mexico - Orbicella T R C metagenome | ecosystem: Host-associated > Invertebrates > Cnidaria > Coral | place: Petempiche,Puerto...
ATGGTTGATGTGGTGGTTTTTTTTCATAGAAGGTTAAATTTCGTGTTTGTGTTTTTTAAAATTTTTTTTTGCCCCCCCCCCCCCCCCCCCCCCCCAAAAAAAATCCTTCTTCTCAGATTTGAGCTGGTTATGGAGTGGCAGGGTTCTCCACAAGATCCTGCAACTGGCAAAAATTGCCATCTACTTGACCTGGGCACACCGGCTACTCAGGGAAAATATACATACGTTTTTTGGGGTTGCCTTGGCAACTTTAGGAAAGACATTATCGCTGGCTACTTGAAATTTTTCTCCGGCTATTTGAAATTTTTGGGAGAACCCTGGAGTAGGGAAATGTAGGAAACCTATTACTATTTCTGAAACTTAATTTCTATTATTCTTGGTCTCATCTATTATCACAAACTGAAACAAAGGGGAAAAAATCCAACACCAAATTTAAACCAAAATTTGCATTCATGTCAAAATTTGGATACAGAGACTACTATTTTTTAACAAATATGCCAGAGAATTATAAGGTTATGTTGATTGAGCATTGCAATCAAGTTGCTGATAATGCAATAATTTAAAAAATGATTTAGATGGCTTGTGAATTTAAAATAAGATGCTCCATGTATGATCACTCTCATATTGAATACGACCTGTAGAAGTATTTTTAGAAAGTTTCCCAAAACATCACGCTTCTGACAAAACGTTGGAAGTGTACAAAAATCATCCTTATCATACATCAGAGTAATCACTTTACAAGTCAGCAACTGCCTCTGGAAAGACACTAAGTCTGAGCAACTAGTCTCAATATTTTTGTTGGGACACAGTTGCATTGCTACCTAGAGTAACAACTGCGACACATCTCTAAGATGTTAAAAATATTGCAGCAATTGTGTTGCATGTTAAAGTCCTGATTTTGGTAGAAGGGAATGGGGAAAGGGTTACTCTCAGAATCTGAAGAATTGCTTTGTAGAACTTCTGGTAACAGTGTCAAATTTGTGAGACAAATTGCAAGAAACTTTCTCCAATGGAAAAAACTGCCATAAATGTTGTGCACAGTGTACTTGCAGACTAGCAGTATTCCGAGGGTCCAACATAGCTTTTTTCAATCCCGTATCCCACTAATATTTATTTTTTGTCTTGATCCCGCCATCCCGCCCCAGTCAGAATATTATATTTCAATCCCGTCTAGTTACAGTCGCAGTTCTCCATGTAACGTTTGTAACTTGTAACTTATCAAATCCCATCGCGAATTTTAAAACATCCCATTTGTTAAAAATGAGCAAATCCCATTCCTGCTGAAACATTTTTTATCCTGCATCCCACCATTAAAATTTCAGTCATTCTGTATCCTGTCTTCATTTTTACTCTCATCCCGCATCACAAACCCATGTTGGGCCCTCTGTTTCACCACACGCTTGCACACACCCAGCTTGGCCCTGGTTAAAAGGGGAGTGGGAAGTTAGGGTTAAAAAATTATACATGTATCTAGCTGGTGTATGTGATGAATGTGACATATACCTCCATTAAGATAGGCAATGTTATATTCCAGTGGCATCGCATTGCCAGGCGGTATTTCATCCACACCCTCGCACACTCCCAGCTTGGCTCTATGCACATCATACTCGAATGTATCTCCTGTCTCATAGACATCTTCGAAACAAACACACGGACTTGAACCCTTCGGCAACACCATGCGAAATCCTAGCTGCTCAAGCCTAGGATCCTGCTCAAACACGCAAATATCAGAACCGCTGGAAGCATTCTTTATATCCACTGCCCCTGAAGTTGAGAACATCACCCAAGGCTGATAATCTTCAGCGTGAAAAATGTCCACTTTAGCTCGAAGTTTAAACATCTTCAAATGCTTCGTCAAGTCAGGTATTGCGTTCAAATCACACTCCAGAAAAAAGGCCGGAACATCCCCGCTGTTATCATGCTTGTAGAAGACGACATCGTATAATGTACGCCCACTAGCGTTCAAGAACATAGCATACAACGTTTTTCTTTCCTCATTGTGGAAGGACTCCACATCGTTTGTGACCAGTCCTTGTAAAAACTTGACGGTATCCCTTCCCTTTACTTTTAACAGCCCTCTTTTTCGCAGTTGAGAACATTTGACATCTCCAGCACATTTTTCTGAGATCTTTGTTGTAAACAGTCGTCCGCTTAATTGGTTAAAAACATTGAAATATTCTCGTTTCATCCTCTTACTGCAACTGAACGCACGAACCGCCATCTTAATTTTGGTCCCAGTTTCTCCTGGCCAAGGTATCCCGTTCCAGGTTGTCGGCAACTGAATTCTTCCCGGCCAAAGCTAAAATATTCTTGTTGCACCACAATAAGGAACAAATATGTCCAACAAGCTGTATTGTTACCAGTACATCAAGCTCTCTTATTCTGTTGCTTCAACAAGTTGCATCATTCGGACAATTTATACATTCAAATTATTGTCTTTTATATAGGCATGCAATGCGTGTTCAAGGCATCTTAGCCATCACTGCATATAAGCTTTCAACGCACCTAAAGCACTATGAATAATAGCCTGTGCTCTCTAGTCGAGGATGGGGTGAAGAGAAAGTGGGCAAAAAAAGGATAGAAGAGAGGTGGGGAGAGCCTCCGACACCCCGACTCCCACCCCATCAGTCAGTTTCTTCTCAGCCATTCCAGCTGCAGCCTGTTCACAGGCTATATAAACAATAGCCTCGAAAATGTGGTACGAAAATATGCTCATATATTTGTCAGTGGACATAAGATATTCTGAGAAGCGAACAGCTCAAAGAGCGCAGTTCAAGGAAAACTGTGAGCTTTGAGGAACAGATGATGTACAAACATCCAAGCACATTTTGGTGCCAAATGGAAGCTATTGTTTTTAGACCAATCATGTGCAAGTGAAAATATTTGATGGGTCATAAACAAATACTTGTACTGTTGCACATAGTACATCTCTTTGATACTTTTGATATTGGCCAACAGTGAAGTTTAGCACTAATATTATATTGACTTGAAGGCTGTGGTTATCCTCACCTGAGGTATTAAAGGCTGAAGAACAAGATGACTAACATTTCAGGCTAAGGGAGGAGGTTTAAAAGAAATTGAAGATGCAAGCTAAACAAAAAGAAATTTATTGAGAATCCTAGTATTTCTAGGGTTATTTTGGGAGTTTTATATACATTCCCTCTTGCAAAATCCAGGAAGATAACCAAGATAACATTAATAATATTATAATTATTATTATTAAGCCAATATGAGTGGACTTGATGCTTATGGCCAAAGCATTAGGGTGCATTTCTTTGGGGTGATCTGGATCAGTGATCCAAGATACATCAAAGGATCTGATTAATTCACTTGGGTCACAGATTCATTGTTTCCTTTAATACACCATGATCTGAGTGATCCTGGATCACTGATCTTTATCCTGATCATCCCAAAGGAACACACCCCAGGTGATCTAACAGTGTTAATGCTGTGATTAAATGTTCAATATTTCACAGAAACTTCAAAAAACTGAAAGTATTGACTTCAAAATTCCACAAATTTGTAAAAATCTCATTACACATTTTCAAGTCTCAGCTCTCTGCTATTATTAGCTATTCTTTCCTTTAATATAATTTTATATAAGGCTACTGGATCATAATAATAATTATAATATGTATGACATGTATTGTCACTTTCATTGACCTTGTCTGAACCAATGAAATCAACTTTTGAATTTAATTCCTAATTACCCTTAGTCATAAAAGAATATTTATATCAAAATATATCAGTTCCACTTAATTTGCCAGTTGATTATCAAAACTTGTAAATAAAATGATCTAAAAAAATGATTAGTCACTTTTCAAAAAATTCCAGTTGTTACTGACAGTTAAATTTCAAAATTTTGTTTTTCAAAACTTCTTTTTTAAAAACATTAAAATGAACTATTAATAATGAATTCACATTCTACAGCTGAAATTGCTTCCATTGCTTGTTTTTGTTCTGAAAATTAAAATTTGGTTATCTAATTAACAAAGGACTTGGAATGCTTGGGGAAACAGCCATTGGAGATAAACTCTGAAATAAAAGACAAATCATGTTAAAACACAGTATTACAATCAGATTTCAAAATGTACTTGTAAGTCTTGACATAAATACAGGCCTGTATATAACGGACACCCTTGGGACTTAAGGAAATGGCTGCTCACTACAGGTGGCCGGATCACTAAAAATACTCACTGGGCGGGTGTGGTCTAATGTCAATTTTAACGGCGTATCTTCAAAAACATCATGTTAGGAAACAATAGGACAATCAACGCTCTTTCAAGCGATCAATACTTTAAACAAGGTTCAGAGCCAACTTAATTGTCACTTAACGGTATAATATATGTAATATTGTGTAAACATACTGTGCTGCCAATAAATTGTCCTTTACTCTTCTATGGTATACAGTACTGTATTTCTGTCTTTTAGTTCACAACAAAAACATCTCATTCTGTCATTTCATAGATGTTACATTTAGGGTGGCCACTTAATACAGGTAAAAATAACAATGAAAGTCAAACAGGACTGCTACAGGGTGATTGTGGCCGCTTAATAGAGGTGGCTGCCTAATACAGGCAACAAATACAGCGTAAGTATGTGCAAAAAATTGGGACTTTGAAAACTGGCTGCTTAATAGAGGGTGGCAGCTTAAAACAGGGTAGTTATATACAGGTTTGATTGTATTAAAATAATCATTTGTTGCATTACAAGAAAAAAATTGGCAATTTTTTTTATACATGTAGATAATGATTACGTTAGAAAACATTACTTGAATTATTAATAATATTTTTAATTAGATAATCCAGTGTTTTCAATTTTAATCAAAAAAGCTTAACAATAGTCAGATTATCCTGACATTGTAGATAAAGCAGATCACGTATCTTATCGGGGGTCAAAATATCAGTTGATATATCAATCAATACATCGGTCAATATTTGACCAAGTATCAGGCAATACTTGATCAAGCATCAGTCGATATATTGACCAAGACTTGGTTGAGTACTGACCGATAGCCCAGTTAATGTTATATATCGGTCGACTGATGGTCAAGTCTCGGTAGATACTCAACCACGTATCGATCAAGAGTCGGTCGGTTGGTCGATCGAGTATTGACCAATACTTGGTTGAGTAAAGACTGATATATCAATCGATTTATTGGTAGAAGCCTCCCATAAGATACATGATCCGATAAAGCTACATGTAGCACCTGTCTCTTGTGTTTTCCTGTTGGTGAATCTGGTGAAGAATAAGGGTGTGCATGCTATAAAAAGATAAAAAAAAATAGTCGTACATAAGATATTACCTTCAAAAAGAAAATAATCACACATACTTGTAAAATGTGCCAGTGAGATCAAAGTCAGTGACTTTATGGGCCACTCCAAATCTTATGGTGAATGTGGAAATTTTCTTTAAATAACTTTTGTCACCTGCTGGCAATTTTTAAGTTCTCTCTTTTCTTCGATTGAATTTCCTTTTTCAAAACGAGTCTTGATACACAACCTTTCATGGGGGAAAACATAATTTTTTTTAAACATTTTTGAACAGGTAGATTCATAGTCTGTCTTACAAATCAAGCTTACTTCCGTATGAAAGGTTCTGTTTTAGTAGGACTCCTTTTGAAATGGCTTTAGTTAAATAAATTATTGGACTGGGATCATCCTTATACCTACATATGAAGTAGCACACAGCTGTATTATTATTCCATACTTTTTTACATTATGAAATGTTAAAACTTTAAATAAGATGATGATGCACAGGAGTTTTAAATTATTAATTTTTAAGGGCCATACACCAGGCAAATTAACTAGCTGTGGGGGCAATTTTGCCCACCTGGTTTGACCATCTACTGGAAAGTTTTTCAAATTAATGAAGAAGCTCGGTTCAAATAGTTTTGCCTGCCTGTGAAAACCGGGTGCTCTCCTGCTGAAAATATCAATGAAACCTCTGGACACAGCTAACCTGAGTCAAAAGTGTAAAGGAAACTAACTTACAAGATTGTTTTACTTCATGTACAAGTTATACCTGGAATTTTCTTCTGAGTGCTCTAGTCATCATCGGGGTCAGGCCAGTTCCATGTTCACAGCTCTTACCAGACAGTAGAGGAGTTCCGCCAGGACTGCGGGTGATATTCACTTTGCGTAGGTTTTGTCTCGTGACCACCATTTCTTCAGGATTTCTGGACATTCAATATTGAATAAACAATAAATTGTTATTTGAAAAGAAATTATAAAAATACCAACAGTAGCCCATGTACAGGCATCTCCAATCTATCGTTTCAGAAGCATATCACCTAGGTGATATGCTTCTGATCATTTCCATAGAAATTATTGCATGTATTTTTCTCATTTTTGAGCAATGTAATCATGTACATATAGATGAGGCATCATGATTAAGAAAAAATATGCAGGCAAATTATTATTACTAATATGCACTTGTGATTGAATGATCTTAATAAATCCATAAATAATAAATTATAAAAGGTCACAATTTTTTTACCGTAATTTTATTTTTTCCATCTCAGTTTCCCTCTTTGTTCTTTTTAATGTCACATTCTTTATCTCCCTCAAAGAAACAATGCACTGCACATCATTTCTTTGATTAAGCTTGTTTGGTGAAGGCTTTGCAGATTGCAATTTATAGCTTGTTGTCTCAAACTCAGGTGCAGCATTTTCCTTGTCCTTCTCTATGGCTTGTTTCACTTTTCGCAGCTTGACTTTCTTCAGGTCCTCCAGGGTCACTAATGTTCTTGATGTTTTGTTTTTGTTTTCCTTTGAATCAGTGGCTTTAGATCTTGTCTGAAAACCAGACATGATAAAACAGTTCACTTTACAACATGATTGCAGAGGTAATTATTATATACTCGGACATAAGGATTGCTGACTTTCCCTGCATCAGCAAGGCTTCATTGGGCCTAAAGTAACCCATACCACTGAAGCTCATCCTTGCCAATTTCTGTGCTACGTGTCTACCAGGGGTAGATTTATGGGGGTCTGATCCCCCCTTTTTTTCTTGCCTGTTTTTGAAAAAAAAAATTAAAATAAATAAACCAATTGTCTTTAGAGCAAATGTTTCAATCAGTGGGGTGGGGGCGGGGAGGCTGCACTATGCCAATATTTTTTTGGCCCCCTCTCAGTGTACTGTCTGTGTGCTCTCTATGACTTGTACTGTCTACTCTCTCCTGGAAGGGGTACTTAACCTTGCCCATTGCTGGGTCTACTGCAGCATTATGCTAATTGATGCCATTTAACCATGCAGCCATTACTGAATTGAATTTTATTAATATCAATCTTTATTAATTATTTTTGAAAATTAATGTACCTGTTTATTTTTGAGGAATGCTAGTGGAGGTGCAGCTGGAGGGACAACTGGTGGGGGTGGGGGTGGGGGTGGAGGAGGGGGTTGTATTTGTAATGGAAGACTGGTTTGTGCACGTTCCTCTTGCGTTGCAGATCCAGAGAAATGATCTCCACATGAACAGGTTGTCTTCTATAAAAAAAAACAGAGCAAAGTCAGATTATGTATAGGGTTCATGTGTTGCAGTTTATTTGTTCAGATTCTAAACACCTTATTTATGACCTGACCAAAAAATCGATACCCTATTTGAGACCTGACCCTTAAATCAATACCCTCTTTGAGACCTGCCAAAATTAGTTCCCTAGTTCAGACCGATGTGAAAGACATTGTGAAAGGCTTTTGTTAACGGTCTTATCGATAATTTTGAAAACGTAGCTTCATCTAAAAACGTATCCAATTCAAGAATAGAGTGAATAAACCATATTCTATTTAAAACCAAAATGGCCAAAATTGTACCCCGATTTCAGATCCAAATGGCTAAAAAAGCATACACATACCCTTTGGGGCCACACATACGGAAAATAAGGTTATTTACTTTATCAAAATTACAATATTTCATTGATATTGGTTAGGTGTACCTTGAAGAGTTCAGATTTCAGTGATTTTACTTCTTCCTCTAAATGTCCCACTCTTTTCATCATTTCTTCATAGTGGGTTCTGTCGGTTGAAGTCAGTTGATCTTTCTCTGCTAGTAGAAACTGTTATATAAACAGTGATAACAAACAATGTTCAGAATTGTCAGAATTGGACAACAGGATCCGGAAGTGAAGTGTCTGAAGTGGCTATGAGCTGTGCTTCACATAAAATATAGCTTAAGTTTAAGTTCTTTAACTTATAACAGCTTACAGAAAGATTGCATGTTTACTTTCAACTAACCTTTCCAAGTGTTTGCAGTCCACAACCAAAGACTTGTTTAAGCCAGTTCAGGAGAAGGAACACGTTCCTTGTTGATCTAAAGCACCCCACGGTGGAGCGCCGAAACAAGTCTGCACAAGTGATCAGACGAGAAAAAATGGCGCTTATTCCACAGACATGCAACCTCACGTTACTCAAAGAGGTAAAATTGCAGTCACTGCTTGTAGGGCTAGACTTTTCACACGGTTTTAACTCGAGCATGTCGCGATCCGTTGTGTTTGACAACTTGACCCGCGATTCTTGAACTTCTTTTGGTACTTTTGTCTTAAACCCATAACCCCGAGTTTTTCTTCTCTTTTTCTGTTTCCGTGAATTTGTAGAACTCCAGTTTTGCTTCGTTTGTCCGCGTTTTCTCTTCTTTCCCATTTTGAAATCGCTTGCTTTCGTAGGTCAGAATTAGAATTCTAAGAGCAGGCTTCCTTGCCCTTGGTGCAATTCTGTTAAATATATTGTAAATCGCCTTGACTCTACCTGGAAAAACTGTTATAAAATTTGAAGAACATTCAAAACATCAACTTGAATGATCACCTGATCATTGACCTGTTCGAATTTCGCCTCCTAAAAATGTTAGCCAATCAGATTTGGCTTGTGTATACACTAGGCACCAGACTCCCACATTTTCTCTGTCCTTTCAGGTGAAATTTCGAGTTTCATTCCTTTCAAAAATAGAACACAAAAGTTTTGCCAAACAAAATATAGACTGACTGAGTAGATAAGATATTGTGCAAACAGTGCTAAGGGATATTTCCGCTTTGTTAAAACCGAGATTCCACAAAGTGTGAGAGAGGACTACGGCAGGTGAATCCGCAAGGTTGCCAGTGGCGAGAGTGGCTATCACATGCGCGGTCATTATATCAGTGAAAGCGAACCTTCCTGAAGGGTGTGTTTGATAATATTGTATTTTGGAAGTTGGACACGAAATTCTGCTATAACCATGGCATCTACAATTGAGGGCATAAAGAAAAAAATGATTGCAACGAAAGAGAAGGCCGAAGAAGCTCGGGAGAGAGAAATCGATGCGAAGAGTGAGCTGAAAATGCTGAAAGAAACCATCTCTACCAAGGAAGACGAAGCTGCTAGCTACAGGAGGCGCATCCAGTTTTTGCGATCAAAAGTCAAAGAGGCCACTGCTGAAATAGACGAGAAACAAAAGAGGCTGAACGAACTAACAGAAAAAGCCGAGGCCGAGGCTGATAAAGGAAGAGAACTTACTTACGCTGAGGTAGAGACTGATGAACATCTGCGATCGATCGAGGTTCAAGTACAAGATGCTCAGTCGGCTGCTGAAAACTCCCTCATGAAATTGAACGATGCGCAAAGGAAACTCACTGTTCTCGAAAACGATCTGCACCGCTCAGAAGATCGTAGAGATCGAGCCGTGAAGCGAATCCCTGAATTGGAACAGATGATCCGCACCGCGGGAGAAAATCTGCGCAAACTTGAGCAAGATGACGTGTTGGCTAGTGAGAGAGAAAACGACAGCGAACAGAAAATTAAAATACTGCAAGAAGAGTTAAAAAAGAAGATTGAGGCATGCGAGGAGACCGAAAGGCTGGAGCAAACTTCTCTTCGACGAGTTGATGAAATTGTGGCAGAAATAGAAGCTGAGCGAGAAAAGAAACACAAACTTGAAAATGAATTCGCAGAAATAGAACAACTAGAGTGAAGGTGTTTGACGTTTTATCTGTTTTGCTTGCAGCCAAGATATTCGAACCACATGTACTGAAAGTATTTACAGAAGAAGATTATGTTTACTTAAGTGGTTCCTAAACGTTTATTTGAAAAGGGACTTTCGAAAAAAATGATATTTTTAATTTCGAAAATAGAAATGTTAAATTTGTTTTTCTAATTGTAGTATTTGTTTAGATAAGTGACGTTGCAATTTTAATGTGGGCTGCTCTTAATGTTAGAAATCCCAAGGGTTTCAACCAGTTAACAAAGGCATTTGTACATCAGGCAAACATTGGAAAGAACAAAGTGCTTAGAAAGTTAAAATGCTTGCTTTGGCTTCAAGTTACTCAACTTATTCTACTCAGCAGTTATGTAACACATGGACCCCTGGGGTGGAAGGGGGATGGAGCAGAAAGCAGGTGTTAGTTTTTCACAGGGTACCCTGATATGTAAATGGACCTTTCTAAACATTGTGATGGTGAGGACTATCTCTTCTCTTTCCCATACCTTACCTTAAACTTCCTTAGCTGAGCAAAGTGTTAGTTGTGAAGTAACTTAGACTTGCAAAACAAACTGAAATTTCATTATAAGCTGTACCCAGAAAGCAAGGAATCTGTAGTGCTAACATTTGCCCATTTAGTATTTGGTAAATTGAGTTGTTATATTTCTAAAGGAACTATCCAATTGGTTTCCTGGGTATTTGAATTTTGCATAATGCGCAAAATGTTTTATTGCTCGTGATGATGAGTAACATGTAGTTCTCCCAATTTGCTGTCTTGGAACACAGCACAAAAGAATAGGTTTTGCCATAGTTTAACACATAGAACCTCGTTATCTCTAGCTCGGTTATCTCAAATTCTCTGCTCAAACTCAAATCATTTTCCCTTGGATATACTTTTTCAGTCACTTCCTAACAGCTACCTTGAAGCCCCGACAGCTCAAAATTTTTTTCGTTTCGCTAGCAGGTTTTAACTGTAGTGGCATCTTATTTAGCACACTTGTAAAGGAGCTATTAATAAATTGGTCATTACTGGGAAAACATTAGTCATGCATATTGATGTTGTGGTTGGCTTGGTCCATAACTTGCAAAACAAGAACCCGACCAATATTTTTCCAATATTTTAGATTTCTTAGTTCATTATTCCTTTACAGTGCAACTACTCGAACCGGGCCACTTGAAAAAGAGCTAACCAATCAGAATGTTGAGAAAAAAGGATAGAGATCTTTTCAGTTAAATAAGCCAATAACATTGAATACGAACAGTATTGTTCTACAACAAAATTGGAAACCTAACTTAAGTGTGAAGTGTTGCAGACCTTTCAGGAAACATTAGTTGCCATTTGGTTGACTGGTTAGTTCTGTACACTTTTCAATACTTTTGGGTTGTTGCAAAATGAGTTAAAGGCTAATGTTTCCAAGTGAATCACAACATTTCAACATAACATATAATTATTGCAATGTTGTTTGGCCAGGGCTTAATGATAATGTGACAATTTGCAATTAAGGACTGAATCTGTAGATTGTATGTAACACAGGAGTCACTCTTGTTTATGTATTCATATCAAACAGACCCCTACTTACACCTTCATGAAAAAATTCCAGCCTATTATTCTCAGTTTTAATTGGTTAGTTTTTTCTAGGAGGCCTGGCCTGTGATATAAATATTGCAA
>Ga0126339_10003385_pt1 | contig 11610 bp, 8 predicted proteins | sample OrbTmetagenome_2_FD_92532 | JGI IMG/M metagenome (GOLD analysis project Ga0126339, IMG submission 92532) | Coral microbial communities from Petempiche,Puerto Morelos, Mexico - Orbicella T R C metagenome | ecosystem: Host-associated > Invertebrates > Cnidaria > Coral | place: Petempiche,Puerto...
GCACTCCCTCTGGAATGTTGGACGGCGCCGCCTCCTTCAGTACATTCACCAGTGGTACAAAATGTGCAAGAGTTAACTTTGCACAGGTATGGCTCTAATTTAAATTAATAATCACTAAACGCAAAGGAATTCGCGTATTATCGGGTTTTTCTGAGAATTTTTTAGGCATATTTGTGATAATGGGAGAAAGTTTCCGTTTTTCTTGTAGATTCAAGTCGAATTTATTCAAACTATTGAATGATTATATTGCAGTAATTCGAGGTTTTCTTGTAAACTGGAGGGCAACCAGCAGCTCTCTACGCGTACTGAGAATGTTTCGAAATTATTAAGTCTGGCGAACTCGCTGTTGAGAGTGAACTGAAATTGCCAAAAATATCCCCACGGGATAGGAAAATTTCTTTTAATCACTGAATTGGTTCCGTTTAGAGTTCACTCAGTTGTTGTTTTTAAAAACGCAATACAACGTTCCGTCAGAGTGCTGGTTAAAATTCGTCCAAATGGTACAAAGCTTCATAGACCTTCATAATTTCATTCTGTTGTTTACCTCGAGAAAATAAAATCAGTAGATTTTAAATATCTTTGCCAGTGCATTTGGAAACCTTGATATGATTTCAAAACGATGGAGTGACTCGAAGACACATATTTATTTCTAGGGGAAAGGGGGAGACTAGAGAAGAGAGTTAAATTTGTAAATTGATGGTCATTTTTGGTACTTTTAAGATCCTTAAAGTGGGCCAGAGGTTGCAAATATCGAAAGACGGACGGCGAGTTTAAAACAGGCGAATCAGTGACGTCATGCGCATGTGGTTGTCGTTCACGAAATCAATAGTCAATTGTCTCAAGCAGGATTATAAATTCGTGTCAAATGATTTGCTAAGCTGTTTTCTTAGTTCTGATCTGATTTCCATGCCTTTTACTTCGGCCAAATGAAATCGGTTAATGCTTATTATCAGATTAGAGTGGCGGATCGAGACTTTGAGCTAACTGGGGGGGGGGGGGGGGGGGGGTTTTTTTGTTTTCCCTTTGGGGTTTTTTTTTTTGTTTTTTTTTGCGTGGTGTGTTTTGTGTTTTGGTTTTTGTTGGTGGGGGGGGGGTTGGTTGTGTGGTGGGTTGTTTTGCTTGCCCTGTCGGGTTTTCTTCCTTCGTTTTCTTAATCCGCCACTGGATTATCGCGTTATCGAGTCCAGCATTTGTTGGATTTCATGCGCAAGGCGGTGTAGCTGCAATTTTAGAAATATGTTCGAGGGAGAGATATTGGATAGAAGTACTTTGGGAAAGAAAAGAATTGAATTAGTAGTTTACAGTTCTGAAAAAGGGGTCACGGGGTTGGGGCTATGAGACAAGAGCGAGGAATTAAACGCGGGGCATGTGTAGCCTCCTTCGCAGACGCTCTTTGGGTTCGTCACGTTGCGTGACGAACCCAAAGAGCCATAAGAACGTCTGTGTAAGAGGCTAGGGAATGTGTCTAGTTTCGTGGTCATTGCTTTGCAGCCAAATGTCAGCTGGTTTTAATACCATGTCACACAATTCAACGCTCCACTTTTCGTAGCTCTGATAGCTTCCATTTCTTGTTAGGCACAATGTTTGCTGGCCTATGTGACAACTCTTTGCAAATTAATCAGGGTGAATGTAAACCTGAATTTATTTATTTTTTTCTTTTCTTTTTCTTTCTTTCCAGCGCTTTTCTTCTCTCCCAAAAGTTCTCGCCACAGTACGTCATTCTTTCAGCAACAGGCCACAGGACGCCATGAATGTCTGGATAGAAGAGCTGAAGGAAGATTACTTCAGAATCTGCCTCCGAGAAGTAAAAACATTTGATGGCAAACATCAGAATTTGAAAGTGGTAAGCTAATCCAATACAGTTTGATTATATGAAAGTTACAGGAACTTAACGGAAGCAAAATAAATTACGCCATTCTGATAAAAGTTATCGAAAATACTTGGAGCCATTTCTGTTGTGGGAAGGACGTTATCACTAGTAAAGCAATTAAGCACACGATGAAATGCTGGAACAAAAAACACATTTATTTTCGATTTGCAGTATTTTGAAAAGCTTTGGGTACCTGTCCTTGTCCAAGATTTATAGTCCCCTCATTAAAGACGATGGTTGATCTTCTAGTACATTTCTATTAATATAAAGATTTAACCAAGCCTTATAGCAGTGCTCTTGGGTCGGTTTGTTCAAAGCCCAGGATAAGGGAAAATTTTGATTTGAGTTTTGTAACTTTGCGGTTAGGCTTTCTGTTTATATTGTTTGACCTTCTGCTTTGAGTTTAAATTATCTCAAACTAAACAAAACAAAACAGTGAAAAACATTTGTATACAGTACAAGAAAAAATTATTCTTTGGTTAAATTTTAATCCTGGGTTAGCGTCAACCGGCTTCCTAGCAGCCAGGCCCTAATTACAATAAGTTATCCTGACATGAACCCGTAATCCAATCAAACACCAGCACTTGGTCAGCGTGATATCGATAAGCTCTAAACTTGAGCCGGCGATATGGTCACATGATACTGGTCAGCAGAAACCTCGTTTTGACGGGTGTCAATTGACCGTAACTGAAAATGCATGAATGTCCAATATCAAAGAAGTGAGCTATAAACCAAAGCTGCATGTCTCTGTCATCGTATTAGCTAGAGAATGGCCGCCATCTTTCGCGACTCCGCCGCCGCCGTCGTGCGTACACGCCCACGAGCAATACCGCTAGCCATGAAAACCATTAGAAAATCAATTCATGGGTTTCCATTTCTTTCCTATATGGGTATGGGGCTCCGCTTGGCGGTTTTGGACTTTCATGTTGAGCATGTTGATTTTCGACTTTTGAACTATAACAAACTAACTTTTTTTTTTCAGGACTGGCTGGCATTTGTTCGGGGAGGCGTTCAACTTACATTCCAAGGCAAACTACAATTTGAAAATGGTGGCGCTCCTCTTGAACAAGACAATTTCGCCTTCTGTAAGGTAAAGCTTTTTTTTTTTTTTTTAATACAGGAGAGTTAAAAGACGAAGTTGTTCAACATGGTAAATAGTTTGAACTCGTCAAGAACTATCTCTGACCGAAATTGTGTTCTCTTGTCAGGTGCGCAATTTTACTGAAGAGTTTTATGCTCCTCCAGTTGTCATGGTTACAGTCAATCATCTTTACGATAGCAACAATGTGTATTCTATCAAACCAGAGAACAATGTCCTTAACACGTGGATTGAGGTGAGTTGTTGATGCAGTACACAATCCAGCTGAAATGTAAACGAAATGATCTTTGTTGTCGTGAGCCAAGATACAAAGCCGTTTCCACAAAAGGTCATGGAAAATATGACAATTTAACAGGATTCGCGTCCACTGATGATCATACAAGTTATCATAGTTTAATTTGTGACTGGTTACTGTAAATTTTGGAAGCATAATTTTTCTGTCTGCAATTTTCACGCTTTTGTTTTTTATTATTATTATTATTATTATTATTATTATTATTATTGAATGTACAGGCTATAGGAAGATAAGAGCCTTGAAATCGCACATTCTCGCAAACAAACTGTAGCTGACAGCAAAACAAGAAACTGCTTATGATGAGAATAACTGTTGTTGCGTTTTATGGTATTTTCCTTGCCACCGTGTTGCGAAATTGAAAAGTAATGTATTGCTATGGACAACTTCTCACTAGTTTTCTTGCAAAATGGTTTTCAATTTAGTATGGCTTTCTATTTTATTAATTTGAGTTGTTTGTCTGTCAACAGGAAATAACAATTTCATCTTTTCGTGTGTGCATAAAAGACTTGTCAGGAATGGAAAGTCAGCACGATCCTGTTACTGTTGATTACGCAATTATTGGAGGTAAATAAATTTTTAGTTGACTCGGCTATACCTGCGCTGGAAAAATGAGATTTTAAACTAGAAAAATAATAAATAAACAGTCAAGATTCTTCAGCGGGTTCCTTGTGAAAAACCATATGAAACATGGCTAAAGTCAATGAATAACACATCTTTGTCAGCAATGTTTGAGCCATTTTGTTTAATATTAGAGGAGAATGTGTAGAGAATTAATCTTTTACATGCTTTCCACAAAGTAGTCGTTCAGTGAAACGAGGTTTTTGTTGTTCAGTTGAGAACTGACAAAGACTGCAAAGGTGTCAACTAAGTGGTAAAATTAAAAAAGCTGGTTGGCAACCCAGGAAATTACATATTGTGTATAAACTTCTTTCACAGATCTTGATCCGTGTATCAACGTTTCCTGTAACTACTTCGCTGTTTGTAAGGCATTTGGACCCAGGGATGCGCGGTGTATATGCGTGGATAACTGTCCATCATACGAAGAACCCGTATGTTCCTCAAATGGAACTACATACGACAACGAGTGCGTGTTCCAGCGAGAAATGTGCCATCTGAAAGCTAACTTCACTCTGTACCATCCGGGTGACTGTACAGGTAATGAGAGTAAATTTACCCTTGATAGAGTTACAAATGACAACCAAAGATAAAATGTAAAGTAAAAACATTTGAGAGACAGCGCAAACATAAATTGGCTTTCTCTATTAGTCTGATGTTCAACTCGCTGGGTATGTGCACCGTGGAAAGAAAGATCTCTTAAGTGCCTCTTAAGTCTTTTAAAGATTTATCTGCAATGCATCAGATTTTAGTGAAGCCAAGGAAACAAAGAAGCATTTTGATGAGTTTTTCCAAAGTGAAAAGTTGTAGAATTAATTTTGCAAAAAGCGACGTTTTTTTCAAGACTCTGATATCTTATGATATTATAAATTGTAAGAGAGAAACCCATCTTGAGCCGTTTCAAAGCTACTCTCACCTATGTTGTCATCACGCCCTTTAATCATAAAGCCCTTTAACTACAATAAAGCTCAATATTTCACTTTCTTTTCCAGGATTCCCTTCTCAAAAAGGCCGTCATCGTCTCCGTCGCTTCCCAAGCTGGGCTGAAGCAGTTTGTGAACAAGTTCCACTGGCTCCTTTCGTCTTCTATCCTGACAAACCGGTTCACATACAAGTTTCCGTTAATCACGTAAATTTTTCAGATCCCAGCTACGTTCACGAAGCCGTGGTGGTCTGGGTTGAAGACATCAGGGACAAGAATTTCACAGTTTGCCTTACACAGGCTGGGAGAAATGAGAAGAAAAATGGACAAGAGCTTGCCACAGTTGACTGGTTAGCATACCAAGGAGCTCCTGACGGGGGAGTATCGGGTGAAATGGACATGCCGACTTGGTGGACTGGAACGAACTGTCGTGCAGTGTCCTTATCTTCGGTGAGATTAATATCAAAATGATACATCCTACTAACCAAGCGCGAGAGGGTCATTCGATACCAAGGGCTGATATTCTCTCTGTACGGTCACGAGCAAGCTTCCTTATGAAAGATTTATTACACGACTAAAAATGCTTAGAAAATACGTATCTCACCGGACCGTGAGCGCACAATTCGTAATAAGAGCCAACTCTTCGTTTACTAACGCCTTGCATCTTGCAAAAAGAAGAAGAAAAAGTTGGGGAAAACAAAAAAAAAAATCTTTTTCAAAGCTAATTCTTATAGAAAAGTAAGCCTTCAAGAAAGGGAACGGGTCACCACGCGGTTCAGCGTCATGTCTGGTTCAATACTTAAAGAATATTGAACCGGCAATATAGCAGTCTGATTGGTTCATTTTAGTTGTTAGCCACCTGATTTAGACAGTCGTGTAACACAAATATTTATTGCAGTGAATGATTATCTATAGTCAACTGTTCACCAGGTGGAATTAAGATTAGCTTACATCGAAATTAGAAGGAAATCAATCACTGATCGTTTACTTAACAGAATGCCTATATCCAGGCTAAAAACTTGTTGTTTATATTCCACAGAGCAAGTTTAAATCTGTTCCCACTGTGCTTGTGTCAGCGGAGCATGAAAGGCGTGGTGTAAAGCACGATGCTTCCTCTGTGTGGGTAGAAGATGTCACAACAACGTCCTTCAAGATCTGCATCAGAGAATTACAGAACTTTGATGGAGCTCACCAAAGCATCCATGTTGTAAGCAATTTTTCAGTTATTTGTACGTACTTGTTAATACATCTGGTATAGTTTCAGTTTTGAATACATTTTCCGCTTGTGAAATGCTTTTCAATCATGGGAATGATTGAAGAGTTAAAGGAGCGCTTGTATATATAACGCCTGTTACTCGAATCTTTTTCTGAAACTGTAACTGTGAGCAGCAATGCGAAAACCTGAAAAAAAAAAAAAAAAAAAAACATATGCTTTTTCCAAGGATTGGATGGCCTTCGAAGAGCTTCATCGACCTCTGTTTAGAGAGCACGGGTCTATATACTTTGCCAACGGAAACAAGCCCTCCAAAGAACTAAACTATGCTTTTTGTGAGGTATGGCTACCACTTTATAAATTATTTTCAATTCTATATACTCATTTCTACACTAGACATGCCCTAACTTTCTCACACGTTCATTCGCTTAGTGATTTGATTGCACAGCTAATCACCTGATCATTCCATAACTCCACTCGCAAAATCACGCTCTTACTCAAATTCGATTTCCGCTCACTTCCGCACCCAATCACGAACCTACTCACTCGCGCGTCAAACCAATAGGCCATTCACGAGTTATCTTGTTCCTCTGTTTCAAAACGAGTTTTCGTGTAAAACCATTGTTATGAAAGTTAGTCAGTGATTTGCATGAAAATGAAACTGTAGGCAGAACACATTTTCATATGAATGTTTTGGCAAGAAGACTCGTTTTGACACAGAGGCAAAAGACAACTCGGAAGTGCCTATTACTAAGTCACTCCGTCATTGAATAGTAGTAGTCATTTGCAGTATAATAACTCACGAACTTATGCAGTGGAGGTTCATGATTTATTGATAAGTTGATTAATTCACTTAGTTTTCTTCTGCATTGGTTTATCATTGTTTTTCTTTTGTTCATTTTAAAATCGTTCATTTGAGATAGAGATTCATTGTTAGGGCAATTTGTAATGGTAATAGGACTGAGTGGAGTCTAATTCGGTCGGTTATCATAAGAGTGATAACAAAATCAGACGACCGCGCAGCGAGAGTCCGATTTGCTTATCACGAGTATCATTATAGACCGAATTGGACGACACGAAGTCTTATTACCAATTAATCATAAAAATTACAATTTCCGGGAAAAGAAGAATAGCCAAGTTATGAAAGAAAGGGAAAATTTGCATTAAAATATCTACAAAGGAGATGTAGACATTCTAAGGCCACCGCGCCTCCTAGCGGCGATTAGGCGCCAAAGACACAAAAGCAAGCGCGCGCACACACGCACGCACCCACGTAACTACAACTTTGAATGTGATTGGCTTATTGTACTGTTCGATAACAAACTGTCCAATAACAAACTGTCCGATAACAACTTGGCAAGTGAATTAGTGGAAAATAGGAGTTTTTTAAACCAATCACAATCGAGGAAATCGTAATTTTGATGATTAGCAATGTTATCAGTTCCCTTCCTTTTATTAGGATGTTGTCTTTGCGAAGCACTACAACGACTCTCCAGCGGTTTTGGTTTCTGCAAATCATTCAACAAACGGAGGAAACCTTAATCCTGCGTACAACTCCATATCAGCTTGGGCGGAGGTACGATGTTATTTATCCTTATAATATCTAGTGACGATGTATTTGTAAGTTGTAGTTACTTATCTCCGTCCTATAATCATAGTGTATAAGCGCAGTTTCATGTTGGATGGAGAAAAATTTTAAGAAAATGTACTGAAAGGTAATGCTGATAAAGTTTTTTTTGTTTGTTTTATTATTTCCTCCATTCCAAGACTAAACACAATCTATCAGTATCAAACGAAGCATTAAGTGAATAAATAGTAAATCATTTGTTTTGGTGTGATGGGTTTAGTATCGTTGGTCATTACGTGATGTTGTGGCTGTAAGACTTGCGTATTGAAGATTTCTTCTTTCTTTGCAGTATATAAACAAGACTGGATTTAGAGCATGTGTGAAGGAGTTGTTTGTGAACCAGCATGACCCTCTCTCAATCTCATATGCAATCATGCCAGGTAGAATGAAAGGAGCAATAACGCTAGAAATGAAATATTATTGGTCGACTTTTGTCCCTTCAAGCTTGGTTTACAGGTATTAAGAAAAGCGCAGCGCAAGACAAGCCACTGTAATTGAATGGGGGCGACGCAAGCATAAGTGCATGGACAGAGAGGCAGCAGAAAATAGGAAATCCTTCCTTTATCTTGCACTTTCTATTATTTGGGTCTTCGCGTAAACCAGACTTTTCCACGGCTTATATAAGTTGGATGAAGTCTGAATTTGTATATTTACTGCTAAAAAAGGGGACAGCTTTGAAGTTATTTTCTTAGGTAATAGCAGAACACTCAATAAATATTTTACCTTTGAAATTAAGTTTTGTTTTTTTGTTTTTTCTTTCTACAAAGATGTGTGCAAACCGGGCTGGAGTTTCTACAATGGTTCCTGTTACTTCACCAGTGAAACTTGTGAGACATGGTCCAACGCCAGTACAATCTGCAGGAACATGGGCGCTAATCTACCTGCCATTGAAACTCAAGAGGAAAATGTGTATATTCAGCACAGACACAATGGTGATAAGGCGTGGATTGGTTTGAACGATATTGCTACCGAAGGATTATTCTCCTGGGTAGATGGGTGTCCAAATAAATTCCGCTACTGGGCCGAGAAACAACCAAACGACTTTAGGGGGGAGGACTGCGTACATACTCTTGGTGCTAGACATGGATACATGTGGAATGACGTAGATTGTTCTAAATGTCATCAGTACACCTGCAAAAAAGGTTGGAAAAATAGCTTTGTTTCTTCCAAATATGTCATCGGAAAGGAACGCTATTATAATGCATGCTTATCATGTCACCTACACGTGTGACGTGGCATGGTGCTTTATGTTTTTTCATTCTTTTTTAATACGCCGGTGAGCAACACATCAGACAGTTGTTTCTTCCTTTCCCTGTTCCGTCGTCACGGAATCTTCAAATATATCATTTTCCCTCTAAAGGTTTGTCCTTAGTGCTAAAAATTAATCACTTTAAACATGAGTTTTTCACAGAAGTGCACTTGTGCCAGTAAAGTGGTTTGAAAGAATATAGGGTTTAACAAGCGTTTATTGACCTCTATTCATACTCAGATTATGACGAGTGCACCAGTTCGCCGTGTTTGAATGGAGGAACCTGTGTAAACGGCAAAAGAAATTTCAAGTGCATCTGCCCTGGAACTCATAAGGGGAGAACATGTGAAGGTAAAGTGTATATAAATGGCGGATTCAAAATTCCCACTCTGACTGAGTACTAGTGACTGAGTGACTGAGCGATCGAGCGACTGCGCGACTGAGCCACTGAGCGACTGAGCGACTGAGCGACTGAGCGACTGAGCGACTGAGCGACTGAGCGACTGAGCGACTGAGCGACTGAGCGACTGAGCGACTGAGCGACTGAGCGACTGAGCGACTGAGTGACTAAGTGACGAGTGACTGATTGACTGAGTGAGTGGGTGAGTGGGTGACTGGGTGACTGGGTGACTGGATGACTGGATGACTGAGTGACTGGGTGACTGAGTGACTAGGTGACTGAGTGACTGAGTGACTATGTGACTGACTGACTGACTGACTGAGTGACCGACTGTGATAGTGTACATGCGTTAACAACCCTGTAGCTATCCTTGCTTAAAGATGAAAATAAACTACATCGGTAATAATTATTATACCTACACCGGAAAAACAAAATTGTAAACTAGGAAGCTAATAAACAATCAAGATTCTTCAGCGGGCTCCTTTTGAAAACCCAAGTGCAGCAGCGCTGGCAATGTCCACCGAGAATTTTTTCGATTTGGAAAAAGAGCTTCAAAATCAGAACCTTCTCAAAACAATTGACCTCCTCGATTTTAAATTCAGGGTCAAATCATTGTTCGCTACTCAAGGATTACAGAAACGTTTCTTGTTTTGCAGAGTTCGACGAATGTTCCAGTAATCCCTGTCTGAACGGAGGAACGTGTACAGATGGAGTTAATAACTACACTTGTTCCTGTCCCTCACCATATTTTGGAAATCAGTGTCAAGGTAGTCATCACAGTATGTTTTGAGGCCATCACTATCACTTCGACAAATTAAAAGCCTCCTGTGGACCAAATCGTCAAAATCTTTTCTCCTCTTCGTGGGCTCATGCAAATGAACAACTGCATTTTAATGAAAAGAGGAGAGAATTTAATTATGAGCTTTGAGGAAACCCCATGTGGATAAAGTTGATGACTGATCAATCAAAGGATAGAGCGACCAATCGCATTTTCGTCGCTGTAATCCGTTCATTTCGTATGCGCGTAATGTTAGTTGAAAATGGTGCGGTTAAAGTTCTACTGTTGGCTTAAAATACTACGCAACTAGCTCTCCTGTGATACAGTCTAACCTGTGTATTAACGACCCTGTATTAAGCGGCCACCCTCTATTAAGCGGCCAGTTTTCAAAGTACCGATTTTTTGCTCATGCAAACGCTGTATTTATTACCTCTATTAGGCAGCCACCTCTATTAGACGGCCCCGGCTACCCTGTACAGTCCTGTGTTTGTCTTTCTTTATTATTTTTAACTGTGATTTAGCGGCCATCCTGAACGTAACAACTATGAAATTGAACGTAACAACAATAAAATGATGGAATGATATGTTTTGTTGTGAACTGTAAGACATAGAAATACACTACTGTATGCCGTAGAAGGGTAGAGGACAATCTATTGCACAGTACTTTTACACAATGTTACGTATGTAATTTTTTTTATCATACTGTTAAGTTACAAGTTGGCACTAAACTTTGTTTAAAGTATCCATCGTTTGAAAGAGTGTGGGTGTTCGACTGTATTCCGAATTGAGTGAGCAAACGTAGCCTTAATATTAGAAGTTATACCGAAAACAACAAAAGGCAAACCCTCCTATATATGATTTTTTACAGAAACAGATGAATGTAAGTCCAGTCCATGTCTGAACGGTGGAACGTGCATCGACGGACTCTACAATTTTACTTGTGTTTGTCCGAGCTTATTCATTGGAAAACGTTGTGAAGGTAGGGTTACTTCGCGTAATTTGACCATTGGGGTTTAAAGGTTTCGAGTTGCCCAGAATGTTGCAAAAGAAGTCTTCAAGCTTAATGAAGCATTAATAAGGTTACTCATTGACAAGCGCTTTAGTTGAAACGATTTTTATTAAGCCGAATCAAAAATAATAAGGTTTCACTACACAGTATGACATGTAATTCTCACCAAATTTACCAGACTTTTCTCGAGGGAGGGGACTCAAATCAATACAAGGCAACAATGAAACTCACACTTGCAACTGCACTGATGGTGTCATTTCTATATTAAGGTATCGCTAGAATATCATGTAAAAATCTCCTGGACGCCGGGTACTCCGCGAGTGGATCACACTCGTTGAAGGTCAATGGTAATTCATTTCAGGTAGGTTTGTGTTTTCTATATATTAAGAATCTACAGGAGCCATAATCGAGGACGGAGACCGTAAGCGCGCGCCATTTCAAGTATTGGGGTTGTCCCCATGATATGGGACAATAATTCTATTTTTAGAACAAATTGCGCCATCGCCTAAGGCACACGCGCGTACATGCTGCGA
>Ga0126339_10003386_pt1 | contig 11608 bp, 9 predicted proteins | sample OrbTmetagenome_2_FD_92532 | JGI IMG/M metagenome (GOLD analysis project Ga0126339, IMG submission 92532) | Coral microbial communities from Petempiche,Puerto Morelos, Mexico - Orbicella T R C metagenome | ecosystem: Host-associated > Invertebrates > Cnidaria > Coral | place: Petempiche,Puerto...
AAGGAAGCTAATCTCGCAGCTAGTTTGAGGTGTTGCACCACTGTTACCCCCCTAACTCGTTTAAACGCCCTCTCAGTACTCGTGATACTAGTCGGAGTATTAACAACTAAGAAATTCAGGAGCTTTCAGTCAGCCAAACAGTCCATTCTGTCCGGCTTATACATCTAAGGAAGAAATACGGGTGAATCAGCTTCTGAAGATTCCAGTATATTCTTCGCGAAGAGAAAGTTTGCCAGGTGTCTTAGATGTTCATTCGAGGTAGTAAGATAACTCTGGGTGAGATCTCCATTTAAAGATAGACATACTCTGTTCAATTTTTTTCCCCTGCATGTGCATGATACCCACCAAAAGCCGCTTCACGTAAAACCCTCGAGATATACATCGCCGAGGAAAAAGCAGATCAACAGAAGAGGCATGATGAAAACAGAAACATCCAATCTCCTCAGAATGACAGCATTGCCGTCGTTAAACAGGAGGATAAGCCCAAAAATACCAGTGGAACTGGAACTCTTCCTAACACCACCACCTTGGCCAACCCTACCATGGCCACCAACATCATCACCAGTGTCACCCCCAGTAACAGGAGCAGCACTGGCAGCAGTAAGTATCGACAGAAGGTGGCGATTTAGAGAATCGAGGTTTTCAGTTTTAAATTGTGGGATACAAACGAGGTAACAGAGTTTTTGGAAGGTAGAAAGGTTCCATAACTTGCACTATAAGAAAAATGCTACATTTGCACTGGGGCTTGAAGGGTAAATGGAAGGGGAAAATCTGTATTTTGTTTAGTTCTGAAGCCCATATGTGACACAGGAAAATGTATTACTATTCTCTATCAAAACAGATGCAGTATTTCAAGAAGCCCTGGTGGCTCATAACAAACTCAGGGCGATGCATCACGTGTTCCCTCTTCAGTGGAATGCTACCCTAGCTGAACAAGCCCAGCGCACAGCAGAATCTGTAGCCAGCGACCCTTCCACCTTCCAAGGGGAGCCAGTCGGTGAGAACATCGCTCAGATTTGGCACGACCTACCGAGAGCGCCTCTGAAGGCGACAACGATATGGTACAGTGAAAAGAAGGCTTTCAGCTTCTCTTATCCAGAGCTGAACGATAAAGTGAAGCACTTCACGCAGATGGTTTGGAAAGACACCACTCAATTAGGAATGGGTGCAGCACCAAGTCCAAGCGGCAAATACGTCATAGTTGTAGCATTGTACAGACCCCTGGGAAATGACATTCATCGCATCAGGGACAATGTCCAGAGGGCAGGACCGGTACAGGATGTGTATGCTACAATAAAGGAAAAGATTTCCAAACCAAATGCGAAGAGGCACACAATTACAACAGGAAATGAAGGAATTTAGGCTGACAACAATTGCTGTTAACAAACTGTCTTTTGTCTGATAATGAGACTGAATTGGCCTTGGAATATGACTCATGCTTAACAAGAAACAACCAAGATAAATCCTAGAAGATTTTAATTTAAAAATATAACAAACTTTACACAACGATGAAACTGGATAATGCGAACTTTGAACACGACCTTTTGCAGTAACATTACTTAACCCTCAATAGGCCAATTTGAACCGACATTTCTGTGCTAGCCCCATTTGCTATGATCATCGCCGCCAACACTCTCTGATCTCCCAAACCATATAAACTGAACGTCCAGGTGAGTATCGGCGTATGACAAATATAACTGTCTCCTCAGAAAGCAAAACAACACACTTGGTTTCTTTTTCCTTCGTTTGCTTTAAACAAAAATAAGTGAAAAATGTGACGGTATCATCATAATTATGTTGTGTTATGACACAATCTGTACATGTTGAAGTATTCATTAAATAAACTCGTCTAGTATTGATGTAACTGGTTCATGTTTCTCCCGGTCAGTGACGTCTTGCTGTGTTTCCTGCATGCATTTATCAGTTTCTCTCATTCGTGAGGGTGGTTCATGAATAGTTGGGTTATTTTCTTTAGAGTAGCATTCTGGTGTGCTCATTGCAACAGATTCAGGAATTACTTCACTTATTAAACCAACATCTGGGCAGTTCGACAAAGACTGCTGACAGCTTTCTCTGACAATTGCTTCCTCGCTATAAACATCAGTGTTTACAGAAGAATCCAGTTTTTCTCTACAAAAGAAAAGAAAATGGCTGAAGCAGTCAAACAAACTACTCAGGTTAGTTTGCATATCGCGTCAGATATCCTTACTTCTTATTCACTTAGGCCTAGTAGGGCAAACGTCGAATCCAAATGGCGTCGAATAAACTGAAAATAGGTGCGACAAAGAGTCGACTTAATTCCAGCGTGGTAACAAACGTCGAACTTGCGTCGATCCTATTTCACAAATTGCAGTTCATTAAAGCACGGGAATAAGCACGTGTCCCCGTTTTATTCACTTGATGGGCGGCTTGTTACTGCTAGGACTTGCTGGCGAAATGCTGAAATATAGTGCTCGACGGGCCTTGCTTTGGCAATTAATTGTGAAAAATTACATGCAGCTCTGAGAACAGCGTATTGGAGACGACAGCTATTCAATGCTTGACCGTGCTTTTGTTAGCGAACAACAATTGAACAGCGGTCATAAGCAGTGGTGTTGATGTCAGCAATGACTTTCGTTTCCGGTCGCGAACTTGTCTTTGTACAGCGTATGCTCGTCATGGGGGAAATGGCGTTTGGCAAATGGGGGAGTGTGTATTTTTGTGACGTTTGCCCAGGTCATCACATTTGAATCAATTATTTTGTAATTTGCATGATTTGCAATCACAGCGCAAGATTTGATTCATCTTGCCCGCTCACGGAGCTAGTCATATAGATATAAGCGTTTTTGTCGATTGGTAACGCCACGCTCTAGTACTTCTACATAGTTGGGATAGATATCATGTCCAGTCGTTTCCGCGTGCTGTTTAATTGCCGATTCATTGTTTCCTCTTGTGCCAGGCTTGTGCTGTCCCCCGAGAATTCCAAGATCTTTTGCTTTCGCCAATGTATACAAACGAACACGATCTACACTCGACATTGTAAACAATTCCAGTCACTTGATTCTCGCTTGGGCGCTCTTTAGGCACAATGCGAGTTTTGCCCTAAATTGGTTTGGACAACAACGCAATATACGCAGGCAAATTGTTCTCACCAGTTCAATCACTTGTTTGTTTGAAAGTATATTGTCGAATAAAGGAGAAATTTCATGTTCATCCATTCCCTCTACTGAAATTAACTGACAGCCGACAAATCATCTACAAAAACGTGCTTATTTAGGCAAGCCAAGTTCACTGAGCGATGATGCATTTAGTAAGCTAGCTATTGTCGAATGATTTTGTTCGAAATTTGAGATTCTTGCACAAAGTACTTGTGTTTTGAAATTAGTTGGTTATGGACTTCAAAAAGACTCTACTCAAAAACTTTACAGTGAACAAACTCTGCTAGGAGTTAATGCTCTAAAGAATGTAATCAAAGATGATTCCGTCAGGTATTAAGAGAGCAAAGTGAGGGTGGCTGGGTGGTTCGTTCATTTGCTTCACCGTACCTGTTACACACTCTCTGATAAGGCTCCTTCTTTATGTATGAACTCTGATTAGACCTCCGTTCCACCTGTCTACTGTCTTTGTATCGGCTTCTGTTGTGATCAGTTCCCTGTTGTTTGTGTTTGTCGACGCCGTGGTCACTCGAGGAGGAACGATACTATTTTACAAAATGAATGTTACGAAAAAAGAAAAGCAATAGAACAGTTAGTTAATAGTTGCTTGGACATAAGATGTCGGCTTAAGTCATAAAGTGATTCTCACCCATTCTATTATTTCCTGAGCTGTTTGAAGCAGTTCTTCTGGACTCAAACAATACACTGTGCTTTCTGCGCTCTTTTTCGTTTTGAACCTGCAATACACGGGAATTGTAACTTCTTTGATTAACATAGAAGACATCGATTCCTTACACTTCTCATTACCTCTTCTGGCGTTGTGTAGTGACTGTGCCTTCTGCTTTCGGTCTCTTTACTCGATCACCGTCGTGTGAAGCGGACTACAAGACAAGTTGAAAGGTAAACTTGTTGTGAGAATCGCACTGTAAAGTAGTGTGTAAACTTGTCCATTATAATTACTTAAGTAACATAACTTTGCAATAATAGCACGTCCTACCTGTGCTAGAGATGAAATCCATTTGGGCAATGATTTATCTTTCCGCAAAGTCGAGGGAACTTCTTCTTCCCTCCCTTTTGAAGACACATCACATATCGCTTCCTATATATAGTGAAAATAATCGTAATAGCTTGCAAGAGGTCGTTGAAACAACTGATAAATGTTTGTGACTGAGTCATATTTTGTAGATGATACTAAGACGTTTCAGCTAACTCTTCAGCTGGTCCTTCGCGAGATTAAAACTTAAAGCGCGTGCTAAGCATTTGTAGATTTCTGGGATATATGTGGTCATTCCCACATCCAAACTTCAAGGAAAAGCCGCTGGTGGCAGTGTGGCTCATGACGGACGACTTTGACGTTGTGTGAGTCCATCTGATGATAACAATCGTGGACATAGCTCCCCGGCGCAACTTTAGAACTATGATCGGCCTTTTTGTGCTCGGGAACCCGCGTCTTCAGTGATCGTTCGGTTTGGCCATAGCATACAAAATTGCACTGTTTGCAACTTATTTTGTGTGCTACCCCAGTTGATGGACGGTCGGTTTCTGCTGCTTTGGTCGAGCAAAACGACTGCTGATAGAAATTTTCTGTGGCTTGAATCAAGCATGAATCTGCTGCTGTTTTTATACGCGGCTAATTGTTTCAGAGACACCCTGAACTTATGGACGCAACACAGAGCCATGCGTTGTGGGTTTAGTGGGTTTGGTAGCCAACGCCCTTTCGCAGTTATTTATACTGAAAACTGACGTACTAACTTATTCCTTTATGCTTCTCATAGCAAAAGGTGTCTACAATGCAGCGCCAGCGTTATCTTCCTTTATCACCCAGCACAGATGTTACAGGTTTTGTAATGCTTTCTCTTGTTCGTTTTAGTTATGTTCAGTTGACTGTTGCAGGGATCTTACTCGTTTGTAATATGTTGGCGTTTGTTGCAGTGTCGCTGACACTGTAAATACCAGTTTCCATGGTGGCATAGGTTGTATTTTTGAAAGTGGAACGCTGTTCGGTGTGATGGAGAAATTGCGAGAGGTTCTCAGTGGTTCAAGAATGGACAAAGATGATTATAGGTAGTGATCACCGTATGGGGCAGCCATCAGATTAGCTGGCAAATGGTTATGTGGTTTCTCCGACGCAAGTTAACAACCTAATAAGATAAACATGATGTAAAAGAGTAACACCTTACTGCTCCATTGCTACCTTTCGTTTTGCGGCTGTTGTAATCACATGTTCCAGGTTGCTTGAAGGCACGGCCTTCTTAATTTCTTTCATCTGCAATGACAACAAGCTTCACATTCACTTTATCTCCAAGTACAGTTCTTATCTGGAAACAATTACAGTTCTATTCAAGCCAACGTAAAAGCCGCAATAACCAAATCAGATTTCAGCACAGTAGCAGCAGAAATTATCGGGTGCTTTGCCAACCCTTCCCCTGTCCTTCAACCCCCCTACCCCCAACCAAAAAAAATAACAAGAAGATACAATCATGTTCTCAGTGCCATTTCAGCCGTTTCGCTGGGCACTGATTGCCCTTAGACGATGAGTATGTTCTCCATACAAGTAATAACGAAAGGAAATGTCTACAGAAAGAGCAACATAAAACTCCAACATAGCTTCAAGATAACGTACGTTTTTCTCATTCTTGCACCAAAGTAACAAGCCAACTGCATGTTTACATCTTCCCAGCTTACTTGCGGGATCAGCACAAGAACACCCAGCTCGTTCAAGACCTGTCAGTACAATGACCACAAAATTACAACAGTAACAATGGTTGTTTTCCATATTTGAAGATAACACCTCTTCTTTGTCACATAGTTTGATCGTCTTTGGTAGCTAAATGACAATGATGATGCATACACTAAACCATTAAATGAGATGCCACTAAATTGTTCTTACACCGAACCGATCCCACTTGAAGTTTTTTATTAAATTTTGACCTATTTTTGACAATTTTTTGCTACTTTCTATTTGAGTAGGCCAATCAAAACATGGGAACTATCGAGGGCGGAGATGCAAAATTGTCAAATTCATCATTCACTCTAGCGGGAATTTAAAAAAGTCTCAACCTGCGAACGTTCGAGACCAGCGACAAGTTTGATTGGCCATTTGAAACGGAAGCCATCTGAAGTTGTCGAAAAGATGTCACAAAGGGGTCAAAAACTAATCAATAACTTTCCTAGTTGGCAACGGTAAGGCGCGCAGCACACGAAACATTTTGAAACACGAGTAGAGCAGTTCAAAGGGAAGATCACCAGATCAACGACAATCTATTACGCACACTTTTGGGAGTAAATCTATTGCCATGACGCCATCAGGTAGGATGCGTCACACAGGGCCGGTCCAGAGGAACACTTCCCAGAACTGGGTCTCGTTTTTTGTCGCTTTAAACACCCGATGGGATCAAAAGGAGGTAGGCGGTACTGATAACAGGTCACAGAGTAACGGAAATCCTATCCAATCCGATGTTTGCACCTAATCTGTTTAGAAAGGGTCTTGTGATGAATATCACCTTAACATGGCCGTTTGCTTACCTACCTTTCTGACTGACGACTGCTGACACATCATAGAATTGACCTTGGGACCCGATACCTGTTGGGAAAACAAAATATCAGCAGTCCATCTCCAACAGCACAGAAAAATACCAGGAAATAAATGTCCCATACAACAATTGCTGTGATATAAAAAACCGGCAACACAAGCACCAGAGCGTCAGTTATCAATTACACCTAACACATGGCTGAACTAAGATCTACTGACAGCAAAATGTAAGAGCGCCGAGATCCTATAGCTGGGAACTTAACACAGCCTACGCGAATTTAAATTTCTTTGAAAAACGCTTACCAAAGTACAGTGAAGAAAATTCGGTAGACTAGGAATGGAAGCCAATGGACAGAAACTTTCCCGAGAAAGTTTGTAGAGAATTCGAAAACTGCGGAATTTCCGAAATAGAAATCACTGAATTCCGAAAACTGCATAAATTACGGGAGCAAAATTGAATGGAACGAACAATTCGAATATTTGGGTATACATGTAACTGAAACAAGGTTGTGAACCTAAACATGATGTCCCAATCACAGGGGAGTATCCGGAAATTGAAACCAGACTCTTTGGACAGATGAAAAGCGGCCACAATGTGCAGAGCAGCATAAGTAATCTGTTCAGCAAAACAATTTCGGTAAAGCGGTTTAGATAAAGCACACATGGAGACCGTACTCACATTGACAGGTAAATTGCATGCCATCTTCCACCATGGTACTTTTAACATTACGGATGAGCTTCGTGCAGCCTTCACCTCGCCTGAAATGACCTGAACTGAAAGCATGGCTCTCAATCACCTCTCTCGTTAAATGTTTCACCATAAGACTTGGACAAATAGCGTCAGGAACTAGAAGGGAGTTAGAGGACGAAAAAATTTAAAAACAAAAAAAACACAAAGACCACAAAATCGGCAACAATAACGACGGTTATTCTCACACAATGTGAAGGATGCAAACTTCACCTCCCTGGCCCCGGTTTTTCGAAGGCTGGATAACGCTATCCACCGGATAATTCGCTATCCAGTGAATAAGAGTCAACAAAACAAACCACGCTATCCACTGGATAGCATTATCCACTTTTCGAACAACCCGGGACTGCGGGGCCCTTTTCTCGAAGGTCCCGAAAAATTTTCGCACCCGGAAAGCCATAGCAAAACCTCGAACATTTTGATTACAGAGCTATTTTATTCACGTATTCTTAATATGAACAGAGGTTCCCTTCATACAAAAAGTTTCAGACGTATACACTTCTCTGTTGTTAGATACAGATGAACTAAAAATGGCTTTACGGGCCCGAAAAGTTTCCGGGGCTTTCAAGAAACGGGGCCCTGAGGTCTCTAAGCACGTTTCATAAAATAAATGAGATACTACGCCTGCACTCACTGGTTTAGATGAGAGTACGAAAACTTGGTTGTGACATTTTAGATTCGCGAGTACCTTTGAGAAATCTCTGATAAAAGCATGCGTCTCAGGTTTACATAACTGTCTCGAATTCTCCCAAATTCTCTCGTGTTTAGATGTGGCTAATAAAGCACGGAAAAATTGCTTAAATCCTGCATGCTTGGAATAATTTGTTCATATATCAACAAAGTTTCTCTTTGGTAACTTACATAACGTGTTTCTTTTTACAATACAATAAGGCAACAACAATTCACAGCTTACGTTTCTTTTCATTCACTTTACTGCACACAGGAGACTTGTCCGTTGGTATGATACTTGCTCCAGGTACTTCAGAGGAAACCAAGTTACACTGAACATTTTGTTCTTTTCCCCAGTTGCATGTTTTCAGTTCACTGGAGGACTGATGGTAGTTGAATATATCATGTGATGCTGGTTTTGTTGGTGTTGCAGCATGTTTGTACTGGGAGTTGAACCTGCCAAAACAGCAATATGACATGATTCATCAATTTCGTTCATATTTTCTACTTTTCTAAATGAATGTGTACTGTTCAGTTTGCCCTCTCCCGGGTTCAAAGGCTGAGTAACTGAACAAATCAGCCCGGCAGAAGCTTTTTTTTAATTGAATAGCAACTTATCCGGTTGATAGCGTTATCCACCCACCCTTTGATAAAGTACTTGTTAAAAGGTATTGTTGAGACCGCCGACGAGATATTTTTGCGCGAACTTTCCTTACGCGACTTCTTCATTTTCACGTTGAATTTGAAAACGAGCAGTTACGTAACACTACGTTTTGAAAAAACCGTTTCCTCGAAATCTTAGTATCAGTTTGATAATGTGATTCGGTAAAACCACGATTTCATGGGCCACCACTTGTTAACCCCTCTAACTGATCAGTTGTCCGTTATAATCGAGCTCAAAAATTCAACGCCTTGCCTCCTTCTAAGTTATTTAAGGGCTAATATCACGTCAGAGAAATTTGCTGAGTTCGGAAAAGGTTGTTCGTTATATGGGATTTTCCTTATGCAGGTGGCATTGGCTCTTTCACTGGTGAATGGCAGCAAGCACCACTTAAAAACAGATAGATGTAATGAAAATAATATTAATGCTAATAAGTAACAGGCACCTGCCCAAAGTTTCAAAGTCTTTAAAGCACACTCCATGGACATATGAGTTCCTTGCTGCAGTGACACACTGCGGTGACATGTGATGAACACTGGCAGTGGTTTGGGACTTAACAGCCTCACGAAAGAGAGGAAGACAAGCTTCAGGCCTGTTGTGGGAACCGAACCATGCTAGCTTTGCCTTGCTGACATATTCAGGGACTTGTGCTGCCACTCTACAATGCACAGCATTAATCTGCCAAACGAAACGTGAAAAATGAAGTTAGCCAACTGCTCAGCCTCTCACCAGTTGGGATTCTTAAAAATTTCTGTTCTATTTGAAATATTATTTGTTCATTTATTTACAGTGTCTCCAATTAGCAGAACAGTACTAAATACATTTGACACTTCATAAAGTTATTTACTTTTTTAATTATTTTAGCATGAAAAGCCAGCCATCTCCTCGACCTCTTGATCCAAAACTTTGGCAGATTCGAATGAACTCGAATGAAATTTCAGATAACAGTAGGAAATATGTTTTACTTGCAAATGCCAGTGGAATCATTGTGAATACAAGCGTGTTATTGAGCACGAATTGCACTTACCATCTGTGGATTGTGGAATAGTTTAATTGCCTAGTGGAGAAGAAACACATGATTTCTTTAACCATTCACAGACAGTGGAATACATGAAAATTAGTAATACACGTAAGAAAACAACAACATGAATGGACTTGCACGTTTTGCATTTTTGCAAAAATGGTTTCACCTTGATACTCTTCACTCCTGCCGCGGTGGTCGCCTTTGACTGAGCGTCACTTGAATTGATATAGAACGTGGCCTGAATAAGGGAACAAAACACAGCGAGCCAAATGCACAATTCGTTTACAGTGTTCTTATTATTATCATTACATGTATTATCGTACATGCAAACCAGAGTTCACTGCTCGGTATCAAACAGCACCGTTTTATTATTCAATGTCAAGAAAAGACAAGAGACACGAAGACAAGAAAATTTATTTAACTTTTCTCAGCTTTACAGAGGAGACAGATATGAAACATAATACAATCAATTTGGGATCATGTCAGTCATGTCACTTGTGAAAACAGTATAAAATTACAAAATGTACAGGACACATGAGTAACTACATGACTTGTAGAACAGTTCACTCTTAACTTACAAAAGTTTAGTTTTGTTCATTGCACTCTTTCGTTTTGAGAAAAAATCTGTCTGTCAAAACTCAGTCAGTGGAACAATTTCTGTTTTAGGTACTTCTTCACGATAAGCTATAAGTATTAAATAGTTTTTGATTCTTGTTCCCTGATTAGAGAAAGCCTTATTTTAGTATCACTCCTGTGGAAAGTAGCAGGCTCCAGGAAAGTCAACAAATTCTCCAAGATGGGATTCCAAAAGATACTTGATCACAAACTATGCTACAAAAAACATGAAACGGCAGACTGTTAACTTTACCCTGTTTAACAAATCAATGTTGTGAAGTCTCTGAAGACAAGCGAACACTCCTGGATTGGGAGGTCTGCTGAATTGCCACATGAATGAACACAAGTGCACAAAGAACACAGGAATGGTCACCTGAAATATACAAAAAACGATAAGATCAGTCAGTGTAGATATGACAGCTTCATAAGCACAGTCGAGCTTATTAAGGAGGAGTCAATCCTGTCACATTGTAGCTGCTCTGTAGGCCATTTTTCTTTCATTTACCTAGTGTAATTGAAACGCTATTTCTAGCAGCCAAGGAGTTTAAAAAATAAAAAAGACTATGAGGGAGTTATTTTAAATCACAAATAAACTATCAAATATATAGAACTAGATTGAGAAGAGCTCTGTAATTCTGTTCTAATTAGGCATCACCCAGGGCCTATCAAAGAGCAAGAATAAAAAGTCAACATGGCAGAGAATAGGCAACTCTAACACGTAGTTACCTCACAGATATTAATTTTGCAGTTAACAAATTATTGTGAGATGGCTTACCATCTAGGGAAGAGGAAAAATAGGGGATGTTTCATTATCTGGACACAGAAGTTGTAGAAGGTGCCAATTAAGGAGGAGAGGGCACCAAAGATGAAGAAACTTATTGAGCTTTTTTTGGTATAAAATTTACCTGTGACACCAATTTACTGATAATCTGCTTCATCTTGTCCACACACTCACAACTTTCCTCTGGTGTTAGTTGAAGAAAATAAAATCGTATTGTCAAATATTCAATTACTGATAATTACTACAACTGTTAACAAATGTTTGACTAGAGTTGACTCAAAACTTAATGACAGCCCTGCTATATACAAGGAAATAACATAAAATTATCAAAAATATCCAAATTCAAATATTCAGTCCATAAGTTTGATAACATACCCAGCATTATCACCATTTACTGGGTTAAATTCTAGGGATGCAGGCTAAGAAATATGCTGAACAAATTAA
>Ga0126339_10003387_pt1 | contig 11605 bp, 7 predicted proteins | sample OrbTmetagenome_2_FD_92532 | JGI IMG/M metagenome (GOLD analysis project Ga0126339, IMG submission 92532) | Coral microbial communities from Petempiche,Puerto Morelos, Mexico - Orbicella T R C metagenome | ecosystem: Host-associated > Invertebrates > Cnidaria > Coral | place: Petempiche,Puerto...
CTACTTCGTTCAAGCCAAAATCTCAGACGTATATTTTTCTGTGCGCTATAAACGCTTGGTGATATGTATATCAACTGACCTGCTACGTGATGTTTGATCGATCCTTTCAGTCGACTTTTCACAGTAGGCGCGAAGAGGGCAGCATGTGACTATAATTGAGATCTTGATGATTCCCTCATGATCACTGTTTTTTTAACAGAACAGCATCACTTCCAGATCCCTTGACGAGAAATAAAATAACGAATTAAATAAATATGATTCCTGAATACCACGAAGTTTCAACGATAATAGCTTCAGTGTAGCTTGACAGGAAACGAATAGAATCTTCCCACGTTTTTGAAAGCCCCGGTTGGAATGCCGACTTTTTCCTGACAATTCAGCGATTTTTGAGTCGATTTAAGCTTAATTACTCACTCAGACTTACATATATCATCTCGTGACTAGAAAACAAAACATTTTCCTAATGCGAACAAATTATGAGAAAGCCAAGGAAGGATATATATGCTTTGTTGATATGAACTACCTGGACTACATGATTCAATTAACTAGACTGAGAACTTTACAATCAGAACGTATTCGACCTTACCTTTGAGCACGATCTGGACCTTCTCCTTCAGCGAGAGGAATTTTCACTTCCAATTGCAGCTCAGTATTTTCAGAAAGCCAAGGCAGATCTTTTGGAATCCTAAGGCAAAGATATATACAAAAATAAATAGGAGATACGTGTACAAAGAAACCCCCGCCGGACATGGACCAAGTTGCCAGTTACTTGCAAAGTACAGCCCACCGTGCTGCTTCCCCAGACATTAGGGACTTTAAGATATGGTACGTCGAGGCTGTAGTACGGCGGCAGATATCGATAATGAAGATCGCTTCGGGTGACGTCATGACGCGCGTAACAGGACGGCTTTCCCGCCGTAACCTTGCTTTCTACTACGAGCTACTACGGGAAAGTGCCTGGTTTCACGTAATCTTCACTAGTGAGTATAAGCCTGCTGTTTACTTACTTAAGAAGGTTTCGTATGTTCTAATCTGAGCTATAATTGTTTGTTACTGTTCAAAATGTTTTTTATTATAATCGAAAGTTTTGCATTTTCGGGTTTATCACGTAATCGTTGTACGAACAACCTGTCCGTGTTGAATCGAGCTTTTTTATATCAGAGTTTATATTTACAGCCGGTTCTATCAAGTTCTAAAAGGTAAATCTGAGTTCTGAAAATGTAAGACGGATACAGGAAATCATTGTCATTAATCAAGCCTATTTCGTATGAAAGTAGAATAATCTTTGGTTTTCTTGAAAGTAGTCATTTTTGTAAAGACACGTAGAGACTGCACATACCGTTGCTGTAAAGCAAAATCTTAATCATTTGAGTTTGGCGGGTAAAACACCGTTGTCAGCCTAGTCCCTCACGGCCAAAGTAGCTGTAGTAGCACCTCGCCGTAGCGTATCTTAAAGTCCCTAATGCATCTTCCCGGGCTTAGATATACCAAGGGCCTTGGGGAAAAGTATTTTGGAGAGCCGCAGTGGCCTAATGCTGGTAAAGCGCGCGTGATGGACTCTGGATCGAGCTGGCGGTGATCTTTGCTTTGTGGGCAAGACACTCAACTCTCACAGTGCCTCTCCACCACCATACTTTACCCTTTGTAATCCCCATCCAGACCACTCCCTTGTAAGCGCATTTGGGAGTGAAAGGATCAAGACGATACAAAACAGATTTTTTGAATTTAAGCGGCATCTTTATTTTTTCATCTCATTTCATCTCACTCTGACTTGTACCTTATCTTATCTCATGATATCTTATCTTTTTTCGTGCCAATCCAATTTTATTATGGCTAGCTTACTTAGGTTTGTTTCATTTGTTTGAATCTCTCGTTCTCGGAATCGCAAGAAAAGAAATCAACAAAACGTTCATGATGTCAAAAGCACCCCAAGACACATACTGGTCTTTTCTTGAAGTAGTTTCTTCAAAATACATATAGTATTCATGTGTCAGTCCATTCGGTATCAATATGCCAGAAATATGGTGTGGTATGTTTTTTTTTTTTTCATTTTTTTTTTGTGATTTTACTCAAAATCAAACATTCAACTTTCTAATATTCTTGTATATTCTATTCGCCATACAGCATAGAGGTCATAGAGTGAAAATTGATACCAATTTCAAGTTTTTTTTAAATTTATCGTTGTCATGGAAATATCGAATGCCCTAAAATACATTATACGAAACTTCAATCTATTTCCAATTACTGGCGTTATAATACATTGTAGTCGCCGTCTGTCTTCTCATTGGCTAAAAGCCTACAGTTAATTCTGGGAAACAGCGCAACCTACAGATTATTCACTTATCTGCTAGCAGATTAGTGAATAATCCGTAGGTTGCGCGCGCAATGCATGATTTCCAAGAGCAATGTCAAGTTCACGCCGACAGCGAAGTAAGAACATGGCTTGTCGAAAATGAACTGTGTTCGGTGCAAGAATGCGTTTGTCGTTATTTTCTTTAAAGCAATGTATCGTAAAGCAATTATGAGATTCGGTTGAAGTGATATCCGAAATAATCCAGGTCTCGGTTAGTGTTATCAACCTCAGCCTTCGGATTCGGCTGATGACACTTACCTCGACCTTGATTATTCCGGATATCACAAAAACCTCATCCAATAATTGTTTGCGATTTTTCACTTTGAACCCACTCAAGAAATATATTTACAAATATCAAATCTATAAGGAAAGGGAAGCCAATAAGGCTTATGTAAAGGACGTCCTGCCTTTTGAGATGTATTAAAATACTGCCATCGGCAAGACGAATACTAGATCACTACCGACAACCGACAAGACAAAAGACGTTTGATTAATTTTGCGTGGTTTCCTTTCTAAATTCAGAATACGTGATGAAAACCGCAATGCTGGTTCGTACAGAACTTCAATCATACGGTTTGAATCATTGGTTGTGGTTCGAGCTCCAAATCTTGGCTTGACTGGCTATATCGTGCACAAGAATGTCCTAGATTATTCTGTTTTCTTATTAAAACACGTATGTCATGATTTATTATTTTATGAATCACAAAGGCCTTTTGATTTATCAAACCACACAAGATCATGTTCTAGACACGACATCCTCTTTCTCGGATGCATAAGTCATTCAAATTGCTCGGTCAGAAAATTCAGTGAATCATTGCTGTTTCTCAGATTTTCCGAGTTTCCTTTCAGCCCCTAAGAAAGAACAACCTGAGTCTTGGTTATTAAAATAGAATTCGAATCAACCAGCGAGATGGAATTAAATCCTTGCATTTCTGTGTATCCATTTGAACAAACAGCATATATACCAGTCTCCGGTCATTTAAGTCAGCGCGATAGCTTTGTACGAAGGCGGCATCACTCCATGAAAAGGAACATTCGACGAGGGATTTGGGATATTACTTTTCCACTACGATCATGTGACTGGACATCATCGCCGCAAAAGAAAAATTCATCGGCTAAGGAATAAGTTAAGACCTTCCATACTTACGTAAGCGAACATGTTCACCCCTGACTAAGAAACGAAAAAAAAAACCTCAGACTCACCTCTCTGACTCTGACAATGTTGCTATCGTTTAGCAATGAATAGATACAAATAATCCGTTTAGTGTGGTAGAGTGGAAAAGGGAACTTTTTCAGTGCAAAATTCGCTTGTACGCGACATGCATCCGTCGGCTTAAAGGGTCACAATCGACCATGAGCCATTGCAAGCCGTCAGTATCTATTCGTCGGCCCTGCGTTAGCCTTTGCAAGGAGCCGTCTTGATATTAATTACGTGTTTTGTTTCCGTGGTTATTTGGCTTCGATGTCATGCATGTTGAATGCAAAATGATGCATGTGTACAAACGAAGGTCGTCTGCCAAGGAACTAACTCGCTTTACTGTTTGGCTTCCTTCCGCTCTTGACGCCTGCGATTTACTGAATTATAATGCCAAACTAAGACAGTCGAAAAGTAAATCGAGGGAAATTTCCCTGCAGTATTTTTTAAACAATACTGTGTATTCAATGTCGCTTAGATATTCCAGAACTAACCTCAAAGGGAAAAACCTTATCACAGAAACTTTGCCAAACCAATTTTATCCAAGGTGTCGGTTAGGTAAAGGAAGTCAGCTGATCATGAAAAAGAAGAGCTGGAAAAAACACGCGAAATATGATCTCCATTTTTGAACTTAAAATAGTTAATTTTTATATAAGAATATTGTTTTTCCGATTCAAGCTGAATATTCTTATTTTTCCTGCCGATTATAGGCTGAAATATTCTTGCGAATATTCTTGCAAATATTCTTGTGAATATTCTTAGAATATAACACACTATGTACGTGCTCCACCAATCACTTTCCGTCGCAGCCATTGAGGTTTTAGCTAGTTTTCCCGTTTAGGGAAAGGAAGAATTTTATAAGGTTTAGAGAAAAAAAAAAACAAAAAAAAAAGATACATGTACTTGCATTGTATTTACAAATTTTCAACATACAAATTTATAATTATATTCTTTTCAAAATTTCAGCCTGGGGCTTATTGTTGAAATAATCTTAAAATTTCGCGAACTTCAGCTTCGACCCTGAGAGTATTTTTGCCAGTTGGGTCAGGCCAAGCACATCAGTTTTGTCAGGACAATAGAGTGTTTCCACCCACGTGGCTAGCTGCCATGCAAATTTACTCAGTAGAACACTGTAAGAGAGTGTTCAAGACGTATGGAAATACAGCTGAACCCCGCTATTTCGAACCCTCAAGGGAAACGAAAAATTGTTCGAAATAGCGAGACTCGAAACAGCCGTTAATAAATGACTGAAGGGCAAATCCAAGGGAAATGGTTTTGAGTTCGAAATAACGAGGAATTCGAAATAACAGAGTTCGAATTAGACGACATGGCCATGGCAGCCGTTTCATTGTTTTGGGACCCAATATGGCTGCTCTGACGTTATGTTAAAGCTCCATATGTAGGTATCTGTGGTTTCATGTAGCTGGCTTAGATTGACTTTCTGGATTCGGAACTGAAGTGCATTGAATACCGTGAGAGATTAAATAAAACGTTCGAAAAGTCGCACACGGCCGTTTTAGTTTTTCTGATGCACGACAACAATCAGTCATAGAGAACAATTGATATGGAATATGGCCGCTTAAGCGCATGACGAAGCAGGAATCCGTTCAAACTGAGAGAGTAAATAATATTGTTGCTACCTCGTGAGGCATTTGTTATATCTCCTTTTAAGTTAGTGTTTCTTTTTCATTCTTTTCCCCTAAAGGGCCTAAGTGTTTTGTCATAATTGGGTAATATTTACATATGTTGGAAAAAGGAACTACCATGCGAGAAATTACGGTCACTGTTGAGAGCTCCTGCTCGTGTAACAAAACTATTCAAGACACAGAAAACTCACCTTCCAAATACGAAGATCCAAATCTTTTTGAACAAGTGCTAATGTCTAACTAAACGAATTATTTGATTTCAGAAGTAAGGAAATAAAAGTGATAGTAGACCACAAGTCCAGACTACTGCGAAAACTTAATCACTGTAGCCTGGAAACGAGGAAGAAGAAATTGAATACATTGTGCGCCCAAAACCATTTACAATTTCAAACAAATACTTAAACTGACATACAAAATTAAAGATTTTTTACCGTTACTCGTCACTTCCTCGAGTCTAGTCTTCGTTCTTCCTTCTCCTTCTACTGCCTTCGGGCAGCAACCGCTGGTAATGTAGCCTACTTGACCTAATGCTCGCCGGATCACTTGGCTTTTTAATATGTAAGCAAAGAAATTTTGGAACGTTGACCAAAATCACATAGTACACTTTGTGTACATGTGTCTCTTGTTGATTGGTCGGTCTTCAAAGCAGCATCTTTTACTGTTATCTAAATTCTTATTATCCGTCTATCGGTATCCTTGTCCTTGTTAAAATTGTCGCTATATTTGAGAATTGTGCAATACTTGAGGGCTAAGATAAGATCCCAGGGAATTTATTTAGCAGGGTTATCAAAACGTCTTTAAACTTATCTTTGGCACTGATATTTGGCACGCTCGAAATTGCTTCTGGAAAGCTCAGCAAAGTAATACATAACAGACCCATATCTTAATTAAGCCAATTCTGCAAAACTGCTGCCATCGACGCCCTTTTTAGGGAACAATAACTGTTGTTAGCGTTCACTTTGTTACTCCCATGTTTGCTTTCACTATGAACCTGATACAGAAACAAATTTACATTCCTTTGGCGTCACGATTACAGTACAAATGAAACATGAACCGTTTGTATTCGGCCGCAATACCACCATTCATTCTCATTTGATATAACTAACAAAAATATGTTTACCAAGTTTGGTGTCTATCTTAGATACTTTTACCTTTGTTTTGCCTCCGTAACCATCTGTTCAGCATGTGACAAAGGTGTCTCCCAATGTTTGTTTTATTTCTTTTTTTTTTTTTGAGATGTTTGATGTAGAAATTGTCTTTACTCAGATTGAATAGTTATCACCAGCCAATCACATGTAGCTTAAGTGCAAACGTCTACTTGTTCGCAGGCTAATCACGTGCATTTGGAAATGGATAGTTCCTGGAATCCTATCCAAAGCCCAAACAATATTTTGTTGTTTTTTGAAATTATGACTATCCAGACTGAGGCGAGATTAAGAAATATAAGATCGATAGCATTGCTTGAGAGAATTGGAAACTTGGATGAAAGCTCTGTGTTGTGTAACTCTGCAGAAACATGGTAAACTGGAAATAGAAAACACTTTGTTGGTACAGAAACTTTCTGGGAAACTGAGTTCGATGGAACTTTATGGCTTAGCGTGAAGTTTTGTTTTCCCAGACATCACGCGTCCCTCTCTCACTCTATAGAAATAGGAAACGCTATCTAGTTTTTATTATTATTATTATTACTTTTATATCAACGCCTGTCCTGCTGCTAGTCGCGGCTGTTGTTTTCTTTCGCAGTCTAGTACAGTAAACGAAAGTATAGTATTCCTTCCTCTGGGAATCGAACGGGAAAAGAACCCACCGTGATTAACTATGGTTCAAAGCTGTGTGAAAATATACTAACTAGCCCAATGCGAGATGGTTTTACGTCAAAACTTTGGAGAAGCATGTGTTGGGTACGTGCGTGTCAGTGAATAGGGTCAACATACAAACTGAAAGCTTTTCTTGGCTATCAATCAGGTGGCTTCAAATTCCGCTTAAACAAAGCTGACTGGCATGTATGGAGACGTACGTAACCTCCATGTCTGGAACCGTTGAGCGGTTTCTGAGAAACAAAATTAATGCAACGATAAACAAAAGAACCAATTCAAAGAATTCCAAATGGTCTGAAACCGACGGGAGATTAAACGTGGCCTTCGATAAGGAAAGAATCATCCTAATTCAACCACACGAATTTCGGGTACGCATTACGTACATTTTTGCGTTTTCATCCTTTAAATTGTCCTTACATACAACAGAAATCATGTTTATCCCACAACTTCTAAAGAGACCACTTGACAAGTTCAATTTTCATGTTTGTATTTCGAAATTTATTCTACTACCTTTCGTTAGAGTTCAAGTCTGACCGAACTCTTTGCTTTTACAGTTACTTTCCTTAGCTTAATAGAATTATACAGTTTTGCGCCTTGCATACTTTATCAAAGCTCTCTTGGTGATCACTGTTTTGAAGCCTCATTTTAATATTGGGTGTGAATTAAAACTATTTAAATTATCAAAGCCATCTCAAATGATCTGTTCAAAATGGCCGCTTGGAATGGTAAACTTGTCCTCGCTGACGCAGCGCAATCGCTTTGTCAAAGTCACGTGTCTGTAGAACTTCACATTAATGCACGTACACGCGACACAAAGTCGTAGAACTGACGCGATGGCATGCACGGGCTTGCCTTATTTACAAACTCGTGCACTGATCGCAGTTGAAAACCTAATGAAATCCCCTCAAACAAGAAATGTCGACATAATGTCGAAAATGAACGAAAAACGCGACTTACCTTGACCAGTCGACTTTCGCTTTGTCAAAAGAAACTTTCGGCCATGTCAGCGATTGTTTTGTGGTATTTCCATCGGTAGAGATTCAGGTAAGTCTTGTCGAAAAAATACACAGCGCTATGTTGACTTGATTATGTGGAAATATGCAAATCATGTAGACAAACATGGTTAATTGAAAGTAGGGGAATCCCCGAATTCCGAACATTGTAGACGTCAGCAGGTGTTATTGAACTGTTTTTTACTCTCGAGCACTAAGGCTCCGACCACACTAATGCATTCATGCATGAAAACGCATGCGTTTTGATGCATTTTCGCCTAGCTATCGCGTATATCGTCCACACTAAAACGACCGAAAACGCTGATGAAAACGGAGGCTTTCGAAAATGGTTTCGAAAGTGGAGCGTTTTGAAAACGCATCGATTTGAAAACGCTCCGTTTCTGGTGTGAATAGGTGAAAATGGAGCGAGTTTTGAAAACGGTGACGAAAACAAGCGTCATATACTATCATTTCCGTCAGCGTTTTCGGGCGTATTTTAGTGAGGACGATGGGCGAAAACGTCTTAAAAAGTATGAGTTTTTCAAATGAAAAGGTATATTGGTGTGGACAGGTGAAAACAAAACGAACACGCTAGAGTGGTCGAGAATATTTTGCTTCGTTTTCCTCGAAATGAAAACGGAGACTTTTGAAAATATACATTTAATAGTGTGGTCGGGACCTAACTTATGACACAGGGCTGAGGAAAGCGTTGAAAGCTGAAAAGATCTGTAAAAGTTACTTTTTAATTCAAAATTAAAGCAGTAAAAACCTTTACAATTTACAATCGCATACCTTGCATTTATCAAGTTCATTACTTTTTCAAACAAAAATGCTTAAAAATTTATTTTATTACTTATTTAACTTTTTCCTAGAAATCCGAGCCTGTCACTTTCTAACAACCTCGTACCCAGGGCATTTCCCTTAGAGATTGGAAGGGGCGGGTCTCTAAGGGAAACTGAGCCCTGGAAACGAGGTTGACCTTTTAAAAAAATCTACTCGTGAGGAAATTGCACATCCAGTTGCTGTTATTGTCTTATATTCAAAAATTCATTCACACTTTTGAAATTAAACTATGTATAATACACTGCCGTTTATTTTCTACGGGTGTAGTGTTCAGTCTCTTGACCCATGATGTTCTCGGCTTTTTGACTGGTCTTCCGGAAGTTTAGTCTAAACCAGAGTCCAGCGAGGGTGTCCGCCTAATACAGGTTGGACTGTATACGTACAGCTTTCTTTCTGCATTATTCCCTACAAGTCTCGAACACAGTTTTACTAGTCGAAATAAAACCATCTACGTGCAATGTATCATGGTTTACTACTGAATGTCAGCTTTCCTGTTGTGGTTCCGAGTGTGCCTCAAAGCCTTGCTCTGAATCTTGTGTAGCCTGTTAAAAAAAAAAAACAACAACAACAAAGAAACAAACCTTGAGCTGGAAAAATCTTCAGCACATTTATTAAAGTTCTCAGCCTATTAAAATAGCCATTTAGGTCATCAAAATTGTCGTGAAGCCTAGATTACAACACCACTTCTCCACGGTTACTACATCACACAGCCATAGCTTTAGAATCTCGTTATTCATGAGATATCATATCACCGTTGGATGTTAAAAGTCTTGGTGCAATATTCTCAGTTGAATTTCTATTAAATGATGATGACTGAGAGCAAAAAGATTCATGATCCTTCCGATGACTGGGTAGCGCTTAATTTTTAAATGCATAATTAACTGAGGAGCAATTTAATTTTGAGATCTAATATATGAAAGGTGTGAGCAAGATAACCTGAAATACAGGCGTCTTTCAGTGAGCGAGCGAGCACCTTGCATTCAAAGAAACAAAGAACTCTTAGTCCGATTGGATATGGGTAAACGGGGCCTTAACTTGGGAGTAGGAGCGAGACTGGAGGAAGATCTCCAATAAAGCGAACAAAATTTTTCGCCCACCAAAAGACTTGTACTACAGGCTATTGACATGGTGAACATTGGCTATCCAACACGTCAAGCCTAATAGATATTAAGAAGGGAAGATCAAAGAACTTACATTGATCTTCTCTTGGTAAGACTACTAAACTTACCTCCTGACCCTCATTAGCACACGCACACCAAGGTCCAATGATGGCCTCCGGTTGTTGCGGCCACCCACTGGCTTCCTCTAGCTCCCTTGCTTCCCTCTCTCTTTTCTTTCGTGCTCCCTTTTCTCTTATTTCTCGTTCTTTCCTTTCTATTTCTCTTCCAAATTGTTCCCGCTCCTCTCTGATCCTGAGTACGCATTGAACCGAAGGACAAGCCTCTTGAACACATTGCCCCAAGGCGGGCAATCGGGTTTCCGTCAGGCCGAGATGTATGTCCGTTTCAGAACCCCTAGAACTAAAAGAAAGCAAAACACAAACAAACAAAAAAAACAAAAATGAAATTGTTACATGAGGTGATTTAAGGCGAACTAAACAAGCTCTGGAGAGAAGCAATAAGTTTCTGCTCTTTATTAGAACCAATCAATCAATCAATCATGCAATCTATCCTGGCAAGTACACTCGTGTCGTTTGAAAACAGCAGAATCTTTTTCCACTCAAACGCTAGGGATATTATTCGCCACACAAAAGATACGTAATCACAATGAAGTACTTTGCTCTGAAAATGAAAGAGTCGTTACCCAAAAAAACTAAGTCCCGCCCTCGACTAAAAGCTGTGATGATAGGAACGTGCGCGCCCTACACATTGCACTCAACCGCAAGGTAAAGCGGTGTGCGGGTGAATCCAGTGTGTAATGTTTTCTCAATCAAGTGGTTGGCAGTAACTTACACGTATCTTCTGCGCATGTATTAAGAGAAAGATGCTTTGTTGTGGAAAGGATAGAACGACCAAATTCATTCTCCGGGAGCGCAAAGGATCACTATCACGTCAAGCATGAATGATCACGGTGAAATACAAAGGGATTGCTTCAATTTATGCTAAAACCTAATTAATTATTCCTCACTCAAACCTAACCTCAATTATTCAGCTGTCAAAGTTTACACCATAGTTAGTTAGCATCAGCCTGAATTACAGGCATAGCGAACGACGGGCCTCTAAACCATCGCAACGGTACATCCAACAGATACACTAACAAAAGGTGGAATCAAACAGGCACAGAAATTGTTGTTGAAACCCTGGAAGAGCTTCATCTTGCCTCGAACAAACGGGACCAGAAAGGAATTAGCGAAAGCAAAGACAGATAGCAAGGTAAATATTTTTGCAGATGGCTGACACTTACGACGATTTTTGCCTGCCACAGTTTCGGCAAATCGTGTTGCGTTTAATCTGTAAAAATAAAAAAGGGAATCGTAAATAACCGCAGTTGGAGTGACTCAAATTTAAGTTAGCCGTCCATAATGAAATTAGTCGTATTTGGCCACCCTTTTACAAATGATGATCAAATGTTTTTACGTACACTCCGGTAAGACAACCCCACAAGTGTTGTAGCGTACTGCTTTCCACGTAGGGGCTAAACCACCCCCCAAATGTTTCGTCAGTTCTTGGATATTTCACATTATTTCGCATTACTTAAAAAGTATTGACTCTTTCTACACCAAACTTGGCAGATGAGCAGGAGACCTATTGCCAATTATA
>Ga0126339_10003388_pt1 | contig 11604 bp, 8 predicted proteins | sample OrbTmetagenome_2_FD_92532 | JGI IMG/M metagenome (GOLD analysis project Ga0126339, IMG submission 92532) | Coral microbial communities from Petempiche,Puerto Morelos, Mexico - Orbicella T R C metagenome | ecosystem: Host-associated > Invertebrates > Cnidaria > Coral | place: Petempiche,Puerto...
GCATTAAGAGACAGCGTTAATAATTTTTAAAATTGGGTCACGGTTATGAGCTGAATAAAAAAAAAAAAAAAAAAACAGAAGCCCTAACTGAAAAAAAAAAAAAAAAAAAAAAAAAAAAACTGAAAGAACATTGGACAAGATTCGACTATGAAGACCATAGGCGAACCTGATGACAGATGATTTGACAACTGGTCGCTTGTGATCAGCAAGTTTTGAACTGGACAACCGCGCCCTAGATGTTTGCATGATCGTACATGTAGCAAGGCGATATTTTAGTCTTATCTGCCGCAAGATCTGCGAGATAAAGGCGTATGCGCGACATAGAAAGTCTTTGGCGTCAACTTATTCAGAAGTTGAATGAAAATCTATAATCACTAGAGTTCCACTAGTGCAAAGGACAGATTCCCAGGTGCGAAGCTCCGCAGATGTAATTAACGCAATGAGTAACCCTCCACCCTGCCAGCAAAGTAATGAAGTGAATCAATTCGGATGACAAGGAAGTATCGTAAGTCAAAACGAGTCTTTCCCTGAAAACTGAAGAATAAACCTTCAAAACTTCATAAACCTTGTAAACTACATCTCAAATTAATTGTAATGTATCAAATTTTTCTGCTCGCTATTTGTCCTTGGACAAAGGGCTTGAAATTTAACAAATTGACGGCAGTTTTTTATGCGTCTGTCTTCTTATTGATGATAAATTGCGTCATAACATTGTCAAAGTGGCTGTGGAACCACGAAATTTATCATCAGTAAGAGGACTGACGCATAAAAAACTGACGTCAATTTGTTTTTCACAATAACAGGACCCCAAAATGGTCAAATGGCAGGAATAAATGTGGGGAAAAGACGCCGTAAATTTGCCGTAAACCAAATTAATTTAATTTTATTCATAAATGACGCGAACATTGTCAATAGCTTTTCTCGCTTTTTGATTGGCTTCTTAAAAAAGTCTATAAAATCTCGTTGGTTAAAACGTTGACAGTTTGACAGCTGAAAGTTAAACTTGAAAGCTTGCATAAATTAAAATTTTATCCGTCTGTACTCTTATCGATGATAAAAAAGAGCTACTCAGCGCACGAGAAATTAGACAGCTATTGTAAAAAGTCGCATTGCAGAAAAGACTACATGTCGGTCTCGGATGAGGTAAACAGTCAACTGACAAATAGCAAAAAAATAACTGACAACTGACAAATAACCGAAAATTTAACTGACAACTGAAATTTGTGGTCAGATTTACTAACAACAGACCAAAAGTTTTAGCCCTTGATATTCGTTTGAAATTCATTGAAATGTTATTACTTTAGGACTATTAATATTTATTTAATAATTCACAATTTGACCCTCATACTATCTGTTATGATCATCCATTGAGGGCCATGCGCTTCATGCCACAGGGAGAATAGTAATGTCTGCTGTTATGTTATATTTCCGGAACTGTCAGATGAATGGTTCACTTTTCAAAAATTTAACAGTTTCTAGATTTTCTGGAAACTTTCTCAAGGCATTTCCTTACCCAACATTTATCACGTGTACCGTTCCGAAATTTTCGAAATTTTTGGTCGAATTAAAAGTGCTTTAGGAGAGGTTTTACGTCTTCACTCAATTATTAACAGCCACTGGAGTAGGAATACTCCTATTCGCTTCATGCCACAGAAACCGGAATAATATAAGCCCCGCCCTGATGGACCACTTGGCTCGTATGCAGACTTTACCTTACCTTACCTAACTGACAACTGACAAACAGACAAAACTTTCCCTGATAACTGACATTTGCACCCGCCCCCCATCCAGACCCTTTATCATGAGCCTGTCGAGTCAACTTTTAAAAGCGATTTTCAATTTGGTTTTGATGAGAAACCTAAAATGAAATGAAACTATTGCTAAGTATACGCGAAGAGTCCCGAATTGCCGATAGCTGAAACCCCTTCACCTCTTCTTCCACTTAAAAATTGCCAACCTGCTAAACTATGCTTACTACACCACACAGAATCTCCCAGCATCAACTAGAAAGGTAACACACATTCGCGCCAAGACATGGAAGGTTTCATCTTGTCGTGAAGTGATTTATGAAGAATCTTGATTATTGGAACTTCAGAAAATAACTAACGATCGAGAATTACACATGGATATTTCCCCTTCGATCACAGCGTAGGAGAGATCAGACGTTTAAATTTAAATCTTAAAAGAGCAGATTTCTAATCATCAGAAGCTTACGAACATAACATCAACTGCAGTTATATATCACTCACTTGAACCGGTATCTCCGCGGAGCATGGGAACCCCACTCATGTAATTGACAACGTATCCTGATTCAGCTATGGAGAATTAAAGCGCTTTGTGAATTAGTCTGTGGGGTAGAGCTCAATACTAGCTCTCGGATGTTTTCCTTATCAAATGGTGTTAGGGACAGTTTGTTGTTCCGCGGCCCTCCGTATTCCCCTTATGCGGGTCTCGTGATTTTGCGGCCATGTGCTCTTCGCAGTTTTTGTGCGTTGTTTCTGTGTAGGCGGAAAGTTTGTTTTGTTAGTCCACTTTTACCTTCGCTTTTACCTTCTCGATGTTGACATCTTGATATTAGGCCTGAAGATACCCAAAAAATATGTAAGTTATCGCTTTTGGTCGCTCATTTGTATTGCTTTCTTCTGTAATTCAACATTTGTTTTGGCTTCATATTTTGTAATTTTCAGCTGTACCGACGGAAAGACGAGTAACAGATTAAGAATAAACATCTTCAAAGTAAAACAAAGGAAAACCATACCTCCCTAAGTGCAGACCCATGCCTTTTATCTATAGAGACACACTTAGGTCCCAGGCAAGGTTGTTTAGCAAATGAAAATTCACCACCAAATTGAGCACATTCCAAAGGTACCTCCTCAGCAGCGTTGACGAAAAGTGATGTAATCTTCAAATGTCAAAAAATGCAAGACCGTAGATAACAGAATTCTAAGTTACTCTAGAAATCGCATTGGAAACCTCACCAATGCATCCGTATCCATGATCACTACTCGGTAACCTACCAGCCCGGTGCTTTTGTAAAGCTAGCCAAAGAACGACTGAAATATTACATTGCCAGTGCAAGAACACAGGTGCCACCTATTGACAAATACGAGCCCAACTGAGATCAGAAACAACTTGCGATAAATGAGCTACTGCTGTGAAACGATGAAACCCCAATGTGCCCCCGACGCTCTGAGATAATTAAACAGGCAGTGATGTGTGCCAATAGCCCTTTTTTGGCTTGACATGCGCAGACAACATAGGAGAACATCACAGCAACAGGTCTGTGGTCCAGCAGTGCTACCTCAGAACAAGAAGTTCCTAATAACTCAAACTACATCGAGAACTGTAATAACACAAAACGGCTAGTTATAAAAACCTGAGTACATCTGAACATTACTTACTATTTTAGGAGACATTTTGCGTTATTTTTATATCATTACTTTCTTCGATTCGGTCTTTTCTTTTTTTTAGAATTTGGACTTCAAAAGCAATTACCATGGCTCAGTTTTGTCGTATCCTTGCTGCTACCGTGCTTCTTATGTTGGGTAAGTGGAACGTGTTTCTAACCAATCCCTCCCGGCCTGACGGTGATCATCGATGTCATTCTCTACATATGTAAATACAGAGTCAAGCATGCAGGTCACACAAACATAGGAATTCCCTAACAGAGAACGGTACAGAGAACGGTTAAAAGATCTGAAGAACTAGGTCCCCTGAAGGATATGGAATTAGTTTGCTTTTCACTGAGTTGCTTTGTAAGGAGTTAACGATTTTAATTTAGATACAATGTTTTTATATTGCTTGCATTTGGGATCCTCCAATTTTTTTTTCAAGTCGCCGTGTACTAACTTATATATGCTAGAGCCCCAGCGGCTTGACGGGAATGGTTGGTTACGTAACCCACAAAAATCCGAAGTCAAATATTACGCTCAAAAGTTTGGGTTCGACTAAACGAACGACCCAAAGGTTACTGCTGTAGCGTTGTCGAACTTGTTGAAAACGTGGATGCTCGTGTTCTCCGTCACCAAAGATAAAAACAACAACAACAACAACAAACAAACTTACCACATTTTTCCATGTTCTATATCTAACACTAGTTCGTCAGTTTCAACAATTCATTTGTCGTTCATCCTCTATAAAAAGAAGGCCTCACTCATAGAGACCAGAAAAATGACGCCATTAAATGTCCAAAACTTTACAGTTCCGCTTTGGTTTTGAACAGTTCATAACTTCATTGGAGTTTAGACTGATAGCTTATTTTGGTGAATTTTCCATTGGCCATCGTTCTTGTCGGATCAAGTATGATGGAAGAGCCAGAGAAAATACTCAAAGGAGGGCTAAGAGGCAATCTTTGTTGAATAAGATGAACCAAATCATCTTATATAATATAGGTGGATCAGCACCCAGCTATTACTGAAAGATAAGCACCTTGCTGATGAGCCATTAGCCTAAAAGCAGACTTAATCTCTACATTTCTTTCTTTTACGCAGTTATCGAGATCTACTGTTGGCCATGTCTTCCGCAGATGCGCCGTGATATCGATGGCAAACGTCAAGCTTATCCAAGATGGTATCGGTGCCGCTGTGGTGGTGTACTCTATGATCCAGGCTCAAAATTATGCTGCGACAACAATCTTTATCCTAAAATTCGTGGTCACTTATGCTGTGGTAAACGAACATACAATCGTTTTTCTCAGGTTTGCTGCCAAGGCAAAGTGGAGTGGGGATGTTGTGGGTAAGCCCAATTCTTACATGTCCACATCTTATGAGGAAGCAACTGAGAATACATCTTTTCCTTTCGCCAGAATTTTGCCTATTGTATATCTTCTCCTTGCAACGAAAAATATATTCTTAATTCGGCGAAATATAAACTGCTTTAGAATTGTGGCAAACGCTGCAGAAGAAATATAGATATATTAACAACTCCAAGAAAGGGGTTTTCAGAAGGAGACGAGGAGAATTCACTGGATACTGAGTTTAATTTAAGTTATTAACAGTAATATACAGATGTAGCACTACATGCAATCAGTATAAGAATTTTAATTTCCACAGTTTCCTGTAACGCTCAATAATCCGAAAAGAAGCACGCTCTTAGCTAGAGGTGAGGGGCAATAAAATGTAAATCATTTTTTCCCTCAGGGTTTAATTTTGGCCCAGAAGACAAACCCGAGAAAGGAGATTTTGTAAGCTGCTTTAAGCTATTTCTTTTCAATATTCATCAGGCTGAGCAAAATAAATATTTTGGGAGCATCACATTTAAAACCAAATTGACAGACTCAAGGAAAAAACAAAAATCGACAGATATGATCCACAAGTCCGTCCGTCCATCCCAAATCATAACCGGAGAAGACCTTATTATAAGATCTTAATTTGACCTGCTAGTGGAGTTTCAAATATCGCTGCCTGGTTGCATTTTTTTAATAGCAGTTTAAGCAGAATTTCTTACTCTTAACTCCCTCTTGAGCTGACTTTTTTATACAGTTGTGCAATACGATCGTAATTAACGACATCATGATCGCCAATAGCACTGCTTATAATCCACCAAATATTTTCGCTCGCATGCGATTGGCCTAAACGCTTCACGTGGCTGAATATGCCCCAGCTAAAACTGGAAAATATCCGAGTGATGTTCCCCAGTTTTCAAAACTGCGCGTGTTGCAAAGAATATTTGAAGGGTAATAGTCACAATAGCCTGCATTTGGCGCGTAAATATGCTCGCATATCTGTTCTTGGACATTATTTGTTCCTCAAAGCTCCTAGTGTTACTTGAGTTAAACTCTCGGATAACTATCGCAGATAATGTCCGCGGACAAATATCCGAGCACGTTTTTGAGCCAAATGGAGGCTATTGTTTATATATTTCCCGAAGAAAGACATCAGAGTTTCCACAGTTAATAAAAGGTTATTTAAGTCAAGAACAGGTCGCCTTACTTTAACTATATTATTTAGAGAGGGAGAGGCCTTAGCGTAAACTACTGCTAGAAAGTATGAATTCTAGAATGGTCGAGGTCGTCCACTCCGTACAGCTCCTCTCCACGTGTTGTATCCTAACTAAGCAAGATCTCTGAAATTATGACCACGTTGTTGCTCAGCGTATTAAAATGCCCATTTTTCATGACAAAACTGTTGCTTTTTCAGAAAAGCACGTAATGGTAAGTGCTGTGCGGGTGTGCCTTATCGCCCTTCCTCTCAGGCATGCTGCGGAGGAACATTATCATCACTCGCTGGAATTACTTCACCTCACTGTTGCGGGAAAACTGTTTATGACAGAAATCAAAAGGTAATTTACCTAGTACAGCTAACTCAAAGGTTTAGAAATACACTCCATGTTACCGTGCATCTGGTCAGTAATAGATCACAGATGACGTCAAAATGTGGTAAGAACAAAAACACGAGGCGATAGCCGAGTGTGTCGCTGATGTTCTTACCACATTTTGACGTCATCTATGCATCTGTCCTCCAATAGACCGTAAGTAAGAACCAATCAAAATGCAAAAATATTTAACAATTACTGGACGAGGTTGGGTAAAACACCATGATTCGCATTCATTCAAAGCAACCAAGTCAATCAGTAAACTAAGGCAAGAAAGGTAAGATAAATCTTTTTCGCTATATCTGACACGAAAACCCATAATAGCATTGCTAAATTGTGTAGAGACCTTAAAGGTTGATTCAGTTTACTAAAACCGGTGATTTGCCGTCTACGCTTAGATGACGTTTCCGAAACTAACTAAACTCCACTGATTCTGTCGAATGACTGAGGAGTTGGTTGGCAGCAGTTTCAATTTCCGAGAACAAAACTTCCAATACTTTGTTAGTCAGGCTGCAGATTGATTTTACGCGGATTCCAGACCTGCGAATCCGATCCGGATAGAAGAGAGATGGACCGTCGGAGGGTGCACAACTGTGTATGGGATTCCGGACAGGATAGACGTTTGAGAAGAGTCAATGATCTCATAACATGGAAACCTGGTCAACAATGGAAAGAAGAATTACTGGTTTCCTGTGGGGTGCACAGAGTGTCCTGGAGGCATCCTAGATCCCGTCACTAGCATCAGCTGGACTTCGTTATCACCAGCTGGAGACCCTTGCTCAACCATGTGCTTGTCACCCGCAGCTACCATAGTGATGACTGTGACACCGACCACGCCTTGGCGAGCAGCAAAGTGCGTCTTCGACCTAAACGAATCCACCGCTCCAAGCAGAAGAGTCGTACTCGTATCAATACTACCAAAACGTCAGTGTCTGAACTACGCGAACGCTTCGTCAAAGCCATTGACGAGGCCCTCGAAAATTGCCCAAACGACAGCGCCACAGTACGGTGGAACCATATCCGCGATGCTGTGTACCAGTCTGCCTCACACACGTTGGGGAAGAGAGAGAGAGAGAGGAAGAATGAGGACTGGTTTGCGGCAGGAACTGTGGAAATGGAGCCTGCCATAGCCGCCAAGCGACCCCCGCTCTTTGAACACAGCTCACGGAGAAGATGCTAGCCACACTTGGCCAAACTCGCAGCAATGCCCAACGGGTCGCCCGCAGGTGTGCCAACGACTACTTGCTGAAACTGTGCCGGGATATTTAGACCACCTGCGACTGTGGAAACATCCGCGCCAGGTATGGTGGCATGAAGAAAGCGTTTGGCCCAAGCGTCATCAAGATCTTTCCTCTTAAATCTACCATGGAAGACGTCATGACAGACCGCAGCAAGCAGATAGAGAGAGATGGGCAGAGCACTACCGGAAGCTGTACTCCAAGGAGAACATAGTCACCCGCAAAGCCATCGAGAACACCACTCCTCTGCCCACTATGGAGGAGCTCGATTTTCCACCCACCATCGAGGAGCTTGGCAAGGCCATCGACTAACTAGCCTGCGGCAAAGCACTAAGCAGTGACGGCATCCCGCTGGAAGTCATTAAAGCGGGAAAGGAAAGCTTTCTCCTCTACCATCTCCATGAACTCCTGCTGCGGTGCTGTGACAGTGTGGGGTGACAGTGTGACAGTGCCCTAAGACATGCCCTAAGACATGCGCGATGCCAAGATCATCACGCTGTACAAGAACAAAGGGGACCATAGCGATAGCAACAACTATCACGGAAGATTCCTCCTCAGCGTTCTCGGGAAAGCCTTCGCCCGCGTCATCCTTAACAGGCTACAGCTACTCGGCGAACTCGTCTACCCAGAGGCACAGTGCAGCTTCAGAGCCGCAAGGTAAACGATCGACATGGTCTTCTCCCTCAGGCAGTAACAGAAGAAGTGCCGTGAGCAGAGACGTCCCTTGTTCATCGCCTTCATCGACCTGACCAAGGCGTTCGACTTGGTCAGCCGAACAGGCCTCTCCATCCTTCTACTTAGGATTAGATGTCCGCCCCCAAGCTCCTCCAGGTGATCACGTCCTTCCATGACGACATGGACGATACTGTTCAGCACGAAGGATCATGCTCGGACCCCTTACCAATTAAAAACGTTGTAAATCAAGGGTGCGTCCTCGTGCCGACACTCTTCGGCGTCTTCTTCTCTCCGCTGCTTCGCTACGCCTTCCCACATTCTGTGGATGTCATCTTCTTCACCAGGAGCGACGGCAGCCTCTTCAATGTGGCACGCCTCCGAGAGAAGACGAAGGTACGCAAAGTCCTCATCAGGGAGTTGCTTTTTGCAGACGATGCCGCCCTAACTGCCCACACTGAGGAATTACTACAGCGGCTTATCATCTGCTTCGCTAAAACCTGCACCGAGTTCGGTCTCACCACTAGCCTGAAGAAGACCAACATCATGGGTCAAAATGTCAGCAGCACTCCTCAAATCTCCATCGGTGACCACACCTCTGAGGTCACCGACAATATCTCCAGCAACCTCTCTCTGGATTCCGAGCTGAATGTGCGCATTGGCAAGGCAGCGACAGCTATGGCTCGTCTCGCAAAGAAAGTTTGGGGCAACATCATGCTGACGACCAACACAAAGATGAAAGTGTCCTAAGCGTGTGCACTGAGTACTCCTCTCTATGGAAGCGAAGCATGGACCCTCTTCTCCCGTCAAGAACGCAGACTCAACGCCTTCCACCTGCGTTGCCTCAGACGACTCCTGGGCATCACTTGGCAAGATTGCGTCACCAACAAGGACGTCTTGGCCCAGGCAGAAATATATATCGAGCATGTTTGCCACGCTAACGCAGAGACGACTGCGCTGGTTGGGCCATGTCTGCCGCATGGATGACGGCCGCATTCCAAAGGATGTTCTGTATGGTGAGTTGGCCACTGGCTCCAGACCTACAGGACGGCCCGCATTGCGCTACAAAGACGTCGGTAAGCGCGTCCTGAGGGCAAGCGGCGTCGATCCAGCGGACCTCGAAACGGCGTCCTCGGACCGCATCAATTGGCGGTCCACCATGAAGGCCGGCATCGCAGAAGCAGAACTAGGGAGAGAGACCAGTTGGGAAGAACGGTGGTTCAGGAGACAGCAGAGAATACACTCAGCACCCAGCAGCACCCAGGCCAGCATGTTCACCTGCAGCACCTGCAGTAGATCCTGCCTCTTAAAGATTAAACTGTACAGTCACAGCAGGTTTTGCAGCTCTACTACAGACTAATCCACGGCGCAAATACCGTGGTCTTTTGAGACTGACGGATGCCAGCAACAACAAGGGAGGATATCGCTTATGCCACAAAGTGTTGTGAAATGTCAATTCGTGCTTCATCAGTTAATGTTGCGCCGTGTTAAAAAAACCCGCATAATTTTGAACAAGTAAGAGGAGCGCAATATAGAAAATTTTGATTCAAAGTAATATTATTTTTGACAGGATCGTATTAAAAGGAACCCTCCTTCAAATTTCAATTAAAAACTCGACCATCGTGTATCGTCATTGATTATAATTTATTTCACATAATTAAGCGCGCACAACGCGACAAACGATAATTGCCTAATTACCGTATCACTGACCAATTGACACAGAAACAACTGTGATAAGACATTATCTGAAGGCCATCGGATAAATATTCTGTCGTATTTCTTTCTGTTATCTGAAGATCATAAATGGACAATTTTGTATTACTTTGCAGATTTCGAACTGCATACTACATATTATATTGATTGATCATTGCTTCAATTATACGCCACGCTTCTGCTACCAAACGGAATAAAGTTGTTTGAAAACCGATAGCCTATTGATTATTGTTATACACCGATACATTCGAAATCCGTGAGAGTCCTCCAGGAATGGCAGAAGAAGCGAAGAGAGAAGAAGCAAAGATAATTAGGACCTCAGTCAAGGCACGATTCACGAGGAAACGAAATGAATTCTTTAAGTCCGTCGAGGAAAACAAAGGTATCGAAACAGTTAAAAGAACATTTGCGGACTTACATGAAGCTTGGAATATCGTCGAAGATAAGCATGATATTTACATGATACACTTAGCCGAAGACGAAATAAAGCAAAACGAAGCATGGATAAACGAATTACAAGAATTGTACGAAGAAGCAGCGACTACTCACACGCAGTACGTCAACGATCAAACCTTACACGAGCAGAAACGAGTGGAAGAATTTCACAAACAAGAATCAATGAGACTTGAACAAGAAAAACTCAGACGACTATTGGAACAATTTAGTATAAAAAAGGAGTCCATGGGAACTATCTTTGACACATTAGTGAAACACGCATACGGCACGATGGAATCACAAAATAAAGACGTAAACGCTCCCGAAGCTTTTCGCAAAACCGAAAGAAATTTAGATATCGCGCTCGCGGACTGTAAGACATTGCATAACACAATGCTCGAGCTACTTGACCACGAAAACGTCGAAAAGGAAATCGAATGGATTCGAAATATGCACGCGCGCCATCAAGAGATCAGTGGCCGTATCGAAGCATTTATCTCGACTAAAAGAAACGATAACAAGGCGAAAGACAAAGGCAATCCGCTACAACTCGTAAAAATCAAAATGTCGTCATTTCACGGAGATGTAAGAAATTATCCACAATTCAAAACAGACTTTGAAAAACAAATCATGCCGTCAATTAATGTCGAGAACGCACCATATGTTCTCCGATCATATCTTGGAAAGGAACCAGCCGATACGGTAAAAAGCGTCGATGATGATATTAATGCGATGTGGAAGAGACTGACCGAAAAATACGGCGATCCTGCAAAAGTCGCTGACGTCGTAATGTGTGCAATTCAAAACACGAAACCTATCAGAGAAGGCGAAAACAAAAAATTCGTCGAATTTATCAACGTCATCGACGATGGTTACCGAGATTTAAGAAGATTAGGTGTAGAGAAAGAAATAACCACAACCAGTTCTGTGAGCATAGTAGAAAGAAAATTACTAAATGATGTGCAAAGAGAGTGGGCGAAACTGGTAAGCTCCGAACACAGTTCCGTCGATAAAAAAGACAAGTTTCCAAGTCTATTAAGATTTCTTCTTGAACAAAAACAAGCAATAGAATACGAAAACGTAGAACTACGCTTAAACAGCAACCCTCCAGCAAGGGGCTCACTTCATTATCTAGAGAAAAGGAATGACAAAGTCACCATCCTAGAAAGACAAGATACATCACGCTACAAGCGAAACAAATGCCTATACCATGAAGGTGCTAATCACTGGACTA
>Ga0126339_10003391_pt1 | contig 11599 bp, 7 predicted proteins | sample OrbTmetagenome_2_FD_92532 | JGI IMG/M metagenome (GOLD analysis project Ga0126339, IMG submission 92532) | Coral microbial communities from Petempiche,Puerto Morelos, Mexico - Orbicella T R C metagenome | ecosystem: Host-associated > Invertebrates > Cnidaria > Coral | place: Petempiche,Puerto...
CGGGGGGGGGGGGGGGGGGGGGGGGGGGGGGGGGGGGGGGGGGGGGGGGGGGGGGGGGGGGGGGGGGGGGGGGGGTTAAATTACTGCGTTGAAAGTCGAGCGAATTTAACCAAAGATGAACTCTCTGCTTGATCGCTACGTGAGAGGAATACATAAGGCCATGTCAGAAGGAACTTCGCCAACGTTGGGGAGGGGATTATGCTCCTACTTTACACTTAAAATAATAATATTTGGCTTGAAAAAATCAGAACGGAGGTTCCAATTCTTTTACCGGCAATTTCAACACACCTGCATTTTCAACACATCGATCTTCAGTATTTACGAGGTAAATATTGCTAAGAGAAAAACCTGAATCAAATGTACACTCACCACTAATCCCTTTCACAGAGCAAAAGAAAAAAAAAGGAAAAAAACACTTTAAAATCTTGTAACAGCGTTTCAGATCACAACGGGGACTCAGTGTCTGCAACATAACAGAAGAATTATATCACAACCTTGTTCATGTATTCTTTTCCATCCTTCAACTAACGCAAAGAGACCTAACTTTAAAACGTATAGCTTTTTATTTTACTTCATTACTTTAGAGAGTCAAAGTAAAAGTTTCCTTATTTAAGAGCCCACCTATCAGAATGTAGTCAGAATCAATGTACTGAGGTTAATACTGTTCTACCACAACATATATGCATATTTTATCAGTATCATATAATGCGCGAGAAGGTTTACCACGTACACCTGGAATCTTAACGCCTGTTAACCAGTGTATAACTTGAAGAGTTCATATCCTGGCAGTGGGCAACTTTCATTTATAAATGCAAATGTTTCTGTCTTCATGTTATGGTATAGTTTATCTTAAAGATAACAAACTGTTTTCCTTTTGCTCTTTGCTTCAAAACTTGAGTTGAACTTACTGTACTTACCGTTCGATGAGAAATTCAATTCAAAATGAAATTCAAACGTCTGGCAGCTAATAAAACAGTCTCCTTCAAAATAACAATGACGCACGAGTTAGTAGACTTACGAACCATGTGATACGCTTTCGTTTTCTACTGGCCACGGAGTCTTTTTTATATATCTTCAAAACATGTATCAAATTAAATAGGCAGAACGAGTAGTTATTTAACATTTCCTGCCTGACATTTGTAATTCCTTTTAGCCTATCCATGCCGGACACTTATTTTGTGGCGGTAGTCTTATTTTTGCTAATACTAGCATTTGTCATTGCTTCACAGTCGGCATATTTCACTTTTTCCTCGTGTTTCAGTTTTCATTCGCAAATTGTCAAAATCATAGGATTTAAGAACACGTTTGGTTTTGTTACTATATATTTACACACAGGTATGCCTCAACGTGTGAAAATTGAAAAACTTATTTCCTCTGTTGCTGACCTGAGCTTAGTAAATATGCGATGAGATGGCTAAAACAACACGGGTGTTCCACTTGTACTCGAGTCTTTCGTACAAAATAAAATATCACCCCTTCATAGTTTCATTCAGGAAACAGACTTTCCACAAAACACTATTACGGGAGGCATGACGGTGTTAAGAAAGTGCAATCTTAACTTTGTGAGAAAACTGTAAATTTTGAAACACATGAGCGCCACAAAAGTTTCAGTTCTTGAAAACTATAATGGTAGTTTTAAGACATCATGAAAACAAAAGCCCACTGCGAAGTTAGTTTTATTTTATTATTTTTCGAGAGACGTGCAGGGACGCAAATTTTTCAAGAATTCAAGTATTGCATCAGCCTGCAGAACGAGGAGTTTTGCCGCGTTCTTGATGGAGTATGACACTACCGTGATCCTATTTTCCTGTACTGTCTTATCGACTTATACTTGACGTTTACCACATGCTAACATCCTAAACTACTTCACAAACCGTCTGCATGGAATACAGAAAAAGCACAAATTTATTTCCTAGGCACTCAACATAATATAGTAGGTTTTGGTATTGAAGTTTTAATGTCTATATACATGGCATTTGTACAGTGAGTAAGTGAGTATCTTAGATTAGTTTCTGCATCTCCGTCTTCTTGTCTCGAGAATCTGACAGCCAACTTGGATACCAAATAGGCGTGGCACAAAATGTCATTCACATGTCACTGAAATGACAGCTTGACAGGAGACTGTACCCAGTCTCCTCACAGATGTTTTTCTGAGTGACGTAGAACTGTCGTTTTTGACAGCTGTTTTCATCAAACACAATCTTCACTCCGCTTCATAGTTCTGTTCCGAGGCTGCCGCATTGACTGCTGCAGCTAAATCTTCTCCCTGTTGTAACTGTTCTCCTGGAAAATGTGAGAAAAAATAAATTGTAAATGACTTCAGTGAATGACAGTACAACAATTCCTTGTCTACTAGCAGTGGTTTTCATTAACAACATATTAACGGAGAGTGAGGTCTTAAAGGGAAAATCTAAAACCGAGACCTTGCCGTTTCCGTTTTGTGCTGGCGTCCGCGCGTTCAACGATCGGATAAAAATATGAGAAAATAAAGGGCTGCGAAGGGCTGTGAACACAACCTGTGCAGTATTTCTCTTTTTGACAGAAAAGGTGCACTTCCTTTGAACTGCATTCACTTGCGTTTAATGCCCTACTTCAGTGAATCTACCACTTACTTATAAGTTCAACTATTGCCCTTTGTGTTCTCTTTTCTAACTTTTCAAGTTTCTTTGCAACGTCACGCTTCAAGTCCCTGAAAACAGAAAACAATTTAAGGAAACTAGTTTTTCTAATGTTTTGTAGTTCTTGTACACCATATGTAGTGATACAGAGCTCAATCAGTATTGCACGATATATACATGTACTGGTGTATGTATCTGTCTTTCCCTGTAGCTAGCAAGTAAGCAGTCTATTCATGTACTAAAATAAAGACACCATTTGCCTAACAACAAGTTATGATTGCTCAGAGCAAAATAAACAAAACAACACACAAACATAACTATATCATTTACTTGCACTATAGTAACTGCCAAAACAATTTTTTTTTTTTTTCTGAGAATCAGGACTGCACAATTCACACCAGACACCCATACAATATGCATCTCAGGTAAATGTACCTTTCTTGACATAATACACACATACAATACAAGGCTTCAAAGACAAGTGGATCAACTAACCAGTCAGGCTTTCTTGGTGCTAAGTTAGCCAGATCCTGTAGTGAGAAAATTCAAGGATAAGAAAAAGCACAGCTCTGTTAAACAAACTTCATTTACTCTGAAGAAAATGGACTATGGAAACCCACAATTTAGTACAACAAAAATCCTACTTGGTATTAATCAATTAACATTGTTTTATGAATAATAACTTTCATTTTTTTACAATTTGATATTAATTTCATGAGAATTGTCAGAGGGTGGATTGTTTACCTGATGGTACAAAAGGACAACAGCTGTCAATAAAAGAAATGCACTTCTTACCACTTCATCTATAACTTTCTCAGCTTTGGCTTTTTGTAGGTGCTCTTGTACTTCATCTTCAACTGAAATTAAGAGTACAGGTCAAAAAACTTATTTTTTCCACAATTGCTACTAATCTCACAATCTGATTGGCTAATATGCCGTTGTCAATAAGAGTCCAGACAACGCTGCTTGTGTCAATATGTCACGCTCTTGGCTACGCTCTGAAAAAAACATTTTCTTTGGCGTTGATATTGTGGTAAAAAACAAATTGAATGTGGTTTAGCCTGGTCTGTACTCTTATCGACAACGATATGTATCATCACAGTGGTCAAAATTTGTCGTGGACTCACGAGACTGCACACAACATTTTGACCACTGTGATGACGCATATTATTGTTAGTAAGAGTACAGACAATGCTAAACCACATTCAATTTGTTAAGTTGACTAAGTCAAGGAAAATCAAACAATTTCCATATAGAATATAAAATAAGATATACATATTATGTACCTAACCCTAGCAGAGAATTGCTCACCACTCACAGAAATAAACTGAGCGAGGTCAATTCAGCGCCATTATAATTAGCAGTCTACAAAACTACTGGTTGCCACAAAATATTACAACATAGTTTACCGCTAGCAAAGCCATGTTATCAAACTCCATATATTGCATGCATCATAATTCAATGATGCATGTTCATTAATATTACAGGTGGATATATTAAATTGAACCCAACCATTTAAGAGAGAGCCATTAAATATACTTTAAAGGAGTCAAAAACAGGAATTGCCCAGTCTTCATCCCTTCTGTTCCAACTGCCCATTCCCTATTTACAATAAACGTTTTGTCCTATTTTTGTGATGATAAGACATCACCTAGTTTTCACATGATTACAAATCAAAATCCAACATGGTAGTTTTATCTTACAGCAGCACACCTGATAGAGGTTTTGCATTTGGCATCTTCTTGTCCTTTAACGCTTCATCTTTGGGTTGGTAGTTTCTAAATTTTATCAGCCTGGGTGGAGGTCTATAAAAAAGAAATGAACATAGTCAAAACTCAGGCGTGATTTAGGTGGAGCTAAAACAGAAAGCAAGGACTCTTTTCCACTAAGGAGGTGTAGTAAATACATGTATGTGCCATCAGAAGAAGTAACTGTAAAGAATGACATATTATAAATAAATATACATCTTGACATGCGATATGCGCAGATGTTTCCTGAGTTGCCTAACATTTGTGGCCAGGGTTTGTCGGGGGCGGGGGAGGGATGTTGGTTCTATGCGAGTAGACCGAATACACAAGAACCGATACAAAAGACCCAACAATATACCACAGCGAAACAAAGGCTCGTAAAGGAGTACAATAGTTATTCCCTCCGTGTACCGGTACACACTGCGGTACACCAGGACACAACCGGGAGATTTGTCTCTATTGAATTTAAGCTATGCATGGCCACTTACGCAGGTTGAGACGTGTCATCTAAAGCTCGCTTTTCCCCTCTTAAGGAATCACTCTCATCAGAGGCCTGTCAATCACAAACAAAGAGTGTGGATTTAGCACAGGATAGGATCACTTCACCACAGTCTAGACAAAATAATCTGAAAGATCTTGAAAATAAGCGAAATCACTAGCAAAATATATCATGCATCTCAGATACCTGTTCATCTGCCAACCCACTTTTCTTTCGCATTGCTTTTAAGCGCTCTCTACGTTTCAGAGCTTCTTCTTCCAAACTGCCCTCTACGGCCGCCATATTGAATCTTACTGCCCCAAAGGCTTGTGGGAATGATGGAAAGGATCAAGGGAAAATTATTTTACGTGGGAAACAAAATGGCGGACGTTTGGTTACTAAAAACATTACATGTTTTTTAGCATAACAGTTTATAGATTTTTCACAAATTTAAAAGAAGGCTTCATAAGATATCTAAAATGGCTTCAAGTGATACTGTTACCCTGGTAAGTAACTAAATGGCTCGTAAGAAATTTTAAAAATTCCAAAGATAGATATTTTCCGGTGTCCTTGGTTGCTATAAGCGTATTATTCGTCGCCATCTTATAATTAGCAACAAGATTTGCTGCAATTGTCGTGGTATTAAATAATTTTCTTTTTTCATATGTTTATAGGCTTATATCAACTACTACTGTCGCGAAAAGTACTACAGACACTTGCAGAATGCCTGTCTCGAGAGCCTGAAGAAATATGGCAACGATCCAGTGTTGATATTTTGGAAGGCATTTGGAGTTTTAATGGAAGGTCAGTGGTCTGATTACAGACTTATTTAATAAGCTTAAATTACTGGCAGCACAAGGCCCCGAATTGTTTGTCATGGTATGGTCGTTTCGTTTGTACCATAGGACTTTAATTTCCTTCATTGTAGCCAAAGAAGTTAATCCAAAAATGAAGCAAAGCTTTGTGTTCGGCTTTTGTGGCAATATTAACATCTTAATGAATAGTAACGTCTACATTAAAGAAAAGAGATTTTCCTAGTGGGATTGCCTCCAAAGTTGGTTACCTTTCAGTGTTTTGCTTCTATGTACACCTTTATTGCCCTCACAGGGTTTCGGCCCAGAGGTCAAAACCCGAGGAGGCACCGTAGAAGTCCCCACATGTAAACATACAAGGAATTTGAAAAACGTAAGAAATGTGTTGGTAGTATGGGAATTTTTCTTGATTTGACTAAACTAGGCACGTATGGTGGTCTCGGGTAATACTTTAGCGAGCAGGTATACAAGGAATTTCAAAAACATAAGAAATGCGTTGGTAATATGGGCAGCTTTCTCAATTTTACTAAACTAGGCACGCTTGGTGGTCCCGATGACCATCCTCTAGCAGCATTTTAAGGTTCTTGTAACCACTAGTTCGCGTTTCGCCATCTTCGAGCAGCATTTCAAAGTCTCCCAACCACGAGTTCGCATTTCGCCATCTTTGAGCAGCATTTCAAGGTCAAAAATACACTCCAGTTACAATTTGGCCTGCATGACGATTTTGGCACCATCAAATAAATTCACTTCGAAATGGCCGAGATTCTTATCTAGGACGAATTGAGAACGATTTCAAAGATCCTGAAGATGGATTTTGGGAGAAAATCAACTCAGAAGGTATTGTAAGAAATTCTGAAGTATACTAGAAGTTTGAGGTCAGTGTGGTTCAATTGTAACTAAATAGCTAAATACCCTTCCGATCACCAGTTTTACCTTTGGCATCTCATCTATTTAGATCAGTTATTTGTATTGAGTAATCCTCTGTGGCATAGAGCTCATGTGTGGGCTGGGTGACTTTGCAGGGATCCAAATGTAAATGTAAATGTTTTGCAGTGTTTTCATTGAGGTCAAAAAGCTCGACTCTAATTTGCATATACATGTATGGTGACTGTAACGTGATACTTCTGTTCTGCTTTTGAGATAGGTTTGTTTGTTTCAGCATCAAATTGGAACAGCAGAGTAGTTTGAATTAATGTTTTGTTTCGCTATGATTTTTTAACCTTTATCTCCCTATAAAGTTCTACTGAGCGAAATTTTTGTAAAAGAAATATTAGTTTCCATGAAGGCAACCTATTTATTTTTTCCAGAAAGTACTTTTTGCGTCCTTTCTAACTAGATATGGTAAACTGCTCTACTGTAAATGCTTCATGAGAGTATTATGTAAAGAAGATTATGTGTTAGAATGAGTTAAACAGAATGTGCACTTGGTTTAGTTAACTTAGTTGATTGTTTGGATCATATTCATGGTAGGATGCCTAAATTACTGGAACAGTATGAGTGATATAGTTTGCAAAAAAAAAAAAATGTTTTAGTTCATACAAAAATGTTCAATATTATTGTTTTCAATCAGCAGAAATAAAAGAAAGCAGGGGCAGATTTAGTGATAACTATTATTAGTATTAAGCTTTGCAGAGAATAGTCTTTGTCTGCAGCTTGCATGGTCCACCACATGCAACTGTGGTGTTATCACAGGAAATGTCTCATGCTGGAGCCAGGTTTTAGCATGAAAATGGGCTTAAATATAAATATTTATTTATTATTATTATTATTTATTATTAAAGGAATTCAGACTCATTTAGCTATTGTTGAGCCTTTACAATTATTTTTCATTTTTCCTGAGACACCAAGGTGTATGTTATGTAGAATGGTCCCGAGGGTGTCTGCTGTAGCTAGAGATGACTGTATTCATGACAAAAATGAACTGTGCACAGTATGAAGAACATACAATTGCAACAATTAGGAAACAGGTGTTCTGGAAGTTGTCTGAGTTATTATGTATTATATGATTTACAGACAGAGCCTCTGAGGCAATAAGAGAACTGGAAGTGATCAAGGAGAAGCCAGATGTACTGTTGTGTGCCACCATGGCACTAATCCATGCACACAAGAAAGCCAAACTTGTTGACAGGGAAGCAGTTCAAGAGCTAGAGACCAAGCTTAGGCAAGATCGACAGTCATGTGGTGAGATGGCACTGTATTTTGGTAGTATGTTCCTGTGGCATACAGGACGGCATGACAAGGCCCGAGAATATGTTGACAGGATGCTCAAAATGGCTACTGGCAACAAAGAGGTAAAAATAAATAAGTACATACTCGTTTTTTGCATTCCTCCCCAAGTGCTGCACCTTTAAAGTGGTGGGGAGGTTTACATGCCTTAGTGACCCTGGAAGCTATACCAGCTGGGACTGCAGTCCCTGGTAGGTTCAACCTTGCTGGGAAGGTTCCAGATGAAAGGTCAGATGAACTGTAGCACCTGGCCCTCCAACTTGGGGGTTGGGCAAAGGGCCAATAACCTTTCCCTGTAAAACATCTCATATAACGGAAACCGCGAGTACTTTGTGACCTTATGCACAACAGAGCGTGAAGAATATAGGTGAGGCGAGGTGAGTTTTTGCATAAGGTGTACATTTGTGCTAAATATATTTTCTCGGCCTCCTTAGTGCACAGTCATGTAACTAATGTCTGGTAGGTGTTTAATGCGTAATATGCATAACAACAATAATTGGACTAAACATTTTATCTCAGGGCCTTCTTTTGCGAGCTTGGATTGACATAACCAGTGGAAAGGACTCCCATGTGAAAAAGAGTATTAAAATGTTTGATGAAGTACTTGGTGGGTGAGTACTGGTACTTTGCTGTTTTCTGCTACTGATACTTTATTGTTAACTATTAATATATTAGCAAATGGTTACAATACTGTCAAATTAGGTTTATGCTTTAAGATGATAATGATAATTTCTCTTGCATGGTTATGTTCAGCTGATAATAGTGTTATTTATAACCATGTTTTCATTTCAACATTTGAAAATTTACCTACTTGTAGGTCTGAGGTTGTAAAAAATGTGGATGCCTTGTTTGGAAAGGTCAGTACTGACAGATTTTCATCCATTTCCCAAGTACCTTGTGACCATCCTAAATTTTCCCACTTTGGCATGAACACTTACAGTACATTGGTACTTTTTTTTTAACACATTCATGCTTGAGAACAAATAGGCCAATACAAATGATGTTTCTGGTATTATATTTAATCCAGAAAATGTTATTGAAAGAACTGTTGAATTATATTAAATTAAGATAAGCTTAAACTTCATCCTGGATCCAGCGTGTTTTTTTGTTATGTCCCATTGGGCACGAGATGACCGGCCTTTCAGGCTATAGCCAGCAACAATTTATAATAACTGTTTGTTAACCGAACTTTTTTTAAAGGCCAAGTACCTGGAGACAAAGAATAACTTCAGTGGTGCACTAGAACTCATCAATCAGGTCTGTAAAATTGATACTCCTAATTATTAACTCTGTATGGCATGTTAAATAGTAAGCAAGCAAAATCAAGCCACTAGCTTACCATACAAGAATGCAGATTAATGCTTGCTGGCATTTTAGGGAGGCAAACTCATCAGTATAGTATAATGCATCACTTTTGAGGTGCTGCCATTAAACAAGTTGAGTGTCCTACCTTTGTTATGCAGCTTATAATCAGTACTGTGGCAATAAATAAGATGGTGTGTAAGTGTGTAATGTTTATTAGTCAGTGATTACAAGAGTCAGTGATCAAGTGAGTCATTTGAATCAGTCAGTCAGTGAGTCAGTTAGTCAGACAGACAGGCAGACAGGGCAGGCTGTCAGTCAGTCAGTCAGTCTGTCAGTCAGTCAGTCAGCCTGTCTGTCAGTCAGTCAATCAGTCAGTCAGTCAGTCAGTCAATGAGTCAGTCAGTCAATCAGTCAGTCAGTCGATGAGTCAGTCAGTCAGTCAGTCAGTCAGTCAGCCTGTCTGTCAGTCAGTTATTGACTCAGATGTTCCATCAGTCAGTTAGTCAGTCAGGCCAGCAGTCTGTTTGTTAAATCAATAGAAATACCTTAATATTTTAGTTAATAAATCATTACATGCAAAATGTATGGCCTTACCATAAGATCATTTTATCATCAACTGTTTTCATAGGCTGTAGTGGGATATCCAGACTTTATACCTGCCTTGATTGAAAAGATGAGACTTCAACTTGCTCTTCAAGATTGGGATCAAACACTGGAGACAGCACAAAGGTAACAATACTGTCAAATTTCTAGAACTTCCCAGCTATTTATTAAAAAAAAAAATCAAAATTGTTGCCAATCATAGCTATGGGGAAAGCAGTCCTCAATGTGTGACACTACATGACATTATTTTTCGTTTTGTGTTTTGTCAGGGCTCTGAACAGTAACAGAAACTGCATTGAAGCACAGAGGATGATAGTGATGTACACCTTGTGTCGAGATGGAAAGTACAGTGAGGTGAATAAGAAGAAAACATTTATTAAATATTGTTACTTTCTTGATGGCTTGATCCTTGTGATCCAAACATTTTAACACTTGAAACAGTTGAGTTTTGTACTTGTTCAACTTGGTTGCCAGAATATCTAGCACGAACAGTTTAGATAGTATCTGCAAATCTCACATTTTGAAATTGTGGCTTTACCAAGGTTAATTTGATTAAGTTTCAATGAAATACATGTATATCCTTTGAATGTTACAAATTATTGCAAACTGTTAAATACAGTCAGTATTAATCATTTTAAATGTTCAATTGTTTTAGGCCTCAGATAGATTAGGAGAATTGATTCAGATGGTGGACAGATGTGAGCCAAGGAACTCATTTTTGTATCATGATTTGTCACAGGCGTTCAGCCGACTGGTATGTATTAAAATTATCTTCAGTGGACAAGTTCAAACTGAGTATGAGTACCAGCCATGCATCTGGGCTGCAAATAGCACTTGGATTCTCACAGGACTTTAACAACGGGAGTCCCAAGTGTTGTTCGGACAGGCCAAATAATTTTTAATGTGCTTTAGAAAGGATTGCTACAACAAAGCTCGTGCCTTCAGCAGGTTTAGACAAAGTTTATTGAAGCGACATGCTGAAACGTTACATAGACACTTTAAAACCTTGTAAAAATGATACTAATTGCACATAAAGCAATGTGTAGCAAAACGGTACAACAAAGAGGTAAACCAAGTGATGCAACAAAGCGATAACCAAAGCGGTTTCAAAAAACTGAGAAGTAAATATAGTGAAAACTGTAATAAGAATAACTAGAAAGAACTACAAAACTTAGAAACAATGAACTATAAAATAAAAAATGATGCAAAACTTAATTCTGTGTCCACTTGTGAAATTTCACGAGTTGAAGGGTAGAAACCTTAAAAAACTTGATGTTAACAAATTGAAAGGCTTACTCAAACTGAAAGTTTTCCTGAACACATTAGAAGAGCTTCTAAGTAATACAAAGGATAATAGCTTTCTTTGTTCTAAACATCGCATGTGGGTAAACATATCCTTGGACTAACCACAAAAACATGTAAAACAACTATACAAAGAAACTTCCAAAGGTTAGAGAGGAAATGCAAAAAACCATAAATATTTGGCAGCAACACTTGGCTTAGAAGTTAAAGTAATGAACTTTTATGTTGATGATTTCAGTGCGGTAGAAATGATCTGGTGTTGCAACAGACTCTCACACTGGTGGAAAGAGCTCAGTCTCTTGCTCCTAACAATGCTGAGTATCAGACAGAGGTAAGACAACTGCAAGCATATCTGTTATTCTTTCTACCACATAACTTTCCATTATATGGCAGAACCAGCCCTGGCAGTTGCTCCTCATCTGAACTGAGGTCAATTTGTCAGTAAACCAACAAACAAACAAGTGAACAAATGAACAAATGAACAAACGAACAAACGAACTAAGGAAC
>Ga0126339_10003393_pt1 | contig 11597 bp, 8 predicted proteins | sample OrbTmetagenome_2_FD_92532 | JGI IMG/M metagenome (GOLD analysis project Ga0126339, IMG submission 92532) | Coral microbial communities from Petempiche,Puerto Morelos, Mexico - Orbicella T R C metagenome | ecosystem: Host-associated > Invertebrates > Cnidaria > Coral | place: Petempiche,Puerto...
TCCAAAGGGAATGGTTAGCAGTGTCGTTAGGAGAGGAGACGAAATCCTCTCCTTTCATTTCCGTTGCTAGAAACCTGATCTCAAATTGTAATTTCATGGCTAGCAAGTCGCGTGATTTTAAATTTCATGATGAGTCCCGTCAATTGAAATTTTGTCCCAAGTTGCGAGACAATTCGCGTGACTATCAATTTTATGAGGAGTCGCGTTGGTATAAAATGACAACAAATCACGTTAATCTGATTTCGTGACAGGTCCCGTGACTCTACATATTGTACCAGTACACCCAGGACTAATTATTTAAAAATTAGTGAAGTACAAATCATTTTGCAGGTTCCTGTAAGTGGAAATTACACGTTTTACCTGTCATGCGATGAATTCTGTGAGTTATGGAAGTACGATGTTATTGAAGATGGCATTGAAAAAGAAGACAGGAAAGCTGAGGAAATTGTGACCAAACAACCAATCATTTCTGTCAAAAGATTTTCATCTTATCAAGAATGGGGCAGGTGAGCATAACAGGGAGATAAACAGGGCTCGAAAAAATCTCGAATTCCAACTTGCCCTTCTGACAGGCAGCATTCAAGTTTTGCTTGCCCAGTGCAAGTCTTATTATACTTTTATTTATTTATTTATTTGGCCTTCCACTTGCCTGGGTCCTTGCCCATTAGGCAAATGAGCTAATGACAAATTTACCTGCCCGGCAGGAAAATCTACTTTTTTTTTCCGGTGACGTGACTACACTATTTTGAGCCCTGGACATTCATGTTCTTGGACTTGTAACCTTTGCCTTGCTTACTTATCCAGTCTTGCCTTTAAAGGTACGCAGAGCAAACATCACAGTCTGTATTTCTCGACAAATGTCGCATTTATCAAATGGAGGCCTTTATGAGGGAAGAAACGGGCAACGACCACATATCTGTGGGCATGCATACACCCAGTGGAAAATATGAACGACCTATCCCTGGAACGAGACTGTTCAGGACTAAACCAGGTAACGTGCTTTGTTTTCAACATACTGAAGAAGGGCCGAACCTGAAACGTATATGTTACACGAACTGTTTGACACTTCAATTAACTGTTTCAACCTTGTATTTTATGTTGTGTCACACATCAAATGAATCTTTTGGGCATTCTTCCTACTTACTTACTTTGATCTGAGATACTGACAGTAGCGATTACAATTTCGCTGCTGGAGGAAATCTTCAATAAAAGATAGAGAGTCTAAGGTTTTGTTCATTTCTCATGCGTATTTGAGAATTGCCAGAAATCGGCGCTGACTTTCTTGTTCTTTACCAGCAGAACTTCAAAGAAGTTATTTCTATTAGGTAATTGTTATCTCACTATTCTTCAGGTAGCTAAGGTAGCAAACAATGTTTTGTTCAACGCTTTCAATAAGCTTCTATTAACAGAACTATCTATGAAGCGACATTCTACGTGAGGAGATGACCTTTCTCTAAAAATTCGGTTTTCTTTTCCAGCTATTCAACCTTCTGTTGCAAAGGATACCTTTCAGCTTGATTTGGGCGGCAATGTTTTGTTGCGATTCAACATGAAATACATGTTGATTTGTAGCTGTATCAAAATTTAAGAAATAAGTGTCATAACAGAGGTTCTTAGCGCAGACGTAAATATTCTTTCTTGCCATAACTGACTAAACTGAATTGAATTCTGAATCGTCAACAGGAACGCGTAAATTGGAAGTGACACTACAGCATCCCAAAACGTCGTTATCTGCCTTTGTTGGTTCAAACTTACACATCTCAGGTTGGTTTCACCAGCCTTATCCGACAATTGCGTAAGAAATTAATAAAATAAATGTAAAACACTCATTGGTGGAATCTGAGCGAAGTTACAAGAATCTATTGCGTAGAAGTATATATCTGTCACTAACGAAGCTTTCAAATTTACTCTACAGTGAAACCTGTATTAAGCGGATCCCATATTAAGCACGCATCCTCTATTAAGTGGACACCAACTCGAGTCCCAAAATTTCCTTCCCACAATTACTGTAAAATAAACCTGCTTCCAGCGGACACCTCATTTAAGAGGAGGCAGACACTAATATTAAGCCATTTTGTTGCATAAAACCTGCAATAAGCAGACGCTTCAAGGGCTTTTTGCTTTTACGAGTTCAGCTCAAACTCCTTTGATTATTGCTCAGTAATGTCGTTTTGAAGCTAAGTGGATTATTTCAGTTTGATACATTGACTGACTGGACATTGTGCTATGAGCAGTCTTTGATCTTACACTGTGTTACGCTCTGTTACAAAAGGGTTGATGATTAACTATTATTGCACAAGATATTAGAACTTGTTTAGAGCGGACATCCTTTATTAAGCGGACACAAGTAAGTGTCCCAAGGGTGTCCGCTTAATACAGGTTTTCCGTTCTTTGCAAAACAGGTTATTACAGGTTCTGCTGTCAAGGTGTATATTGTCCGGATTGCCCGCTGGAACTGAACGTCTCAACCCTTGGACAAAATGTGACAATTAATTCAGCGCTTAACTTCTCCTGTGTGAATACATCATTCACGGCTACTTTTAACACGGACAGACAACCTGACAATTTTGCAGTCAAGGTCAGTGGTCACAGAACAGATAATTTTAGGTCCAATTCTCTTTCAGGTGGCGAAAACAACATGGCAATCTGGCGAGTACCCTCACTTTGACACAGTTTGATCCCCCCTTTGAAAAATCCTGGCTACGCCCCTGTCTTTTGTAAATTAGTTCCTTACATAGTTAATGATTACAAAAGACAATTTTTCTCACACTTGTCAACCAATCGCAATGCTCGTAAAATGCTCAAAATAATTGGGACTAATTGTTCTTTTGGTCGCAGGTCAGTTATTCATTTGTCAACAATTCAGAACAAACTGTGAGCGAGAGAGTTTTAGGGCATCTTCATCTTCGAGGTGAATTTTATATATTTTTTTTGCTTTGCAATTTTCTTTCAGATGGGACGCAAACGTTATTTTTTTCTTTTTTCTATCAGCTGTGGTGATAAAAGAGTGCTACTTCAAATCAGAGTATTGCGGTTGGACCAGTCTTGGTGACAACGAAGAAAATTGGAAATTGTCAAATAATAAAACATTGGTTAAATTTCCAGGTAGGTGGAAATTATACTCTGATACTTCGTGGTTGAGGTGGCCTAATGGTCAGTGCTGTGGACTCGGGATCGCCAGTTTCCGTTTCAGGTGTTTTGTGAAGTCGTTCTAATGAGCTCTACCCAGGAAAATAAATGAGTTGTGATATCCTGACCAGAATCTGGGGGAGCAAGGGGGGGGGGGGGTTAAACAGAGATTGGCAGGCACCCCACCCAGGGGAAATGGAAATAGGCTATCCCCCCCTAAGTCTAAGTTAACGACAGACTACATTTGACGGCTTCGAGTGGAGTTTTTAAAATGGGTTTCTTTTCCAAAACCATCGAATAGAGCCCATGTTAAGACAACATATGTTTGGAAAAAAATATTTTCTTCTTTCAGGTCACTTTGCCTATATTGGTGACTCCTTCAAAGCAAAGTTGGAAGGTCCGTTGTTACCGTGGAAACCATTCCATCAATCCGTAGGTTTGTGTTTGCGGTTTAATTACCTCATGCCTACTCAATCAAAGTCCACCTTGAAGATTTTCCTTCGAGAGCCAAATCGGGAAGAGCTGGTGCTAGTGTGGCAGTTGGTCGGAAACCACGGTGAGAAGTGGTCAGCAGCTCAAGTGGCTTGGTCAGGCGCCAAGGGAATTCAGGTTCAAACAGTTACTCATTGGTAGTTAACGTTGAAAAAATTTGTATGTTTTCGCATTCAATAGCAATAGCACTGAGAAAAAGAAAATACATTAACGTAAAGGAAGGTTATGAAGACATGACTGATCACCGCAGATATCTACACAACCTAAGCAGCTGTTGAATTGAAGCCTGAACAAAATTCAAGCTTGAACGGGATTCGAACCCATGACCTCAGCGATACCGGCGCAGTGCTCAACCAACTGAGCTATCAAGCCATCTGGGAACTGGTCAGTAATAAAACCCAGTTGACTTGATAGCTCAGTTGGTAGAGCATTGCACCGGTATCGCTGAGGTCATGGGTTTGAATCGCGTTCAAGCATAAATTTCTTTTCAGGCTTTAATTTAAAAACTACTTAACTTATGTATATAACTGCAATGATCAATCACGTCTTCATATCTTTCTTCGCAGTTCAAATATGTGATATTTCATATATTCACTTGTAAAGGAAGGTGTGAATGTAGATGTTGTGATTGATAGTTTGTTTGTATGTTTCTTTGTTTTGTTTTAAGACTTGGCCATCAGTTCTTTTGGGTTTAAAGATATTTTGATGTATGCTTGTTATTGCCATTCAATGGGCCCACTTGTATTCCTTATCATGTAATATCTCTAAGTGATTTACAGCGAGGTTAACTAACTGTAAAATCTTTTTTCCCGTTTCTGTAGGTTATCTTTGAGGGACAAGGCTTTGTTGATAAGAAGATCAACGTAGCGATTGATGACGTCATCCTTACAACCGAGAATTGCCCCTTGAGACCTTACTTTGCTGAGCCAGGTTATTTCTGCTTCTCTATTACGTTTTGCTTATCTTGATCATGCAAAGACAAGTCCTTCAGAAACAGACTGCCCACTTGTTTCTGGCCTATTTTCTTTCTACTCGCTTAATCTGTATGACATGACTAAGGCATTAAAAAATGGCGGCTTTTTCTTTGCGGCTGGACCTCACCATAGAGGTAAATCATCATTTTCTCGAAAACGAGTACGGTGACCTATCATTTTTTTCTGTTGTGTTGAATTGAGTAATAAATGTCTCTATGTAAAATAAATATGAGCCAATTCTTAGTGTTGAGCAAGAAACAATCGTCGGAAACGTGAATTTAGCAAGCAATCGTGACTATAATCATGGTGCTATTGTAAGGATTTATGTGGTATAAAAAAGGTGCTGTTGTTCCTAAACGAACATGGGGACCCCTCATTTTTATTTCCAAATTTAAGTTCCTACAATATAAACAGTCAATAGGCAAAGTTTGACAAAAATCTCAGTGCAGGTTCTATTTCAGTGGAATGACCTCAATAGAGTATATTCAAATGACGTCACAACAGTTATATTGGTGTCCCAAAACAATGAAACGGCGGCCAAGTTGGTGTCGCAAGCTAATCCTGAGGGAGTTGAACACTTTTCTTATGTAAACACTTTCTTTTGTTCCAATAAATTTGTATGCCTGCTGGACACATGAGTGAAAACATTCTTTGCAACTCCTTTTTTCAGGTTTCAAGTGCAGCGACGACAAGTTTACATGCAATAATGGCGAATGTGTCAAGAAGAATCTGTTATGTGATAGCGACTTTGCGTGTAAAGATGGTTCAGATGAGGACAACTGTGAATGCCCTTCCAGCATGTTCAACTGTAAAGAGGGAGGATGCCTCCTGGCAACATCCGTGTGCGATGGAACAAATGACTGTTCCAATGAAGACGACGAAAAAAATTGCCGTAAGTTATTATTTGTTTTCATTTTAACCATAGTTAATAGACGGGCTTGGCAAGAACAGAAGGAAACAAAGATGACAAGATTTATGTTGGAAGGTCTACGACCGTGTACAACGTTTTTGTGCTCATACACTACATTTGGACTACGTAACCGAAACGTTCCTATTGGTAAGTTTCTCAGTCAGAAGTGAACAACTATATTTTGTTATGCGCACGTCAAAACCAAATAAGTCTTGAACAATAACATACAACAAAGAACTTTGTCGGGCGTTATTACCAATCTGCTCTATTAACTCTGTTTGTAATCAGCAAAGCTTGGCATGTTGGGTTCAATTTCGTTCTTTAATATCACTGAGAAAGCTAGAAGCCTCTGTACTGGAAGAGACAAAAAAATACAGCGAGCTCCAATAGCCAACGTGAGTCGCGCAATGTTGAAAATCTATACGAAGAACGAGTGTGATAATATGGACGTTTCTCTTTACATGCTCGCTCTATACAAAGGTTTGAATGTCCAATTTTTTTCTCGAACTCCGCGTGTGCTGATTAATTTTTGTTGCCACATATGAGCTACGTGTGAGTTATATGCCAGTGAAGTTTTACCTTGGTTGATTTTAAGTACACCGCGTACATAATTAACTTTTCAGGGAATCGGTGCAGCTCTAGATATCAGTGTGTTGATGGGTCTTGCATTTCGTGGTCAAAAACATGTACTCAGACAGCTTTCTGCAGGGACGGAACTAATACGCCTTCTGTATGTGGTGAGTTACGTTCGTAGACTTTTTAATTTAGTAGAGTCGAGTGGGATCTCCGTTAGATATACGGTTTTCGGCTTCACCCCTTAAAATCGCGAATTTTCCCTGTAGCTTGAAACGGGAGAAATGGCGTGCAGTTCGTGGTTCGTTTCATAAAAGTCAGCACAACTGTTTCGTTTCTTATCTTCGACATTTCTTCTTGTTCAGTTTTGTTTTCTTGTGATTTCATTTTTCGTGTCTCTATTTTTTCGTTTTCCCCTCACTTCTTTTCATTTCTCAGTTCTCCTATCTGTTTCTTAGTTGTTGTCGCTTTTAGCTTTAATCCCTATAAACATCTCGCGTTTCATCTTCTTTGGTTGTGCTCATATAATTTTCGTTAATTTGTTGGTTTCCCAGGCTCTGGCAAATGCCATCTAGATGATTTAGCATGTACCTCTAAAAATACAAGCGTGCAAAAAAGATGTAGATCTTTCAGAGGTATGGTTAAAGCAAAACTTACTCGCTGACTAAGCTGTGTATTCAGTTCAGCATGACATTTACTCTTTTAGAAACAAGAACATGTATTCAATGGGAATCTTTTGTAACTACCTGTTTGTTTATAAACGTAAATTTCATTATTGACAAACAAGGAAACGAAGGGCTTGCGTCTTGAAAGTTTCGTTTCAGGAATCTTTTAAACGTTTGAACGTTCCAGCATCAATTTCTTTGTTCGTTATCTTATTATATATTTTTCCACTTATCGTGGTTTCAAAAGGTCATTGTAATTTCGAAAGTGGACTTTGTGGACTGAAAGCTGATAAGAATGCCACGTTCCACTGGACTGTGGGCTCAGGCCAGACGCCAACGGAAAATACTGGACCGAGTTACGATCACACGTCGCTTAATAAGGATGGTAAGAGAAGTCAGAAGTGAATAAAACTGTAATTAGGGAAGTTAGTAGCGGTAAGTTCAGTAACCATCAATTTAAACCAAGGCAAATATGAGTCTATCATTATGCATACTGACTGAATTTAAAAAAGTAATCAGACCTTGGACATAAAACATGAAACTGGTAGCACGCGTGGGAACCAAAATGATTCGCTAAGCAGACAAGCATTCCTCTGATTGATGAGCTTTATGTACTTGGATCAAATCACCAATCAGTTCAAAATAAAGACGAAATTCTGGGTACAAACTGAGACTGTGACAACACAGCGGCAATGCCGCGTTATAAGTAGCAGGGGTAGGCGAGAAACGTTCTGCCTTTAATTTCCTGCTAATAAGTAACACTTTTATAACTACTATACATTTCTTTTTCAGGCTCTTACATTTTCATTGAAGCTTCTAAAAGAAACCCAGGAGAAAAGGCGAGGTTGTTAAGTGGCTGGATAGAAGCCAATGAAACAGTTTGTGTTCAGTTTTGGTATCACATGCACGGCTCAGATATCGGAAATCTAAACATTTATGTCAAAACTAACCAATCAGAAACTCCCGTCTGGAGGCTGTCAGGAGATCAAGGAAACCGCTGGAGATTTGGACAGACTGCCCTGAATAGTCCAAGTTTATATAAAGTAAGTTTTCATATTTTGTTTAAGACTCAATGAAATCCAAAAACAGAGAGCTTAAATCGGGACCATGTATTAAGCACTTTCATCTTTTATCCTTCTTACTTTTCATTATTTGATTATGAGGAGGTTATAAATAAAGGAAAGTTTCTATTGCGTTTTAGAACTAACATACTTTCGTATTTTTTTGTTAGTTTGTACTAGAAGGAACAGTTTGTGATGGAAGTAAAGGTGATGTTGCAGTTGATGATTTGACGATATTGGACGGAATTTGTGAAACGATTATAAAACAAAGTAAGCAAGAACGTTGGTATTGGGTTTACGAGGCTTTCGAAGGCTTCCTGCCATTGCAAGGCAACTTGTTACGTGCTGTGCAACTGAGCGTTGATTCAGTAAAATCTTCCTAAATCAGAGAGCATTCCCTGCCATGATCCTCGAAACAATAACAACAACAACCTGAAAGCTCGATCTACCAAGCCTGAAATCCATGATTGATAAAATGAGGACTTACACAGCTTTTAGAGTGGTGCAGTTATGTTTATAAACAACAGGGTCTTAAAGGCAGAGGATACCCTAAAAACAGAGGGTTTTTGGGTGCATAAGAATCGTGCTCCCCACTGATTTAGGAACTTTCCCCGTACCCGCGGAACCTATCAACAGACAGCTTATTTAACTTTCTTCCTGTTCTCTCTTGTAAACGTCCTAGAAAACTATAAAACACTTCTCGTGGATCAGGGTTAAATACCCTAGTATTTGTTTCACACATTCGGTTAGTTGGACAGCAGCGCGAAGAACGGTGAGAGGAAAATAGGCTGCTTTTCTCTCGCTGTATTTCGCACTGCTCCCTTATCAAATCAGACCCTCAAACAGGCTATTTTACTAGACATTTGTAAATTACTGAATTAGATCGCTAAGAAACAATCTTTTCTTTCTTTATCATCAGCAAGGCCAGACTGTTATTTTGAAGAAAATATGTGCGACTGGAAAGCAGACGAGGAATGGGTCCTCCGTTCTTATCAGGCGGGATTAGGGAAACGGGGTAAGATGTGTTATAGATTGTGTCTGGGAGGTAATATGGCCTTGATACCCGGTTGATGATATACCGGGTGATAGAGGGCCAGTTCACATCACTGAAAATGATTCTTTCCTTTCTACTTCCGTTACTCATCGGGAGATTTAAATATAAACAAGAAATTATCTGAAAGGATTGTTAAAGATCTCTGAGTATTATTCGATACAGGCGAGGTTGGGAAACAAACCAATTATGTATTTCTTTTCGAATTTCTTCAGTCATTTTCTTCTTTGTTGTTGTATATATAACTGTATAGCTCTATTGGAAAAAAATACTTTTTCAAGTAATTGACAAACACGAGAGGCAGCGTTTTACCCCATTATTAAATCAAAGTGCTCCATGAGCAAACCCGTCGATTTCCCAGTGGATGATGATTGATATGTACGGCTTTTCGTGCATACTACATGAAGTACAAGAACAGTCAAACCTTCACTACATGAGCTGCATTTCTCCAATGGAGTACTCATTCTTGATTGAGCCACTCTACCTCGTAAACTTCTCATCGCTTCGCCCAACATATTTTTCTTCCCGCCTGAGGACGAAAGCGTAAGCTGCGACTCAGCCCCGATAGATCGAAAGCAAATAGGTTGCGAATAAGATCGAAGCGACTCTGCTCGCAGGGTAGCTGCAAAGGATCTTCAGAGAAATCGAGTTTTTTTTTTTATTTTGAATTACAAACGCACAACATCCAAACCATCGGATGCAATTTGAGGTCGGTTGTACGAAACAGCAAGGTCGCGTAACGTCAAAAACCGTGTTCTTATCGGTTCCAAGCTTGAAATAAGTACATGTAGCTACTTGTGGATGTCCTTCACCTAAAAAAAGGGTTGAACAAGAAAAGAAAAAAGACCAGTGACTTAAAACAACAAACGGAAAAAAAAACCGTCGAACTCCAGAATCTAACTCAGGTCCACTAGATTGGAACATGGGTGCTAACCATAGTAACACGTAAGAAACCTTGCTTAAAGGGAAAAACATACAAAGTACTTCAGCCTTATCTCAAATTGACTAACAAATATGCGAAGTAGCTAACACCACCCCCTGCTTCGTCGAGTTTTTGCTCTCGGTCCAATTTACGCGCGGCCAGAATGCGGAAAAGCTCTTCATATGGGAACGCTTGTTACGCAGGCTATAGTAACATGTAAGAAACCCTTGCTTCAAGGGGGGAAAGATACAGAGTACTTTACCCTTATCTCAAATTAGCTAGCAAATACGCGAATTAGCTTACAAATACGCCGCATATAGTCTATTAAACTGCAAACTTCTCGGATACTTTCAGTGTGGCTAGTACACAGGGAACAGAGGAGTCCTATTTGATCTTTATCCCAGTTAAATTCGGCGTAATATTGTAGCGCGAATCGATTTTTTTGTTGATTCAAATCGCCTCAAAATCAAACTGTACACATGTGATCGTGTTACGATGATTAAATCTACTATAAATAGACATACAAAGCTTTTCGCGAGAGCTGTTTTGTGACTGCGATATGATAGCTCATCAGCCTATTCAAGTGTCAAAGTGTATCAGCTTGAAAAAGCCCAAAACTTTTTTTCTGTGGGGAAAAGTTTAATGCTCGGATTGCATTTTAGTTATTGAAGTTAAGTGTCTAGTTCTCCTCGCTCCCGCTATGCGGGGTTCCTCTTCCAATGCGACTCATGTGAGTTTGTCCTCTGAGTACGATTTCATCTCAGTGGATTCCATGCCCGCCGTTGAAACTTATAACCTGGCGTAATCAGGAGCCTTTTAGAGGCTCGCAAGACTGCGGTGTTCCTTCTTAGAGACTTTTTCGACAAATGCAGTGGCCTCAGCGATACTGTTCGCTTTGATTTCCGAAATTTAATTTCAGGAGCTCAACCCTCCGGTAGTAGTACAGTCAATATGTAGAGAGGATTGCCTCTTGTCAATCGTTGCTAAATTTCAAACTTCGGAGCGGAAATTTACAATAGCAGCTTCCAGCAACATCAAAAACGTTCCCAATGCGTATTACAAAAGCCAATTAGAGTTATCCTTATCTTAATTTGAGATTAGAATTGTAATAGAAATGTTAAATGAACTATACCCAGTAAGCAAACAAAACAAATTTACATTTTTAGTGCAACAATCGCAGCTAGACCTAGTAAAAACGATACACGTGCCTGCAATATTGACTAATACAGTGATTTCAGGAGCTTTATCTACTGGTCAGCGGAATTACTCCAAAAAGCTTACAGATGATGGAAGGACAACATTTGCATATCATTTGCATAATCTGTACCACCACTAAAACCCTATAGCAGGGGTTTCAATAACATTAGTTACAAGCGGCCACTGAAGGTGTAATAGGCGGCTGTGACCACTAAAGGGGCCGCAAGGCCCCTTTTCCCTAGGGGGTCTGGGGGCGTGCTCCCCCAGAAAAATTTGAAATCTAGAAGCTCGAAAATACGATTTCCAGCGTTCTGGGCATCAAAAAGCGTGCTGTTGATGGATATTTTTATTGACCACAAAGCAGGATTTTTTCTTTGACAAACTAATAATTTTTTGATGCAAAGAGGTGCATTTTGAATACCTTTCTAGGCAGATATCTCTCAGTGACACTTGATATCCACTTAGGCAGTAATTTCTTTGAAGTCCTCTCTTAAAACAAATACAACTTCTCTGCTACTCTTTCAAATGTACCAACAAGGCAACAAACTGATTTTTAACTCTTCAGAAAAAATGAAATGAGATAAACTTTACAACAAAATTCTTTCTACTAATATTCTTACAAA
>Ga0126339_10003394_pt1 | contig 11596 bp, 6 predicted proteins | sample OrbTmetagenome_2_FD_92532 | JGI IMG/M metagenome (GOLD analysis project Ga0126339, IMG submission 92532) | Coral microbial communities from Petempiche,Puerto Morelos, Mexico - Orbicella T R C metagenome | ecosystem: Host-associated > Invertebrates > Cnidaria > Coral | place: Petempiche,Puerto...
GGTTGTAAATGAAAGTGAAGAATGACCATCGCAGTAAATTTTCCAATTTAAGCAATTGGAAAGAAGAAGCCTGAAAAAAATCAATTCAATTCAATTGATTTTTTTCAGGCTTCTTCTTTCCAATTGCTTAAATTGGAAAATTTACTGCGATGATCATTCTTCACTTTCATCTACAACCGCAGTTCACATATGAATTATTTCATATAAACTTCACAAACTATAAACAGTCTGCCTGTTTGCTGTTCAACAAAATAATAAGGTTTCTTTTGTTTTTCGTTCAACAAGATCTCCAAAATATGCCACTTGGAAAACTGAGTTTTTTTGCATACGTTATTTCTCGAAAACGAAGAGCACCCCAGCGAAAAAAACTTCAGAGCAATGTTTCTCAGGTAAACCGAAGCCCACATGCCAAAATTCAGCTATTTTTGAGCACTTTCAAAATGGCCAAAAAGTCTAGGGGTCACTCTTGCCTGTGGCCTTTCATATGACTCCCTGAATTGTATGATGCAAGGTCTCTATAACAAAGTTTGGAATAAAAAATGTCTCTTGGGAATTTCTTTTGAGCGAAACTGTCGGTAGTGCTTTTCATAAGTTTTGAAAACTGCATGAAACATTGCAAAGGAAGCCATTAAAGTGCACGTAATTGATGTGCAAATCACACGGGTATCTAATCATAGGTATCCAATTACAAAAAGTTCAAATTGGATACATGTTATTGGACACCCACGTGATCTCGCACCGATTACGTGACAAATAGGCGTGTAGAGAACCAATCACGATCAAGAATTTTGTTATAGATACGATTAGGTCTATAAGAGAGGAGAAATTCCAATCCTGGATCCAAACACTGCAAATAAACACAATACTGTTAAAATTGGATGAGCTTACACATTCAAATCATCTTCGAGGTGTTCAACTGTGTACAGTTGCCTAGAAAATTTGAACAACTCCAAGAAAGCGTCAAATCCTCCCTCCTGGACGAAAAAGTGCCTCTGTGCGACGGATCTCAAACATTTCCACGGGAAGAAAAATGAGGCGAGTCCTTCCACTGTATAAACTAGACGGTCATAAAACCCCCATAAGCTAGAAGAATCGTCTTCTATGTTGGGTAGCTGTCTTTGTAGCTTTTCGACAATAATTTTTTGAGCGGTGTTCTTCAACACTTCCAGTAGATCACTCATGCCTGGTATATCCGCTACAGCAAGAAATTGTACTTTAAAACAGTCACCCTCCCGGAAATACAATCTGCCGAGAGTCATGTCATCGTCTGTTATCGGTTGTCCCTGATAAAACAGCTGTTGATCGCAAACTGGTGCTTGAATGGCGGCCTGAATAGCGTACTTTACATCTCTGATGCTTGTGGTATCGAAGTCAGAAACAGAAAGCTTGGTTCTGCCCGTTTCTTTGTTGTTCTTGCAGCTGTAATCCACGTAGAAATCCATGATACAAGCGTTGTATGAGTTGCTGACGGGAAAACCAGATCACTTTGAATTCCGAGGAAAGATCAGACAAAAAGACTTCGATGCCATAGCGTAATAGCTGGTGTAAAACGACTGACCTGCTACTCGGCTGATAGATTGCATACAGCCGCCATGTTTACAAAACAGTTCTAACGGGATCCCATTGTGCTTTGCGAACTGGGTTGCGGCCGCTGTCGCCGCGCCCCTCCTTGGTTAAACCAAACCCTGTAATGCATGCAGTGTAAAGCAAGTGTAGCTATGTGAGGAAGCCTCAGCACGAGGCTCTGGGGAATAAACCCCACAAACTCTGTTGTTGTTCCCCACTACTATTATGTTTAGGCTGAATTTTAATATAACGAAATTAGTCAATTAAAAATTACCTTTCCTTCCGAGTTTTAGTTTCATCAGATAAAAGACCCCATAAGAACTTGACGCTTTACCACGTTTTAGCTCGACAGGGTTCTTCGTAATGGAATAGAGCGCGTTTGAATTTCCAAGCTTTTGCGTTGCGTGACATTAAAATGGCATCCCGAGAAAGCTGTCGCGTAGGTCAAAAGATGAATTACTACCAGTAGTGCTTAAGGTTTTGCTAACTGAAAAGTTCTTGCACTAGAAGTTAGTATTTATTTCAACGTGTCGGAACTCTAGAGTAATAAGTTTTCGTTTTAATAGCAAAACTCAATGACAGATGTTTCTGTTACTTTACGGCTGCCATGTTTGTCCGCCTCCGAGGGGCATCAGGACGTACAAAGCTCTATGAATCTGGGTGAAACATTTCTCGGAATGACGAGCGAATGAAAAACGGCAGATACCTTATTCTTGGCGAGGTTGTTTACATATTAATCGGCTATCATATCCCGGATTCTTGACGTTTTTTTAGTTTAATCATATGACCAGTGAAAACCGAGAATAGACAGGATACATTTTCACTTCCGTCAATTTTACGAATAAAATTCGATCTGCCTCGATCTGGCCCGATTCGACCGTTATTGACAACTAATTTTGTGATTTAAACCTGTTTGCTTACTCTCGGAAAGTATGCGATTTTTCTAAGACAATTTTAAGCTTAAATCTGCTCTTTATTTCATGAATTAAAATGATACTGCGATCAGAGGAATCGAAAACTAGTCAGCGATATTAAATTTCGGGTAATTCGCGTATTGCTTCAAAGTTTAGACTATGCTCTCATGCTAGCCAGTGTACAGGCTACTCTCAATCTTATGCTAAAAATAAAATTTAATGTAAAGTAAACGCAATGCCACTGTTACACTTCCGGTAGCATTACGAATGCAACACGATTTGCCCTGATGCCCTGATCTGACCCCAAGATGATACATATATCTAACAAGCATAATGAGTTATACCTGTTTGCTTATTCGCAGACAATGCGCTTTAGATGTTAGTTTTTAATCCACTCTGATTGTCATCTCAAGATTTTTCTGTGTGATTCAACTTGTTGTCGTTGAACAGAGGCCTCGGGCACTAAGCCCTGGGAACGAGGTCGTCGGACGCTAACAAAATGAAATGCTAAAACAGCCTGTCACAAATAACTACAAATGCTTGAGTCTTTAAGGTCTACATCCCAGTTCCCGAAAAGGAAAAAGAAATAAATAGAGTGTCTGTATAACGTGTTTGAAACTCGCATTTAAAAAATCATTAGCACCAAACCCCGTCAATTCATCGTCAGGAGCCCTTTACCCAGAGTCTCCATCTTCTATACTAACGTTGCAAGTCAACCCTTTCCCGTATATAAATATTTTAAGAAACAGGTCTTGTGGGAGTTTTCAGACGACCCCTTTTCAATACCCAATGATACCCGAGCTAAGACCACTCCTTGTTGCATGTTACAACAAAGACTGAGATCCCACTTTTGCCCTCTATTTGAATTTTCAGTACCCTTGCGCTAATTACGTTCAGTTCCAAACATGAAATGATACGGGAAAAGGGTTGACTCTACGTTCTAGTGCGGATGGAGGCTCCGGTGATGGGCTTCTGGGTTTATACGGCCTGTATTTCGTAGCCAAAATTGATTCAACCCGCGCAAATTGCCTGAATCACCCTACACAAGAATCTTACATTAGGAACGCAAAGAATGGTTTACACAGGGATGCAATGTCTTTTACAGGGATGTATAGAACTCGCTCCAGACCCTCATGCTCACGTGACTTTGGTCCTTTGGACTCGAGGCAATTTTGGTCATTTGGATACGAGTCAGATTTTTTTCCCTCTTCCTCCGGAAAAAATAAAAAAAGTGCGGATTAAAGAACCGTGCTCGCCCTAGGCCCCGACGCGGTTACTAAGAATGCCGGGAAGTGTTTTTTTCTTCTTTTACAAAGTTAACAAAGATGGCGGGTGGTTGTGGTCTTGTTCGGTCTTGTTGGGATTTACTTCTTAATTCTTCGTAGTATGGGAATCCTCCATAGCTGGTCAAGCAAGAATGTGATGGAAAAAATATTGGTGGATGTAACGAAACTAGTTTTACTGACTAGCCTGTAACGGAGGAGAGTTTTTATTGTCGTGATTTGAACTAGCTGGCCTTGGACACAGTCTTCACGAAAACTCTCAGCAAGCTCACAGTGTTAGGAAATTTAGTTCATCATGGAACTTAATGTGGAATTGAAATGTTCGGATACGAAGAACGTCCAACATTTCAAGATGACAGTAGAAGACTGGGATAGCAAATGTGTGAAAGAATTGAAAGAGCTTTTAGAGAACGAAATCCAGGTACCTGCCTGTGACCAAAAACTGTATTACGAAGGACGACTTCTACGGAATCACAATTTCTTTCCGCTTAAGAAGTTATATCTGCGTAAAGGTGACACTGTCTTAGTGGAATGCATCGCACAAGGTGATCTTGCAGAGATAAAAGATCTTATAAAAGAAATTAAAGAGTTTTGGAACACGATAACGTGTAAAGATCAAAGCGAGCTGTTGACGGTTACCAGTTCAAAGAAAGTTGACAGCAGCTCTTATGTGAGTTACGATTACATAGCTCGTTCTTTGGATCAGTTGTCTTTTGAATACTTTATTCCGTGGAAGAATGCCAAGTCACTGGTACACCGGCATTACTTTGTACAAGAAGGTGGTTTTGATGCGTTCATGGCAGTATTGAAGTTTGCCAGTAGAAGATACAAGATAGAAAAGAAACCAGGGTCAAAGTAAGCTTATGTTTGCTACATTATCATCCATCTGCCTAATAGTATGGTTCTTTCCAGTTGTTTCTTTCATTCCATGGATGGTCAGTGGTGTTTTCCATAAGTTCTAAACTCTATATTGAACAAATAAGAAGGAAAAGGGGGTTATTTAACATTTATTTTTCAGTAGGGGGGCAACTGGTTTTCACAGGCAGGCAAAACTTTTTGTAATGAACCTTTTTACAAGAGAAACATTCCTCTCAATGGTCAAACCAGGAGGGCAAAATCATCCTCACATTCGGTCAATTTGCCGGGTGCCCAGTCATTAGTGAAACCCTCGAGGAAGCCATCAAAGGGCATGTAACTGATGTGCAAATGGAATAGGTATCCAGTTATAGGTTCAAAAAAGTGAGGGTTCAAGAAATTGGGTTTCTACAGTAACTGAATTACCCCAAAACACTACCAAGAACATACCATAAGAAAGGGTACCAAAACTGCCAAACTAGACACTCCCCCAAAATTGTTGCACTTCCCTGTTTATTTGGATGATGCCTACCCCTAGTCTGTGCATGTCCAGACTTTGAAGAATTTTCTTAAAAGACATGTAACTTATTACTTTTGATAACTATAACATTCTTTTTTTTTAAGGAAATTGTTTGGAAAATCCAAAGCAGAAGACTCTTTGATATTGACTGGCCAGCTCAGAGACTTGAACCATGAGCAGATGATCTTGCATATGCACTGTTTGAGCCTGTTGTGGAATTTTTCTGAGACGCTGCATGATCGCAGGCTGGTGATGCACAAAGGAGGGCTGCCATTTGTCATAAAAGCTTTGCTCTCTGATCCTCTCGAGTACTTAGCTAGATCTGATGAGTACTGGGCGGTTGCAAGCTTAAATGAAACAGCTGTTGGCTGCCTTGTTCAGTAAGAGTTTTTTGTGTTAATAAATTATAATTCTATTGTCTAGCTGGGTTAATTGTCCCACATTAAAAACTGGGGAAATACATTTGTACCTCTAAATTGGTGGTTTTTAAGGTCAGGAGAAAATCAAGGAACTCAAGTTAATATATATACTGACGGAAATTTTTAGTTACACAGGGCTGTCATTAGCAGCCGGCAATTATCGCCAGCTACTCTGATGAAAATCGCCGGCTACTTCACTCACGAAATGACCCAGAAAGTTTAGATACCAAACAAGTGTGACCAGCATATTCATTTCCTTGGTAGAAATGTGAAAAGTAAAGCATGTTATTTCCGAATTGCCTACTATTCTTGATCAGCCATCTACTTCAAAACTTACTGAGAATAAATATATAAAAAAAACTGACTAATCATTTAATAGTACCATTCTTTTCAAGAAGTGAGACTTGTTAGAATTTCTCTGAGGGAAGGCAATTTTTGACAATGGCAAAACATTAAATAATTATTCATTTTGCTTCATTTTGCTTCTGGGGGGGCTTTGCCCCCTGGACCCCTAACGGGCTCTACCCCTGTACCCTGTTGGGGGCCTCAGCGGACCCCAGACCCCTCACCTGTAGGGGGACCTCTGGCGCCCATACTCATGTATTTTCAAAATATCTCCGCCCACTTCAAATCTTATTGACAACCCTGGTTAGAGCTGTAGTGCAGAGTGTACTGTAATATTGAGATGGTTTAAGGGGGCCACCATCTGCTAGACCACTAAGCCACTAAAATCACCTCTTTAAAAATGTTTGCTTAACTAACTAATTTTAATTACTTAAATTAGCCTTGCAGCAAGGGTTTGGGTTGTGGTGGGTATCTGACTGTGTACAGAGTAAAATGTGTTACATCTATCCATGACACATTTAGGCATATAATGTTCCTCTTTGATAACTTTACAAAGCTACTGTATATCTGTATTGTTCCAAAAATCCCTTGTTCTCCTTGTTTTCTAACCAAAATCAGGTAATTTTAATTCTAGGTTGCTAACAAGGATCTTGTTGTAGTCAATAAAAATTGTTTTCTTCAAAAGAAGTTCAGACATTGCCTCCTTTTGATAGTACACAAATTCTAATGCATTTCACTACAGACCCTGTTGTATTTTCATGTTGTGACTATGTGCAAATGTACCAAGTAATTGTGCTCTCTCACATCAATGGTCTATCAACTACAGGGAGCATGCTTTTAGCCATGTAATCTGACGTACGTGTACATATGTTTACAGACTAAGATGAATAAACTACAGTGAGAAAGTTCAAATGACACAGGTTTGCTCTTAAATATTTTAAGTGTCATTGATAATGAATTTTTGTTTTATCATTTCACAGGTACGCCGAGTTTCCTGATTGTCAAGAAATTATTGCCAGAAGTTCTGAGACTGTTGGTAAACTCATGTTCATGGTAGGAAATCAGTTTTGTTCTCCTTTGGAGAGTGGACCGGTCAATAATTCAACTTACACAGAGTATTCAGCCCAGATTGCTGCCAATACATTGTTCTGCTGTGCATGCAGTTTGCAGACACCAAAGATTCTGGTGGAAAGCGGAATGGACAAAAGGATGTTAAACCTCATACAGCTATCAGTAAGGGATGATCTTGCTCTCAGGTATGTTCCTACTCAAGTTTTATCACATAATTTGCATGTAATATTTATACCCCGGGAGGGGGACTCCAATTTTAAAAGGAAGGGAGTGCTCATCAGAAATTTTGAAAAAACCCCTAAGAGGTATTAAGGTCCCATTTTGTGGGCATGGCTTAAAATATTTGTCACCCCTAATTGTTACCAATTCTAAAACAACATGCTATCTCCCATCATATTTTTTTTTAGCTTTATACCCTAAAAAGTACTGCAAAAGCCTCCACTGTGGACCTTTAGAGGCTGAGCATCGTGCAGGTAAGAGGTACGAAACTGCTAAAAGGTACAATGAGCACCCCTGTTCTTTTTATATGGGCGTCCCCTGCCCCCCTGTGAGTTAAACCCACCTTTTTTTTATTGTAAATTCAAATGGATGTTTTGAGAAAATTCAATTAAACATTGCAGCAAAGGGAGTACTAGATATATATTAAATAATTTATAAAAATGATTAATTCTTGTTAATAATAATAATATTATAAATAATAAATTGCTTTTATTATATTTCTTTCCTAGTTACTATTGTATTCTGTTCCTGGCAAGAATAAGGTCATCTGCACTGGTTTGTTTAGACCCTCAAACAGCAAAAAGCATTGATGATCTCATTGCCTCGTTCTTACAGCAGTACAAACCCATCAACGTTTCACTCTGGGAAGAAGGACACAATTATGTCTGGGTTACTATGACACCATTTGTTAGCCTGGCATTTTCAGGGAGAAAAGTTGAAACAGAACTCCAAAATTCTGTTTTGCACAAATCCACAGATGAACTGTTCAAGGCTAAATATGAAGCCACTTTGCTGGCCGAACAGGAAAAAACAGATGGTCCAAATTTTATCCCTGCAGAACACAGTGTTGTCCAGGAAAAGAATGATCATGATGATCAAGGTCAGGGCAAGCCAGTTTTCTCTGAGACTGGTATGGATAAAAGGGAACCCAAAAATCAAAATTGGTTTGATGCATCTTATGTAAATGGCAATCCCCCGTCTCTCGACACTGATGAAGCAGTAAGCCAATCTACAATGCTTGGATCAACACAAACTCAACAGCTTGGGCTTTTTACTGTAAAACATATTCTGTACTCAAATGAAAATCGCCAGCTTGTTGAACGGGAAAATTTGTTACCTTATCTCAATTGTTTATGCTGGCACGTCAATCCTGAAGAGGGCAGGCTCTTAAGAGCTGAATTAGCAAAATATTGGTCACCAAGACCTCCTCCTCTTAAAATTATTTGCAAGTCAATATTGGCTTTTGTTTGTGGGTTCGAGTCTGCTTTTAAAATGTAATTCCATAAATTACAACCCTTAGCATTTTTGTTAAAAAGGTGTCTTTGGTGAGCTTATTTTAAGGTAAGAGGGTTGGTGTTATTATTTTATAAGGCTTGCCCTCAAATCCAGCTGTGAAAGCCTTACTTGGAAAGAAAAAAATGTCTGCGACACTCAAGACTAAGACGCTCGAGGTGGGAAAAGCATAGGGTAGATGAACACATGCTCATGCCGGCCCTATTCAACAATGGGAGGCTAGGACAACTTTTAGAAAGTCTACCTAGACTTAGTAGTATGGGAATATGTTCTAAAATTGTTGTCTTTTTAGTTCATGTTTTTTTTTTTTTCCATTTTCTTAATACAGCTGTAGGTTGAGATAATTATGATCTCAAGCACCGTCCAGAAAACAGTGTTTCGTCACATTCCAAACACCTTGAATTTTGTCAAAAAATACTCTGCTGGAGTCATATTTTCAACTCTCTTTGTGTTTGGAAATATAACAAAATGCTGTCCACTCTTCATCAAACAGCACACAACAAATTCGTAGAATTATCATTAGTTAGTGGAAAACAATGTTTCCTTTAATAACACTGTTTGTGCATTTTCCCAATCTACATGATTATTGCAAGGGTTAGGCACAATGTCCCTAGTACAAGTTATCATAATTATAATACAATACTGTTTTACAGTACACAGTCCTATGAATGTCATTAAATGAATGATTCATACATTGTAAGCAATAAGAATATCCTAAAACTATTTTTAGGCTACATTTGGTCGATAGTTTACACAATCAAATTTACTTTATATTATTTTAAAGATTGTTATCCAAAACATTAACCTGAGTTAATAAATATTATTACATGAGTACATGTACAGCACAAGTGTCAAATTTGACTATATTTTGATCAGTTTTAACCAATTAATTAACCATCTTAAGCTTTACATTGCAATGTTATTAACTATGTAAGAATACTTACATTTCTATATGACAATTTTTTTACCTCAAATATTCTTATTAAAATCACAGTGCAAAAAATAATGATGTATAATTAAAAATATTATTGACAAAGCTATGTTTGCTAAGGCTTACATACAAAGCATTATGCACACTAAATAATATTGTTTGATTTAAAACCTCTGTACAGTTTTTAATTATACACTAAAATCTAAATGTAAAAAGAAACTAAGAATTACCTTAATTTACTATTGTCCATTAGTCTAATTAGAACACTACTGTCATGCAAATATATAATATTTTATACATAACAGAGTGGCTGTCTGTTGGCAAATGCACATTAGTTGTAGTTCTACACAGTGTTGCAGACAAGTGGGAAGTCTCAGGTAAACAACCCTACAAGGTCAGCTACATGACCTCACAAATTACTAGAAAATTAATAATGATTTGATGGGGGTAGTGGGAATTGACCCATTGAAATTCCTTCTTGACACCCAACTTTGAAATCTCATCTGGAGCCCTGATTTCATTTCTACATTCAGCAAAACTGTTTAAAACTACGTCAGCTACTGGGTTATACTAAAATAAAAGATTTAGAACCATTTCTCTTGGTGCCAGCCGATAGAAACCTTGATTTTACAGTGCAGTAACTACAGACTGTAATTATTATTACATAATACCTCCTCAGAGGTGGATAAAAAATGTATTTTTTTGGATTGTACTACCTGGATTTCTGTCATGTTTACATGGTATGAAATTATTCATGTCAAATTGTAGGCATCTCTCTTGCACTGTTGGCTGAGTGTGAAGAGATGTCTGTAGTATTAATTAAAACTACCAAACAATTCCTTGATGATATGCATATGACTAGCCATACACCCTCTACAAGTGGTTGGCAAAGGCTGTGAGATTATAATATTCCAACTATTCTAAACCATTATCACCAACGTGCATGCTCATGCCCTGTTTGATTCTTTTTATCAAATACAACTTGTCACGGCCAGCCTGCAAAATAATAGGGGTGATGATTAACAGGGATTTTGGCATTTCAGGGAGTCCAGGGAGAATTCCCATTAAAGAGATGGGGCTGGCACTCATTGGAGATGTTGAAAAGAACCTCCAGGAGGTACCAATTCAAGATCCTAGCCATACACCTTCTGCAAGTGGTTGTGGGCGTGGCATGAAATTTTTTCACCCCTAAGAGTTACCAATTTCAAAACAACACATCATCATACTGTTTTTGCCTCTACACCCTGTTTAAAAGACACCACAAAAGCTTCTGCTGTGGACCCTTTGAGGCTGAACACCCAAGAGATACCAAAACTGCCTCTTTAACCCCTAAAAGGTACTACGAGCATCCCAGTCCTTTCCATATGGGAATCTCTCCCCTCCCCCTGGGCATCTTCTACATGAAAATGGGGTTGGGGGAGGTCTTAGATTTTGAGCTTATTGTATCACAGGCAGCCCACTGTTGGAAACTGGCAATAATGTTACATAAAACCAAGCAAAGTTTACACGTCAATTTGTTGTTAGTTGTTAGGGTGTAGGCAGGTGTTGCATCAAGACAATATCTCCATGTGGATTCATGATCTCTTTTATATTGTGTTGATAGTTATCTAGTGAGAATAATTTATTGTTGATTATACTCACCAGGGAAATCTGCTCTTTTAATAGTTTAATCTTCTTCTCATTTGAGTCTTTCAGCATTTTGTGGTAGTAGACAATAACCCTATAAAATTAAGAAGTTGAAATCACTATTAAATTGTTTTTAGCAACATCCCACAGATAAATACTACTAACTTCATGTGGATCATGCAAGCAAAAATTATTTAGTTGATGTTTTTGTCCTTTACATAAATGTAAACCTAAATGCATAACTCCTTGTGCACTGACTCCATCATATGTACATATATCTCTGGAACTACATGTAGTATTACCATGTGAATGGACCTCCATAGAACACAAGTCAGTCACTGATCACAAAATTAATGTATGAGCAACAAAACTGATTAAAGATCACATTGGATCCATGGCAAAGAGTTATATTATGAATCTACATGCTGAAGATAAGAAATTTGAAAAAAAAAAAAAAAAAAAAAAAATTTTTTTAAAAAAAAAACAACATACAAAAAAAAAATCAAACAAAAAAAAAATAAAAATAAAAATACAACACTTCCAAAAAACAAAAC
>Ga0126339_10003396_pt1 | contig 11590 bp, 5 predicted proteins | sample OrbTmetagenome_2_FD_92532 | JGI IMG/M metagenome (GOLD analysis project Ga0126339, IMG submission 92532) | Coral microbial communities from Petempiche,Puerto Morelos, Mexico - Orbicella T R C metagenome | ecosystem: Host-associated > Invertebrates > Cnidaria > Coral | place: Petempiche,Puerto...
ATAAATAAATAAATAAATAAATAAATAAATAAAATAAATAAGTGTATTATGTAGGAATCGAAACCCAAATTGGCAGCGAGTTAGTAAGTTGTTAAAAATAAAAGTGATACTCGTAAAGCTGGTCGTATATGATCTTTTCGAAAATTTTTGTATGTCTACCCGGATTCAGGCCGTGGTTCATTTTCATATAAACCCCCACTATATCTCGTGGATGCTTCACATATCCACGAGACTAAAAGGAAAAATTTCATCCGTTGCTTCCGAAAGTTAACACAAATGGCGTGATCATTTGCTCTTATAGAAACAAAATAAAACGCTAAAACAACCTGTCACAAATGTTCAGTCTCCAAGGTCGACAAGCCAGTTCCGTAACAAAAGGAGTAAATGTAGTGTCGTGAATCTGTACAACGTGGTTGAACTCGTCTTTCCAAAATCAATAGCCCAACCAATCGTCAATCAAACGTTTTATGCCTGTCTTTCGTAGCCAAAATCAGGATTCCACGATGAACTACACAGGAATCTTACATGAGGAATGAGAAGAATCATTACACAGGAATGCAGCCGTGTCCCTTCATATCCTCCTGTCCACGTTACGTTCACGTGGACTCGAGGCAAAAAGTAAATGTGGGTTAAACTTAATCTCGCATGGCATTTACTTTTCAATTATACCTACGTGGAACTTGTTAATTACAGTGAATGTTTTCTTGCAGGTTTTCGGATGTTTTCGCGCAAGGAAATTGCACAACAATCAAACTAGTTGCTTGGATTAAAAAAAATAATAATAAAATAAAATAAAATAAAATAAATAGAAATTACATTTAACCCAAAATTTTGTTACATTTTCGTGTTCTTTGATCGAGCGAGCGCTATCGTTAGCTTCCCAAAACTTCCCAAACTTATATTTTGAGTTGTTTTACTTGCCTGCTCTTTGAAAGCGTTTCACTTGTCCAGTTGGCACTAAACCAAAAGCCAAAAGTTCACTCAGTTGCTTTTCCAAACCGGTCACTCTCTCAAAAATACTAAGGGAATTCCCTTCCGCAATACTTTTCCGGTCGGACCACGTGACCCAAAAGAGATTGATCGTGGCAAAAAGAAAATATATATATATTGAGCCAGTCCTAGAAACCAGTGTAACGCTGTGTTCATACTAGTAACTATAATCTGAATGATATATCAGTCCGTACATACATTTCAAAACGTACCGTATTGATATTGTTCAATTATAATTGGCGGTCTTCAATTTTCACAGCGAAGACGCCGAGAAAATATGTCTCTTTTCGAATCATTAATTCCCAAAGAAACGAACTGATCATTATCATCCTGAAAATTCCGGATTTAGGTTTGCTCTCACTCGGGGAATTGGTTCTTCAGGTTCAAAATCTATTTTTCGGAATTTATAGAGGAACGCAAAATCCGTTCAGGATTCGAATACCCGGATTGTGAGTTTCGGATTTTCCCTAAGAAACGCTCCCTTAATAAGTTCTCCACTTGCATCTACCTGTGACTTTGTTTGGCTACGCCACAATACTTAACAATGTCCATATTTTGTTAACATTTCTCAGTTGCTTTACACTGTAGAAATTGAGGATAGAAACTGCCAAATTGAGAGAAATTGCGTAAAACATATGATCGATTGTATTCTTAATCAAATAGGGAAATTAAACCTTAAAATAAAAATGTATATTATATATTCTACAAGTGCACTGGATTCGAGGTAACAATTGAACCGAGCGTCCAAGTATAGTGCCATATTCAACAAGCATGCACTAGCGGAATAATTCACTACACACTTCAGTATACCTTCACTATAAATCACTATCACGCGGCTATAAACTGAAGCTGAATGATCTTTGGATTTCATCTAAACGTAGCAACTCTAGAAAAAGGAAGGATGCGGTGATAAGACGAATGAAACTCGTGTTTGAGATGAGGAGGCATGACAGAACTTTCTTTGAAAATATGCCTCACACAATTTAATTTCATTTAAAGTCGACTTTTTCTTGAAACAAAAGAACCAAGCTTTACAAATCAGGTGAAATCAAAGAGAGAGGAGAGGAGAGGCTCGATTGCATGAGCATAGGCAGGTCACTAAAAGCTATTCCTGCGTGCAGCTTTCTCTAGCCTTCTGTTAATCTTTTCTCATTCCCTACTGAAGTTATCAAGGTGTTGTTCCAGTTTATTTATGTGCGCTAAAAGGGTCGCACGCGTTAAGTCTTTCGTTCGCCTCCTTCAACTCTGTGATTTTCATTTCTCTATGCCTTTTCTCGTTTTCCAAGATTTTTATCTTGAGTTCAAGTTGATGGATTTTGTTTTGTGGGTAGAGTTCTTCCTCCAACCTATAGCCGCATCGTGAGCACATTTGGTTTCTTGAATCGAAAAAATGATTAGTTAGTTTTCATAGCGCATGCAAATGCTCATATGTAATGGTTTATTTGTCCCCAAGAGCTGCTATAAGAGTTTCTATATCAAGTGTCATTTATACAGCACAAGCTAGCTATAGACATCTTAGATCACTCCAAGCAGGGATGGGAAGGACAGATTTTGTAACGACTGAATTCCCATGATTCCTGAAACAAAGCTTCTTTTAGCCTCCCCACGAAGAAACTGTGTAGGTACTGTGAGTTTGATTATGCCTAGCCCGCCTGATCGTCAAGCAACTGCAAAAACTGTTGAGCTATTACAGAGGCAAAGGTTCAAAATGAGCAAAACGAATACTCGTACACCGTCATACAAGAGTTAAAAAATATCCAGCGATGAATGGGCAGTGGCCAATGTCAATTTCGAATGACTGACTGACTGACTGACCGACCTATATGCAGCCTGCGACCGACCAACACTCCTTTGTTCTTACCATATAAGTGAAATAATTAATTCAAGATGCAAATACCCGCTACCGGCATCCTAAACCAGCTTAACCTGACGAGTTTTATTGTCTTTGAAATCAGGTCTGATCATCTTCCCATAACAGCGACCTCCTGATATTCTGCTAGGGCGTACAGACACTTCTGTTGGTTTGCTGGTCGCAAATAAAGGTCTAAGAAATACATCAACTGCAAACTCACCTTCACTCGTTTAGTCCTTCAGGTGATGTCGCTGTGTCGGGAAAACTGAAGTTCTCTGATCTTTCAAAACTTTTCTCACGTTCGAGAGCATTCGGGATTCTATCAACCACAATGAATTCTTCCTGTCGTGAATAACAACGCGTCGTCTCTTTACTAAATGCTTTCGTTCAATACATTGTCACTGCTATCTGACAGAGTTTCGACGGGTTCTTTACGCTCTTCTAATATTTTCTTAACGATACGTATGACTTCGTTCATTTCGTCGTACATTTTGTTCAAGCGTGCTGTGTTCCCTACCAGTTCTTTTTTCTGACATTTTTCTATTGACAGTTCCTCTTCCAGTCATTTAAATGTGGTCTCCAACATCTGAAACCTCGACTCCATGACTTCTTTTTGTTGCTGGTCCTTCGTAACGGCATGAGCTTTCTCTTTTAACTTGCAACTGTGTTTTCTACAGCAGTTGGATTTGGTCTTCATTTCCTCCTTTCCTAGAGGGAGAAAAACAAATGAGGTTAATTTTCTTTTACACTCATCTGACTGCTAAAGATCGTGTGACACAATGGCCTATTACTGTATGTTTGCGTCTGCCATATTTCACCGATTTTTATCACGCGAAACGATTGGCCTGCATCGTCATCTCTAATAACGAGTTGTCACACGTAAGAAAATAAAGAGTCATCATACGTAAAAACCCACGATGAGACTGGTGGTAAGAAAATTATAACGCCATAGTTATGAGAATTTATGGTAGAGTAACTCGTGGGTACTTGCGACATTTGCCGTTCAAGTGCAATGAACGCTGAAGCGTAATCAGTCACGAATTTTGCTGCACGTTCGAGTTTCACAAACGAAATATGTTCAGTGAGAAAATAACTGCAGAAGGAATCCTTAGGGCCGGGTACTTATGTAGTACCGTTAGCCCCTTTTATTTGCGTCACATTTGATGAAGTGTAAAGAAACACCAACTCTAATGTTACGTCCTTTCATTCCTCCGTCCAGTAAATTTTGGCCACAATAGCCTTGACATTTTTGCCCAATCCAAAACAACATGTTCTTTTAATACCTGAATACCGAAGTAAAGGAGCAACTAAGAATGGCTGGTTCTCTTGCAGTCCTCTCACCAAGACGTCAAACGCCCTCGGTCCTTTCTTGGGCAGAATGTTCACTGAAAATTTTCTCGACCATGCTTCCACGTGTAGCCTCCGCCTTTACTTCCTCTTCATCCCCTGGGTCCAACAATGAGAACAATTTAGGTAACAGCTTCATTACTTCCGGGTCACGCCGCAAATTGAGTCGCTGGCGACGTAAGATTTCCCGGTGTTTGTCATCCACCTCGCCTAAATTTATACCAGTTTTTTTTTTTTTTTCCGGCTAAACGACAGCGTCACAGCTTTTCTGTGCAACAGTTTACGTGTATTTGTAATTTTTTGTTGAAGAGACAATGTATCAGTACCGTGACATGATTGAGATTTCACTAATGCCTGAAAATTGGTCCAAATTATATATTCAGGATTTCTGCAACATTGAACGATAGCTGAAAAATAGGCTGAAATTTCAAATGGTAGCTGGGAAATTAGCGCCGATTGCTGAGACTCTAAGATCTCCATCTAGGTCTTCTATTAAGTGTATCCCCGCTACAACGGGACACAATGAAAAATAAATTTATGAATCCCTGAAGGGGAACGAACACAAGATCTACCCTTAGCTAGCCAGTGAACTACAGCTGGTAGAGAAGTGACAAACTACTAGACCATTTGTTACACTCTACTTTGGCAATTAAGTCTTGCATGCTCGCTGCACCAGATAGTATCAACTGATGATCATATTACACCAGTGAAATTCATCACAGAGCAAAAGCGCATTGGATCGAGTCAGCATTTTATGTTTCCACTTAACAATTTTAGTCAAAACGAGGTCGATACAGGCCGTTTTGCCTGCTGCTGTATGTTTTACACCTGTTGGATAGCCATACCGACCCTCTATTGGAAATGACTATAAACGATCGAAAATTACCTAGTTATATTTTGAACAGGGGTCAGGTAGTAAAACATAGAAATATGCACTTCATTAACAACAGCACTTTTAAACTCAAATTATTTAACTGATTTGCTATTCGTTCTTTTTCCCGTTTTGCTTGCCATCCTGCGTGTTTTAATTTGGCTGCTTGTAAGCTAAACTTGCATTCTTAGTTTTCCGTGCGGCTTTCGTTTGTGCCCTGTTGAAGTAGGGGCTTATCCCGACATGTTTGAGTGTAACGTGAGGCGTCTTGAACTTAACTTTCTCTTTCTGCATAACGAACATCATTTAACGCTACTGATACCGTTAACTTCATCATTATATTTCTCAGATCTCAGGTGTACTTAATATGTCAGTGGTACCACTTTACACAATGAATCTTTGTCAAGGGGGGCAAATTATCAGCGATTTGTGACTTTGCGCATATGTAAAGAGATCTCACATGCATAATTCGCTTTTTAAATAATTCATATTTGACCTCTGTTCCTTTCAAGCATCAAATGTTGATATCATGTCCTGTTTTCTTCAAAACGCTTAGCATTTTTTGCAGTTTTTTTACTCAAGCGCCAACTCGATCGAGGTATTATTCGACAATTTGTTGAGGGAGTATTACCATGATAGCCCGCGAACAGGCTCCCAGCGAGGGCGGGAAAAATGTTCGTCGAGCGAAGCGAGCCGTTTAGCGTGAAATAAAGAATCCGCGAGCCGTTTAGCGTAAAATAAGGAATCCGCGAGCTCTTAAAGTAAGTTGAAAATTGTCCCATCATATGTATGGATTGTTTGACTTTTCTTTAAAATCTGTTGTCGAAGTTGACTACCTTGATCCCTTGCATCTGGGAGTCAGTCTTCCGTAATCATCCGTTTGGCAACAAGCGCTTTTCACGGCTACTCATGAACTGTGCTTTTCTAGTCGGCCAATTCACGCCACTCAAATATTTAGTCACATCACGACAAGTTTTAACAACCTTGTTTACACCAAACGAAACAAGAAGATTTTGCGACGCCATTGTTCGTTGGAAGAGGATTGGTCCAAATATTTGTTTTGAACGGCTCGGGTGCCCGCTTGAGCAGACTGACGAGTAACGGCGACATATCGATTTGGTTAAGCATTTTCACTTAGGGTCTTCTTTTTAATTCGTTGACACTATTACAGCGTGACATCATATTTTGCCGTTTATGAAGTACTTACCTATCTTTTTTAGCGCTTTTACATTGTGTCTAGTGCAGAAAAACACAACCGTTCTAAAATTAGCCGAGGTGTATACAGTAATCGATGAATCATCATGGACATGGCGCGAATGCGTGTACCTTAGTGCCAACCGTTTTCCTATGATGTGGGAAAACGAAATTCGAACTTCCAGTTTCGTTTTTCATTTACCCACGTCATCGCGGAAAAGGGAATTCGAACTTTTATTTTTGTTTTTCGTTTTCCTACTACATTGAAAACGAAATTGGAACTTCTATTTTCGTTTCTCGTTTTCCCATGACTTCGTACAGCAGAATTGCAATTGTCATTTCCGTTTTTAATCTTCTATTTTCTTTAACACATTGAAAAACGGAATTTGAACTTCGATTTTCGTATTTCGTTTTCTTGTTCTATTATATTATCTCAAGACAGTAGCCTATTAAGCAGACGCTAGCCCTTTTTTGTTTTGGGCTTAGATGTATTTTTTCCTACCTTACGATCCTCAAAATGGACGTCATAGCTAAGTGTGATTATGGGGGATTACAAGCTAGGGAAATAACCCTGTTGAAATTAAATTCTTTTAGTGGAACTTTGCCTTATTGGTTAAAACAAGGTTCCCATCCCTATAAAAGAGTCATTGCACATACCCGAATTCTGCATTGAGTAATTGACCTTCTATTTGTTGCTACTTGGAACTTTCTTCTTGCTTGCCCAAGGAGCTAGCCAGTCATTGACCCGACGAAGGCAAAACTAACTAGACAAGGTAAACGAATCTGGAAGAGTACTGTCTAAAGACCTTGCAAATTTATACATAACCTACTTTAAATTTCCTAAATATGAACAACTCTCCGTTCTCCTAAGCTGCTCGCGGCCGCTTTTTCGATCAAATTCCGTCGTGTTACAAAGGCATTGTGTCTCGCAACCACATATTTTCTGGAGTATCGACGACAACAGGAAAAAATGAAAACAAGCCATACAAACACTAGCGAAGTATCACTTAAGGTAAATTAAAATCAAAGTTAGTTACACTGCAGCTACATGTAAATAACTAGACGCCTTACTGCATGTACCCAGGCAGTCGTTATACTAAGAAGCACTAGCTATATTGCAATTGACCTTAATGTTCAGCATTTCAAGTCGTACGAAATTCAATCGAATCGATGTGCTCAAGCTATTCTGCCTTTGATTGCATTTCTTGGAATCGATTAATAGCTTATTGCCCGTTTGCAGGTCTTTAGGAAGTGAAATGAGTCAAGGTCTTTATATCAGCCTATAAACGTTTCAGTCTATTTTCCTTAGCCTTTGTCGCTGTTGTTGTTGTTGTTGTTGTTTTTTTTTGCTTTTCTCAAGCAAGCGAGACCTTTTGAATTATAGAGTTATGGCAGTGCGTGACATAGAACTACGAACCCGTTTGTCGAAAGACATGTACTTATCTCGTGATTTTTAGCCCATTCAGAAGTTTAAGTATTAGGAAAAGTGCTTATGTAAATGCTTGTTTGTTCAATACAGATAATCAGTCGCCTAGATAGCCAAAGTAGGTTCCAGATATTTACACTATTTTCCGGCCGAAATGTTGGTGTATCGCGGAGGTACACTAACATGGCGGCTCCATACTGTAAAACAATAAAAATGCAAGCAAGATATAAATATCCAGCCATATTTATTCGTGTGTAATAATGAGTAAAAAGGTAATGGTAATGTTTTAAGAAATAGGTGTTGGGTCATTCGAAATATAATATTGGAATATTTTAGGTGTTTGGGATACAGTGACATTACGGACGTGCCTCTTGATTAGCTGATCAAATGTTGTCTTCTCTTATCGTTGTTGTTGTGTCCGCAGATATATATGTAAATTACTTGGCTGTTGTTGCACTGGAGATGGTGCCGTGTAACTTAACTATTTTGAATGCAGTATCTACTTAAATAATTTGTGAACCGATTCTTCGTAAAGTACCTTGGTCCATTCATGTTCTGCGAGCACTGTTACTACACTACACGTTCTCGGTTCAGCTGCGTTGTTCAGCAACTCGTTTGTTTACTCGCGGGTGTCGACCGAGAAAATGCAATAAAAATTGAAATCTAGATTTTGGAAGCGCTTTTTTTTGGAATTAGTCGTTTTAGACTCCTTCACTTATATTTAGTCTCCTGTCCAATTTTTCAATCAAACCTTGCTCTTTTACTGACCTTTTCAGTGATTTTGATAGCGATGTTTAATTACCTTATTCTAGATCGCACTTCGACCAAATAAAGAAAAGATTCTTTACAATAGCAGCGGCACCTCGTGAGATTATGTTCGTACCAAGAGCATGTTCTCGAGATGGATAGTTCTTACTGGAAATCCCGCCTACGAAGCTGGGAGTTTGCAAACCTATTTCTTGCAATACTTTAATCGTATAGAATTTTCAACAACAACTTTTATTAGAGACCTTGGAACTTTTTCCTTGATTTTATTCTGTAAACTTACTCTTTATAATTTTTATACTGTACGTGCTGTTTTATTTGGATCATGCACCCTACGCTTGATAGTGGAAATTCAATTTTCACGAAGTAAATTCTGCGAAGGTACATACCTAGGGTGACATATGATGATAAAAATGGTTGACAGGCCAAACACGACTCCTATTGGTCAAGATAGGAAAACTTTGATCTTCAAAGCTTTGCTCTAACGAGTACTTTTTCAAAGATCTCCCTGTTTTATATGAAAGCAGAGGAGGGTCTTTGTAGATCTCCTTTAGCAGAGGCTGATTTTGTATCAAATGCCATTTACTCAGAAGAATGTTTTTAAGATTAGGCACAGATGGGCGATATTCTGTAACCAACGACAAAATTATTTTGCGCGTTTTTTTGTTTATTCTGTAGAGCCGACATTCTTTCGTTATATTTAATTTCTGAGAGAGTGTTTTCTAAAGGGTTATCTGGATAACCTCTGTCGCGTAATCTGCGTTTGAATTGTGTAATGTTTTCTTCAAATGAAGCTTTTGAAGAGTTGGTTCTCAGAAGTCTCAAGGCTTCGCCTTTGATAAAGCCTTTCCTGACGCCTGGAGGGTGGCAGGAGGTGAAGTGTGTGTATTGGAGAGTTTCTGTCAGGTTTGAAGGGCGTGCGCACATCGAGAATGGATTCCTTCTTAAATCTTTCGCCCTTACGTACGCATGTATCCAGGAAAGTTACTTCCGTATCTGAAATTTCAGCCGTGAATTTTATGGTCGGACGACAGTTGTTTGCTAGCTTTATTAACGTGTTTATTTCCTCTTTGTTTACGTTCCATAGAGAAAAGACATCATCGATATATCTTTTCCAAGTGAGCGGCTTTAAGTGCATGCGGTTAATGATTTCTGTTTCTACCGCGGCCATGAAAATGTTGGCAAAAGAGACTGCGATTTTTCTACCCATTGCGGTAACGTGTGTTTGAAGCTAATTTGCCGTTAAAATGAAAAGAGTTTTCTTTTAAGATAAGTCTAAGCATATCTCTGAGGTAGAGGGTAGGCATGGGAGGTTTGTTTAGGTGGAATGTCTCGCATGTTTTACATACAATGGTGATTCCTTCCTCCCGTGGGATGTTAGTATATAGGCTTGTAACGTCCATTGACACTAGCATTGTGTCCTTTGCGACCTTCATTTTCTCTATTAAGTTTAAGAAATCTGTTGTGTCTTTAAGGTATGACTCCTAAACTTTAGCAATAGGCTGAAAGAGGTAATCAACAAATGATGAGATTCGTTCTGTTGTGCTATCGCAGCCCAATATCATTGGCCTTCCGACCGGGTTTGGTTTGTTAATCTTTGTAAGGGTAAGGAAACTGGAATTCGTGGCGGATTTGGCGTTAGGGAGAGGCATTTCTCTGTCATTTCATCAACTTGGTTACCATGGTAGAGCGCTTTAATGAGTTCCTTGACTCTTTGAGATATTTCTGTTACCATCAGTAGCGCTATGGACTCGTGGTCCAGTAGTACCTGTCCCTCCCGTGTTTTGTCCTCTTTATTCGTAATGACAGTTGTGGTCCTTTATCTGCCTTTTTAACATTGATATTTGTGTTTTGTTCAAGCTCCTTGACCGTTAAATTATCGACGGGATGCATTCAGCTAAATTAGAAGCTAGTTTCTTGACCGAAAATTGGACTTACCACTAAACAGTTTTAAGACGAAAGCCGTTGGATTTTGCAAAAGCGCGACCGATGTCGTTTTTGTCAAGTTCTTTATAATATTTTTCACTGCAAGAGAATCGAAAGACCATCAAACTTTCGATTGGATGAATTCAATCAAATTCAAAGCTAGACTCTTACCCAAACACTGGACGTATCAAACTCTAAACGAATGCATCAATGCCTCCGTTGTGATTTTGCCGATGGAATAATATAAGCTGCTTAATCAAGCTTATTAGTATTAAGCAGGCAGTCGTTGTTGATGTTCTTCGTTTTTTTTTTTTGTTGGTTTTTTTTTTGTTTTGTTTTGTCGCAATAGAATGGAATGACCGTCAAACTGTCGATGGGAGTAATTCAGTCAAATTCAAAACTACCTTTGTAGGCGAACATACGACGTATTTAACTCTAAACGAAGGAGTAAATACCTACGTTGTGATTTCGCTGAATGATAAAATTAAATTCACCGCGTGGTTCATTTATTGTTGTGGTCGTCATTTCCATATTCTTTGCCAATTTTTTTTCACCGCCACAAATTCCAAAGATCTTCCAACTATCGATGGGAAAAATTCAGCCAAATGCAGAGTTAACCTCTGAGCCGAGCATTGAATGCATTCAACTCCAATATCGAATGTGTCAATGCCTCCGCTGTGAGTTTGGCCGATCCACAACGAGAGGGTTACCAATTTCACTCCCTACCGGGCTCAGTAGGTGAGCTCAGTGGAGACAAACTTTAACTGTCCCGCCCCTCCCTTCAATCATTTTTCTGCAATCTGTAAAAATCCAGCAGACTCGTGACCAGCCGCAACCAGGGTAATTTCTCGAGGGAAGAAGAGAGAGGTTGATCGCGTATAAGTATTTTTCTCCGTTCGTTGCATTTCTTAGTACGAATGACGCGCTTTGGAGCCCTGTCCCTTTTAAATGATCTGTAGGCATAAATGAAACATTGAGATAAGATTCACTTTCTTTATTCTGTTCTTTCTGAATCTTTAACATCATTTGTTTGAGTTCGTTCATTCTTTTCTGGATGTTTTCAATTCTTTCTTTTCGTGTTTGTTTGCATTAACCCTCGGTTCACGGACCGTTGAATGTGCCTTGTTCTTAGTTAGCTTTTCATCATTGCTTTTACGCTGTTCTAGCTGTTTAATCCTGTGGAGTTTGGTTTTACTCCACTCTACTCGCCTGTAGTGAA
>Ga0126339_10003397_pt1 | contig 11588 bp, 1 predicted proteins | sample OrbTmetagenome_2_FD_92532 | JGI IMG/M metagenome (GOLD analysis project Ga0126339, IMG submission 92532) | Coral microbial communities from Petempiche,Puerto Morelos, Mexico - Orbicella T R C metagenome | ecosystem: Host-associated > Invertebrates > Cnidaria > Coral | place: Petempiche,Puerto...
CGCAGCCGCAGCCGCAGCCGCAGCCGCAGCCGCAGCCGCAGCCGCAGCCGCAGCCGCAGCCGCAGCCGCAGCCGCAGCCGCAGCCGCAGCCGCAGCCGCAGCCTCAACCGCAGCCTCAACAGCAACAGCAACAGCAACAGCAACAGCAACAGCAACAGCAACAGCAACAGCAACAGCAACAGCAACAGCAACAGCAACAGCAACAGCAACAGCAACAGCAACAGTGGCAGTAGCAGTAGCAGTAGCAGTAGCAGCAACAGTAACAGTAACAGTAGTAGTAGCAGTAGCAGTAGCAGTAGCAGTAGCAGTAACAGCAATAGAAACAGTAACAGTAGCAGTAGCAGTGGTATAGCAGTAGCAGCAGCAGCTGCAGTAGCAATAGCAGTAGCAGTAGCAGTAGCAGTAGCAGCAGCAGCAGTCGCAGTCGCAATAGCAGCCGCAGTCGCAGTCACAGTAACAGCAGCAGCAGCAGTCGCAGTCGCAGTAGCAGTAGCAGGGGCAGTAGCAGTAACAGTAACAACAGCAATGATAATAATAATAATAATAATAATAATAATAATAATAATTAAAAATTAAAAATTCTTTATTGAGCTCATTCAAATTTTTCACTGAAACTTTACATGATAATTATTTACAGCACAAAACTATTTACAATAAAAATTCTAATAAAGTCGTTAAAAAAGGAAGCAAAATGCATTTTACAGAAATGGCTGATACTTTACTGATTCTAACCTAAGGTACGTGCTTTGCGTTTCTAACTAAAATGGTACACTTTTCGTTGGATATATTCAAATTAGATGATGGTTACATCTTCGAAGGTGTTCCATTTCTCTCGACCCTAAAAGCACCCTGCCTTACATTTTAAATAAAAGATTTGAAAAAGTTTAAAAAAGCAACGCATCATCGCTGAAGGAAACGTGGTAAACAATGGCAAAGATACAAATGGATTCTACATTACAAAGTAGCTCCGTGTGAAGCGTGCTTTATTTTTTTTTATTTATTTTCATTTTTTTTATTCCTCCAGCGTGCTTTCTCTCATTACTGCTCTTAGTCAATTCGATAAGCGCTTTTAGCATTTTGGAAGGTTAAAGTCAGATTTTACTTTAGGTCATCTTGTTGATAACAAGCGGTCACAGTGCAACTTAATACTAAGTGGTGACGATTTTTAAAAAGTCGGGTTCTGTCGTTAAAACATAGCTTTTAAATTTTCGCACCTTTGAAAGATTTTCGAGAGCTTTTTACTTCCTCAAGCCGGAATTTGTTAAACGAAATCACTAACGTATTTGTTACAGTATAAACAATGCATATTCATTTGTGTTTATGAAACCTATTGTAATGCTAATACAATAGTATCACGTTGTACAGTACAAGATTGGACCAAAATTTCTTGGTGATTAACTACATTTTACACGACCTGTATCCTAAGAGACATCCTTCAGTGAGGGAACACGTTTCTAACGAAACAACTAGTCTACGGCATCTTATTTCGTCTCGTTGTCACGGAAAAGGAAATTAATGAGGAAAGCTACGAATAAATAAGTCAAAAGACAAAATACAAAACAAGTCGTGCTTCTCTTCAAATCTTGGTTGATGTAATAACAAGGATCTTACGGTTCTTAAAATTGTTTTTTTAGATTAATTAAGATCTCTTCCAACATGTCAAAAAAGGTCAGTCCTCTGACTAGCTCTAAAAGTGTCAGGAACTGAATTTTCCGGTGAAAGTAAACACTAAATCACGATCTTATTTCAGGGCTGAATGGCCTGACGGGAGTCTGTAACAAGCAGTAAGTGTTCTTGGTGGTGCTGAAGCAAAACCCGCGAGCATGCAGGAGAGCCAAATTCAAAGAAAACGGGCAAACGGAGGGAGGCTCCCTTAATGGCCTGCTTCTCAGGTCATTAAGTAGAGCATGTCGCCATAAACTGTGCCGTAATAATTATTGCTAAAAAGCTCACCTTACGTTGTCGTTCTTTGAAACTTTGCGCTTTATGAGATGAACCTTCAGTACACTGCGAACAGTCAGTTTACAGACCTGTGATATCGGAGAGAAAGTATTCGGTGTAACTAAATGACTAACTGACTTTTACCTGAATTATTTTCTCTACTCAAATAGCTGGAATACGTTAGCATTCGGAGATCTTTACGCAAATCTCTTTAGAAATATAACGTTGAATCTTCGGTAAAAATAGCCTTTTAAGTCTCAAGTACTGGCTGAAATTTAAACTGCAATGCTTGGCACTACTCACTTGTAATCTCGTCACTTAAAAAAGTTTCTATCTCAAGAAACAAAAATCCCCAAAGCAAAGGATCAAAATCTGTTTGCCCTCCTCAAACGGTACGTGAGCTTTCACGGATCGTTTAGCCAATGTGAGTGAATTGTGTTTTGTTTCTGCGAGGTCCAGAGATTAATATCATAAAGTGAGAAATTTTATCTTTTCCGATCGAGATAACAATTGACATCGTTTACATAAACCGCTCTCCCTTTGTCTAGAATTGGGTGCTGAAGAAATTGAAATTTACTTAACCTTATGTGCTGCAGAGTGTAGGCGTTAAAAGGCGAGACAAACACTAACTCCATGTCAAGTTGGTGCGGAAGAACATTATTATTATTTGAAAAAAAAAAATATTATTTGCAGTCTTAAGTCTCAGCCTTAAAATGGCGTGAAATCCTTTTATCTCGACGGGACCAGATGAGTGTCCCATTAATTTTCAGCCAGTCTTTTCCCTGCCAATCCTTCCTTCGTCAGAAAAAAAGGAAAACAACACGCTTCCCGTGCGTAATTTACATACACAGTTGATTCATATTTCCTGTCATGAACCTATCGCTTGTTATTGTGTGGTAAAGCGGGAGAAGGGAGTTAGTGTATTCAGTGTCCTATTCATAGTCGAAAGCACTTTGGTCTAAAGATTTGTGATGGTTCGGTCATCAAGTTCTGCAGTTGTGTCCTTTGCCCCTCGGGGTCCCCGAATCAAAGCACTTCACTCTCAAAGTGCCTCTCTATTTCTGCTCACGTGTCAGTATAAATAGAAGTCAATAAATTGTTGTCAAAACCAGACAAAAAGCTCAGGAATAACTTGCGTTACCCGCGAAGATGCTATCCATGCTGGGAGCTGTAGCGACGTGATCTCTATAAGATTTGTCGCTAGCGACAACCTTGTTATTTTTTTATTTTGTTGTTTTTTTCTTTCCTGCAGCCGAAAGCTTTGTCCAGAAGTGTCTACAAATTTCTGTTTGTGTGGAAATTGAACGTTTGGGCTAATTAAAAAAAAAACCTCTGGACGAAAATCATCCAATTCTCCGAAAAATTTTCGTGCAGTACTTTCTTGGCATCCCGACCACACTTCTTTTTTAGAATGTTGTTTTTCCGGTCCTGGATGAATTTTCTTATTTGTCTGCCTATTTTAGGCTGAATATATTCTTGCGAATATTCTTAAATTGCAGCGTATGACATTTCATTTTTAGAATGTATCGAGGTCTGGATGGAGTTGGAGATGAAGCCAGACTGCAGGTACTAAAGCCTGATATGACACACATAACGTGTTCAGAAATATCATTAAACATCGATAATACGGCTAGTGCTGTTTTTGGCCAGTTTTTCCGTTTAGAGGAAAGAAGAACTGTCTGTATACGGTTTAGTTGAAACATATAAATCTATTGTATGTACATATTTTCAACACGCAAAATTATATTCTTTTCAAAATCTCAGCCTCGGGTTCATTCTTACAATATCCTTAAAATGTTGCAAATTTCAGCCTGGATATTCTTATAAGATATATTCTTATATAAGAAAGGAGTATTATGAGATATAGCTCGTGGAGGCTAAGTGGATGGTAAGTGAGCTGAACTGTGCGTGTTCAAGCCGTGACCGACGTCGTTTTGTTGTGCTATTGTGCAAGATATTTTACTCTCAAAGTGCCTCATTCAACCCTGGGTACCGAACAATTTAACGCCGGGGTCAACCCTGGAATGGACCAGCACCCTATTCAGGGAGGAATACAAATGTTCGCAATCGCTTTATGCCGGTTAACCCTGAAATAAGCGCCCTTCTGGTGGGTCATCAGGCTCGAACGCGCACTTTACCTTTACGTTCATGAACTATTCTTCGAACACAACAGCATCAGCTCATCGCTGCAGTCCGCTTAGAACGGGAAATAGAGACATGAGTGAGAAGTGTATTCGCTGGCAAGCTGAGAGGGTAACCTTACCTCCGAAATTTTGGTTTGTAAAATTGACTTTGGGTGACACTCTACGTTTGCCTGTCGGGTGTAAATGTTAACAGCAACTTCTGCCTTGAAAAGGCCATTTGACGGTTGGCAATAAAGATATTTTTGTCAGCTGTCAGTACACTGAGGAGACATTCTCGAATCATTTGTAAACATGTCTGTTTCGAACAATCTAATAATATTTATTGCGTTGTCCCTGACCCTTTCTTTAATGCTGATCGTTCACATCTGAAATATAAACAAAATCACAGCACGGTAATTCGTGTGTCTCAGTGAATTTTGTTGGTACTTTTCCTTTTTAGTGTGAGCTCAAGATTATACCTTAACACATAAGACTGGCTCTATGCTGTAACGTGAAGAGAACTATCCCAAGCGCAGGGTTGCCACGCGTTAAGTCCGTTGATGTGACAGACGAGTTTCTGTCATTTTAACCTAACGCATTTACATTAGATGCTTGTCGAAAATTGTGTCTCGTCCGGCGTTATTGTGTTCTTGGGAAATAACCGATGAATTGCCAGGTTTTCAGTTTCAAGTCACTTTTTTGTCGGAGATGTTGAAGATGTTGAAGATGTTGAATTTTCTCCGCTACGTTATCAGTGAGATTTACTACATTTTGTGCTCTTGATTGTCGGTTGCTGTTCTAAACATGGAATAATTCGCCAAAATTTAAGCAGCATGCACAGAGTAACATTCTGGCTAAACTCTTGCGGTGCGCCAGTGCGGTTCAGTGGCAATAATCTCTTGTTCCATTATTAAGTTTCCATGGTAGACGAATAATTTGTCCTAGACGTGTTTTAATGTTTCTGAGACATATGATGCATAAGGTTAATACGGCTGAATTAGTCTAAAAGGCAGACGAACGTTTCAATTTTCACAATTTTATCAGTCTGAAAGACACAAAGAGAGAGATAGACAGGAAATAAGTCCAGATCACAATGAACCGTGAAAAAATTAAGGCTGGTTAAACGGTATAGGAACCATATTTATAATTCCAACATATTGTAAAGCACTACATTTCCTCTTCTTTGCGGTCTTGTATGACTTGTATCTTATTCTTCAGAGAACGACGTTAAAGCTAAAACAATGTAACATCTTGATGAGATATCGATCATCGCAGACGAAAACAACTGAACAATCAATTTAAGACAAAACAGACAAAGTTAGTGACCATCTTAACTGTCTCTGTAGTCAAGGTTTTGCAGTAACTGCTGGCATCAGAGAAATGAAATAAAACTCTTTTGAATGTCTAACAGAAATATAAGCGTCATGACTTTAAGGGTTGGCAAATGGTATAATCCGAGGTTCGCCAGAAACGCCGAGATCCTTGTTTGAAAATCTAAGGCTGTAAGAAACTATTTTACACCCTGAGACAGAACGGACAAACGAAAAAAAACGGGACCTCTGACATATCAAAAAGGATTCCCAAATTTAGAGCTGAGACCACATCAAACGAGATTTACGAGGTAGCGTTAAGCCTAATTTTGCCGCGTTTAATTTAAATCATATTGAGACGTACGTGCGTACCTACGGCTGTTGACTACTTTTTGTCTGAACTACAGATAGGCTCCTTGAAACCGATCGTGAATCAAGCTTGTTCATCGAGCTGGTGTCGCAGTTAAAAAAAAAAAATACTGAATGGAAATCTTTTAATGGTTTGGATTGGCATTTGAATTAAAGATTTAGCAGATTGCACCAGCTACTTAAAAAAATAATATATGAAAACATTATTTAAAAGCAATATGGATCAATGTGTGTATTGCTTCTACCCTTTTTGCTCATATCGGTCTCGGCTTGTTTAGTTAACTGTGTTCTGTTTGCTTTTTCAAAACCCACCTGCGAAGGTATACTAAATATTTGCCTAACGATGTTTTATTTTGCTTTCAGAATATTGTGACAATATTGAATTCTAGATCTGCATCGCCGAAAGAAACATTTGCCTGTGACTTACTTGTCGCTAGCCGCGTTGTATCGCACGCCGCTTCATTTTGAGGGCGTCTGGCACGCTCAGAAAAGTATATCACGGAAACACGTCTGTATTAGCAAGCAACTTCAGTTTATTACTGACAGAACGGATACGAATGCCGTAAAAAAAAATTCAATATATTGCCAAAGCCTCTCCTGGCGTTTAAAATGAAAATGAAAAACGTATAGAAATCTGGCTAAGACAAATTTGGCTACCTTGCAACTCAAAATAAAGTGAACAGATATGTGAAGTAGTAAAGTAAGTGATGATGTATTATATTTTTAAAATTATTCGACTGCGCTATCTTCTTTGATTATTCGTTGCCAGTTTTTGCAGCTGTTTACGCAGAGACGTTCCATATTTCATATTTACATAGTTGGTTGATGGTATAAATCACTTAGATTATCTGTACTGAAAATCTTTAAGCTATTTGGTTAAAATCGGATTCGATCCACTGACATTGCAAGGGATTTTCATATGATTCAGTTTTTTTGTCCTTCGAGCATATATCTAATGAGTGCGTTGTATCGAAAACATAACGTAATAGGAAAATACCTTTGCCTCACAATAACTGAGATATATCATAACATTATAATATTATCGTATTACTGAGTGATACTGCGTAGCTATACAGCTTTGCTGTAGATTTTTTGGATCTATTGAAAGGATTGACTGGAAAATCGCTGCAACACGACCGCTAAGACAAAGGAGCGAAACCGTTTTGTCAACAGTTCGTAATTTTATGGACCAGAAACAGTTTTCGCAACTAAAACTGGAAGATGTTTAAATCTATCGTAACGCCTTTACCGAAGTCCCTTGAATCTTATTAAACGGATTTGGATGTCTACTCTAAATGGCATTATTGCGACCCCTTACCGATAACAACCTTATCGCTGAAGTGCAAAACAATCTCATTGAGTTAAATTTGAATCAGTGGGAATTTGAATACACCACACTAATATACTGGTAAGAGGTACTACTGTCCAGTTTCCACATTGTTTTAAAAGACCTTGAAACCCTGAAGCTACGGTTGAAATAAATGTCAAAATAGTCTCGTTCACAAACTAACCGCTTCAAAGTACCCCGGTCTCAGTTTGCTCCACTTCTTTAATTTACCTCTCGTCCTCGTCTTTACCTCTGATCATGACTCTCGTCGCGAGTCAAATCATATGGCCAGTTATGAAGTTCCTGGCTAGAAAACAATATTGTTATTCCTCATGTTGCCAACGCACTTTCTGCAGTTGCTAACTAACGCAACTCAAATTGCAACAGCGAGTGAGATTTGGTAGTCGCTGCAATTACTCTCTCAACTCGTCGCCCGGGAATTATTTTAGTGTTCAGTGGCTTAGATCAAACCGCACTGGGGTACCTCGTCCAGAACGAAAGATTTAGCGTCACAACTTCCGAGACTCAGCTTCAGTTACCAAAACGAATTCCTCTTTCGCTGCGTTTTATAGACAAATAACTACAACTGGATTGTTATGTCTTGTGTCTTAATTGATAACAACCACTAACCTGGTAAGCGTTGTGATCTTGTTTTTACCCAAGCGTTTTGCTGAGAGATAATTTGACTCTGTTATTTTCATCACTCAGTCAGGCATGCAAGCTTTTTTTGGCTTGTTTAAGGTCTTCGCCGCTGATAAGCGCGGATTACTTTCGTCAGCAACCAATCCTAGACGTCGAGTAGGCAAATTGTTCACATATCAGTGAATGAAACAGAGGACTCTAACTTGACCAATGACGAGAATCCTTGTATTTAATTTATATTTTGGCCTTCTTAATTTCCTGGCTTATCGAAAGTGTCAAACGTTTACATAAAGCAGGCAGCTGCAGTGAAATACCTATTTCCCTTTTCCTCCATCCTCTAATTGTTTTGGTTTTGTTTTGTTTTGTTTTTCTTTCGATAAAACGGACACAAGACGATTGCTAATTCCTTTTGACATCATCACTCGTTTTGGAATTGAACCAATTTCGAGCTGTGTAGCACCTAAAGGCTTCGTTTAATTATTATTTTCAATATTTCTGCATTTGGGAGTGAAGTCGAATTATTAATTTCTCTTTCTATTGTTTTCAAGTATAATATTAATTTTTGTAAATACGTAGATTGGTCAAAGTAAAACGTACTTTTAAAACAAACACTGCTCTGCCATTTGAGTTCTTTTGGTATGAAAACATCGATCGTTAATTGTCACGACCATAACGTCGCACAAACTAGCTGTCTCATTTAGCTTAAAGTTCTTTGCTCCAGCCTTGAAAGCTTGTACAAATACACAAATTGGTTCTTTGTGCATTGGGATTTGTCTAACACTGTTTTCTCACTGCAAACCCCTGTCGTTCAAAACACGTTTTTGTATTAACAAATTAATACCTTTAGCTTTTCAGACAACATTCAAATTTCAGAGATAAGCCAAAAGTTGCCAAAAGCGAAGTTTTCGGTTCACCTTACTCTTATACGTATATTATACACAATAGACCCAACTTCACAACAGCAATATTTCCTGTTTACGTTAACAACGACCCTTCTTGTGCAAAGAAATGAATATTCCAATGATAATTGGTAAACATAATTATTTTCCATTTCTTTTGATTTAGCGACGCGTGAGCCCCAAGTGGGATAGCTACCAAGAAGTAAACGAAACTTGAAATATCCGTTACGTAATTTGTTATGCAGCTAAGTTCTTCTCAGTTTGATCTGAGATTTTTCCTCGCATGCTCAGTCTTACTTCAGAACTATTTATAGATGATCAGCTTTAAAGGAAATAGGAACAATGACTTCGTTTATTTTGTTGACGTTTCGACCATTTCAGATTTTCTGGTTTTTATTATTTGTACTCTTTACAAATTTTACACTAATGAAATTACAAAATCAACAAGGAAAATATACATATGGACAAAACATGTACAACTAAAACTAAATTAAAATTTATTTAGTGACCAAAGTAGCCGAAGCTTTCGAGTTGGTCAGTTTTGTGGTTCATATCTCAAACGCAGTGAACTTCAAATAAAGAGTATGGCCACACAAATATATAGACCTAGGACTCAACACATATGTAGATCATCCTTTCATACCCTGCCGACGAGCCAAAAGAGCCAAACGAGCCACTTAAAGTATAAACCTAGGACTTGACGTATATATAGATTATTCCTCGTTCTTTCATCCACTGCCGAGCCAAACGAGCCGCTGAATATATAGACCTAGGACTTAACGTATATAGAGATTAATCCTCGTTCTTTTATCCACTGGCGAGCCAAACGAGCCACTAAAGTTATGTACCTTCATAAGTGGCCATGTATTGTGTAGTTGCTCTAAGAGTATCTTGAAGCCAAAAGTAAGAGTATTTGTGAATTGTCCTTATAAAGATTTCCTTGTGCAAGGAAGAGCCAAATCACATTTGTCACAAAATAAGATTAACACCGAGAGACAGAATTATCGTGTTCACAGACACCCTTCTTTTTTTACGAGTGCCCAATCAAAACTGACCATCATGACAAGTTCACAGATTTTGGTGAAACGTCCTCCAAAAATTTAGTATGAGGCACTGGCAAACATATTTGTGGCTCAGGCATTTTATGTTTGGTCTTTAAAGTTGACACCACATTTTCCCTAAGTTGACAGTTCTGCAAAAGAAATATCAAAAGTCTGAAGCATCCTGAATGAACTTGAATGAAATAATAACGTGAAAGAATTTTGTAATCTTTAAGCTTTCTAATGATATATACTGTACTAATTTATACTGGTTGGCTAGAAAATGCTCAACACGTGGAAGAAATCTTTCCCGAAGGACAGCAGCAAATGACGATCATCAAAGGCTGATTGCAGCGGTGTCAACACAAACATCTAAATTTGCAACTGCTTATGTGAGACATGGTAGCAGCAGAAATTTTGTCGATAATGCAAAAAATCTTTTTTAAGGAAATTTAAAATTCATTTTTTCGCTCATACATGCACTTACGACTAAGGTGGGGGTATTCTGTATCAGCCATAACTAGAGATGTTGCTATATTGAACAATTTTTACTATTCTAGCGTCTCAATGCACGAATAGAATATTATTCTTTCACTGTTGTATCTAGTCATGCAAGCGATGACTTTGGCCGAAAATCTGCTCTCGCCTTCTTTCACGTAAAAGCTGGTATGTTTAGATAACACAGATATCCCCTAACTCGATTTTTACCACCCTCGCTCTCTACCACGCCCTTCAAGGTCTTCCTTCTCCAGTCTGTCAAATCACCATACGCGCAATGCGGTCTTTCGTTAGGTTTGGTATAAAACAACATTTGTACAGGTGCATGCACTGTCCTTTTGGATACGTCTTTCATAACGAAGACATAACGTACTACAGCTGCGTAATTGTAAAGCGTTGAAGTTCGTTGACGTGGCTATTTTTAGTAGGAACTGAGAAAGTAACTGTTTTCGGCGGTTGAAAACGAATTTTTCTGGCTTAAACGTGCCACAGATTTTCTTTTCACGTCTTCAAGGTATTTTGAGCTCCATTGAGTTCAGTCCATATTTTGCAGCTGGCAGCCTTTGGGTTTAACCTTTCCACGCCCAAATGGTCGCCCCAAAAATGCCGTTTTTAACCATCAAATTAGTTTCTTGGCTGCCATGACGCTAAATGGGCCTTAATTTTGCTGAAAAAGCTATTTTTTTGCCCAAACAGATAGATTTCCCTAAGATTAAGTACAAAAATGTAGAACATTTTAATTTGGTGCATGCGCAAAAGCCAATTGTTTTTTTACAATTGCCCGTTCCGAATTTTTTTTATTGCCCTTTTCCGTTTGTTTTTCTCGGCCCTTTTACTCTGGCTACCTTTTGCCTTTCATATTCTTTCTGGCTGCGGTGAAAATTTGGGTGTTAATTATGGGCAAAGCCTGGAAATGGGACCTTGATCAATTATAGGTATAATGGGCCATTCTACGACCATTATTGCACCAAAGCTGATAAAGTTCTTTTTCAATTTGCTACGACAGAATGCCGTCGATATCCAAAATCAACTTGTGTGCGGATAGATCTATCCTAGCTCTACCATCTGCCTATCAAGAATGTCTGGTGACATTTAAAATGATGACGTCACAAGTGGTACAAAGAGCACGACCATTAAGTAGTCTTATATGACTCCTTGGACGGGAAAAGGTTAAGGTAATTCCTCTGAAATAAAAGTGACAATAGATTTTTGTTCAAACTTTGTCCACTGAATATTTGTCATATGATAACTTCAATTTTGAAATAAAAAAGGGGGGTGCCCATGCTTATTAAGGAGCAGTGAGGCATTGAAAATGCCCCCATTTTGGCATTATTTAATGCTTATTATAAGAACGCATTCCCAGTAATTGTAACATCTTTGTGAGCCCGGACTCATAAGAACACGCATTAAACTACAGTCAATACAATGTGTCGGGCACA
>Ga0126339_10003399_pt1:0-10000 | contig 11586 bp, 10 predicted proteins | sample OrbTmetagenome_2_FD_92532 | JGI IMG/M metagenome (GOLD analysis project Ga0126339, IMG submission 92532) | Coral microbial communities from Petempiche,Puerto Morelos, Mexico - Orbicella T R C metagenome | ecosystem: Host-associated > Invertebrates > Cnidaria > Coral | place...
CCTCGATAACTCGAACCCTCGATAACTCGAACCCTCGATAACTCGAACCCTCGATAACTCGAACCTCCCGCTAACTCAAATTAATTTTCGTTTCCCTTCAGGTCATTTTCTATATAATTTTACCCTTGATAACTCGAACCATGAGCACGAGCTTTGTACCAGTAGCCAGTACCAGTAGCTTTGTACCAGTAGTCCGACATCGTTATAATTGACAGACCTGTGCAGTTCACAGTTTCTGGACTTCTCCTAGCTGCTTTCCTTTCTCATATTTTTCACATTACGTTACGTTCCGATTTGTACAGTAATTTAGAGATGTAGTGTTTTATTTTCACTTCAATTCTCTACTCTGTCATTAAATTTGATTAAAATGTACACTGCATGAATAGAACAACATTAAACACCGTTTTTTTCTTATTTCCGGTCATTTGTTCTCAACTCCCAGAAACTCCCGATAAGTCGTACTCCCGATAACTCGAACCTTTTTTAATTTCCCCCGAAGGTTCGAGTTATCGGGAATCGACTGTATAATAAAATTTTTCATTGACTTAACATCAGTCAACTAAACAATAAAAATATCCATAAATCTAAATCAACTTGAAAAAGTGTCTAGCAAGGTTCAATTCCCAGGGGGGAGGGGGGGGGGAAGGAAAGGGCTAAACCCTTAAATTTGGGTTAGGTGTGTACCGCGAAGGATCTTAACGCGAATTGATACCCTGTTTAACGCACAAACCCGAAAAATGACACCCAGTTCAAGGGAAAAACAAAAACCAAAAATGGCGTAAACTTGTCTTCTTTATCTCGTTTCTGTAACAATGGAAGTTGAGCGTCAAGCATAGAATTTGTTTTCGTTTAGCTGGGCCTTTATGCACTGGAATTTTAGCTGACAAAATTTAGGTACCCTATCTATCGATCACACTGGGAACACAATGCCAACAGGGGCAAAAATGATAGAACCTCAAAAACAATGCTCTTTTCCACGGGACATATCTATATAGCTAATATATGGGAGTTCCCCCTCCCCCAAGGGGTCTAATTACCTTTGATGAACAACATTCCTGTTTTAACTTGGTAGCCTTTGTACCATGTGGGAACAACAGTTGTTCGACACTCAAAAGCACCAGCTTGAGAAACAGTTACTGCTGTTAATTGAAGATCACTAATATAGCTGTTGCCAGATTGATAAAATGTGCCAGGAAGTCTCATTTTGTCTTCATACCATTCTACTTTTTTAATGCCTTTCCCAGTTACTTTGCAGATGAAGGTGATATTTTCTCCTTCATTCACTGAGTTGTTTCTTGGATGTATAGAATGTGAAGAAATGTAACGTTCTGAAAAATCAATAGCAGTACTTGATCAGTCACGCACATCTAAACAAACTCCTGGATTATCTGGGAGTCTCCCAGATACACACCGTACATATCTCCCGGTCTCCCGTACAGTTCACCGAACATCCCGGACAATGCGAAGGAAAGCGCATGAAATACAATTTTTAGACATATTTTGGCTAATTTTTGGCCTTTTTTAGGAAAAGTTTTCGATACTAAATGCATTTTTCGTGGTTGAACTGGAGGAGCTCTACTTTTAACCACTTTGTATATAAGAAAAGTTGTAATCTTTTGCATATAATCTCGCTCTTTATACCTAAATCGTCCCATTTGAAGCACTTCGGCAGCATCGTCAGGCGAGTTTGGTCGAGCCCTCGTTCGTATTTTGACGCGACGTAGTCGAGCCAAAATACTAATGCAGGCTTTGCACAGAGCCATCAACTATTGAATGTAGAGTAATGTAAGAAAAAAAAGCTATTAGATATAACCAGGTTTGTGTAACTTTGATTGGATTGTAATCTGATAATATCAATACATGCACCTCTCTAAAACAACTACCAGCCAATCTCCAACAAAGTGGATGTGGTGAATGATGAAATTAAAACAACTACCAAAACCTCAGGGACGGCAGAGAGAAAGGGGCTGGTAAAGCTAAACACCATGTCAGTGCTTAGGCTGATTTTGGTATAAAATAAATTGCGATAAATGAGGAGCAGTGACCCCGTAATATTTGTTTGTTTTCGCCAGAATTTTTAGCATCACCACTTTAAAATGGTCTCTGTGGTCCGTGAACCTTGGCATAACCCATTGCATTTAAGAATAGATTACAGTCACAAATAAAAGAAGTCATGTGCATACATTTTCATTTGTACACCGACATGATCCGTGAAGGTTACTGGAATGACAAAAAACCTTGCGAGACCACTAGCATGACGAGGGGCATGAATGACATTAAGGTGGAGGTTAACCTAAAAACACACCACTTTTTCAAACTTTTCTCGGGCTAAGAGTTAATTCCAAACCATGGCCTAGTATACATTTTTAAAAAGCTTAAAGACCAAAGATTACGAAAAAAAATTTGTACTCTAGAACTGTATTGTAACCTGACACCGGCTGATTAAAACTGTTCCGTACTAGGGAATGCCAGGGCTTACTTGAGAAAGGCTACCTCCTACAAGAACTGATCAAAATGAATACTTTTTAAATTTTTTTGAAAGAAGACAAATGGCGAGTACTGTCGGACAAATCCGTCTCAAAAGATCTTTTCTCAAAGGCAAAAATAACTCGTTTTGAGAAAACGAGCTTTGAACTTACAGTAACAGAAATTCTTAAGTAAAACTTCGTACCTCAAGATTCAAATTCCGAAAAAAAACAAAACTTCGAATTTTTTTTTTTTTTACAGAATTTTAGGTCAACCCCCGCCTTAACATTTATAAAATGCCTGCAATTCATGTATATTATACTGACTTTGCAAGTGTTGGTCAATCCAGTCTTTTATACTACATGTACTTGTACGTGAACATTTCCAAGTTGGAAAGTAATGAATGAGCATTATCTCAACATATTACAAACAAACTGATTACCTTGTGTTGATCCACATTTGGTGGTGTAAATTCTCTCTATCCGTAAATATGTTGACTGAGCTTTGCAGTAATATGTCCCGTTATCAGATTCTTCAAGATTGTTTATGGTAAATATTTGGCCACTCTGTGTAACTTTGATTCCATCTGGAGCCCTTTCAAGTTCAATTGTTTTAGTTGACCCTGTCACCTTTCTCTCTTGTATTAGATGCACATCAACTGATGGGTCGTTTAATTGACAGTTAAGATCTACAGAGTATCCAAGTGCAGCAAGTATGAGTATAGGCCGAAGGCGAATATACTCGGTGTCATCTGTGAGTACTAAAGATATAGTGTTAGGGTTAGTATTAGGTGCCATTTCGCTGAAAGTAAAATGAACATTTCAAGTGGTACTTGTAATATATTTTACTAAAATCATGGCCGGATAAAGAATCAACCAAATCAAATCTGCAAAGAAATGTAATGATGACAATGTAAAGTAAGTAAAGTAAGTTCAAATGTATTTATGCTCGTTGCGTTATCTTCGTTGGTATTTCAATCTCGTTCCCAGAGTCCTCGTTCCCCTTGATCAGCGGTGGGAAAACGAGAGCTCTGGGGACAACCGTTTTGAAATAACCGAATTCTGCCCATCCGGTTTCACTGGGCAGTCTGCATCTATGGCGCGCGCCTGAAATGGTTGCTCCCAGAGCTCTCGTTTTCCGACCGCTGGTCAAGGGGAACGAAGACTCTGGAAACGAGACTGTTGGTATTTTGGTCACGCAACGCGTAACACATTTAGGCGGGTTTTGCGGAGTCTTTCGTTTGTCGTATTATTTAAATACGTCTATCACGTATTCATCCTCAGTTTAGGACAGTTCAGTGCCTATCAGTTCCACCGTCAATTAGTTTTTTATTTTCTCTTCTCTTACAGGTTGCCAGACGTCCATTATCGTCGTCTGGTTTTGCATCGGCTGCCTCTATTTCTTCCGATAACTTCACTAATTTTCTCCTCAACCGCAGAAGAGCAGCTTCGGAAAAGCCAGGAAAGGCATCTGTTTCGCCTGTGGAAAGACGGGCCATTGGAGAGCCGAATGGCTTTTCACCAATCCTATTTCACAGCCAGATCAACGTTTAAGCAGCTCCCAGAGAAAACCCACGGCACTGCTGGGCAGCAGTACGTCCATAACGTAGCACAACCTCGTCCCCAGGGCTTTTCCCTTTGGAAAAGCCCTGGAAACGAGGTTGATCAGGGAATGATCGGAGCCTGATGTTGTCAGTGAAACTTTTGAAGGTATTTCCGATTTTGGCCACGTTCTTGTGGATAGTTTTGAATTTGAAAGTGCTCAGTCTAGTATACCCATAGTTTAAGGTAGGCTCAGAGCTCATTATTATGTCTGGTCTCAAGCTTTGGAGGCCAATAATTTTATTCTTCGCGTCATTGAGAGGGGTTATGCTATTCCGTTTATCAGTGTTCCTCCCAAGGCCTTTTCCTATAGCAATACTTCGGCTTTGACTGATGCTGATTTTGTAGGGGAAGCTGTTCAAGAGCTTCTTTTCTCGGGCTCTATTATTGAGGTTCCCAGTCCCCCCATGTGGATAACCCCTTATCCGTCAATATTCAAAGTACTGGGAAAAAGAGATTGATTTTGGATCTCCGTCATGTGAATAAGCACATTTGGAAGGAGAAATTCAAGTTTAAGGACATAAGGAACGCGTCCATTTACCTTCCAACGGATAATTTCATGTTTAAATTTGACCTTAAATCCGATTATCGCCATATTGATATTTTGGATGATCATCAGACCTTCCCAGGTTTTTCGTGGCTTGTTAATGGGGTTAGGAAGTTTTTTTTGTTTTTACAGTACTTCCCTTCGATTGTCGTCAGCCCCCTATATTTTTGCTAATGTAGTTCGTGTTCTTGTTAGATTTTGGCGAAGTCAGGCAGTTAGAATCACAGTTAACCTTGATGACAGTCTTGGTTCCGCTCGCGACTTTGCTCGCTGTGAGGTTGCTTCCGCTTTCGTTAAGTCTTTACTTGTGTCGACTGGTTTTCTTCCCAATTATAGTAAATCTATTTGGCAGCCCACTCCCTGCTTGGTATGGTTGGGATTTTGTATTGATTTGTCCAGTCGCAATATTTGCATTCCCCAAGAAAGGATTTCTATTGTTGAACATGTTATCCACTGTACCCGTGTTCAATACCCATTTTACACTGCTACGAAGTTGGCCTGTTTTGTGGGGAAGATTATTTCCATGGGTTTTGTGTTTGGGAACATCACCCGTATCGTGACCAGGTATTCTCATTTTGATATTTTGCGTAGCATCAAATGTCTTCCTTCCATACTACGCCGAGGAAATTAGAAAACGCATCAATCGCCGGCGGCAAAAAAGCATGAGTTAACCCTTAAGGACTAGGGTTAATCACATGATTATCAAGACGTGATCGTTTTCGAATAGCTCTGTTTTCAAAATGTTTTCAAAACGTTTTTCGCCTACACCAAAACGCAAGGCCGGCGTTTTCAAATTCCTCCGAAGTTCTTAGCCCCTCGACGAATCGTGTTAAAACAAATGATTGGTTGATTGACTGATTCAAAAGTTGTCAGATTAACCAGTGGATTAATCGGTGGAAAATGTTTTCCCTAGATAACAGGAACTCAGCTCCATTTCTTATGCTAGCTATGCAAATAGAATCTAAAGGGTATGCAAATATGGTGTTTCAAATGTGTGGAAATCAAAATCCATCAGCAATGAGAAGAAGAGCGCGGAGTCTCAAACGTAAATCCTTGGAGCTAGGGTAAATAATCATTAAAATAGAAATGAAATAACAAAAATAATCTGAGCATCAACTCTCTCTTCATGTCAAAAAGCTGCTCGTGTGTTTTCGATAAAAAGCTGAAACCTAAATCGATAAAATGCTGAGTCTTAACGATGTTCGCGCCCTAAATGTTCCCACGTGCAGATTTTTTTAAAACTTGCCATGCAGAAAGGCAAAAATCAACTTTTGCCACAAAGTGAAAAAAATTGGGGAGGGGGGAGGGGGGAGGTGGCATCGTGCTCATTTTCGAAATAAGGAGTATTGTAGAACGTGCGTTTTGAAAAACGTTTTTTATTTAAACATAGTTAGTAGTCTACTAACTATGATTTGAAGAAGATCTCAGCGTGCGACTATCAGCAATAAAAGAAGCTATTTTAGTGAAACTTAGATCAGGTAAACGTACAAAATTCATCACAACTAAGTGAGTGAATTTTTGCGGCTGATACGATCGCTCCTTAACGCTTAACAGGCCTGGAAAAAGCGTTGCCCGTCTACATTCGAAGAAAACTTCGGTGACACGAGGGTCGAAAAGGCGAGATACTTTTAACTTCTAACGTACGTATTTTGTCTGGTTTTCTTTAAAATGTTGAAAATCAGTAAAGAAAGTGATGTATCTGTTGTTTGCTCAGTTTTACAATATGTGAAAACTGACCTTTTAATTTAACAGACTGCCTAATTTACATGGTAGTGCGTGCTGTACGATAGGTGCTAGTGCGAAAGTGTGGCTTTTTTCCCCGGGGGGGCACTGCCATATATGGGCTATATAGGTATGTGCCGCTGTGAACTACGAGGTAGTTGTTTCCATTCAACTGGAAGAGATCAGCACTTATTTTTGACCACGGTCTGATTGGTATTGTGTGAGATTTCATCGGTTCTTGTGGTCGCTCGCTAATATATTGGGCACAAAGTCCACATGAAAGGCACTTTTTGTTGATTGCTGCTTGCATTCCAGGCCAGAAAAGAGATTCGCTCGCTCGTCTTATGCCGCTATCGCCCCCCCGGTGTGCTTTGTGTATTTTCTCCAAAATCTCTTCTCGTAACGAGGAAGGGACAATAACTTGGTGAGAGCGATAGACCACGCCAACGGAAATCTCGTCTCTGAAACACCAATACTGTCTTAGATGCTCTGACGTTTCCTTCCTTTCTGCAGGCCACCCACTAGTTACCGCATCGCACAGGGATGCCAGGACTGGATCCTTGGCGGTCTCTTGTTTGATTTGTTGCATGGTGTTTTTCAGTGTGTGCGATGTGAAACAGACAGGCTGATCGTTTTGTAACAGCACGCACCGATTACATCTTCAGACGCATCCACTTGCAGAGTTACGGGAAGAGTAGGATGGTAGTAGCGCTGTGCAGTCGCTGATGCAATGAGATTCTTGGCTGAGTTGAATGCGTTTCCTTGGTTGTTTGACCACGGGAATTCAGAGTTCTCTTTTGTCAAGTCCCTCAGTGGAAGAAATGATTCCGAAAAGGTTGTGGCAGAACTTGTTTAGGTACTGGCTCATGCCAAGTAAACGCTGTACACCAGCCTCATTAGTGGGCGTTGGCATCTTTTTGATTGCGTCTACTTTGGCTGGGTCCGGTTCCACCCCTTTATCTGTGAGCTTGTGCGCCATGAATGTGACAGAAGGAGATTTAAACTGAAACTTTTCGCAGACAGTAGGAGATCCATGTTTGCTGCACTTCTCTAATAGACTCGTGAGATTTTTATCGTGATCCAGGCAAGCTTCCTCTTTTGAATTGCCACATCCGAAAACACAGATATCGTCGGCAATGTTTACTACTCCTTGCAGACCATCTAAGAATTCATGTTGCAGTCGGTGATACTCTTCAGGTCCAGAGGCTATCCCAAATGGCATCCTGGTGTAACAGCAGCGACCGCTTGGCCCCTGAAACGTGGTAAGTAAGAATGATTCTTCGTCCAACTCGATGATATGGAAGGCCAAGGCTGAGACGTCAACAGTACTGGAAACTTTTGCGTTAGTTAGAAGTGGAAGCTTTTCTTCAATCGTCGGTACTGTGTGCTTGGATCTTCGGATGACCCTATTGATGGTCTGGCTTAAATCAATGCATAGTCGAAGTTTCCCGTTTGGCTTTTCATTCACCAGGATGTTTGAGAGTCAGTCTGTGAGTTGTGTGACTGGCTTTATGATGCCCTCGTTACAAAGTCTCTCTAACTCTTCATTACTCTGTCCAGCTTCGCCACGGCAACTCGACACACTTGGGCGTGCACTGGCCTGACATTGGGATCCAGCTCGACGTGCATAGGGGTTCCTAGAGGATTTCCACGGCCTGGCCTGAATATGTTCGAGTAGTACTGTAGTACATCGTCCTTCGTCAGTTTTCCTAGTGGTGGAGCTGGTTGTGGATTGTGCGAAATTTCTTCGTCAACTGCGTTTGCCGTCTCGTTAGCGCACACCTTCAAGTAATATGGGGCTTATGCATCCCTTCCACTGAGAAGCGCTGGTATCTCATCCGGAACTTCTACCACCAGGAAATTTATGGCGTGAATCCTGCCCCCTTCTCTCGCAGCACAAGGTCACCTGGCCTTCAGGACGCATAGTTTCACTTCCATACGTATTTTTCTTGCTTCTAGTCCGACGAATTTCTACATTAGGAAGTAGCCTTCTGAGAAGACTGCTGGGAATGGTATTGCAGGTGGATGCAGAGCCGATTTGCCCTTTCACGACTTTTGTTTTCTCTCCATGTATTAGGTGGCAGATTAGCAAAGTATTTTCTTACAAACTATGGGCCTGTGTTGCACTCCGTAACGAAGGCTTCCTCGTTTGTGTCTTCAGAGACAAAATTAGATTGTTGCTGTCGAGCTTGTCGTCGTGTTCCACGTCTGAAGACGCGCGCGAAATGGCCAGTACAGTGATACCACATTTTCCGCATTTTTTTTCCATTGCATGGTAATGTTGCTGAAGGGGCTGTTGATGTTTCCCGCCACACCAAGAACACTGTGACAACTGCGGCGATTTGGTTGTATAGTTAACCTGCTCCTGGTGTGTGTTTCTGGCTGTTTTCACTAGCTGATTCGCGAACGTGGTTGCCTCGAATGTTTTGGCGACTTCGACCACTTCTCGTAGTTTGACTTTTTCTTGGGTGGTTTTATGTCTGTGCCCTTTCCCGATTAACTTCACTCGAAGGGCATCCGACGTTAAGCTGGCGATAAATTGGTCCCTTATGAGTCCGTCTGCAAAGTCTTATTATTCGCACCGTGCCTCTTGATTTCATATTTTCGTCTCCCATGACGCGATTGACTCATTTTCTTGTTGCAGTAGGCGAAGGAACTTTTGTCGTTCACCTGACTCTCCAACACTTGCGCCATAACATTCTCTTAATGCATTGACAACACTGTGAGGTTTCTTCAAAAGAAAAGGAGTTACAGACCACTTAAGAGAGTAAATTGAAGGCGACGTTTGCACACCCAGTGCCAAGCATTATCAGCTTACTTATACATTTAAACCTGTATTAAGCTGACACCCTTGGGAAATTCACTGGCGCCCGCCTAATGCAGGGTGTCCGCTCTAAACAGGTTCTAATATATTGTGCAATGTCCAGTCAGTCAATGCATCAGTCTGGAATAATCTATTTAGGTTTAAAACGACATCGCTGAACAATTCAATGTTAAACGAATCTGAGCTGAGCTTTTAGAAGTAAAAAGCCCTTGAAGTGTCCGCTTGATGCAGATTTTGTGCAACAAAATGGTTTGATATTGGTGTCCGCGTCCGCTTAACAGAGGTTTCCGCTGAATGAAGGTTAATTTTACAGTAAATGTGGGAATATTTACCTGATATATAAAGAACAACATGTCGAGAGTAAATCAATGAATTGTTCGGTGATTCGGTAAACGCTGCATGTCTTTGCCTTCTAGTTCGCATATCGAATAAATTTTATACGCTTAAAGTACCTATGAAGTAAAAAATAATTGCTTCTTATTTGAAAGGCTTTTCAAAGTAAAGAAGAATGGCAGTTCCCTTTTTGGAATATCTTTTTTCGTTCTAGAGATATTTACGTTTTTGGATTATGCAAATGAGAAAGTGATGACGTCATAGGTGGTTCCACTTGAACAGTAAAACACTAAATCAAGAATATCTCTAGAAACATTGGAGCAGCGTTCTTCAAACTTGGCACCACAAATGTGCATCACAAAAGAAACAGAATGACACCTTCTGTGTTGTTGCCATGGCAACACTTTTGCCTCCAGTCTCTTTCTGTGAAAAACCAAATATGCCAATTTGCAACCCTTCGAAAAGGGACAGAGGGTCTTGCTCGCAACACACATGATTCCCATATTG
>Ga0126339_10003400_pt1 | contig 11584 bp, 8 predicted proteins | sample OrbTmetagenome_2_FD_92532 | JGI IMG/M metagenome (GOLD analysis project Ga0126339, IMG submission 92532) | Coral microbial communities from Petempiche,Puerto Morelos, Mexico - Orbicella T R C metagenome | ecosystem: Host-associated > Invertebrates > Cnidaria > Coral | place: Petempiche,Puerto...
GAAAAAAGAGAGAGAGAGAGAGAGAGAGAGAGAGAGAGAGAGAGAGAGAGAGAGAGAGAGAGAGAGAGAGAGAGAGAGAGAGAGAGAGAGAGACAAGCGAGTAGAGCCTGCCAGAGATGTGCGTGTCAGCGCGCCCCCCTCTCTCCCTCTCTCTCTTTTTTCTTTTTTTTTTTTGATGGGGAAGATGAGAACATTATTTCTAATAATGTTTCGAGTGGCAACTCCAACGAAGAAACTCTTTTTTGGCTCGTCACGCGATTGTGTGACGCCCATAAAGAGCTCTTGGGAAGGAAGCCACATTGCACCGCTCCATGCGACTATAAAGATAGCCTTTTGAATCAGTAATCTGTCAGCCTGGCATATGGTCTGAATGCTTACACTCTCATTTGGTTGCAAATCTCAAGTCCTTACGATCTACAGCTACAGGTTTAAGCCTCTTGGCTATCTGAAAGACATAGTGATGTTAGCCACAAGACTGGGTTAGTCGTTTAGCCGGAACGTGGTACATTTTTGTAGGTCACTCCATCCAAGTCCAACAATAAGTGTTAAAAATACTTCCATTTGCTCAGTAACGCAGTGATAAACAGTCGAAGTAGTTTATAAAAACAACAAAAACACAAATTTTGAGAGTTGCATTTTTGATTTTATTCTTACTTTTTAACCTTACTGGTTTTTCCTCTGTACTTTTTCTAGAATTTCGAGGAGGAATCGCATCGTTTGGTGAGAAGAAAGTCTTCAGCTTCACAGCAAAGCCAGCTTCTCCTACAGGCTGTAGCGGTAAGGGTACTTTCTCTCTCCTCTTTGAAATAAATGTTTAAATATTTTTTTATGATTTGACCATCACTCTTTAAAGTAATATAATTCACCAGACGTATTCAGTTCTAGTGAAACGTCATAGTCCTCTGAGTCTTGAACTCTGTGTCCCTAAGAACTGTTCTCTATTTTCTCCTACACACGTATTTATTTCTGTGTATTTCTTTTTTTTCAGTACCTGATGCGGTTTTTCTACGGTGGAGGTGATGGATTGGCTTACGATACATTGGCCGCACCCATGGTGAGTCAGAGTGGTAGCGTTTAACTACAGGGTGTTTACATCTATGTGCTAAATCGAAAAGACTGAAATTGTTTGCTGTCGAATGAGTCAATCCGAGTTTGTGGTGCATTAGTTACTGCAAGGTTCAAAGCGCTCATTATTTGCCTTCACCTTAACCTATGTTTGTGCTTTATACATCCTTCCTGGGTATCTGTCATTAGGCCGAACCAGTTAGTCAACACAGTCAAACTGATAACATAGAATTACAGACGAAGCGGTTTGTCTCTGGCTAGTGGAAATCTTTATTATCTTGGTGCCAGAAATATAATTCTCTTTTGACTATGGACAGGAGGTGAGGCTGGATGTAGAATGTGATCCCTGACGGAGGATAGTCTAGGAAGAAACAGACAGACAGACAGACAGACGGACAGGCAGGCAGGCAGGCAGACAGACGGACAGACAGTTTAAGGGGACGCTATGTTGTGATATCTAACATTGATGTGTTGATATTTTCAAGGATCCCACCGTGCAGTACTTGCAGTTATACACCAACCCAACACACCGGCTTATTTCCATGTACCACTCCCTCTACAAACAGGTGAGAACCTCTAACAAAAGTTAAGTACAATAATAACAAAATTGCGACAAGGGATTTTTGTTTTATTGTAAACACGTTGTTAAGTGTCATGGATACTCGGCCCTTTGGTAAATAAACCTTGTACTACCTCTCTTGGTTTTAAGCAGTGTAACTTGTGGTGTAACGCTAGGCCTCAAACGTACGTTTTCACATTGAGATGTTCAGTTGAGGGTATATCTAGATTGAAATTGGTATCTTCATTTTATTTCAACACCAACAACGTCGTCTATTTCTTGTGGAAACTCGCCGGCCGCTCATAGCTTGTAGTCTCTTTTGGGTAATACAAGAAACAGCACCCTTTAGATACAGATGTGAAGCAGTGTATTTTCAAATGGAAACCGACATTAATAAACAACAGCAAATGAACCAATAACACGAACCGTAGAAGTCACATCAGCCTTCCACTTCTTTAGCGGTACACGTCTTTGACGTCTCCATTTGCAGTAACACTTTATTAAGAGGATGTTGTTTCATTTTTCATTTAGATGCTCATTACGCAGCAGCAGTTTCGGATTGACGAATTAACGTCATCGGTCAGCGTCAGCTCGCATAATGCTAGTGCCAATGCCCCTGCAGATTTTGTCATCCAGGCAATGCTCAAAGATCTGCACGCCACTCGCAAGTGTTTCTCAGGAGCGGCGCTAGTTGAGTGGATGGAGAACTATGTTCATCATAATGGATATGATAATCTGGGTGTGTGCATTGGAAGCACGGAGACCGAAACGGGATTGGAATTCGGTGAGCTGGTAACTAGTATGTGTTCTGACTGAGTGATTAGTGGCTGCGCTTTGGTGGGGAGAAAAATATTTTATTGAACGAATTCTTCCTTCGTCTCTCCCATCTTAAGGCTTAGCCTTACCTAGCACCCTGTTTACACCTGAATCTTGAGGAATGATCCAGCTTAAACAGCCTTAAACCAGTTTAGTTAGGCATCAAAGCGTTACCTCTTGAGGTTTATTGACTTGCAAGCTTCCATAACGACATCGCAGATCATAAATAGAGTTTGTTTTAATTCTTTATTACTTACATGTAAGAAAGGCGTTCAGTTTTGTTTCATTCATTTTTAACTTTTGTATTCTTGGTTTGAAAGAACGTGTTCACTTGGTTCCTTTGCCACCCCAAACCTTTAATTTAGATTGTAGAGTGCGAAGATGTAGGTACGGGATCAACCAATCTCTTGTTTGGGTTTGTATTTTACAGGCCAGTACCTCCTGGAGCGTGGAATGCTGATCTGTGTCAGTCCTCCGCCACGTTTTGACCGGCAGCCTTCAACTGGAAGAAGAAGACAAAGTCAGGGGCACGAAGAGAATGCACGAACAGAGCTAGGCAAGGTGTTTGTCAACGAGGATGTACAGCCAGAAATCAGGGTCAATGATATCGAGGTCACCACCCCGAGTAATAGAAGTGAGCTTGTTGTTTTATACAATCAACATGTTAATTCTCCAAACCGATCTCTGTACGTTTTTTACGTTTGTTTGGAGAATTTGTGTACGTCTAGTGCACTAATTCCTTTTGTTAATAACCCGTACGCCTGTCTTGGTATTTATGTTATTGAGGAGAAATTTGTTGTGGATTAACTAGATAAAAGTTAGAAAAGGTTAGCCCGGGCGCAGATTTCGTATATTTCCTAGAGAGGTTGTTGTTTCTGTTTTCAAAGTAGTTCTTTTAAGTGTGCGGGACTCTGCAGTGTCGTCTGCTTCGAAGATTTATCCAAAGTCAAAACTGTTAGTGTGTCTTGGCTCATTCAACCGTTTAAACTCCTGTATTAATTCGGAAACGAAAGTGGTCGAAAACCATACCTCATGATTTGTGAGAGGTTTCCAAGGATTTCTCTGTCCCTTACGTGCTGATACGTGGAGTTACTAGATTAGTCGCCGTTTCAAGTGATTATCTTTGGATTTTACAGGTTCGCCAGCCTCCAGCTCTCGTTCGACCTCTCGATCCACACGCACGGGATCAAATGACTCTGAAGAAGAGGCTGACGACGAATGTGATGACGACGATGATGATTTCTTGGGCAGCGCAAGCGATATCTGGAGCCGCGTCAACAGCGTGCGGTCTGAGCGAGACGCAACGTTTTACAATCACCCCAAAGCGCTTTACAAGTTTATTTGCGAAGAAGACAGCTCTAGAACCGATGTCAAGATCGCTTTAGGCATCACTGACCGCTTGAATTTGCCAGATAAACTGAAGCATATCCTCTGCGTTCTTTACGCCAGGAGAGATTCGGAGAAAGAAGCACGGAGCTTTCTGAGGAGACTTCCCAGGGATCTTTTGGATGACGCTGTTCGCAGAGAGGAAGGAAGGGATGTCCAGTGTGCGATTTGTCAGACGTTGTGAAAAGCTTACCAGTGTCATTTGAACGGGCAAGGGCCAGGTGGCGTCTGTTAACAGTACAAGGCCACTGTTCAACTCTCTTTCATTTGACAGATATTTGAGTCTAGAAGTTTTTTAATCAACAGTTTGGTGTTTGTTTTGAAGTTTACGTTGAGCAATTGTTGATGTTGCAGCTTTAGTTTAGTAACAGTTTAGTACTTAACAATTAGACTACGAGCTCGTGGTGTCTATCAGCGAAGAGTCAACGAGGCACAGCAGAGTTGACCGTAACTTATGCCCCTCACGCAAAACGAGATCGTCAAGTCTAATTGTTTTAGTAGAAACACTAAATTACCGCAGTCCAACACTTAACAATTGGGCTAATTTAAGCCAAAATCAACCATTCAGGGAGAACCAATTCGATTTGCGATGGATTTCCAGTATAACGCTGTGACTGTCTACCAGTATAGTTTCAGTAGTCTCCTCTTGAGTTGTCATAAGATGTTTATCCCCCCTTTCTACGTGGCGACCCAAAAGTTCAAATTTAGTTTCTTTGTTTTTGGTAGAAAACTTCTAACGCCACCATCTTAACCTAGATGTAAAAAGATAATTCTCTGGAACGTTAGAGATTACTTCATTAACTAATTCTTTCAATGGTAGAATAATATCATGTAAGGGGGTCAAACTCGTTTGTTGTACTAAGACAAATATGAATCTTTCTTTTCACTTGGGATGTTATTGCGAAGATTAACTGGAAGTAAGTGGAGTGGTGACTTGGCTGAAATTGAAGTAAATGAAGAAATGGATGCGAGTCAAACCACAAAAAATAAAACCTTTTAAGCCCGTCACGGTGAAACCCATTACAATCTAGGTACTGGTTGCAAGCTCAGTAAATGTTCTTTTCTGAGTAATTCAATTTGCGTTCAGTTCATCATTCGTTTCGGAAAAAAATGGAGTTAATACACTGGCATGTGTCTTGTGTGGAAAAGAAAGGGTTTGATTCTGTCATTAATCCCTAAAATTATTGTAGTTCTATTTTCATTTAGTGCTTTTTTTGTTTTTGTTTTTTTCTTTGTTTGGTTCTTTGTTTTATAGTACGGTAGGGGAAAGGGGCACGTTGAGCGCTAAAATGATCAATATTCAACTTTTTAACCTTCTCTTCCCGTCTTTGTAGCCTTCTACCTTATTTCCATGGATACAATCTTGTGTAAATAGATTCAAATCGTGCAAACTATAACCTTGTATCTTTGGCTATACTGTATGTAATGAGTAGTAGCTGATCATGGCAATTTCACCTGTGTCGCGATGAGCAAATAACTTCTATTGCATGGGCCATGACGAGACGGATAGTCGTTGACATCCGAAATTTCGTAAATTTCTTCAGTGTAAATGATTCAATAGATTATGTAGAAAGTGATATGTAAAGTTACATGTAACAGTTTCCGTCTTAGCATTTTTACAGGGTTGCCACCGTCAGGGGAAAAGTCAGGGAAAAGTATATTTTATTCAAGCTCAGGGAAAAGTCGGGGAGTTTCCAAATCCGTGTTCAAAGTCAGTGAAAAGTCAAGGAATTTTATCTTGAGGTTGTCGCAAATTATTTTATTAGATGTTTTTGTATATAGACAAGGCATTTTTGTTTTTAAAATTGTCTGAGCCATCCTCATTTTTGTTGATTCATGGCCAGAATAGTCATCCTGCAGGGTCAGTGAAAATTGCTTTACAGTCAATGAAAAGTCAAGGATTTTTTTGTTCCGGTGGGTGGCAACCCTGTTTTAAGAGTGGAATCAATTTTAGGTCTCATAGACATTTAGACTTGAATGTATTTGGTATAGCTAGGTTTATTTTGCGACGTATCGTGATTTTTTGGTATCGTTTATTTTCATGAGAAGTCAGATCTTGTAACTCAATAGAGATTCAATCAATAAAAATATATTTTTTGTAAACAAAAATTGTAGGAATACTTAGAGGTTGTGGTTCCGAGTAGTTATATTACAAAATGTATGATTGAAAGCAAACATTTTTAACTATAAAGGAAACGATTTGTTAGCAAAGAAGTCAAAAGGTTCGAAGAGGCTAATTCGAAAATACCTTGCCTGTTTTGAAGCTGTTTCAGTTAGTATGCTCATCCAGAAACCTAACTGCGACAAAAGCAAAGCGATCCGATAACATACTAGACTTTTTTTGAATGTTGATGAGGTATTTAAATGTTGATAATTCTCGGGGAGTATCATTCACTGAAGAATGCTGCGTCACTCAGTTGAATGGAGCAGTTGTTTTGACGAAAACTGTAGAACTGTTATGCTCATTCGGTTGGATTTCAGATACTTTCCCTCCAGGATGATCAACCAATTTAGCGATAGTCTATGTTTTTCCAGTCCGGATGTACGTCTTGATCAAACCACCTTTTTTTCGCCAAATGGCCAAGAAAAATGAAATAATGGTGAAATAAATGAATGAAAATGAAAAACAGAGGCGCGCGGGAGGATTGGGACTAAGAACAACTCCCTAACTCTACACCATTTTCCAGGAGGCCGTTGTATTTTAATTCCAGCAGCATTTATGGCCTTGTTCTTATAAGCGCCTCAGCAATTTTAAGCCAAAAATTCTAGAAAACATTCAAACCGAGGAAATTCTTTATGCAGTCGGAGATCTGACAATATGCCACAAAATGAGACATCTGTTTTTTTATTACTGTGTCCGGCGTCAACATTCAAGTTCGGTTTTTTTCCCTTTAAGCAAAGCTCCTTCATGACGGTTAACGCTGTTAACAGCTGTTCGGACGTTTTCAATGTTGACGGCTAAATATTGATCATAACCTAATGATTGTTCTACCTCTAACCTGCATTGTCTTTTCTGTCCGTGAATCTCGTTACACAACAGAACTCTTTACCTGTAGCTTTACAATACCGGACAGCGCAATCAGTGTTCCGTCAGTCAGCTTGGGTGACCAAGCTACATCTGTTATGTCAAAAACTAAAAAGCAATGGCCTACCATTGGGTCAAAAAGAAGGCAGTATCGTAATTGAGGCCCGGAGGCAGACGAATCGATGTTAGAGAGACGGCAGGGATCCGAAAACGTTTGTCAAGTTTGTCAGAAAAGACGATTTTAAAATCACTTTGGTGTGCAAAGTTCAAATCTTTCCAATACAAATTGCTTTTAGAACGGTTTATTGCACCCCTTGAGGAAGTCGAACTTTAACATAAGAAAAGCCAGGTGTCTGTATTTCATCAGGAAGACATTCACTAAAGACTGCAGACCTGAGCCTATGAGGTTCCCATAAACATGAAAACACAAGTCAATTTCCGTTTGGTCGGGGGAGGGGGGTGGGTGGGTGTAGGGAAACTATGATTGGTATTTAGCTTAGACTGCGAGTTCTGCGAAGTGACAACCTCCTTGCATTTTGGGGTGGGGGACTTGACTCAGGAGTACTTGTGCCCCCCCCCCCCCCCCCGCCCTAATTGAAAGCCATGGTTTCTAAAGCCATGCCACCCACCTTGTGATCCAGAAGGGGCCGCATTCCTTCTTAACCGAAATCCAGGTTTCAGGTAGCTGTACTAAAGATTTTCTTTTTATTGGAAATTCTGGAAAACCCTACTGTAAAGAAACAATGTTCACCCCTTTTCTCTTTTCAGTCAAATTTACTGCCTATATTGAAAATAGTCAAATAATTATATGAGGTTTTTAAAAAAGAGGACTTTAACACCGGAAATTGAAGATGATATCGAAACAAACCTTATTGATTAATAGGTTGTAACAAGAAGTCTACATAATCATAGAGATGTAGTTTTTTACTTACTTTCCGAACTCAACAGATTACGAGATTCCAAAATTATCTTATATTTTCTAAACGTATGTTAACTCTTAGAATTGACGGAACGAAATTGCTCCAGGCATGTTTTTCTGTGATTTCTCCGCCAAAAGGAAAATATCCTTAGCACAGTTGGTGGTGTTGATCAAAAATGTATGTATTTCTTGTGAAAAAAGTTGAGTAGGGCGGAGTGAGTGGGCGTCCAAACAGTTTGGAAATCAAACAAACTAACGACAAATAAACCGATTGGGTAGGAGCTGTGTTTCATTTCCTTTGTGGTGAGGGAGAAAATGTTGTAAATTTTTATCATTTTTTTAATCCTGTATTTCGTCAATTGTGTCAAGTCTTATATTTTCGGAAATCCATCATAAAAAAAATATCAGTTAACCACTGATCGAACAAAGAGAAACTTTGATTTCATTTCGGGGGTTAGGAGTAACTGGATAGATTGGGCACGTGCGTTTCATAAAATCCCACTCGTCTCGCTTTCGCTCATGAAGCGCCAATTGATACCATCATGCAACGAACAGTATAAAAGTGCACAACCACGTCAGTTGATGTTAATATCACACGTCTTTACAAAGCAGAATTGCTTGCAGTTCTGCAACTTTGCCATGAAGACCAAGCTCTCGTCCTTGAGTATTAGTGGCCTTATTTTAATCCTGTAAGTCTTGACAGTTTGAAAACGTCCTGTTTGAGTTAACACGCCACCTAGGTGTTGCTATAATTCTCTCATTATGACTGACAAAACATCTCTAACATTTTTAGCCTTCCATTAGCTTTGAGCACAAGTCCTGTAATGGAGAGTTCGCCAGACAGACGTTTACCAGCTCCAACTCCTAATTGTCCAACGATGAAGTCCATTGGTAAGGTAAGATATGTAACACGGAGCCAGCATCACTACGCCTGTGATAAGAGATCAAACTGACTTTTCTTATTCTTTCCTTGTGCCAGGTCTGCGACTTTGGGCCTGGCCTTCCTTTTAAGAAAAAGGTTCAAGTCTATTCTAGATCATCGGGGCGGTTTATTCAAATCAAGAAAACAGAGTTGGATGCTCGCGGGAAAAACGGCTCACATTATGGTAATGGGCTTGTTAATTTATGTTTAACTGATTCAAACGGAAACCGAACTTAACTTCTGTATTTTTCATGTACTGGGAGAGAACATTTATGTAAGTACGCGTCACACTGTTTTTGATTTTGTTTTTGTTTTTTCATAGTAGAGTAGATTCGTTTTATTCCTTTCAGTCATCAGGTTGGTCTTGTTTGCTGTGAGACCATTACTAAATTGTGTTAAGAGTTTTATGTCGTGATTTAGGTCGATTTAGTATAGGGCCGGAGTAGACGTGATCGGGAAAGGTCGTAGCCCTCGCTCCTCCAGACTCCAGATGTTCGTCGTTCGGTTATCACGTCAACCAGAGAACCGGGGCCTCTCAGCAAGAACATATGCATTTTCCGTCAACAGAGCAACACTGAAAGTTAACTCAAAACGACTTCCGCCTTAAGCATCGTTCTCTTCTCGAAAACTGAAAATGTTACGTTTAAACTTATGCCACATGTTTCTGTGCCAACAATGATGAGTAAAAAAAATGAGAATCATTCTTCTGTCCTTGGCGACATAGTTTGTAGGGGCAAATGTTAAAGAACATTTCAGTTCTTTTCTCTTTCTGTGGGCGTACACTCCCTGGAGTTTTTTTTGGGACGGATTTTCCCGGCATCCGACTCTGCAAAAGCATACTGTATTTCAGGCCAAAACATATTTCTATACCCCCCTGATGCAAACTCTAGAATCAGTTCAGTTCAGAGCACGTACGTAGCACCGCATATCCATCTGATTCTATTTACTAAGAGGCGCCTTGCAAATTTGCACATTTTTTTTTGTGGACTGCATTATCACGATCGGGAAACTCAGGTATGATAGAATGCCTAGGACTTGAAGGATTGAGTATCGTGAGCCATCCTAAGTCAGAACTGGCTGTGTCACTGCACTTCTGACAGCTTTGTTTTGCCTTACTTTTAGATTCCTTTCAGTGTTATTTATTCTTTGCTCTGATATCATCCTGTTTTCGTGTTTTAGCGAGACTGGTGTTGGAGTCAGACTTCTTTGGTCGGATAAAGATTCGAGGAGAGACCACTAACTGCTATCTCTGCCTGAACAAGAAAGGAAAACTCGTCACAAGGGTGAGAATTGTTTTGCGTAAGATTCTAACTTGAGGCGAAGTCAGTCTTGGTGTAAATTCTTTTGTTTTATTTCCTTGAACCTTGGAACCTGTTAGAATTGTAATATTTCGACGTTTCTCTTGCGTCACGCCTTATACAAAAAGAAAAAAAAAAACACCGCGATAGACTTGTGCACAATTCCCTCTTTTAAGTCCCCGTCCCCGCTATAAACGGGTACAACAGAAACAACCCCTGCACTGCCCTTGACTGTTCCTTCATTACAGACGTTCCCGCCCTTTCCTCAGACACGCCCCCGTCTCTCCACAAATAGGACTTTACACAAAAATGTGTGAATCAGCTAACAGTTGTGAACTGTATCCAGGTGAGGAAACAGAAGTTTGCTGCAATGAAGTCATGTGACTTTAAAGAGGAGTATTCTGAGGGATACGTCCAGTATAAATCAGTCAAGTATCCAAAATGGTTCATTGGGTTTTCCCGCCCAGGCAAGCTGAGGAGCGGACGCAAAGGTGCCACGAAACACCGGTACTGTCACTTCATCCGATACCACCTACCAAACAAGACCAAACGGAAACATCGACGGGACGCAAAACATAGAAAAAAGAAGTTTATTAAGTTACTTCAGAAGGAGCTTCTAAGGCGGTTGAGCTTATAGAGACATTGCAGCATGGAGCCACTAGAACTTTGAGGCGTGTTCAATTATATGTTGAAAAGTTCAAAAGGCTTCCTTGCCTTACATGTTAATATTTTGTAAATATCTTTACAAAAGGCAAAAAAATAAAACAAACATAGTCGGCGGCTCCGCTCATAAGGCGTTGATGCCGCTGGCAATTCTGACAAAAATGCGGTTCTGTTATATCTTAGCACTTATAGTTTCTATTTATATAAAGGCTTAACCAGGTCTTCAATTATCTTTAGTTGGCACGCCGGCGATACTTCGGGTGGACAAACTGGGAAAAGATATTATATGAGCACATCATCGAGGAATGCTTGGTCGTTAATCTCACGTAGGCTCAATTTATCCCACACTTCTTTAGAATCCAAAATGGCGGACAGCGAGTTGTTGGCAAAGTACCGCAAGAGCTTGAGTACATTGGCGGTAACTCGAAGATACACTGTGGATTTAACTGGGATATGAATGCCAGGGACATATGAGAACTGGGCATGCACGAGACTAGACTAAGAAGCCTCGAATATATTTCCAGTAATTTTAAATGAAACTTCTCAAAGGTCTATTATGATAGCTCTTGAACCTCTGTTGTATAATAAAGACTTCAATTATGAAAAGAAATTACTCGATGAAGATACAGTCGGAGAAAAATAATCAAATAAAATATTAAAAATATATTACACGATAACCTAAGGGAACAAAACCTTAGTCAAAACGAAAGGCAGCGTTATGTTATCAGCGGTAACGTGTATTACACATTACTAAAGCCACATGGAAGCTATAATTCTAAAGATGTTTAACAAGTTCAGGAAGCCACGATGTGGATGTTGAGGTAACGACAATCAAGAAAATTGACGTGTAAGAGCCGGGCTCGTTCTGATCAGAACTATTTTCCAGTCAGAGATAGCGTTCTCAGTGGCGAATCCAGACCTTAGCTAAGGA
>Ga0126339_10003402_pt1 | contig 11581 bp, 3 predicted proteins | sample OrbTmetagenome_2_FD_92532 | JGI IMG/M metagenome (GOLD analysis project Ga0126339, IMG submission 92532) | Coral microbial communities from Petempiche,Puerto Morelos, Mexico - Orbicella T R C metagenome | ecosystem: Host-associated > Invertebrates > Cnidaria > Coral | place: Petempiche,Puerto...
AGTGTATTCCATGACATCTAGAATTGATCTAGCTGCTTCCCCTATGTATCGACCTGAAACATATCCAGTCTGATTGCTGTGGATTATCTCTGGTAAAATTTTAGTAATTCGTGTTGCTATTACCTTGGATGCTATTTTAGTGTCAACATTGGTGAGAGAAATCGGTCTCCAATTTTCAAGACGGGTTCTGTCTTTACTGTTTTTTCGATAAGTGTAATGACCCCTTGCCTTTGTGAGTTAGATATTTCTCCCTCGTCATAAGCCTCATTAACGCTTTCGACCAGCATTTCACCGATTGATGAGCAAAAGACATTATAAAATTCAATTGGCAGACCATCATTTCCAGGAGTCTCACCTAGTTGGAATGTTTTGATAATGTTTTGGCATTCTTCAATTGTTATTTTTCCTTCGTATTTCTCACTTGCTTCACTTGATAGCTTTGATAGATTTGGATTTTCAAAGAAGATTGCTGCATCTGGAGTGTCTAACTTTGTTTTGGAACTGCTGTACAGCGTAGTGTAAAATTGCTTTTGTGCGTTCATTATCGAGAGTGGATCGGTAGAGATAACTCCACTAATGTATAATTTTCTAATATGTTTCTCAATATGGTTACGTTTCTCCAGATTTAAAAAATATTTACTATTCTTTTCTCCGTGTTCGTGCCATCGTGCCCTTGCCCGTATAATTAAACCTTCAACTTTTTTGTCATACATCAATTCAAGTTCGCTTTTATATTGTGTTAAGCTGTTGTATTACCCAAGATGCTTAGAGAATAAAGTTGTTGTGTTGAGCAAGCCTCGTGAACTTGTGTTGTTATGTCACCAAGCCATACTTTTGCTATTATGTTTCAGGCATTCGTGATAGGACGCTAACAGATTTATACTAATTAACAATTAGATAGCCCATGAGGCGAAGCCCAATGGACTATTGACCCGTGGCCCTTGAGGGAGAAAGGTCTAATTGTTTTAGTATCACCCAACTAGTCGGACAGAAAAGGTAATAATAAAGTTAGCAAATGCAAGTTGAAGAAGTATTTATTTGGGAATAAAACGAAAGAAAGCGTCACGCTTGATGACGCCAATTTCGCTACTCGATGACTATTACTAATAGTCCCCTAGTAGCGTAGCCAATCAAAATGCAGGATTTGCATTAGTCCACTAGTTGGGTGATACTAATACATAATAGCTTTAATCCTCGAATATACGCGCAAATCATATCCCCTACCGAGAGGTGGTACAAAGAGTAAAGTGCTTGTGAATGGATCCCCTCCCCTGGGTTGTAGTAAGATCTGCCGTAATTGTTTTGTTTTGAGAGCTTCTGCCTGAGAGACCGGAGCAGACTTGGAAATGAAGATCGGCCGATTTCGCTTAAAATTGGTACACAAAGTCGTTATGTGGACTTATGTAATATGCCAAAGTTTCAGGTTCAACGACTCTCTTTTAGCCGAGTTCTGGATATCAGCCCCTCAAGGGGTCCCCAGAGGCTGATTTTCAGTGTAATTTTGGCCAGTTTTCAATCTCTTTTAGCAACGTGCAACTGATTTCAGACAAAACCAAAACCATATTTGTAATGCACTATTCTTAGGCGTTTCTGGGTGAAAACATTAGCTCACGGAAATTTTTCGTCAGCCCGTGGCTGTTATTACAACTTGGTCCTATTTGAGAAACATGGGAAGCAACCGGAAATGGCCTGTTTTTCAGACCGCATATTTTCCATGCCCAAGTTTTACATTGTGAAGTCTTAGTATCCCTGCAAAGTTCAGCCCTTAGTTTAGTGATATCAAGAAAAAAAATACCAAGGTTGAGTCTCTTTTAGCAAGAAAAAACTTACAAGAAAATAACTAACCAGGCCACTTTCGGTTAAAGTTTCAACAAAGCGTGTCTGTAAAAATCAGCCATTTAATTTCGATTAATACCTTTTTTTTTTTTCTAAGTCATGAATCAGAGACTCTGAAGTTAATTGTAACCGAAAAGACTTACCGTTAATCAAACCTTTCCATGTGATTTTTGAGGACCGATCAGATTTTGGTTATAAACGGTTATAAATTTTGTGGAAGAAGTCTTGAAAATTACAGATAAAGGGTCACTGTGAAAAAAACATATACATACCTAACAATCCATCTCTTGCCGGTTAATCACAATGCACCATTACATCTTTTTTGGTCCAAACTGCAATATTAAGTTTATTCAACCCGTTCAGCGAAACAAGTCTGTGGCCCCGAGTAATGAAGCGCTAATTAAATCAGGAAATAAGCCACCAAGCTTTGTGAACCCATTTCGCATCATAACCCACTTGTCACTCTAAATGCAATTACAACGTCTCTCGTAACAGTACTTTAAAATCGCCTTGAACCTTAAGAAAATTTGAAATATAATTATAGCTAATTGTCTAATACAAAATGCCGTCTCGCTCTTCGAGTCCATATGCAAAGTGTCTGGATAAATTTACTTACTATAAACGCATACCTGGCTTCAGGTTTAGAGGCATGCCCCTTTCTTATAATTCCTTAAAAGTGAAGCAACGTTAAAAACCTTAGCCTCAGCGATAAATTGGTCGCGAATGCGTTGTTGCGAGTAATGAAAATTCAGTTTGATTCATACCGTACATTACGACGCTACGACAGGCCAACTTATCTGTAGTTTGCTGGTTATGATTGACTTGGAATTCAATTTTTTCTCGTCTAGATTCGTCTCCTTGATACTGCAGAGAATAATTAGGTATAGAACTTGCTTGAGAACCTAAAGAACGAATGGATATGTTACTGAATGTTTATTCATACCCAGTCCCCCAGTGCAAACGGCCTAGGTATTATAAATTGACGACGTTCAAGACGGTCCGTTTTCTCCGCCAAGTCGCTGAATGTCTGACCAAATTACCAGAAAATTACTCATTGGCACACTTTCCCTTTCTCTATCGGGATTTCCCTTTTGTTGCTTTCTCAGTCAGTACAGATCCAGCCTAATTCGGTGTACTGCGTATATCCAAAGATAAGACAGGGTAGGAGTGGATTTCCCTTCAAAAACTACTGCTCATGGCACCCCTAGCTGTAGAATTGCTGGCCTTTAACTCCGATTTCCATAGGAAGAAGCGATAATCCCCAGGATTACCAGTATGCTTGCTGAGGTGGTAAGGTAAGTCGTCACATGGCCCAGTGCCTCATACCTGCTGGAGCTTAAATTGGTTATTGCTCTTCTTCCCTGAACAGGATGACAATCACCGGCTCCCATTTATACATCTGGGTGGAGAGAGGCATTGTGAACGAAAATTGCCTTTCCCAAGACGACATGGCAGCGCCCTAGTAACCAGGAGTGCTCGATCCGGAGTCCAGCCCGCTAACCATTAGGTCGCGACCGTGCTATGCGCTAGGCAGTAGCCAGTTTTGTATAGAATCCGACTGCGTTACTACGTTACAGGTTTACTTCAGTCTGTCGTAAATTGATGAAATGCAACTGCGAAATAAATATATGGCCAGCACGTGGACATCTTGCAGGCTGGATTGTTATTTACAAGAAAAGAAACTATCTGCGATCAATTAATTAAAGTTATTAAATCTATTCAGTCTGTAAGTGAATTTGTTTCGTTTGAGTGTGCTTCAAAGGCAGAGCATATTAAATGTTGTTTCACTTGAAAAGTCGAAAGGGCTTGGAGATGAATTAAGTAATTTTACACGCCCAATATTAAATCACAGCGGAGACGCTTTGCGTGTCATGCCCAAACAATGTAATCTGCAGGCGAAAATAGGAAGTAATTTAGCCCCCTATCGTATCACGAGGCTTACTTACTTACAATCTCTATCATAACGATGGTATTCGTATTTAGAATCGACACCAAAGAGAAGCAAAGACCGAAGCTTGAAGGAAAGCACCTCTGGGTGTGTCGTAGTTAAGTCGAAAATTACAGTACCACTAGTCACACAAGGCATTTGTGATCTTCTGGCAGGGAGAAGGAGAAAAAAAAAACTCAAGGTTTAAAATTCTAATAATGGTGAATAATGAAGCTATGAAGGCACTTGACGTTAGAATCTCATAAATTCCAAAACATCCATCATATTGAATCCACCAGTCTGGATTTCATCACTATTCTATGAAGTCAAAATATCGTTTTTGCCAATTATAGCAAAATTAAAAGAGAAGAGAAAGGGTACTAAAGGAATGAAAAGGTGCAAAAAACTATGTTTGTCCAAAGAAACTTGAAAACGTCAATAAAAACAGGGAATGAGATGAGAAAACTTAAACTTAGGGTAATTATGCCTGACAAAACAAGATTGCCATGGAAACAAGGCAGAGTCCCATAAATAAGACTTTTTTGGGCTCAACTTTTCCCACCTAACTTATACACTCAGTAAACAACTTGTTTCATTGTATTTTGATTACTTTTCTTGTTATATTTATCAACGTTTAAAGTTTCCCCCTCATCACCTTCCACTCCCTAGGGTACAGGGTACAAAAGCTGCATAAAATTTAGTTTCAAATCTGTCAGTAGGAAAATTAATTTCTAGTCTATGGTTTGAAAATATATATTTCCTTTTGATAATTCACTTCGAGATCGTTAATTGTACGTTAATTTTGCGGCTAATGTCTAAAAATCTCTCCTAATAAGGAATTAAGACTTTGGAAAGAAGTGCGTAGTAGGTAATTTCTCTTTAAGTGTTTCGTAGTAAAAAAGCCTCAACCTTAGTATTTTTTTCTTGATATTACTAAACTAACGGCTGAACTTTGCAGGGATACTAAGACTTCACGATATAAAACATGGGCATGGAAAATATGTGGTCTGAAAAACAGGCCATTTCCGGTTGCCTCCCATATGCTTCAGACAGGACCAAATTGTGATAACAGCCACGGGCTAACGAAAAATTCCCGTGATCTAATGTTTCTACCCATAGAAGCCTAAAAATAGGGCATTACAAATATGGTTTTTTTTTTGTCTGAAATAAATTGTACGTTGCTAAAGGAGAGATTGAAAATTGGCCAAAATTGCACTGAAAATCAGCGTCTGGGGACCCCTTGAGAGGCTGATATCCAGAACTCGGCTAAAAGAAGGTCGTTGAACCTGAAACTTTGCCATATTGCATAAGTCCACATAACAACCTTGTGTACCAACTTTAAGCGAAAACCGGCCGACCTTCATTTCCAAGTCTGTCCCGGTGTCTCAGGCAGAAGTTCTTAAATGGGTAGCACTCGGCCTACACTAAAAGATCTTATTATATGGCTGAGCTGGTTCGCTTTGAAAAGGAGAATTATGAGTGATCCGAATTTTAATTGCAACACAGACCGCTAAGATGGACCGCTCACAAATTAGTTGCGGCAAATTGCTTTTTCAGTTCATTGCACAAAATAAACGGCTTTTTGTTAAGTGGGAATCTTTTTCACTTTTATGTTTGGAGGACAACTCCAGTTAAATGCTGATGAAAGCGACGTGAGAAATGTACATACATGCTTGCCTTTCGCGCTCGCGTTTCCTGGGAGTGGATTACGGAAAAAGCCCATCAATTTATGAGCAGATTAAAATAGCCATACTTTTAATCTGCTGATATTTTAATTAGCTTACGTGATCCATTCCAAGTAAACGCGCTTTTTTTTTTAAGTCGGAATAATATGAGTGAAACTGTGACGGATAACGTTAACTTGAGTACAAAATATTTTATAGAGTTGAGACTCGGACACGCTCATTAATTAATCGTCTATAAAATTTCAAAGTCTTGACTTCCTTATATTTTTGTGGCGTGACAATCAAAACCAGGAATATCAAATGACCTGGAAAAACAGTTGACAAAACCAAATTTCACTGAGGAATAAGCGAAACACTAGCTACTGAAAGTTTCGTAATCACAAAGTAATCCTTTGCTAACAAAAACTATTTTAAAACATCTGAGAGCTGTATCCAATTCGTCGCCTCTCCCACCGTATGTTCATCTGGGTATTCATTAGATTTTAGTCTGCTGGCAGTCGGTCTTTTCAGCTAGGGTCAGACGATTGTTTATCGGTGAACACGAACGAAAAAGGGTGGTGTGGGCGAAAAAGGGGTTGAGAGCAAGTCTGAATGTCTCGCCTCATAATCCCTGACAGATTTCGAGAGAAAACAGGCTTCCAGCAGTCTAATTAGATTTTTTCCCCACAGTACTTCTGTTTTTGTTTTCTCCAATAAAACGGGCAATAAAATGTTATCGTCAGAAACTGGAACAAACCTTCCAGAAGTCTCCATTTCATGGATAAAACTAGAAAGCGAGCGTTCTTGTCACAATAGGCGTCAGTATTGTAAAACACGCAACCTGCTAAGTCTTCAGACCCTTTAAGCAATTTGTAAGGAAATATTTGAAGCGATATTATTACCTATATAAATGACTGTTCGTTAACGATCATTGGTCAGTTGTGGGCGTTTTAGTGAATTTCTAATCGCTTGTTGTTAGTCAAATAAGTCGCTCTGTTTGAATTCCGTTCGTTGGTTTTGTTAATGACTAGCTCTAGTGACGTGATACACACACTTAGGTGAAATAACGAACACACCGCAGACAGGACGATGTTGAACACGTTGTAATCATTTTCGTGACACAATAGGTTACTATAGCAACAATATGACCTGCTACAAACACCCTTAATTCTAGCTTTCATCATCATCTATCTTATCTGTGCCTAGGTGGCACATAGCGCTTCAGCGATTCTTTGCCACTCGCTCCGGTTGACAGCCACTTGGCAAGCCTCCTTCAAACTCTTCCATTCCGACTCCTCACTCCGTTCCTTCTCAGCCATTCTTCAGTCGTTCTTGGCCTTCCAACATGTTTCCTCCCCATGGGAAGCCAGCTCAATGCTATTCTAGAATCGTCGCCGGGCGGCATCCTCAAAACATGACCAATCCATCAAGATCGCTCTTCTTAACTTTCTTGCTGACTGAGGGAACTCCAGACCTCTTGTAGAGGTCTCGTTTGAGATGTGCTCTGCTTGGCACCACACTCCCAAGATCCGTCTCAGACACCTGTTCTGAAATGCGTCCAGCATCTTTTGCTCCTTCTTGTTCATTTTCCAGTTCTCAGCTCCATACAGCAAGACAGACTTTACATTTGAATTGAACAGGGGACAGTGAATTCTTTTTTATATTAACAAATTTTGGCAAGCAGAACAATACGCAACTTTTGGTAAAGTTTGAAACAATCTGTACCTGGGTTTCAGGGCCACCTTAAATTTTTGAATTTTTTTCATTCACTTTTTCATTCACTTTTGCAAAATAATTCCATTTCCTTCTCTAGATCTAAGCAAAATCATGCGGAAGAGTAATCAGATTCTTTGAACAACAAAGCAACGCATTGAATAGCATTGCAATTCAATTATCGAGACACTTTGTTAATGCCATGAACAAAACTTGAAGCCTGTGTAGCTTGTGGATCATCTCAAGCAGTGGTAAAATGATAGGGGCAATACCTCGAAGGCGAGCGTATACTTTTTTCAGATGTGCCAGCATTCTAGCTACTCACTTCACCGGATTTCAAAGGTTATATTTTGCTGTCTTACGACATGAACCTAAACGGGAGTTACCAACGAGAAAAAAGTTGTATGTTTGTTTGTCACAAACAAACACTAACCACTTACCTTATTTGCGTTTTCTTTCTATTTCCTAACAGACAGCCTACGAAGAGATGAAGGAAACAAAAGAAGCAGTACTTGCGTTGTTTAAGGTCATAACTAAAAATATGATCGACCGTGCTCCAGAAATGGGCGAAAAATATGCCTCAAGAGCAAAGGTAAAGAAAAACTTCTTGTAACCTTATTTTTAAATGACAGCCTTTAAAGTCAGTACCAGTTATTTTTTATAGGACCTTTTTTGAGCAAGAATATCGTTAAAAATTAGTAGGAACAAATTATTTTCTGTTCACGTCATGATCGAAGTATAGTCATGAATAAAATGCGTTGGATTCTTAAGATTTACGGCAAGTGTAGAACACTTTACGTTCAATGCCAACATGGCAACAGAACACAGCTACTGTTCGAAAAGGAGGCAGCATAAGTAGGCAATTCTACAATTTAGTTTACTCAATATGAGAACGATGAATTTCTCTGCCCACAAAACAACAACAAGAAACAAATATTACGCAATAATTTTAATGACTATCTTAATGGTTGGATTTGGTGTAAATAAATGAAGACATACAACATTCCGAAAGTACCGACTGTGCGGAAGTAGTGACCTAAACCGTAGCCTATTGAAAACTGAAAACACAGCTACGACAAGCCGCACCAAAGTTATACCATACGTGTATTTATTTCACGCAACCATAGTGGCAGTAGCAAAAACATAAGCAATTAAGTACAACGGACCTGATATATGCTCTGATGATTAAGTGAATCATTCATATACAGTCGAACCTCCGGTTGCGACCACCTCTCTTAAGCACCACCTCTCCTCAGCGACCAGTTTTCCAAAATACGAAAAGTTTCCAAGTCAAATTACTATATTTGGAACCTCTTGTAAGCGACCACCTCTCGTAAGCGACCGCGACCACATTTAGAGCTAAAAGTTTGAAATTTTCTTTTGTTTTTTTACCTCCCGTAAGCGACCACTTGATAGATAATAGTGCGAAAATTGGATAATAAGGTGTTGTAACATTATCACATTTCTTGGTATTACAAGAGACGGAAATTTCTCAATGGGAAATACCGCATTTTTCTAGAAATTGACTTATCACATGAATAAAACATTTCAGTCTTGGGGTAAGTCTCTGCAGTTACCATTTACTAATGAGACAAAATTTTGACCAAATTTGGTGTAAGCTCTCGTAAGCGACCACCTCCCGTAAGCGACCACCTAGGCTTGACATTTTGGCTGGTCGCCTACGGGAGGTTCAACTGTAATTGAAAGTTACAGCTACCGATCTAATTAAAATTTGGCGGACAGTATTGGCTGTAAGGCAACATATTTTTGTTTGGATAAGATCGTGTTATTTTTATCTCAGCCTCTTGATATACGTTTTTAGAAGAGCCCAAAAAATATACATTTCATAATTGCGCATCGTTCCGATAGCTACCATCTTCGAGTCAAATGGGAAATAAAATATCGCCTATTATGCCATATACATATTTTAGCGTTTTTAACCATATATTTATCCGATGACAAATAACTTTTTCCAAACTTCAACGCAACGTTAAAATGTTAGGTAGAAGATTGTATTCACCAAGTTAGAAGGATGTAGCTTGGCTTGAAGGCGCTCAGCTGAAGCCTAGTTCTCAAATGCCGCCGACATACCTGGAACACCGTTACGGCATATTTGAACATTTATCGCAGAATCATAATTTATCCCAGGCATTGACCGCCGGCTTGCCTGCGAAGTTGAGCTGAGTTCAACTTCGCAGGCAAGCCGGTGGTTGTCGGCGATGAAAATATTTTATGTGAACATCATCTGCGGACGCAACGTACTCCAGTGAGACAATTCGATCCATATTTACAGGTAAAATGGTTGAAAATTGTGCAATTCGATTTGCATTTCGAGCATATTTGAGAACGTCGGCGATCCATCGCAGATGCGCCGGGGACACACCGGGACAGATCGCCGAACGTTGTCAGTTGCAACCGACGACTACGTCGCAGGTAGGTCGGCGGGATATGAGAACCAGACTTAATTTTTTCTAATTTTCCATACATTTGTCTGTAAATTTGACTGGGTAGACGCGGTTTGCGGGAAAAAAAATACAGACGAATATATGGAAAATTCTAAAACTTGACTGAGCGTCTTCTGGCCAAACGACATCCTTCAAACTTGGTAAAGACAAGTCTACCTAGTATTTTAACGTTGCGATTCACAAACTGTGTAAAATTCAAGTTTGGAAAAGGTTATTTGTCATCGGATTCCCATACAAACACTGTAATTTCTGACCGCTTTGCCTACCCGTCAAGGTGGCGTCAAAAAAAGGTGATAAGGTCTATTTAATCCAAAAACAAAATGGTTGTTTGAAAGCTGCTACTGATTTCAGATCCCTAGTTCTAATACAAGTTACAGAGCATGTATGGAAGCGCTATTGTGGAGAATGCATGGGCACTCTGCATATAATTACTAATTTCTAGACTACTATTCAACCAAACCAAACTATAGAGTTTCCAGTAAATATCACAAAAAAGGCCTTATATTCGAGCTGTACGCATTATTTAATTATTTAATTATTTAATTATATTTATTTTATATCTGGTTTATGAAATTATTTATTTATTTATTTTATCTATTCTATACCTTGTTTTTCTCCATGATCATATCTTTTTGTGTCATTATTCGTGATTTATTGCTTTTTTTTTTTCCTTTCCGTTATTGACTGAAGAGAGGGCACCTGCCGTACGAAATTCCTTTCAGCGCAGTACCATACAGCCCGGAATTGGAGTACCCCATGGATGTCTTTGATGCTCTTGTGCTTTCTTTGAAAGAGAACGCACACAAATGCGACCTCCAGTCCCTGGAACAAGTATGTTTCCAAATTACGCATCTATTACAATAATACACACAGGATATATATCATACTATGCGACCGGATATTTTAAGAAGAAATACATAGATTTAGCCAAGCCTACAAGCGGAGCTTTTGATTGTAATAATTTAACCATAAACTAAAAGAGGATTTGTTTTTCATGGAAAAGATACGCAAAAAATGATCAATTAAGAGCATTTAACTGTTCGGCGTGGGGCTTCACAATTTTTTTTTTCGAGTTAAAAACTTAACAAAATGGTTACTATCAAATAAAGCATGCCCAATTTTTCCAAGATTTTAGAAATTACGACTCACATAGTATATCAAGGAATTTATTAAACAAAATGCGATTTTGAAACGGTATTATCACATGATGATCTTATTATGATCTTTCATATATTCACTTGTGTTCATTACTGCATTATATTGGCGGCTAGAGAATACTTAAGGTCATTCCCCAGTATTGCATTGCGAATCCCTACTGTGCATAATTTCACGCGTAATAAGCGCGCGCGCATTAAAAAATGGTGGCTTTTTCTTTACAGCTGGACCTCGCCATAGAGGTAAATCGTCATTTTCTCGCAAACGAGTATGGTGACCTATCATTTTTGAATCTACGGCCGGAGGGCCGTAGATTCTATGTGATCGAGCGTGTCCGTTAACCGAAAATGTGTAACAAAAGAATATTCGTACTTAATCAAACTTCGGATGTGCGAAGATTGCTTCCCGATTAATGCCCGAATGACCGACTGTACGATTGAGAGGAACAAAATATGTGAAGATTAGTCACGATTGATTTGTCGGTAGACTTTCGGTTAGTCAAACCTGTCAATGTTCGTAAGAAGGAGTTGGTTGTCAAAACGGAGGGAAAAAATGCGAATTTACTAGCAGAAGCACAGCGTTACGGAGCATTATCAATCACTACGATTTCTAACCACTGACTGGGCGTATGACATTGCAGACTCGTTTTCCCATGCTCTTCAAAGTGACGCGAATTGGTGAGTAGACAAAGTTTTCTATTTTAAACTCGTGGATACGCGAAGCGTAGAAACGTGTTTGTTGCGGGGACTCCGATATGCAAATGTGTCACTCACTCACTCACTCAGGTGTAGACACTGTTCGTAATTAGTCGGCCCGAACGA
>Ga0126339_10003403_pt1 | contig 11580 bp, 9 predicted proteins | sample OrbTmetagenome_2_FD_92532 | JGI IMG/M metagenome (GOLD analysis project Ga0126339, IMG submission 92532) | Coral microbial communities from Petempiche,Puerto Morelos, Mexico - Orbicella T R C metagenome | ecosystem: Host-associated > Invertebrates > Cnidaria > Coral | place: Petempiche,Puerto...
AAAAATGCGTATATACGCGATCTAAATGGTCGTATATATGAGCTTAAAGTCCATACGTAACGTATGTAAACAAGTATACGCGGCAGAAAAACCCGCGTATACCCTGTCGTAATTTTGAAACGAATGGCCAACCATAGAGATCAAGTAGGGGATATTTTCTAGAATCAAAATAGGGTTGAATGGCACAGTTGCAGGATGTCGTCATTTGTCTACAACTACATTTTGTTTCTCCTTTATTATTTAAATCTTTAGTTAAACCACATCGAGGTGGGAAAAAGAAAAAGTAAAGGATTATGGTACTGTACTAGTCAACTGAAGTTTCACCGACCACGTGACCAAAAGAACGGAGTCCCTTTCCTCGTGCCAAGTCCCCGAGATAGACAATAAATTTACACTAGATTTACACGAAAGCGAGGTTGGTTTCTCGTGATTGTGCAATAATCTCCCCGTCTCTGTCCTTTTCTCTCTGGACGCCATTAGGGCAACAGTACATCAGTGTTGTGTGCCAGAGAAACAACAGAGCTACCAACATGGTGAGTAACCATCATGGCTCCATCGTATTCAATCTACAAAACTTGGCATTCAGTGACTTGAACTGAATGGTGATTTCTGTAATTTTCGAAAAATAAGAAACAATATTCAGTATCGGAAGAAAGTTACTACGCCATTTTAGACCGGTTCCTGCTTGATAAAAGCGATGTACATATGAGTATTTGTATTCTTCATTCTGGGCTGTTGGTTATATCTTACACTAAGATATTCTTTATTGATTTTTTTCAGCCGAACTTTACGATAGACCAGGTAAGTGAAGACGAAGTATAAATTGTGTTCTTGATTTAAGCCTGTCTACGGAGCGAGAAACGTGGACCCGAAGTTTAGAGAAAAAAGATGAAGTAGGATACATCTTATAATTGTCAACTTTAATAGTTAGGATTTGAAGACAAGAAGAGTGCTTTGGTTTATAACACTATGGACTTCGCCAGATCGTTAGGTTTTCCGAAGAATCATGGCAACATCTTCGAACACAGATTTCATATATTATTAGATTAGCTTACGGTATTTTTTTGTGGATTGAATCAAAGTCGTCTTATGCCAAATAACGTGTTTCCAAACTGTGCTTATCAGACTATTTTTCGCGATCATTACGTTTAACGAGCTTGATTTAAATATAATTTGATGTATTTGTCTGCCTTGTCGCTGGATAAACACGTTTCTAATTGCTAACAAAAAGATCAGCAGTAGAATGGAATTTCTTTTACAACAAATTAAATCCCAAGGGAATGTGAAATTAGTCTACGGTCCAAGAATCTGTAACGGCTCTTTGTTGTAGAATTTTTTTTAAAATAAACATCTGTCATGTACACACTACTTAACATTGACAAATGGCAAATGACAATTTTTGGGGTAGAATAGGCGATTTGCACGATGGCGTTGTTGGACTGCAAGGACCAGAATCCTTCAATTTTTCTTTTCCTTGTGTTAATTAGACCAGACTTCAAGGCTTTTTAAATTCCACGCCATGCGCCTGGCAAGCAACCAATGTCTATTGCCAAAGAATGCTATTAAACACCACCCTATCAGGGCTAACGAACAGCCATACTCCCAGTCTCTCTCTCATTGGTATGCTCAAATAATTCCAATTTTCTTGAATAGATCGTATAAGAGGCCCATTATTGGCCAGGACACAGTATTCAATATAGGGAAAAGAGAAGTTAGGAAGCCATAGTTATCATGCCAAGTCGCCTTATCAGCACCAGCAAATAAATATGGGCATGCCATCATACACCAAAATTTTCAATTGCACACTGGTATGCTGCAAAATTTCTAAGGCCACACCAAAGATCTTCGTTGTAACCTACACTGTTGTATATGCTCTTTTGGGACAACCTATCTTTGACTTAACTTGAGAAAGGACAGTCAGTTGACCAGTTTAAGAACTAAATTGCTGATAACAACCTTTTCTGATCCTGCCATAGATCCGTTCCATCATGGACAAAAAGCATAACATACGCAACATGTCTGTTATTGCTCATGTCGATCATGGAAAGTCTACACTAACAGATTCTTTGGTCAGCAAAGCAGGAATTATTGCATCAGCAAAAGCTGGTGAAGCAAGGTTTACCGACACCAGGAAGGATGAACAAGAACGTTGCATCACCATCAAATCAACGTAGGTTTTTTCTTTTTATTTTATGTACTGCAGTCATGTGTTTTCTATAGAAATTTCTCTGTTAGCAAATTCTTGACTCCCGACACCACATAATTAGAATTCTACTTCATTTCAGGGCCATCTCTATGTACTATGAACTGAGGGATGAAGATTTGGCATTTATAGAGGGTGAACGAGAGGGCAAGGGCTTCTTGATTAACCTGATTGATTCACCAGGACATGTAGATTTCTCATCAGAAGTCACAGCTGCTTTACGTGTAACTGATGGTGCCCTTGTTGTTGTAGACTGCGTTAGTGGTAGGTGTTAAAAATTGATTATTAATTTTGAACCAGAAAAACTACAGGAGAGTTTTATTCATCTGTTGGTCTTTCACTATTTTTAGTACTGTTGTCAACAAAACTTCACAGAGTTAAATCAATTCAGTGTGAAGCAATCTACTAGAAACAGTACCTAATCACAGATGGACAGACAGACAATTTCATTCAACACAGTATCTCTTCAATTACAAAGAATTGGCTTCCAAGAAAGCTGCGCTAAGAAATTACTAAACACAATACAATTACAAAATTTCATGATAGAAGAAAATTACTAGTGTTAATTACTATTGTGGAGACTGAGTGTGCAAAGAGATTTATGAAATAACTTAAGAGACTGTTCTGCTTTCATTGCATTTGGAAGAAAACTCCATAGGTTAGCACCACAATATAAAAAACTCATTTTCAAGCTTTCAGTTTTGGGTTTCTGCATTGCTAAATTGTTGCTACAGTTCTCTGAGATAGTAAGCAGTGCTGTCTTGAATCAGGTTAAAGACCTCCGTAAGGTACCCAGGAGCTTTGTTATGCATAATTTTATGCATTATGATCACATTATGATGTTGACCTCAAACTCCAAGAGTATTCCACTGAAGCATTCTCAAAATGTCTGCACATCTATTTTCCCAGTCAGTTGAGTGATGATCGGAGCTGCCCAATAGCTGTTATTGAAGTTATCAGCAGTTTGACATATAAACAAGGTGAAAGGGTCAATTCTGCTTTGTATTGACCAGTTCGCCTTGTTTGTATGTCTTTTTCAAAGGAATATTTGCTGCAGGCTCAACTGCAATAACAGCTATTGTAGAGTTTCTCAAGTCTGTCTGATAGGCCATTGTTTAGACCTGACTAGACAACATCACAGGTATCAAAAGTAGGGAAGAACTAATGATTTAAAAATTTTAGTCAAGAGTTCGTTCAGGACAAAAGGTCTAACCAGTTTTAATCCAGCAATGACTTAAGATGTCTTCTTAGCAATGTGGTCATTGTGATTCAACCATGATAGATAATCGTCAATATGAATGCCTAAAGATTTGGCTGCTTTAACTCTCTTTATCAGATCATCACCCAGTCTTATTCGGAAGAGAAACGTTAGTTGGGCGGCTTTGTGATTAGAGCAAACAAAAACATATTCCGTCTTAACTTGGTTTAAACTTAACTTGTTGGCAATAAGCCACAGCCCAATATTTTCTAATTCATTATTAACCAAATTTTCTAACTCTCTAAAGCAAGTTGCTGTAACGGTTACATTTGTATCATCAGCAAACATCCACGCTTTAGAGCAATATAGAGAACAAGTCAGTAATGTAGTTAAGAAATAATAAAGGCCCTAGAATTGATCCCTGGGGCTTTCCACAAGAAATTGGTTTACCATTGGATAGAAAAATGTTCAATTGGCACCTGTGCTAGTTGTGTGATTCTTGGAGCCCTTGATACTCGGGCCAAACACTGAACATCTCATGCCCTGTCCTTACTATTCTGTTCCATATGAACAGTCTCACTTTGCTATATATTCACACCAAAACACTGAAAACATTTGTTTGACTGTGTACACTTGACAAGTGGCTCTGGGTCACTGGATCAAAAATAAATTGATCATTTTGTGGGCAAATTAATCTGTTTTGTGCAAATGTGGAGATAATCCAGAGCTGAATTCTGAGAGGGTGGTTGACAAAGTGGTATTGCTATCTTACAAGTTGTTCTCTTCATGTTCCTTGCTATGCATGTTACAAAAACATTGCTTTCTTAACTTGTCAGGTGTCTGTGTCCAGACTGAGACAGTGCTGCGACAAGCTATCAGCGAACGTATTAAGCCTGTTCTTTTCATGAACAAAATGGATCGTGCATTACTAGAACTTCAGTTGGAGAAAGAAGATCTTTACCAGACCCTTCAACGAATTGTGGAGAGCATCAACGTGATTGTGGCAACTTATGCTGATGAAGACGGTCCAATGGGAAATATTCAGGTCAGAGCTTGTCAGTTTTCAGTAGTGATACATTTAACTGTAATTTTTTTTGTACAACATAAAAATCTGTATTTGCCTTAGGGTTAGCTCCAATCACATACAGTACCAAACAATGCTAGTGTTCACACTTCTTTTTGTATTCTTTGGAACTTAATAGATATTAATATATTTACCTGTGGGGAGGCGTGGTGGCCTCATGGTTAGTGCAGTCGTCTCTGGATCGAGTGGTCAGTGTTTGAGCCCTGGCCGGAGACATTGTGTTGTGTTCTTGGGCAAGACACTTTACTCTCACAGTGCCTCTCTCTTCACAGGTGTATAAAAGGGTACTGTTGAAATTAATGGTGGGGGTAATCTTGCAATGGACTAGCATCCCATCCAGGGGAGAGTAGAAATACTCCTAGTCGCTTCATGCTGTGGAAACCAGGATAAGCTCTGGCCTGATGGGCCACTTGGCTGGTATACAGACTTAACCTTGCAGTACGTATGCATTTTTTTTTTTATCTAGGTGTATCCTGAGAAAGGTACTGTGGGATTTGGTTCAGGACTTCATGGCTGGGCATTTACTCTAAAGCAGTTTGCAGAAATTTATAGCCAAAAGTTTAAGATTGAACCAGCAAAGCTTATGAAACGACTATGGGGGGACCAGTTCTATAATCCGTCAACAAAGAAGTGGAACAAGTCTGAAGGAGATGGCTTTGTTCGTGGGTTTAACCAGTTTGTCTTGGACCCAATATACAAGGTGAGGTGAATTTTGCTTGTGAATTTGTCTTATCATGAAGTCATATTACAAAATGTGGTTTCTTTAGTATCGTATGGTTCCATGGCCCTGTCAGATCACCTTGAAGCAAGGTTTCTTACGTGTCACTTTGGTTAGCACCCGCTTCCAATCTAGTGGGCCTGAGTTAGATCCCAGGATTCATTGACGTTTCTTTTTTCTGTCCATTTTTTAAGTCAATGGTCTTTTTTCTTTTCTTGTTCCACCCATGTTTCGGTGAAGAACATCCACATGTAGCTTCATGTACTTATTTCAAGGTTGGAACCAACAAGAACACAGTTTTGATGTTACATGACCTTGCTGTTTTGCGTAATCAACCTAAAATTGCATCTAATGGTTTACATGTGGTGCGTTCATAATTTGTAATTTAAAAAAAACCTTGATTTTTCCGAAGATCTTTCGCAGCTACTCGGCGAGCGGAGTTGCTTTGATTTTATTCGCAACCTATTCACACATGATCTAACAGGGCTGAGGTGCGTAAAGCAGACTACGCTTTTGTCTTCAGGCAAGAAGAAAAATTTATTAAGCAAGGCAATGAGGAGTTTACAATGTAGAGTGCATGGCTCATTCAAGAATGAGTAAATCCATCAGAGCAACGCAGCTCATGTAGTGGAGGTTTGCCACTTCTTGTACTCCATGAAGTATGCATGAAAAGTCTTTCTTTATAACCAGTTTTGCCAGAAGTCAATATGGTTACTTGTATAACTAGAATAACCCGTAAGCCACACATGTCAATCATCATCCACTGGGAAATCGGTGGGTTTGCTTATAGAGCACTTTGATTGAAACCTTTTTTCCCACGACTTTTCCTGTGTGGTGCTTTCTTCGCACTTGCAAATGGACACAAACTTTTGCATTTCGTCAAGGGCATATTTAAATTTCAATCAACAATCTTCAAACAGAGAACACTTGGAACAGCTCGTCGACTTCTTGTCTGTGTAATGTTGCATGATTTAAATCTGTATGAACCTGGGCAGCATGCTAGGCAAATTTGAATTTAATTTGCAAAAATGTTTGAGGTATATGGCAATCAGTATTGGATTATTTTGCAGCAACTTTGCAAAATTGCATCAAAAAGAACATCTGCTTTGACTGAAATGACTACTGCATTCAGCATTCCTTGCAGCACTCTGCTCTGCTATACTTCTGAAATAATCCCCTGAGCATGTGTGCTGAAAGTCTTTTTTAAAGTGAACCACAATTTATCCAAGGGGTCTTCTTAGTGGAAGCCAAGTGAAAAGTGCTAAAGATGTTGCAATAGGCCTTTCGCAGCCAAGCCATCACATGACCTATTTTTCATAAAATTATGGGCTATAACTTAACAAATGCCAGAAATGGAAAAAGCGTGTCGAAAATATCAAAATGGCCAAGTTTGAGGCCCCCATCATTAAAGAATGAGATTTTATGACAGTCTGAATTTTTAAAAGAATAAGAAGATTTGTATGGAAAAAGTTGTTGGAGAGCAAGGTCTTGCTTTCCAGCAACATTTTCCATACAAATCTTCTAAATTTTCCGAAAAATCAAACGGTCGTATAAACTTAGTCTTTAATGCCAGGGGCCTCAAACTTGGCCATTTTGGTATTTTTGATGCACTCTTTCCATTTCTGGCATTCTTCAAGTTATAACCCATAATACAGAAATTTCTAGGAAAAAATTGGTCACATGACCCGAGCTGCAAAGGGCCTATCCTTTGGAGTTTTGGAAAAAAAATCATATTTCTACAGTCTGTTGTCTTCATCTTCAGTTGCAAGATAAGTTGTGACAAGAGAGAAAAATATATTGCAACAAGACAGAAAAGAAGTGAACATGCTTCAACACAGCTTTCTTAATAGCTATTCTGGTATATTGTGTCATAAATGTCTTGTGTCACTGATTGTTAAAAATCTTTCTTCTTTGAACAATGGTTTTCTTGGATAATAACAAATCAAACATGCACCAAGCACTGTCATTGAGAAAGAATTCGTAGGATCATGAACTTTCTTTTAACTTTATTTTCTGTGCTTGGTTTAGATGTTTGATGCAATCATGAATTTCAAGAAAGAGGAAACTGCTAAACTGCATGGAAAGTTGAATATTAAACTATCTGCAGAGGAGAAAGAACTTGAGGGTAAACCGCTGTTAAAGGTAACCATGAAGAAGTGGCTCCCAGCTGGAGACGCCCTGCTTCAGATGATCACCATCCATCTGCCTTCTCCAGTGAGGGCTCAGAAGTACCGCATGGAGATGCTTTACGAGGGACCTCATGATGACCCTGTTGCCCTTGGAATAAAAAACTGTGACCCCCAGGTGAGGGATAACATTCAGATATTGATTAAAGTGCCTATGGCCCCCAAACGTTTTTAAAGGGGGATTAAATCTTTGTATTGCATGGAGCAAAATGCCACAAAAAGTTTTGTTTTTTTGGTTAAAACTACGATTTTTTTATGAATTTATTAACTTTAAATTATTCAGGACACGACCGAGAGCAACAGAGACTGGGGCTAGTGACATCAAACAGGGATATTGGCACCAGTTTTGAACTGAAGAGTAAAGTAGTAGATATTGGAGAGTAGTAATGAATCTCCATGGTATGTCAATGAAATGTGAAAAGTGAACTGATCAACATGACACAAGTGTGGGACAAAGAAAAAGTCTGGGTCCCCGACAGGAATTGAACCCACAACCTCCTGAACACTGGGCGGGAGGTCAGGAGGTCATGGGTTGGACTCCTGTCAGGGACTCTGACTTTTTCTTTGTCCCATGCATGTGTCATGTTGATCAGTGCCTGTTTCACATTTCATTACCGAGCTTAAAATTCTCCATCTCTATTCACTTATGTCAATGAATTAATTTACCAAAAAAACTCTTGCATGTGTTGTGTGCCTATGTTTCTAGTTTGGAAAATGTTTTCTGTTTCAAAATTAGAGCGTGCAAACCATCACACCCTAGGATGTCACTGTAACAATCATTTCCAGTGTTATGTTGTTGCTGTGTTCAAGAAATAATGGAAATAAAAAACCGTTTGCACTTGACACATTCACTTTCAATCGTTGCGAGTGTTTTTGCTCTCTAATTTTCAACAAATTGATGAGCATTTTTTATTATGACTCGGTGCTGTTATAAACAAAGCTAAAATGTTTCATTGACCCCCGTCTTGTTCCATGCCTGAGTGCATCACAGAGTATGGCAGGCAAGTGAACCTCCTTGTTTTAATCCCAGGCAATCAGTTTGTATGATTTTACATGGCATCCATAGCAAAGAAAAAGCATAAATATTCAGTCTGCGTAATTAAAATATTTAAACATTGAGGAAGAGGTAATTTTGTATTCATTGCAAGAGAAAATGTGCATATAGCATATTTTGAGATTTCAGTGTTTATTTTTAATGCTATTTTCATTTTCCTTTATTTGTGTCCAAATCAGAAATTTCAGTGCAAAAACTTTCCGTTACAGGTCATTTCCCACGTTCGCAGGACACCAAATGGAAAACGTGTTAACCTATGAAATTTGAAATCCCAGTGAACTATGTTTAAATGTACTGGTTTCTTTTTGTTCAGAAAGGTAGATTATGCTTCATGGCTTTGTTGTGACACATCAAATCTTATTTTGTCTTTTATAGGGTCCACTTTGTCTTTATGTCTCCAAGATGGTTCCAACTGTAGACAAAGGTCGCTTCTATGCCTTTGGGCGTGTCTTTTCAGGAATAGTTTCAACAGGACAGAAAGTACGCATCATGGGCCCAAATTATGTACCTGGAAAGAAAGAAGATTTGTATCAAAAGAGCATCCAAAGGTTAGTAATGGAATGCTAACAGAGTTTCCAAACAACAGCATTTATTGGTTCCAACCACTGTTGCAGTTACATGAATCATGAAACATAGTACATTGTTGTATAAACATGAGTGTTTTACTTGAGAATACACCAACATTAAAAATTCATATGAAACCACATCTGGAACTTAGGTGAAGTGTTTTTCATATTCTCACTAGTGAAGATATAGATGACTTCACTGATATCATTGTAATTCTAATGAGCAGCGAGTATCAAGAGTTGAGTCATGTTTCAAGTAAATCAAGACTGGATGTTTGAATTGGGATACTTGTGAGAATCAAAAATCAAGAGTCAGCTTATATTTGCCTGGTACTGAAAGATCAAAATAAATTTTAAACTGATCATGACTGTCCCATAATAACAGTGATCAGCATTGGCTTGAGTGGAACTTAGTCTAAATTACTGTTAGACACAAGTAAAACAAAGATTATACAATCAGTATTCACAGTACATCTTGCTAACCGAGTTTGCGGGCTGTTCTGTGAGTTTCTACTTGCACAGAATGGCTTCAAATTTCTGATGCACCTCGAAAGCAAAACAATTCAATTTAAAATCATTGTTACTACCATTTTTGAGCTACTGTGAACAGCGAACTTTTTTCTGCGTTCTGCGCTTAAAACATTCAAGTTTGTCTAGACAAATTGTCACTTTTTTTAATTGAATCAATTAATGTATAGAGCATGAACATGTCAAGTTTTGACAGCTCCACCTGAATGTTTCTGCACGTGAAACACAGGTTTTGAAAACGTTGCGTTGAGTTTTTTTGTAACTAAAGTGCAGCTTCCTGAAATAAATAAGAATAAAAATTTCGAAATTTCCAAAGGATATTAAATCTGCGAACCGACGAAATCAGCTCGTGGAATTTGAGAATCGTCACGGTTGTACAGGACCAATTTTTATAGACTAACAGTTTGCGTGACATCTTGAGCTGGAGAATTCTTATGTAATGGCAGGTGTTATGTCATGTGTTCCGGCACCCAAGTGAGGTAAGGTGAAAACTATGCAAGGCTTTTTTTTTATTTTTTGTTCAAACAGAAACAAAGTTAAATCCCAGAAACAATTACCCATATAATTCACAACATTGAAAACACCAAAATAAAAGTTGAGAGGAGAGTACAATTTCTGCTCTCAGATGCGCTGTCTAGCTGTGTCCGATCCTGTCTGCTCGATTCGACATCGCTTCTCCATAAAATGCTGTTCATATCTATTATTTGCTAATACGTAAGCTGAAATAGAAAATTAAAAGATCAATTTCAGTATTTGTAAACAAGAAGAAGGAAACTGCAGCTCGTTGCTTCATGTCAAGCTGCTGCGATGGTTTGGCGGTTACCTTTTGTGGTTTTATCTCGCATCTGATTGGTCGCAAAACAACAAAGCTTCCAGAAATTTCCTCTGGTGTTCACGGTTTTATGGGAAAGACTGTAAAAAAATCGGAGTGACCCTTTCTGTCCAGTAATATGAATACATAAGTTTGACTTGCACAACCGACATGGTTTGCGTTACAGCTAGCAAACGTACTTGAGAATGTTACATGTACAAAAAACTCGACATAACGATTTCAAAACCTGTGTTTCGTGTGCAGAAACATTCAGGCAGAGTTTTCAAAACTTGGCATGTTCACGCTCTAAACGTTAATTGGTTCACTTAAAAAACGCGACAGTTTGTCTAGACAAACTTGAATGTTTTAAACATGGAACAACGCGGAAAAAAGTTGGTCGTTCACGGTACACTGTAGCTCGAAAATGGTAGTAAGCGACTCTTACGTCGTTAGCAGGTCTTAATATACAATTTCAGAAGTAAAAGAAAGTTTTAAACTTTTACTTGCCAAAAAAAGTGAAGAAAACTTGGCAATAAATCACAAAGCGTTTTGGCAACAATAACGGCTTTAAATTTTAGCGGGCCATACAGTAGAATACAGCCCGCGAAATTGACCAATCGCAATGCGCATACTAACTGAGAGATATGGTAAGAACGTTTAAATCTACCATTTAATTCTACCAGTCCACATAGAATCATTTGTGTGATGTACCATACCAACCAATTCTGTTTTGTATTATATGTATATATGTATTATTTTCTTAATGTTTATTTTGTTTTTCTAGGACTATTTTGATGATGGGCCGTTACATTGAAGCCATTGAGAATGTTCCTTGTGGCAACATCGTGGGGCTTGTGGGAGTGGATAACTTTTTGGTCAAGACTGGTACCATTACAACCTATGATAATGCCCACAATTTAAAGGTCAGTACAAACGTAGTGTCGACTAAGCGACAGTCTAAACCCATTTAATCAGCCACCCTTGGGGAAATAGGAGGTGGCTGTTCAATAGGGGTTAGTTGGGAATTAGCAATGAGGCTTATAGAAATGTTAACTTATTCAGATTCAAAGCCAAATTGCATGTATTAAATTTTGGGTGACCTTTTAGTAGTAGCCTGCAAACATTTAATAGGGGTAAGGACGATAGAAAACCCTCACCAAGAAAATATTTTTTGTGAAAGTTCAGTAACAGAATCATTATTTTCAGTCAAAAAAGCTTTGTTTATTGCCTTT
>Ga0126339_10003404_pt1 | contig 11577 bp, 6 predicted proteins | sample OrbTmetagenome_2_FD_92532 | JGI IMG/M metagenome (GOLD analysis project Ga0126339, IMG submission 92532) | Coral microbial communities from Petempiche,Puerto Morelos, Mexico - Orbicella T R C metagenome | ecosystem: Host-associated > Invertebrates > Cnidaria > Coral | place: Petempiche,Puerto...
AAAAAAACACTGTTCTCAAACGTCATTCATGGACGACTGCTTCTAACGAGGTAAAACGCCGATGCAAATTTGTTGCGATGCCTCAAGTTCTTTGTTCAGAAGAAATTTGGTCATTCATTGAATCAGCTAAAAAGGCAAAATTACACAAACTGTACGAAGGGCTCTCTTCTTCTTTGAAATTGAGGTCCAAACTTGACCTAGTCGGTACGGATCACGTGAGGAGTTCAAAACACAGACTCCCAATCCCTTCTGTGAGTAAACAAACACGTATTGGCTGCATGAATAGCCTTCCGCTGCTTTTCTCTGTCCTTCTTTCAAACAGTGGGGATTAAGTTTGGATAGACCATATTTAATTGCCTCCTTAAAATTCATATCCTTGAGTTTCCGGGAACAAAAGCTAATAGACGATACCCCTTCTCTAGCTCTCCCCAACTCTGAGGGTTATTTGTTTTCCGATTTAATACCTGCATTTTAGATCTTGTATTTTTATTTATATAGTTACAGTATGCTCAGAGATGGTTTCGACCTTCGTCGTGCGCTAGTTTTCCGGTGTTAAACTACCTAATAATAAAAACTTGTAACGAAACACTGTTGGTACCAACCCGAAAACTGACTTGTTCTAAATTCTTAGAGATTATGCCGCAAACGAATAAGCTAGTGTCAATAAGTCTTTACAGTGTATTAAACAAATTTATAATTTTTTTATGAATGATGAGAAATGATAAGTGAACCTGTAGGAGAATGTTTTGGTATTTAGGGTATTTAGTGAATAAAATAAACAACATGAAAGACTTTAAGTCAACTGTTGTCTTTAATGAACCGCATTTTACGTTCAGATACAATATTGGCCCGCTTAGCCATTACATTCCAACACTACGCCTGACATTTCAAATAAAATAAACTCCAGCTTTTAAGATTATTGCCTTGCGTTACTACAACGATGTGTTCACCCGTCTTTTAAAAAATGACCCCTTAAATAGCCCCTCTTTTTTTTTTTTTTTGAGAACTCTATTTTTTGTGTGTGAAAAGTCAAGCAACTGGCGGTTCGACTTCTTCAATAATGATCCTGATAGCCTGATTCCAACTTGTCCATCCATCAGCACTAGTGCTGCTTATTCCATTGTCACAGTTTCCAATACTGAAGCCAACTTGCACTTTCCCAGCGGCAATCCCGCCACAGTAGCCCTCTATGTTAGTGGCACGGTGAATGTTAATGTCAATGCTTTGGCACAGCGCACCATCAATAGGGGCGGGGTCCTTGCACTCGGCCTTGTTGAAAGTGAAGTACCATCTCTTACAGCAGTTTCTACACTTTCTTATCCGAATGTTACCCATGTAAACCACACGCAGGTATGAATCACTCCTCTACTTGACAAAGACGCACTCCTGAAACCGAACAAAACAAATCACGAATTTAAGGTAAATGTGTTAGGGATATGCACCCTAGTTTCATCATATTCGGAAGTGCGTGTTGTTGATGAAAGGGCCACAGACGGATTTTTGAACTAGAGTCTGTAACTTATTTTCCATTAATTTGAAAGAAGAACTATATTAATAATTTCTTTTCATAGAAAGGCCATTCATAGCTATTTTTAACGAGCTACAATGAAGTGATGTGATGATCATTCTTCACTTTCATCTACAATGAAGTGGAACATTTGATTGTAAATGCGACTTGAGTTTTTACTCCGCTTAGTATAATTTCAGGAGCATTTCACTACAGACTTGAAGATAAGTATTCAAAGGAAATATTTTTAAATGTTTCCTACAATAAGAATTAAAATTCTTATTGTCATTTTTTTAGCACAGAACACCATTAGTGCTTCAGTTAATATAACTTCAAGTACGGTGTAACTCTCGTGAAAGAAAGTTTATTATCATTATTATCAGCATTATCACTATCACTATCACTATCACTATCACTATCACTCTCACTCTCACTATCACTATCACTATCACTATCATTGTTGTAATTACTATCATTCTCTCACTGTAATTCTCAGTTTTCATAATGTAGTATTCTTACATGTACTTGGCCATTATCTTTGTCATCCTGTCTTTCATTATATTGCCAAGCACACTGTTTCCATCGCCGAGAAAAACCGGGATATCCCACGGAAGCCAAAGTTCCTGGTGTTCCTAGAGTTCCTGGTATTGGCCAGGCGGACCTCGAGGAGGGCAATACTATGCATGGAAAAAATTATAAGAAAAGTACCGAAGAGATGATGACAAATCTTTGTATAAATCAGTTCGCAAATGGCTGCTGAAAATGAAATATTTAAATATAGATGGTCCACATGAGTTTTGTCAACTGAGAACTGTTCCCTTATGTAGCCCAAACGTCTCAGCAGGCCGATTATTTTCGTAGCTTTTACCAGACCTTACCATGCTATACCTTGGAAATTACAGAGGACTTATTTGCAGGTATTTTCTTCCATTTAATTATATAATTCGGTCGATGATAATCAAGCTTGTTCAACTAACCAACAGTTCAATTATGCTTCCCTTATAATGTTAGCTGTTCGTGTCGTGGATGCAGTAAACTTCAGCTTTTTTGTTTATGCATTTTAGGGCCTAATGAGTTCAATGTTGTCAAAAAGTGTATTTAATATAGACAGCTGAGGAAGTTCGTTGAAGACTAAGGTGTCAGAATGTGTCGCGGCAACTCACTTGACATTTAGTCATTTTTGTTGTCAACATTCATCTACCATCCCCTTATAAATGTCAGTAGATTTTAACAAAAAGACAACTCTAACAACTAAGACATGTAACATTTAATCAGAGTTGTAACAGGAGGGGTGCCGCATATATTTTTGAGTTCATTATGAGCTGGTGGCAGATAACTTTGATAAGATGATGGGAATATTATGGGATAACATACATACATACATACATACATACACTTTAATTTTTTTAGGTTCGGATTTACAGTATAGCACATATATGCTAATTTCTCCGAAAGCTATCTAAACTATAACTACAATAAAGTAATATATTAATATCTCTAAAGACCATCTAACCAAGATACACATACGCACAGGTAATTTTAAATCGATATTTAACTCGCAAAAACTACAGCAAGAGTTGGTAAAAGACAGACTACTAAGTAATGCTTGAAATTATTCGAAAATGAAAGTCTATCTGATCTTTTCTGGCAAATCGCTCCATTTTTTGGGCAAAAAGTATCTAAAAGAATGCAGCTCATATGATGTAGTGTAACTTAATTGTTCCTCTAAGTCCTGATGTCGGATAAGTACTTTGGCCTATCCTTAATATTTAGCAATGTTTACTCTATGCCGCCTCACCGACTGTCCATTGCAGTTACACGCAGTCACGAAAACAAGCAAAGTGGATAGAAGATGTAGCTGAAATTGCATCATGACCATTTTACAACACAGGGAAAGCTTTAATTCGCACAAAGCTATCTCTCGGATCTGTTAAAGGAATCAGTGAATATACGTAGATAAAATTATGGTGTTGATTTATATCATATCTTCATTAGTCTCCTTAAAAAAACGGTTTGTATTGCCATCCGAGATGCGAGTCGGGGAAGCCGTCGACTCGGAAATTTCCGAAAATACTTGGTAAATTCTAGAATTTTCGATCCCCACTAAACATGCCGCATCAACATTTAATTTCTCTCTCACAAACCAAGGGACTTGACAATATATTTTGATGTACCTCTACACTCTTAATTCTTAGACATTTTATTGGATGTGTAAGAGATGGAGAAATTAAAGTGTTCTGCGCGCAGAAGTTGAACATGTAATATACCCATAACGACCCGAAACAATTGCCAAAAGTCAAAAGCAAAACCCAAAACTTGAACTAGAAAATTTCTCTCAGGCAGAAGAAGTGATTACCAAAAAAGACGGGTGATGTAGACAGTACTGTACTGATCAAAATGTGCTGTTACGCATTTATACCGAAAGCCATCAGCCAATTATAAATTAGCGTGCGAAATTTTGTTACTAGCTAGCCTTCTGAGAAGACTGGGTACAAAACCGGGATCAATTCAAGGGAAAACTGACCACAATAATGATCGTATTCACAGAGAAATTTACTCACCTCAGCGAAATCGCTCGCAATTACACATTGATTCTAACGTTGTACTCAGTCTTGTGCCGAGTGCCTCTGAAGATATTGTGTTTTTGTGTTCCGGTATTAAGCAGTGTGGATCAGCTATAGGCCGATTTTGGTAAACATTACGGAACACGAAAATCTCGTCCTCGAGACGTGTTTACGGGTTGTGCCTGCGGGTTGTGTTTATATTATTACCATGTTTACCGCGTCATTCATGGGCTCCATATATTTTTTCATGTATACACAGTTATCTTTATCGAATGGTGAGCATAGATCAATGATCCAAATATGCATTTTTTTTTGTGATCTTTTATGCCGCAACTTCGCGCGCTCGTTTGTGATGACGATAGAATACTATTAAAAATGCACAGGGAGCCATAGCTTCGATCCGTTCGTTTCGAAAATTTGATAGGCTCCTTACATCCGTTAGTCGCCTTATAATTATATAAAGAAAGTTCTTTTCCCTGATTGGTGTGGCTGAATTTGAAAAGTTTCGTCAGTATATCCATTGTAAATCCAAGTTTGTCGCAACCGATTAACCGCTTGGTTGCACTCAGTAAAACAAACAGACAAGCAATTCAAATCGTTTGTTTTATTCGTTAACAAATTTGAATAAAGCTAAACAGGCAGTACTGTATCCAACTTAGTTAGGAGAACTAGGGCGCCTTATTTATCGGCAGCAGGTTTCGTAACATTTAACAATGATTTAATCATTTAATCATTTAACAATGATCATGCTTGCAATTCACACGCCCCCGATCATACATGTACTCAGGATATTATAATTCGACCATTTAAAAATAACTGAATTTAAATGAAGCCGAGTGTAGTTTGAAGTAACCCAAGCTCAAACCTGGAGGATGAACAATAAAAACCTGAGAAAACTTCACCGAAAAAATTTAAAACTGAAGTCAAGATTTTTGCTAATCCTGGGTTAGCTTACTGACTTTGAACAGCCTGGGCCCGTTGTGAAGTGATATATATATGCATGTATATGGACCGAGACGGAGTCGAGGTCCATAAAATCGCAAAAAAAATGAACGAGGCTAATATCAAGCCATCTTGACCGAACAAGCATGGTCAATAAAGGATTTAATATATGGCTTTCGGGGAAATTTTTCTTGCGGGACACGGCGGGTAGTCCCGAGCGATCAAGATAGCCCCATCTTGCCCGCTGGGGAGCCAATCAGAGCGCGGGATTTGATTCACCTTGTCCACTCACGCACGGAGCTAGCCACATAATAATTGTTATTTAAGTGTATATGACAGATATTTTTTTATTTGCTTGATGGAATTCTCATGAGATCATGATATGAAAATTGACAAAAAAATGGGTAGCAACAGTCCCCGAAAAAGATGTTACTATTATCATACTACTAAGCGTCTAAAACCTTGTGTAAATCGTTTCTACTCTTTTGTTAAAGTCAAAGTTATTTTTCAAAGCACCCAGCGCATCAAATCCTTCTTCCCATACAAGGACCGTCTCAATCGATCACAATTATCCAAAGTCATTTACAAAGTTAGTTGCTGGGACTGCAATGATTTTTACATTGGGAAAACGAGGTGAAGACTTCACGACCGGAAAACGGAACATTTCAAGGCCCTTTCGAAACATGATCACTATTCTGCTATTGCTGATCACGTTAAAACAACAGGTCACAACATCAAATGGGACCAATTTGACATTTTGGCGTCCGGCAAGACTGACTACCATTGTAAGGTTAAGGAGACCTTGTTTATTCAGGAGTTGCAACCAGCATTAAAAGCCAATGTCAGCAGTGAAAAGCTTTTACTTTATTAGGATCTATTAGGAAAGCGGGTAGGAAAGCTTTTCCATCGTGTCACTTTACAGACAGTTTCCGTTTGAAACGTCTTAAATTTCATCTGCAAATGTTTTCTGTCTAGGTTCCAGAACCCCATTGATACATTGTAAAAACTTTTAACGGTTATACTTTTGAAATGTATGTTGCCTAGCATATGAAACGTCAAGTTCATAAAATTCATGGTTTTAAAATGTTTATCACCGCTGCTTGTGTGATATTCTTAATCAAAATGGGTATCGTTTTTTATTCTCCTCGTGTTAGCCATTTTCAATTGGGTCAGGAACCGCGAGGGGTTAGAACCTGGGACTAGTCAGGTTGTGACGTCAAGACAAGAACGTAGGTCGACATATCTTTCACAAATGTTTACAGTTTTTGAACCAAAATTGAATAAAGCTTGATTGCCTAATTCTTAGTATATTTCGCTTCTTTTTTCGTTTTCTAAATTGTTTAGTTCGAAAAATGGACTTGACTGCTCAAGCTTAGGTGACGGACCAGATAACAGTAGTTTGTACAGCAGTGTTTAAGGCGCTACTGCACACGACTATGAATCGAACCGAATTTCAAAAAATTTCACCTTGGCAAACACCATCCAACACAGCTATAATCTGTGAGGATTTGAACATTATCTTTTCATTCCAACTGACCAAATACGGAGGCCAGGGTACAAAAGCCATCAAAAAGGGCTTTGCTTACGGAGGAGCTGTCTTGATGTGAAATAAATTATCACGCGAATCTAAGCAGGCCACATGGTCACTAGTTCATCCTCCTTCTGTGTGATGGTTAAATCAAATAAAATTTTGTTAATCATAGTTTTCTTGTTACTATGCACGGCTCCGAAATACAGCACAGTAAGTGAAATGGACACTGTGGGTAAATAAAGATTTATTTAGTATTACAAGACAGGCTCATATCATTTATATTCAGATATGTCGGCACTAATGGTCTCTATAGACGCATGCAAGTCTTACGTTGAAGTCATACTGTTCTTTCAAGAAGTTGTTTCGGTGACTCTACCTGGGGTGTGTCATCGACATTTTCTCAAAATTTGGGTTAATCTTAGCCCCAGTGTTCTCAGAAAAGATTCTTACAAGAAAATAAGAGTGCATAAAACCTACACCCGTTCTCAATATATCACCGAATGCGTAGTGTGTTACATCATAGGGAATTGGAATAAGATCATTTTGTCTTTGTCTCTTACAATTTTAGAAATACAAGTAGAAGCTTTGACGAAAGGCGGGTCGCTAAGGCATGCTTTTCAGAAACCAGTTACAATACCGATTGCATGTTGCCTTTCACGAATTCGTTTGGATCCCTTCTCGAACTCCACATGATTTTTCATTTGCTTTATTAAAATACCCCACAAAAACTTGTCCTTTTTCTTAGAGTTTTAGCCCGGCTCATATTATTCAAACTCTGCGGCTGACTAATGGCGAACTTGCAATATACCATTACAGCACTAAATTCCTGTATCAAGGGGCGGAAGTTTTATGAATGAAGTACAAACCACGCAGAAACATCTGTACGTTCTACAGGCTAATGTTCTTTGCGCTATAAAAGTTTTGTTTACGTGGGTACGAAAAGTGTTTTAATTTGTTTTCTTTCATTAAGAGTGTAAATGAAGTATGTCTTTGATGTATTTTAACACGGCTTGTCTAAGGGCCCTTAGTTTCCAGCAATAAAGAAGTGGGTTTACTGCCGCGTTTGCGAGTATAAGAGTCGTTGTGATGTAATAAGCGCCTTCGACTCGTTCAGTGAAACCTGACAGTAAAAATGCAAGCAGCACGCAGACAAACGGTGCGAAAAATAACCAGTAGAAACAGACTATGTAAAGAACAGCTAAAGTGATCTTCTTGTACTTTGCGACGTCGAAAGCGTTTTGCTTTTGATTTTCCGCGGGAGAGAGTTTCAATCTGTGTCTTTTAATAAAAAGGTGAATTTTACAGTAAGTTGCCGTGAGGATCACCAGACTTAGAAGCATGAATGGGAGATGTATAGCAACATATGTCTTGTTACTGAGCGCGAAGAAACGAAACGTTCCTAGTGTTAGCAGTGCAAGCCAGAAGAAGATAACAATGAGTAAAACACGTTTTACCGTGATAACTGTTTGGTAGCGAAGGCCCAATCGTAGCGCGAGGTAGCGTTCCACGCTCAAAAAAGCTAGAATACTCACAGATATACCTCCGAATAACCAACCCAAACACTCCTTCAAGAGATCCAGCCAACAAGCAGCGGAGAATTGTCCTTTAAGTTTAGCGGCGAACGAAGCCATTGCCACTGGCTGGGCAAGAAAGCCAGTGAGTGAGTCTGCAAACGCCGCACAACTCAACAGTACGAACGAAGGCTTCTGAAGCGAGGGGGTCTTGAATGTTGTTAAAGTCACGACGCCATTTCCAATCGCAGCGGGAAGAAAGGAAACCGCGTGGAGAACAAGACAGACGAGATACAACGAGTCGAAATATTTTGCAGGTCGAGGGGTGAGTTCGATGAAGAAACATCTTGTCGGTGAAGTATCATTAGACATGGTGTTGTTTCTTCGTGAACAAGTACTGAAGTCAACTATGTATTTTGTTTTTCTTGAAGAAGAGTTGCCAACGAGATGATGACACCAAAATAGCGCCCTGTAGAAGCACTTTTGACACTTTTTCCTGCTCGACAGCTTGCGAACCACGCCGAAATTTGTCTGTATCACTTGAGTAAGCGGAAGAAAGATCGCTTTAACTTCAAAGTGATCAAAGCAATAGTCCTGATTCGACGTAAAAAATTGAAGGAAGTATCGAAAACGCAATTATCCTGGCACCTTTTTGAAACTTTTTTCCATTGAATATTGATCTTTATGGACTATTTGAAATGACACTCCGTGACAATGATTGTTTCTCTTCCCTCTCTGCAGGAAGCAATCACTTATACGACGGATCCAGCAGCGCCTATAGCTACAGGTAAACAAATTAAACTGGGATTGACACTTCCCAAAAATTCGTTGGCGAAACGTCTTAAAAATGAACGAATAAAATCTGCTGAGAAATCTTTGAACATCAGTTAGGTCAGAGATCACCATGGTTTTACTGAGGAACGATAAAAAAAAAAAAGAAAAACAGTTCCGAACGCAATTCGCTCCGAAAACACCTGCTTTTTGCTTGTGCAGGCGAGAGCAGTTTGCATATTAATATAACTTTTCGCTAACAATAAAAAACTGGATTGGCATTCAGTTCAGAATTGGCTTATTTATTTATTTTTTCGTAAATCTCACACAATGTGATATAGTTCTTTTGTGTAAACTTTATTAATAACGTTATTACGTAGAGTAACCGAATAGCATGACTGCTAACATTTTCTCAGGTTTTTATAGGAAGCTCTATTTTCAAATCATGTTATTAGGTGTAGATCTGTTTGATTCCTGGCAGAGAAATGTTTAGTTCTGCGTCAGTGATGCGATTATTATCGATTTTTATGGCTTCAGTTATCTACATTTCATGCCAAGATGTCACGTTTTGTACTCTGACTAAGGGGTTTTGTATATATACCATCTGGCTTCCCACCTTGAGGTTGTTATTTTTAGCAAGGAAAATTGCTTAAAGCCTGATCCCATACTGAAAATTAAAAAGCTCTTCGAATTTTCATCTCAGACGAAATCACGTGAATCAGTCTTAAAATCGAAAGGTTGCAAATGAAATAGTTGCCAGAAAGATATTGGGAACCAAATTCTGAGCATTCGCTGTCGTCGTTCGCTTTCCTCACTAGTACTGTCCCCTCCCCCCTCCCTCCGCCTTTTCCAGGTCTCCACCATTTTCAGGGTGGGTTCAGCGGCATATGACGCTAGTCAATCGTTGCCTAGTTCCTGTATGGCTTTCTCCCAGGCCTTAGCGGTCAAATGATTTTGGCGACTTATCCGAGACGCTCGCCTCGGACCATGTGACCCAAAAACGATTGACCAAGGCGAAACATCGAGGCCTAGGGACTACATAAACTCAATCGCACGAAAATGACATGCAACTGACACAAGCAGTCATAGGCAATGACAGGCAACTACCTTGTGATATGTAGGTGCACTAGGGTTCTTTTTCTCATCCTCTTCCCCAGGATCTGCGGTCCTGTTGGACAGCGTCAAGACTCGCAGTCTCAGGGGACGAGAGTGTCGTTTTCCAAGATGGCGGAGGAAACGCAGTCATCTAATCTAGTCATCATAAGCCTTTTCAATAATAAAGATATATTTTAGCAAATAATAGACAAGCATTATACAACTGAAAAAATGGAGAACACGCAAAAGATATAAATCAGAAAAGAAATAATCAAAAATAAAAATCTAGTCGAGTAACTAATATTTACACAAGAAATCTGTATGAAATTAAAGCTTCATTAGATGTGAACAACTGTATGGATACTTTCCTACTCTTCTTGGATGGTCAGTTATTTTCTCACTGGCACATTACCAGCACTTTTCAGCACTTCTGATTCCACAATAATGCTATTAAAAAATGTCCAAATATTGGTGGACAAAAATTAAGCAAGGACTATTTGAACAAGCGGGAGCCCGAGATCCAAGATGAATCTTTGTGAATATCAGGATCAGTAAAAAAGTTAGTGCACAGAATTACGGACCGAGCAGTCTGTATTTGAACCCTGGCTAAGGTCATTGAGTTGTGTTCTTGGGCTACACTTTTCACTCCCAGTGCCCCTCTCCTCCCCCATGCCAGGTGTATCAATGGTTTCTGGCGAATGTATATTCTGGGAGTAAGAGCCTAAGGGCCAGGGGGGTTACGTGGACACATGGTAGAGTACCACATGCCCTATTTACGGCGCGTAGAAATCGCTACTTGCTGAGGAAAACTACTCAGGCTATGTTAAGAGCTTGTTTGTGTTCGACTGTATACATGTTGTGCTTTATCATCTGAGTAGACCTTTCAAAAAATTAAAAGTTACGTTGCATCTCGGACTTACAAGCTCCCAATACAAAGATTCTTAAACAGAATGATGCTGAACTTCAGTGATTGCTATCCTCGGGCAGAGATCGTAGAAGGTATTTTAGACTGACTTCTATTTCGGTGATATTCTGGATTGTTTGATTGCTTGTTTTACTGCTCCTTGAATATTTTAGATGCGACTGAAATCTAGGTATCTTACACCCACCGATCCGCTGCGATTTGCAAAAATCGTAAAGTCTGTTTGTTTTTGACAGTGCGATTTTCACAGCCAGCGGTTCTGATCGTGCCGACGTACGATCCAACACTGTATGGGATAATTCTAAAATCAGAGGTAAACTTGTTGGGAGTTACTGCAGACCTGATTGCCTAGCGAACTCGCTGCAGATAGCCATGCAATGCGGCTTGCCATTTTCAATGGTGACCAAATTTGCCGCGATCAGCGCACATATAAAATCACCTAGTCGTTTTACGCCCAATACTTTCACCGGAGCACAACGTTCATTTATAATTAATGCTTTGTAGAAAATTTTAACCCGCATGCGTGTTAGTCAAACATCACGAGTCTGTAATAAATAGATATCGAGCGATCTCTTTCGTCTACCAGCATCCAACGAAACAAAACCCCTCCTCCTCGTTTTTTCCCTTTATATCTAGCCTCTTCCAGGCGTTCAGTTAATTGGGGCGCAGCGCGAAAAACAGCGCGCGAAAAAATAAAAAAAGTGAGGCGAGAAGAAGTAAGTACAGGGAAACCC
>Ga0126339_10003405_pt1 | contig 11575 bp, 15 predicted proteins | sample OrbTmetagenome_2_FD_92532 | JGI IMG/M metagenome (GOLD analysis project Ga0126339, IMG submission 92532) | Coral microbial communities from Petempiche,Puerto Morelos, Mexico - Orbicella T R C metagenome | ecosystem: Host-associated > Invertebrates > Cnidaria > Coral | place: Petempiche,Puerto...
AATGCAAACAGAAGAAACTATTTGTTTTGCTGAACAATGTTGGTAGTTTAAGACACAAAGTTATTTTAACTTAAAAGTTGATATGTTTTTGTATCATTTTGTGAGATATAATGTGCAATGTTATTATTTTATGCCAGGCCTTAGTTAAGCGTACACCAAGTAGTGGGGCAGAAAGTCAAAGTGCTGTTCCACCATCACCCTTTGCTACAGGAGAGATGGACGAAGGACAGGATGACACAGAAGGATCCTCAGCTGGTAAACTATCATCATTAGCAGGTGGAACGAGTTCTTCAGCTTCAGCAGCTGGGTTAGCAGGGTCAAGTGGCACTGGAAATGGAGGAGGATTAGAGGACACAGGAGCACTTACATCAAAGTCTGTGGAAGCCTTGGCCAAGCAACTGGAGGTAATAGGACTGCTAGTTCTTGTCAAATGAAGGTCTCCATGTAGGTATCCTGTGCTGGGTTAAAGTAACTCAGTTTTGCAGACACTGGAAGTGTCAGCTATTAAAATGCACAGCTGGGATTAACTAACCTTGACAATTTGTTTACTGAGTGAAAGTGAGCTTCTTAGCTTTGAATCTTACCTTTCTTCCAAAAACTGATCATTACACTGTATGTTAAGAGTTGATGTTGTCATGAATGTGATGTATCAGTAAACCAAGTAATAACCTGTTTAATAAAATTTGTCTTTTTACATTCATATGTCACTATTAAATGTTTGGTACAATCCATGTTTGACAGAAACACAAGCTGCAGTTGGTGAGTCAATTGGAGAAGTCATCAGTGATAACAACAACCCTCGATCTCCTTCAGTGGTTGATGGGGCCTGATGCTGGAGGACCCAGTAGTGTTGGCATGGGAGTATCTAAAGCTATCAAGGATGCTTTGACTGAACTACATGTGTCAGAGAAAATTGTGGAAAACACAGATCAGCTTCTGGTAAGTTTACAACTAGTGCATGTGTCCCACTTTAAGTATTTTTGAGTATCTTTTTTTTTTTGTTTTCTTGTGTTTTTGTTAGAATTTATTAAATAATATTTTCACCATTACTAACAGTAGACTTCTAATAAATTGTTTATTCCATTTCAGGTTCCAACTTTAGGATCTCAAGAGGGAGCATTTGAAAATGTGCGAATGACATTCAGTGGAGAACAGGGTCAAACCATCCGGCAGTTGATTGGTGCTCATGTTCTGAGGCGTGTGGCCATGTGTTGCTTGGCATCACCAAAGGGACGCAGACAACATCTTGCTGTTAGCCATGAAAAGGGCAAGGTAAATGACTGCGGCCTAACACCCTTTGAATCTTCAAAATATTGGGGTTTGAAATGACCAGGTCATGACATGATTGAATGACTCACGATGCTTCCCATTATTTGACATGACTTCATCATTGAAGCATTGTATTTCAGCCATCTACAAAAGCCTTGTTTTATTAGCCTTAATACTTTGTTGTGATTTTGATAAGTTTTCATCAGTTGTCTGTTGATGTAAATTAGGTGTGAAAAACCCACTTGGGAGAAACTAATATCTACATGTACATGTAGTATTGCATTAAGCCTTATAGACTGTACAAGTACAGTCTTTATTTGAAGTAATATGAGGGCAAAACATGTCTTATAGTGCACTTTTATAGTTAAGGTTGCCTGTAATTTTTTATTGACCAAGGGCTGAAAGAGAACATTCAGTTAATCATAATACAAGAATAACATGCGATGAACAGGTCAAATTGAAGTGTTTTTGCTGTGTTGTCACATTATCTACACGAACAGGCTGATTTAAGGCCAACAGAAACAGAGATCACTTAAAAAAATTCATGTCTAGTAGCAGGGAGTTAAATACACTCTTGTAAATGACTGAAAAACCAATGACAAATCCAAGGGAAATAGTTTTGAAATAACAGGAAGTTCAAAATAACCAAGTTCAGATTCCATGGTCCAACTGAATAAACAATATTAACTGTTATTAACAGTACTTATTAACTTTGAATGTAATATATACTAACATTTTTTCAATTGTCGTTTAGATTACAGTGCTCCAGCTGTCAGCACTTTTAAAGCAAGCTGACTCTAGCAAGAGAAAGCTAACCCTGACGCGCCTTGCCACGGCACAGGTACCCTTCACAGTTCTGTCTATTGCAGGAAACCCCTGTAATGAGGACTTCCTAGCAGTGTGCGGGTTGAAGGATTGTCATGTGTTGACATTCAGCAGTTCAGGGTCTGTGGTGGATCACCTTGCCCTTCATCCTCAACTGGAGACTGGTAATTTTATCATTAAGGCTGTCTGGCTTCCTGGATCACAAACACAACTGGCTCTTGTCACTGCCGACTTTGTCAAGGTAACATTTTGCGACTAACCAAATGAAGACCAGGGTGAAGAAATATTTAAAGTCTCACTCTTGTTTGGACTAAAACTCTTGTCAACTCATGGCAACCTTTATAGACTCTTGTGTATTCTCATCCAATTATTATATGCTAGAATATTATTTATCTTAAGAGTCTTTTTTGGGCTATACTCATTTTAAGTCACAGGAAACCTAGTCTCCTATGCAGACACTCCTTCCAGTCGTCATGCGAAGGAAGATTGCGTGATGAGCCCAAAGAGAGTCTGGGTAGAGGCCAATAGAGGAAACACTCATTTAGCTCTCATTCTTCAACTCTTGGAAAATAATGTGCAACTCTTGCTTTCATTTTTCCTGGGCTTTATACAAGTTGTTGCAGTTCTAGTTGGTTCTCTTTTGCATTTTCTCTGAAGAGATAATCAACATATTTCACTGTTTAATTACTAAATGTACTCTTTGCTGTAGATTTATGACCTGTCCCAAGATGCCTTGAGTCCTCTCTATTACTTCCTGCTTCCAAGTGGAAAGATCCGAGATGTCAGTTTCATTTTTGGCGATGGAGATCACAGTTTGATACTAATGTCTTCAGCGGGACAGTTGTATCTTCAGCCCATGGACGTCACCAGCAGTGCAATAAATGGTCCTTTTTATTTGACAAATACATTACCCATTGAACATCCTGATCTACAAGACTCCAATGGCCAAGTAGCTGGTGGTGGAGTGTCTGTGTACTACTCACACATTTTGCAGTTGATCTTCTTCAGTTACAGTCAAGGTACTGTGATGGAAACAATAGCAGATAATAGAATTAAGGAGCAGACCCTGCAGGGGCTAGACCTGTGCATGCATCTCTAACAAGTCGGTGGGATCCAACCAGCGTAATGTTCAACTACAGTCCATGGTTGCTATTAATCAGAAGGGATGCACCTTTTGTGTCCAAATGTGGTCTTGGACTTTGCCTGACCATTGGTGATTATTATGGATCAAAGGTTTTCAGTAAAAATTACACATCAAGTTGATAGAAAGGGTGACTGTACAGGTTAAGTTAATTTTTAAAAGTAGATCAAGCAAAATGTAAAGTGCATTGCCACCCTTTAGCTCTTATTGGAAACCTTGCTTAATGACAAAGGTTGACTGTGTAGTTAACCGTTTTTTTTTTTCTTGTAGGTAAAACATTCGTTGCTCCGTGGGGTAAAGACCAAAAGGAAATCAAGAAGATGTTTCCAGTGACCTTAAAGAGTAGCTCAGGCAGCAATAAGAACTCGCAGTCTGCTGCATTGTGTCAGTGGAGTGAGGTGCCACAGCATCCTGGTCTTGTGTGTTGTCTGACACACACAGCTGGTGTTCCTGTTGTGCTGATGATCAAGCCCCATCAAATATTGGTACAACCAAAACCTTTATCTGTTTCAATTGTTTTTGTTGTTATCAAATTTACATGGCTCACATGGAGCGATGTGAGGATTGAAAGGGAATGATACAGGCCAGTTATTGTTGGTTATTATTTTAGAGGTAATGAATTACTGTAGTGGTGAAATGTTCTGACTTAAGCATCGTTCTTACTGCACAGGACATCTTCGATCACAATAGGGAAACAAGCTACCACCAGTGTTGTTGTGTATTCTGAAAACTCTCTCACTTCCTGCATTAACAAGTAACAGAGAGTTTGTGGTAACTAGACTATTTTATTTGTTGTTTTAACAGATTCAGGAGATTAAAGCCACATCATCCAAAGCAAAAACCCAGGATATGGTGGCCATCCGGCATTCTGTGAACACATCAGACCAACAACGCACTACAATGATTCTTCTTTGTGAAGATGGAAGTCTCCGTGTTTTCATGGCCAGTGCAGAACACACTGGTTACTGGATGGCTCCCGAGTTCCAACCTGTGAGGTCAGTGGCTTGCTTATACACACAAGCTTAGGCATATGCATCTGCTATGATTTGGTTTCCATGTTTGATCAGAACTTGAATTGTTATGTTTGCTACACTAATATAGAACATAGATTTTAGGACTGCTAAGTGCTTGTCTTAAATCGCAACTACCATATGTGTAACAATTTAGAGTTTAGCGTCGTGAATCTGGGTATTAAATTAACCTAATTGACCTACGAAGTTGTATAAGCCCAGGGCTTGTAACTGGCAGTTTATGGTAATTAATTAAAATGTTGAAGTTTCCTTGTGTTTGTTGTGGCAAATGAATCCATTGAATCAGAAAAACCTTGGGAAAGAAATTTGCTTGTTATGATATTATTATAATTATTCTAACCTAAATCATTTGTTTTCCATATACAGGCCCCTAAGTATAGTGAAGCCAGTTCGCAAGAAGAAAACCAGTAAACCCAGAGTAAAATCGACCACTGTTAGTTTCCCAGTTGATTTCTTTGAGCACTGTCAACCACTTCTAAATGAGGTAGAGTTTGGAGGTGGAGATATTCTCCAAGTCTATAATGTGCAACAAGCAAAGCACAGACTCATGACTGCTGGAATGTATATTGCAAGTACCAAGGTACAGTGTATGCATGTATGCATGGATAGTGTATTTTACTCATTAAGAAGAGCTACTTTTGTTTTTTGTTTTCGTTTTTTGTAGTAACAATGATAGATTTTGGTGTTATTGTGTGATGTATTTTATTCTGTTGTTTTATGCATGAGTTCAATTGCTGATCCAACATACATTTTAAAGGAAAAGCCGAAGAAGGACTTTTTATTTAATTTTAGCTCTTTTTAAATGTTTTTCAGCATGTATAACTCTTTTAATTTTATTTTTAGTCTTTTATTGTAAGCTAGTTGTATTTTTTTAGCGTACATTAGCATAGAAGAGCTAACTCACTAAAATTTGCTCATAAACCATTATGTAAAATAATGTAACTATAAAATTTAAATCTTGTTTATAGTGGTCATGCACTTAGCTATACAAGCACCAAGCTTAGCTAGTTTACAGGCATGACACTGAAACAAAGGAAACATATTTCAAATAAATGTAACATAGTTAGAAATTTCAACCGGCAGGAGGCAGACCAGCTGGCTAATTGTTATTAATTATTATTATTATTTGCAGCCAAATGGCTTCAATATTGAGATTACCAACACTAATCCTCGTGTTGTCATGGTTGGAGTGAGAATTCAGATTGGCTGTCAGTCTGTGGAAAAGGCCCCGTCCTTTGTGGAAATCTTTGGGAGAGTAATTCAACTGACATTGACAAGAAACAGATGGTTTGATCTTCCATTTACAAGAGAGGAGTCATTAACTGCAGACAAGAAATTCTCCTTGTTCAGTATGTGCACATCATTTGTTTTTTACCATATGCAATGCATCAAATACATTTCATAAAAAAGGTAATGTTGCACAAGGAAATTTTTGTTACAGCACAAGTTGCAAGAAAAAACTTGTCTAGTATAGCATCCCCTAAAATGAACATACCTGGCAACAAATCAGTGAGTCAGGTTCTACCTTTTACATCAATTGGAACGACACTGCCAATTATTTTTATGCATTGCTTAGGGGTGTTTCACTTAGTCACAACATGGCTAATAATGGGAGAATAATGCTCTAGAATTAGCCCATCAGAGTGTGCGTTATGTTGGCTACAAACACAAGCCATACATGTATAATAGATGTAATTAACAACTAGTTTAAAATTTTTGTCAGTTGGCCAGTCTTTAGACCCATCAGGAGTGACCATGCTGGATTCAGTGAAGGTGTATACCAAGACAAAAGAGGCATTTGGTTGGCCTGATGATCCTCAGGAAGAGATACCTTCTACGCCTGGTCTGGGAACTGCAGCTGCTGTGGACACAGAGACAGAAATTGTCAATTCTGTTCCCCCACTGACAGCCGTTGATAAGTATGTCGTTACTTTTCACTTACTGCAATACAAAAGCTATTCAATTTCATGTTTTCCTCTCAGCTATTACCAACAGCAAGTTTGTATGACAATTTAGATTTCCACTGGCTCTTTTTCTGATGTCATCTATCCCATATTACACTTAGCTCTATTTTTGTCTAACATACAGTTGTATGACTCGGTTTATTTCTAACATGTATGCTGTTATTCTGTCAATGTAAGTTTAATAAAGTACATAATTTACAAAGTATGTTTAGGAACTATTGCTAAAAGACAGAGTTTAAGGGAGATCTGAGCTCTGCTGAATTCACTTGAGTTTTTCAATCAACCTGTGTAAACATGAAGTGTCTGTTGTCCATTATCTTTACAAAATGTAGCTTAAAAATGTAACATATAATTATTTTGTTTTCTTTGTAGACTGGTAGTCCACCTGCTGGAGGTCGTAGATGGTTGCTTTTCTACATTTGTATCTCAGGAAGAGGTCTCAAGGCAGGCTGCACTTGATGCTGCAACATCACTTATGACCAGTGCTATGCCATCCACTGTTCAGCATCAAGCACAGGCACTGCTTGCCACACTACATCCATCCAAAATGTCCTACCACAGCCACAAGGTGATGTTTTGCAGCAATTGGCTGTGGGTGTTGCACCCACCCTATAAGAGTGTTCTGATCCTAATTGCTATATTTGGTGAAGCTAATTAAATGAAATAAGGCCATGAATAAAAAGATCTTTGGCGCATTCTCTGACTGTAAGACTGATAGAACAGAATGATGAAAGACAAAATGTTTCGAGAATCTTCTCTGCACCAAGGGCCACTTTAACTGGTGTGTATTGTTTGTGTAAATGTGCCAGGCCATTCTTATAATATCTTAGACGAGTAACTTGTAAATGATTACTGATGTTTGTTTCCATTCTCTCAGGATCAGGCACAGCTTTCTCAAGTGGTAAACTTCCTTTGTAAAATTGTCAGTCCATGCCAAGAAAAGGAAGCAAAATCAGAAGAAAATGATGCAGAGGAAGATGAAGAGAAAGCAGCAGAGGGACAGAAGAAAGAAGAAACTGAAGAAATCTTAGTAAATGTTAGTGAACTTGATGTTGAGAGTTTTCAGCGTCTTGTGGTGAGTGCCAGATCTGTGGCCAATACAAGACCCAGTAATTTGGCAAAGTATACCACCCTGCCTGGACAGCAAACAGCAGAGGGTAAGTCAGTAAATGGGCCAGTGAAATTTTTGTAAAGGATCCCATGTGTTTTTTATTAGTTTTTTTACTCATGAACTCTGGCACCCTCAGAATTTTTGACAAAGTTATACAAGAAACGTCTTACATAATATGTAATATGCCATATATTATATGGCATAACTGTGTTGTTGCTATACTGTAAACCGAAAGTGCACCATGAGACTAGTAATAAAGGTTTGTTGCTATTTTTTTTGCCAGAGAGTGATGATATACATCATTTTGCTGTGTGCCTGATGAATGCATTTTGGAAGCTTCACAGTTGCCAGCCTGTCAACCCAGTTCTATCCCCATTGTCTTCCATTGGTGAGAGATGATTGATAAACTCAGAACACTCAGATGTAACCTTGAGGAAAACTGTTTTTATGCTCTCATTTCTTACTTCCCAAACAATAATTACATATAGTATGTTCTGGCAAATTCAAGTAAGGATAGTGATAATTGATGAATCTAAAGCAGTAAAGAGAAATAGACCTCTTTAGCTTGGGCGGTTTGTTTTCCCATTAAAGACCACATGATGATCCTCTTGAGAATTCCTGCTTTCAAATTTTTAAATAGTCGCATGTATAGGGATGAACAATTTTAAGATGGATAAAAGAAAATTTCTCTAGAGAATATCACGTGGTCTACAATGGGAAAACAAACCGCCCAAGCTAAAGAGGTCTATTGGATGCTGGATGTGGCAGTTTCAGGAATTGTATGCACAGAGTACCGTTTGACCATTTTGGACAATTGCAAACACCGTTACTCTCAATGCCTGGGCAAAAAAGTTGTTTCTGCCACAAGTAATCATTATCATTGGTCATCAAGTATTATAGATTGAAGATAAAATTGTTATGGACGAAGAAGACAATACATATTGTATAAGGTTGCATTTTTGTTATTAAACTTCGTTTGAATTGCCTCCAAAAAGTGGTATTGAAGATAATGGAAAGTTTTATCCTAGGGTTCCAACATGTGGAGTCTACAGTGACAGCTCTTGTGGACATCATACATGCCTTTGCAATAGCAGATCCCTCCAAAGTTGGACTAGCCGTCAAGCAGTATGTGAAAATGCTTCTCTGTGAGGTATGTGGGTTCATTTAATGTGACTTATTGATTTTCTAGAAGTGCAATGAAGAGCATGGAATGGTTGTTGCTCATTACTCCAGATTCACTGGCTGGTTCCCATAGTCAATGAAATCGCTTCTTGTTTATGAAAGTGGGATTTAACTATTCTGGATCACAAAATCGCTGCTTTTATGCTTTCTCAGGATCAGTCAGTGAGCTTTGCATGTAAACAAGCCCTCATGCGCCTGATACACAAACACTGGCATGGAATGGGCAACTCCACTCCTCGGTGCAACACCCCCACAGGGGAAGGAGTTGGAGATGACTTTGATGGTGAAGATGATGATGGAGACCAGGACAGAGCCAATGAAACTCCCCCTGAAGAGTCAAATGGAACTGATGCAGAGGGAGCTCAGGCAGGGAGGCAGCAAGATGCTGAAGTCAATGAGGTAACCCATCTACGTTGTATCTATGCCTATTTTTTTTACTATATAGTATTAGAAATGGGCCACATCATCCAAACTAATCTTTCTTCATGTTACGTTAGGTTGCTCCAGAGGTGCCTGCTCAAGAACCGAGCCAGCCATCAGTAGGAGTACCCTCTATAGCAAGTGCTGCCAGTCATCTTGAGGCTCTGCTGCTTGGTGCTGGTGGTCTGCCAGGTATGCTAGATCTTCCTCCTGATGCAGACGATGAAGCCATGGTGGAGCTTGCCATTGCTCTAAGTCTTCAGGAACAAGCTGGTGCACAAGGTCTTAGCCTTCAGGGCTTGCCACTACCTGGCGCTCAGGCACTTGGACTGCCTGTCGAGGCTGGGGTGTCCTCAGATACAGCTTCAGGTATGATGAAGGAAGTAGGTTGACTAAAACTTGGATGCAATGCAGGCTTGAAAACTAGAAACTGCATATCACATGCACATGTACATGAACCTAAAATTAGATCAAGGGCTGTATTATATTGACGTTGACATTGAATTGTTTCTGTTTCAAGGACCTGCATCAAATTGACATGCTACATGTTTTCTGTCATACGAAATTTCCAAATTACCTTTTTTTGGAATAGCGCAAATTTCAAACCAAATTAGCTATCACGGTAGTTAAAATAGTGGACATAAATTCCATAAATTTGTGGTTAAAAAGATAATTTTCGAAGGTGTCTTGTCCTTTTCAGAGTCAAGAATAAGCAATGTGCAATTGTTCCTTAGGTCAAGGGAGTGAGGATGAGTATGAAGTACCTCCCGGTAGTGCTCAGGGCTCCTCTGCAGGTCACAGTGCCCCCAGGTCTCCTCTGCCACCTGATACTGGGCATGGGGGAGCTGAGTTTGAAAGTGGAAGTAGTGTAGACTCTGTTGCTGCTGAGACTGGGACCAGCATGGAAACTGTTGTTATGGATAGCGAGCAGGCAGGTTAGAATGATAACAGAAAAACTTAATAAAATCTTGCTTAATAAAATCTTTTTCCTTAAATCCTTGATTCATGCCAATTGGTTAATCATCAACTACGTTCAGCTGCTAAAACAATGAGGAGTTTTTATGGCTTAATATATACTTAGTTATATTCCAGATCTAGCGATGCCTGGTCACTTTTAATGGCCACCCATAGGGTGTTTCTCTATACCCAGGTGAATAAAATGTGTGAATGATCAGTGAGACAAAATGCAGGGTTGGGGGATGTAGTGGACTGAAGTATACTGGCCTGGAGAAGAAGCTATACTCCGCTCTATGTCATGGAAACCAACCTTCCTGGGAAATTACATTATGTGTATCATTGTATTAGGCATGACAGACAGATGAACATTTTGTGCACATTGAATGGTTGAGTTGGTTGTTGGTTGAATGACTGCTGTTGTTTGTAGCTACTTTAGAGAGCCAGCCTGGTAGTAGGAGTAATGGAGATGAAGAGCAGGGAAGAGCCCATCCTGCAGGAGACAAAGAATCGCTGATGGATCAAGAAAAGTTGCATTCCTTAAAGTTGCTTCTTCTGGATGAGCTGCTGCTTCACCTTCCAAAGTTAAAAGAAGTTGGTGGTGTACAGGCTATACCTTTCATGCAGGTTTGCCACTCTTTTTTGATACCTAAGATTGATTTCTTCGATCTATAAATTAAGTGAGTGGTGTTGCTGCAGCAGTGGAACAATGTGGTTGATTTGTTTTATGCAATACCGCTGACAATAAGTCTTGTACATGATTGCATCATATGCTCAAAATTTTACCACTTAGCCTTGTTTGCATGAAATGTTCTCAAACGTCTGGCACCTCTACTCGTGGGTATTCAAATCATCTTTGTGTGCATGCTACAATTTACCATTTGCATTTTCAAAGCGATGCTTGGTGGTGAAATTTGCCAGTCTGATGTCAACATGCATAAGGCCTCTTTACAAGCAAATTGGATGAAACGTTCAGTGCAAAATCACACAAGTGTGTTCTTATCATGATCTATCAGCAAACTTCCATTAGTGATCAAAATGTATATGATATATGGCTATATTTCAGGTCTTGCTGATGTTGAGTTCTGATCTGGAAGACAATGACAGAGACAGGGCAGCGTTAAGTAAAGTGTTGTCTACGTGCTTAGAAGAGCTGAAACTGGATCAGATGGTAACTTTGTTTTCAACATGCTGGATGGAATATATTTCCAATTTAATAATGCACAATAGCACAATGTAAACTCCTTGAATTTATGTATCAAAGTAGATAGGACACATGTGTAGCATCCGCCCGTCAGAAATTTTGATGACCATTTTTTTGCCAATAACAGACTAACCTCAGTCGGTAATATATTAGGTCATTGTCTAGATCAAGTATGCAATCCGTATAGCACGTGAAGGGAACAGAATTGTTACAGAAAACATATGTCTTGCGCATGTTACTCTCACTGCCTTGGACTGACAAAGAATTATTTGTATTTCAGCAGGATGTGAAGCACATTTCATCACGCACCAAACAACATGAAGTCTGGCTGATCATCATGAGGCTGTTGAGTGTACTGATGTCAAGAACCAAGACTAATTCCAAGAGTGGATCTGAGGTAAAGATTGATTTTGAGAAATGTTACAGCAGCTGTGGTGAAATATTTGCGCATTGTTATCCATTATGTATCGAGCT
>Ga0126339_10003408_pt1 | contig 11569 bp, 7 predicted proteins | sample OrbTmetagenome_2_FD_92532 | JGI IMG/M metagenome (GOLD analysis project Ga0126339, IMG submission 92532) | Coral microbial communities from Petempiche,Puerto Morelos, Mexico - Orbicella T R C metagenome | ecosystem: Host-associated > Invertebrates > Cnidaria > Coral | place: Petempiche,Puerto...
AGATCTCTGTTTTCGGTGAAACATGCAAGTTTGCTAGTGATAACATATATACTTGGGCGCCACCACGCAAAATGAAAAGTATTATATTACTAAAAAGAAATGGATAAGTAAGTCATCAAAATACTTTCAGAGTTCCTGGAAGATAACTTAAAATAGTGTTTCTTTCAAACGAAGACGTTTTCCCTCGACTGAAACTATTTTTCATTCACCCAAATGAAAAAATATGCTCTCGCCCGCTTTTCAAATTCGACACTGTGCCTATGTCAAAACTGAAGTGGGAAGGCGACTTGTTGTTAATTTTGTGTGCTGCAAATTTCTCGCCCTTTTCTTCACAATGATTTCGTGCAGCTAGACAAGACGCAGGTGAACATTCAAGGAGTTGAACGCGATCTTCGACGAATTCAACAAATTGATTCAAGGCTGTATAATAACGAAGATACCCAGCATGTTATACAGGAATTAGGAAGTAAGTACACGAACGAACGATAACAACTTCGCAAACCTTGTTTCTTCAACTGGGAGTTCATCCATGTTAATCATTACAAACCGTACAACTTCATAAAAGCAGAATGAAGAAGTTAAAAATTGTGAAAGTATTACAATATAATGGCGTAAACATGAAACTGATCAGCACTAAGAGGACTACAGTCAAGATAGGTTTATTACATTAAAACATGCATGTAGTTTGACTTCCATTTTTGGGTTAATGAATTATTAATGAGTTTGAAAACTTGGGCAAGTGGGGAAGTGCCCCGGGCAAGCAAAATTTGAGGGTTACTTGCCTGACGGGCAAGGTGGAATTCAAATATTTTTTGAGCCCTGCAGTGGGTGTGAAATGCGATTGAATGAACACTACCGTACTTTCCCAATTGATTCAGGTAACCAAACCAACAGAAATGTTCCATCTGTTGAAATAAATGTTAGATTCTTTGTCATATATTTTCCATTTTTCTTCCGACGTTGTACGACAGATGGCAATCCTGAGTATCATGTTTGTTGGACGTCAAGTTGAACAAAATGCCGACGAAGAGGTGCAGCAATACATGAACAATGACGTTGATGATATTTATACTTTGACGATTGTGCTGTATTTAGCTTAAATGCTGCTTGGATGCTTTTTCCCACATTAATCATGATTCATGCTTTGTTCATTTCATTTGATACTTGTACAAAATTATTCCCCATTTCGGACTTGCCATAACTAGGTTATCACATATTTTCATCATTATCCGTGTAGGTAATAGTTTGTTTCAAGTGAGCAAAGTTGATTCAAAGCCATTTGCCTTGAACTATATGTAAACGTGGACAGTGAGGAGCGTTGTAATTGGAGCGGTAGCCAAGATTTCATTCAGTCATTTATAGACCAACTGAACAATACATGTACGTGTTTCACGTATGAAATTAATGTATGACAATTCAAAAAACTAAGGCACAAAATGAATTTACTATCATTTACAAACTAAAGAGATATGACTTAATTGATATATTCCTTTGGCGAAAGAAAAAATAAAGCGACATTTGGGAAACAGCTGTTTTGAAAAAACTGTTGCATGACGACTTTACTGCATGTGTAAAGTAATTCGATATGTTGTTTTGACCATCCATAAATTAAAACTTTGACTCGGTTATTTGAAAGAGCTTTATGTACATTCCGAGATTCTTGTATGAAAACTTCCTTTAATGAAGAAAAAGTCAGCTGCTATGCCATTTGGGAGTGAAGCACTTCTAAGTCAGTTGTTTATTAGTTTAAACACCACTTCAAACATTTTAACATGACATGAAGAAACGCACCACATCTGCAGTCTACAGTGAAAAAGTATGTCTTTGTCTACAATGTAACTATCAACAGCTGCGGCTAAATTTTATCAATTAATCAGTTAAGTCTTATTTTTTACGGATACAGAATTTCCAAGGGGTATGGGGGGTCCAAGTAGAAAAAATCATGGAAATTCCAGGGGGTGGGAGGAGTACTGTGAAGCCCCCTGGAACAGAAAATCGTGGGGGGTGGCGGGTCAAACTGGAAAAACCCTCCGTGGAGGGGGTATGGATATTTTCTGGAACCACACATTTAGAATTACAGTGCTAGACAGTGTCTTTTAAGACTTTTTACAGTACAACTCAAAAGATGTGAGCAGTCAATATCAGGGATCAAAAGTCTACCCTTGTAAGAGGAGAAAGCACAAATTTTTTACTAGAAAAATCTCCTGAGACAATGGCTGTAACAAAATGGACAGTTTGAACATACCTGGTTGTGTTGTTGGAAATGGAGGTGTAACATTCCAATTACACATATATTCATCACAACAATAGACAGGATGGTGTGCATTCTCGCAGGTTATCATATGGTTTAATGCACTTTCAATACATCCCTTAGTCACATCATAACCAGTTTTCTCATCATCTGGTTTAATTATTGTAAAGCAGCCAAATGCTCCTTTGCAACTTCCCAAAGATTCTTCACAACCAGTGCAAGCTACACATTCCACATACTTCTGGGGTGGAGAAGGTGTCTTTGTTACATTGGTTTCTCCTATTAATAAACACAAGGCCATTAATTGACATTAGAAAACAACCCAGGGAAAATACGCATGCTGATTGGTTTAAAACCATGTTTCTATTAAACAAATTATTAGATTATGAGCTTGAGATTTCTATCACGTGATAGCTGACGAGGGCGCAGCCCGAGTCAACTTTCACGCATAGAAATCATGAGCAAATAATCTAATTGTTTTAGTATAAATCTACTAGTCATTCAAAACTTAAACTAAATCCTCTTCACAGACACTTCGAAAACGCCAAGAAGCAGCCGTCATTTTGTTAGCAAGCGCACACTGCTACACTTCTCATTATCTATCACTGAATAGGTACATGTAGTGAGTAGCGTAGCCAATCAGAGAATGGCGTTCGTGATCCAATGCTAGTAGATTTATACTAAAGTTTGACAGAAACACAGAACTAACATGAACTGTTGATGTAATGATGGCACGAGCAAAGAGAATTTACATTTTGATGATCAAAGTAAAAAAGTTGTTTTTCTTTTTTTCGTCGCGGTATTTTCTAAAAAAAATAGAAAACATGTTCTCCGTGTTTCTATCAAGTCATAGAAACATGAGTGAGAGTTTGGGAGAACTCGAAAAAGCTGTGGAAACAGCATTTCTTGTTCTCCCAAACTTTCACGTGTCTCTAGAACTTGATAGAGACACGGTACATGTTTTCTATTTCTTAAATAATACTTATTATTGACATAATTATACTGTTTTAAGTACACTTTCCTAAAAGTAGCACTTATCAATTACACAGAGTGACAAATGGTGCGTTGTTATCCAAATTTGACAAGTTGTCATGATTGGTTCACATAACATGCAAATAATTATTGTGAAGACAGAAATGCAAGAAAAGTGTTTTAAATTCAAGATTAAAAGCCATGATTTAAACATAAATGATAGTATTCATCATTGTTTACTACATGTAGCAAGTCAGAGAGGACTGGGTGTAAAAACAACTGCGAAAACAGCTCTTAAACTCTAATACTAGCATGCAACAAGATAAATGATCACACTATGGAGTCAACTTAAGTTAAACTTGAAGAACAAAAATAATTTATGTCTATCCATGGTAATCAAATCTTAAAAGAGCTTCGTGACAACTCCTACCAGCTTATATTATTCTTCCTGGGTTAAAAAGTACATGCAAGGCTGTGGTCTAAGAAAAATTATGAGGAGCCCAAAGTTTCCTAACCATGAAATCCTGGGCACCCAGCACTAATAAATGTTTATAAGAAAAAATTAAGTTTCTCAAGTCACCCAAAAGTTAGTTGCCTATGGCACCCAGGTGCTTCTAGAGCACAGCCTGACATGAATGGAAATGAATATGGGAGTAAAATGTTCTAATGCAAGTATCAGTGCAACACACTGTAAACTTCAACACTTACAAAAAACAGTGGATAATTGTTACATTTTTTCTTAATACAGTGTTCATGAAGGTATATTTTCTCCTATTTTAAAGCTTATAAATGTGTGTTCATTCATAACCAACTGAACAGATCACTAGAAGTCTTGAGCAAGCACTGCTATTCCAAAATACATTTCAGCAGTCTACGCATTAATACATAACAAAAAGACTGCAACATTCAGATACTGTAGTGTTAGCAATCAGCCTGCTACCAGCATTCAGCATTCAGGATCAGGTAAACAAGGGAAAATCTCTTGGCTTAGATTGTGCTGCAATTAACGATGTCAAAGACTTGTCTAATGTTGCTAGTGGCAAAACGCAATTGGCTAATAATTTGACACATTAAGCTAGCGAGCTGTCAAAATCTTGGCACCTTTGGAGGGGCTGTATTAAAAAACCAGTAGTGTAAACAGTGCAAATCAACACAAACTTAATTCTGTTCACAAATTTTTATGACTTTGATTCACCTCGGCTTTGGGACGTCAACCATGGGAACAACTATATTTCATCGGCGGTATTTTGATTACATTATTTTGTTGACTAGTTCCAGTGGGGAAATATACTTCAGCATTTATCCAGCCAAGGGCTAATATTGCACGTTCAGAATTGATGGAAAAGTACTCTGAAGCCAAGATCCACAAGAGTAAGCCTGAGCCAAGGAATGGCAATGTGAATTCTGTATATTTTCACTCACCAGCGGAAATATTTGAATCAGTTGTACGGAGTTTGCTTACAATAAACAAGTATGCAATTGGAAATATTGCCTGATATTCCTGCTTCCAGCTTAGAATACTCAGTGTTTCAGCCAGAAAATATTACTTGAGAGTTAAAGTGGCCCCTGAAGATCTTTTTTAGGGGCCAATTTTTTAGGAAAGGGGCCACTAAATTGAAAGCTACAGAAGGAAAAAATGCATCAGGGTACCAAGGAAAATAAAGCAGTTTATTAGGATCTATGATTTACCGGTAACAGTAAGTGCTTTTTGAAGTGTTTCAACTCAATAAAGTTTCTTTTGAATCAGATACTAGTATGAAGAATCCGTGCATTACAAGAGAACAATCCTTAGGCCTACATGTAGTCAATGATCAAGGGTTTGCAATGCATTATAGGGCGATTTCAAACACGGTCAGCCATTTGGAAGTTTTCCTATATGAGAGAATCAATACAGCAAAGCAAAAGGATGGATTGACTTCTTTTCCTATGTTGAATGTTTTAGAAGCAAAGATCTTTCAATATGATTTTTCTAGAGCGACATAATGTGTGACAAAATAACCATTATTGATCGTCAACACAGAGAGGTGTAGTTGCCATTACACCGTAATATGGCGACTAAACCAGACTTTTTGATCGCCAAGGATGAACTGCTTGTTGCATTGGCGACCATATCAATCACAATTTTGAGCCCCGGGATGGCTTTTAAAATATTATGCCTGTGTTAAGCCTGCAGTCTTGTAAAAGGAAAGGGCCAAATTGGCCCTTATTTCGTTTTTCTGGGGGCCATCTCTGATTGTAACGCGGGATTCCCGCAATGACGTGCTCTGGCGGAAACACTAAATACTGTACATTATTGTATGAAAAAAAATATACTTTTACATATTAGCTTTTGTGCTTAAACATTACCAGTAAATGCGAAAATGCTAAGCATGAAGTTTGAAGGCAAATGTAAACATTTTAGTGCTATTAAAACTGGCAAGTCTACGGAGACTGGCACTGTCACGCAACGTATCAACAAATCGTCATTATAGACTGGACTTGTAAGTGCTTACCATAAAGACAGGAAAATACTAGGCATTGTCATTATGTTAAATCTGTCTATAAAACTTCAGTTGTTGATATAAAAATGTTGATTTTAACAATACACAGGAGTTGAAAGTCAGGTAATAAAATCATTCAAGGTTTTAAAGTGACTTCAGGCATCGAACGCACCCTTATAATCTTTGATTGCTGCTAGTTTTGTAGATGTCTAATATGTACATTTCCAGTTTTTACAGTTGGTTCAATATGCCTACACGTCTGGTTATGTTGTATAGATGTACAAAAAGAGTGTTTTGCCATTCCTAACCACACCTGTGAAACTACAGGACAAAGGTTAAACCTGTGTTCTTTTTACTTCATACTGCCAAAACAGTCAAAACAAGAGGATTATTAGCATACAGATGCTAATACGACAGTCAAAGGCCAAGCTGAATCAACCAGAAACCACAAGCTGTAAACCATGATTATGCTTGTCATGAAACAGACATTGGTGTTTTCTGCCAAAATACATGTGGATACCCAGCAACTTGGCTGTAAGTATTTGTGTTGTTAATCTTTATTGTCTATTTCCGGGATTCTGAAATGACATAGACAAGTTCTATTATTCACAAACTTTATCTTTCATTCTAAAACATTCCAAAAATTTCATCTTTAACTCTAGAGCACAGGAGGTTGATCCACAGAAATTGGAATGACCTACAAACCACAAAATAGTTCAGTTATTTCCATTAACACAAGCGTTAACTCTTACTACAACAAAGGAATCCACGGCTCATTGGAAACTGAACAAAACCAGCTGTTCCTTGGCAATTTAAAGACGTACCCTCTTCAATATTTTATCACTACAAAAAACTTTCAACTATGAACCTCTGTGCTGCCCATTACAAATTATTGTATAAATAATTTATTATGTGTCTCAACAAAGACTAGAACAAAACTAATTTATTACAGGTTTGTGCAACATCCATAACTAAAATCCAACATCTTGTACATAACTGTGCACAGTTTTTAAAGAACATTTGAAAGAAAGACATGTACATGTACCATATACTGTACTGTCATACAAACTGTTGTAGAACAAATGAAAATATCTAAACTGTAGTAACAAAATATATCATTCAAACTGCAGAAACAAATGAGTATATTCAAACTTCAGCACGAAGGTATAGTTTCAAACTGTGGTAACAAACAAATATATTCAAATTATGGTGAGAAGTATACATATTCAAACTATACATGGGAACAACTATTTATTCAATCTGTGGCGATGAGGCATGTATATTTCAACTGTGGCAGCTAAGATGTATCCAACAAGATATTTGCTATGCTTTTGTCTAATATTTGCTGGATTATAATAACAAAAGAGAGACAGACAGCGTTTGAAATAATGCTGTTTGGGATGAAATTAAGTTTAAGAGTTCAATAGCAAATATTGCTGAAATGACTACGGGTTGTATAATTAAAAAGCACAAGCCAGGATCTTTACAACAGAAACAGTAGGAGACCAGAAAAAAAAGACTGAACACATTTGACTGTTATTCCAAAAGATAAAATATTGATAATGACCTTTTGTACATTAAATTCCTGTTACCGTTGACTAAGTAGAGTTTTTAGTCAGGAGAAAAGTATTTAAGGCTGAAATAACTACATGTACATCACATGGCAGTAGTTTTAATGGACACCTTGCAAAATAGAAGTAGAGTTTGCATACTAAGTGTAGACAGTTGCCCTGTATGAAACAACTGGTAAGCAACGCTGTCACATGTTAGATGTTGATCAAACTACAATGAACACACACCCACAATGATACTGATTGGCAGTAGCAAGCAATTCTGTGGGTTAATGAGTCACAAGGCACTCCAGAAAAAAAAGTTAAAACAAGGAATGACAAAACCATCAATAACCTTTGAAGTATTTAGAGGTTTTAATTACAATATACAGACACCTCCCCCAGCTCACTTGCCCAAGGCTAATAAAATCTCAATTACGCACCAGAATTTGCATAAAAAGATGTCATAAAAATGTCATGAACGTCAGGTATATTGGTGAGCACTCTGATTTTTCAATATTATGTGTATAAGGTGCTCCCAGAATCTAGATTTGCGTGGTCCGTTATTTATTATGGCATAAATCTGCCTTTGTGGTGATGAAAAGAAGTAACACAAACATAACTCAAACAGGAAAGAAAAACAATTTATAGCTATTATAAAACCAAATAGAGAATTTCAGCACTCAAAACAATACATGTACCTCAACCATGTAAAAACAACATGATCTGAAGTGAACAATGAAATTTTCAAACGGTTTCTGAAGTATGAAGATTCTCTAGAAACAGGATGAACTTTTCCTCCTCAGCATATTGCAAATAGGATTTGGTAAACAAGAAGTGTTATCTGTTTAGAGCAGTACCACAGAAATGACTTTTATTCATATTGGTTAAGCCATTATTTGTTACTAGATCTGATCCACGCAGTTATTAATTAACACCAGAAAAGATTTAACTTCAGCAAAAACAGCAGAAAAAGTGTACATTGATTTAACAACCCCTATAGAAGCTTCAGACTCAGAAATTGCTACATTTTTTTTCTGTCATTTATTATTCATGGCAGTCACTTTTGACTGGCATAGCGGGAGAAAAATCAAACACAACAGATGAACTTTTCTTATTTGCTAAAGAAAGACCAAACATTCTTAGCAGACACGCATTACTTAACCAAAGCAAAGAAAATATGCATCAAAGAGAAGGCTCAACGCACGCAAAGGAATAAGTAATTAGCCTGCGAGCGTAAATAAAAACACAACATGATCACTGACGAATTTGGAGACCCAGTTGACGGTTCGAGGCATCAACAAACTACACACAATGAGCTATATTTCAACAATGAATAACAGTGACGCTACTCTGCAACTTTCAGAAAATAAATGCACAGAATGCAGAAACCAAGATGCAGTATAAAAGTTAAAATGTAAGATGTTAAACCTTGTCAAATTTACAAAATTTTTCACATTTCCACTCGGTCCTCGCCAATCAGAGGAAATAGCGTAAATATAAGCTACAACAACTAAATATAATAAATCCAATACTACACACAGTTAACCTGGTAGCGTTGACAATAAAATGTGAGCGCGAATTTATCGCGCAACATCTCAAATTCGGGGGAATTTAGCTTGTCTGAAATTCCGTCTGCTGCACACACCTGAAAACATTGCGACGTAAGCACATTTTGCACACACTGCAAAACTTATTTCGCTAATTTTCATCTTGTTCTGTCCATCGATGTTTGAAATCATATTGTTCCGAATCTTTAATCACATTTTAGAAAAGCTGATATTGGTAAACTGAAGGCCGCGCGCAGAGACAAACTCACAGAGGAATGCGAATATCTAGTGGCAAAAACGCAATAAAACAAATCAAATTGATGAAATATTGCCAGAAGCTTTCACTGAATGTCAATAATGCATAACCATAGCATACCTAAAGAACATTTAGCCACCTGAAATAGGACAGAGACGACGAGAAAGGCTGTCCGAGAGCTATACATCGCTTGCTTTAGTTTCGCCTCCCAACCCCACTCTTCGATCTGAGATATATTTGTGAAGTCTGTCTCCAGCCTCGACTTGATGCAGCGAATGGCTATTGATTATTCCCGGGCGACGATTTCCGACAAATTCAACGAGATTTTCCGGAGATTTGCAAAGTTTCAAGTTGCCTTACACTTTGAAGGGGGGCGAACACAATTTTACATCGGCTAAAGGGAAGTAACAATTTATTGCACGACAAGACAGCTGAGGGGGGCAGCAAATAAAATTAACCAATCAAATGCCTTATTACAGAAATCAATACAGATATATATTAGACCGCGATTGCACACCTAGGATCCCACGCAAAGTTTTTTTATTCCTCAAAATTTAGACAGCTGATGAAAGCAGAAGATAAGTTCTCGTTAAGCTTAGAAACTCAGTCACACGATATCGCAAGACGAAATTACGAAAACGAGCCTCTCGGTTTCTAATCAACAGAGTTGGAGATCGAGGGGCATGCATCAATTTTGCTCAAGCTGCGTCACGTGATAGCAAACTAGCGGCTCCTACAGAGAGGAAAAAAGAAGTGATATTAAAACGACAGGAGTTAACTACGTAAAATAGATTGTGTGTCATTCTGAGAACGAAGCAGTCTCTGAGCAAAACCAACCAGATGTTTTAAAGGACTAAGATAATAGTTAAGAAGTATAAATTAAACAAACAAACAAACAAACAAACAAAGGAAAGCACGAATGCGGGAGGCACTTGCGAACGAACGAACGAATGGCGGATGGAAATTACAGAGGAGTCATCTGGCGAAACCAAAGGAGAAGTAGAAGAGACAATAAAGTTAAAAAAAACAGAGATGGCAGAGGCAGAATATTCTAATTTTCAGACAAAACTCGAAGTATGCCAACATGAAAAAAAAAAAAAAAAAAAAAAAAAACAAAAAGGAAAAAAAAATTTAAAATTTTAAAAAAAAACACAAAGTAGCAAAAAAAAAAAAAAAAAAAAAAAAAAATTAAACCAACTGGTTAAACAATTTTCATATTCTCAAAATAGATCTGACTTGTTCCGGAAAGCTGTGCGTATTATTGTTTCTTTTAGACATTAGAGAAAAGTACGTCAGGGGAGATTGATATTACAGTACTCGATTGTCCGACTCGTATAAATGGAACAACCCAGAAGCCCTACGACTTTCACACACTCTATCAGATTTTTATACAGGTTATTGTAACACTAAAGTCAGGGCATTCTTTTTGTAGTTCGCAAAAATCCATAGGCCAAAATTTGGTCAATGTCTTCTGAACTTTCAAAGCCTTCAAACGAGCGGGAGGTTGACTCACTCAACATTCTCTCATTAGCTTGGATATTGTTTGGATAGGCTGTGGTCAAAAAGTTGATTTTCGACAAGACTTCTGGTCTTTTACTGCAAAATGTCTAATAACTATTAAGAGATTAGACACCAAGAACAGTTCTTTTAAAGAAATACTCTCTCCTGGACATTCACACAAAAAGAACGAGAAATTAGCTACAAAACATTTTTCTTTCTCGAAATCCTGATTGTGAGGTACGTTTGTCGCTATCGCGAGCTGAGATCAAAAGGACGAAGGCGATAACAGAAGACTAATTTAGGCCGGTTTTCAGAATAGCAAACTGTGAGACAACTGTACTTGTTTTTCATTTATATCTTTTGCGTTTCATTTGTACTCTAATATCCACGATTCAGGTAGTAAAGGGAACAAAACACTCCCTGATAATTTATAATAACATATGCCCATTTGCTAAGCTTTTCTTTTGCGACACACCACACAATCTTGTCACCAAATATGAGTCTACTGAAAGATTAAATGCTCATTTATCGAACAGATCACTAATCGTAAAATTTAGCTCCAAGTAAATTAAACGTTTCACAATGGACTTTCTTCTCAAGTGCATGTTAGGGCTGTACTGATTTCAACTTGGTCTCGGCCTGTTCTCTGTGAGTAAACCTTACTTGACTATTATCAAACGAGCATTAACAGGAAGCATATCAATACAAGGCACCTGACGCTCTTCACTTAACCTGTTTCAGTCTAACATAAACGAACCAATGGGATTGTCTCAAGTTCTGTTTGAATAGCTTTTTTAAACCCCTTTCCCTTTGATTCTTGTTGCAAATAACAGATCTAGATAACAATGACTAATCGAAATTCATTTTCTTGACTTGCGATCGTGGCCGAAACGAGCTTTGCCCCGCCCAAGAGCCGGTGGGGGGGGGGGGGGGGGGGGGGGGTTTTTCCCCTCTTGGTCACCAACGGCCCTGATAACTCTTTAAAGGTAAAATTGCTCCTCGTTATAAAT
>Ga0126339_10003410_pt1 | contig 11568 bp, 8 predicted proteins | sample OrbTmetagenome_2_FD_92532 | JGI IMG/M metagenome (GOLD analysis project Ga0126339, IMG submission 92532) | Coral microbial communities from Petempiche,Puerto Morelos, Mexico - Orbicella T R C metagenome | ecosystem: Host-associated > Invertebrates > Cnidaria > Coral | place: Petempiche,Puerto...
ATCTTCACGAGCCTCAGAGAACTCTCCTTCCTCCATGCCCTCACCCACATACCAGTGGACAAAAGCACGCTTGGCGTACATCAGATCAAACTTGTGATCCAGACGGGCCCAGGCCTCAGCAATGGCTGTGGTGTTACTCAACATACACACAGCACGTTGAACCTTGGCCAGGTCACCGCCAGGAACAACTGTGGGAGGCTGGTAGTTGATTCCAACCTGTTTTATTTTGTTTTAGAAAGAAAGAAGACTTGTTAGCGGCAGAAAGTAGGGGAGGGGGGCCTCTTGGTTACCTGGCTGGAGTGACTGTTTTGTTCTTCGACAAGACTCTACGCTACAGCGCAGATGCATTAATTATAAAGGGAAAGTAGCAAATTTTATGCGGGGGAAAAAACCTACGATGGACTAGCATTCCATCCCAGGGGGAGTGAGTAGAAATACCCCTAGTCGATTCACACTCCAGAGACTATGATAAGCTCCGACGCGGTATGCCCTCACTTTTTCCCGATGTACACTTAACCCACCCTTACAGAATCGAGTACCAATAACAGGACGAATGAAATAATTCATTACCTTGAATCCAGTGGGACACCAATCGACAAACTGAATTGTCCTTTTCGTCTTGATGCTAGCAATAGCGGCGTTCACATCCTTCGGTACCACGTCCCCGCGGAACAACAGACAACAAGCCATGTATTTGCCGTGACGTGGATCGCATTTTACCATCTGATTGGCTGGTTCAAAGCATGCACTCGTGATCTCAGCAACGCTCAGTTGCTCGTGGTAAGCTTTCTCGGCGGAGATGACAGGGGCGTATGTAGCGAGAGGGAAGTGAATTCGAGGATACGGTACCAAGTTGGTCTAAATTGAAAAAAACAAATACATTTCTTTTTCATTCAAAGAACACATAAAGGTAGTTATAATTGTTCATTACTCGATAATAATCTTCTATTTTCAATATTTGTTTCCTTAGTTCAGTGTCCCAAATTAGCACAGCAGTACTAAAAATTTCGATACTTGAATAAAGTGTTTCAATTTTTCTTCGGGTAGCTTGTATACAATATTGGAAACGGCAGAAATCATCAGTTTTCGCGAATCAGGGATTCAAGGATACAATAATACAGCAGTAGCCCACGTATAAGAACCTGAATTTTTCAATTTAGCCTAACTGCTCATTGAAAACTGTCTAAAACTCTGCCGATAAACGTCCACGCAACTTAAATTCGTACGCGCAATTAACGTACGCTTAACTTAAATTTAAAATGTTTCCGTGCGCGCGCGCGCTATATATTCGCGCATCACGCCACTTCGGAACTGTCCTCTTAACAGGTACTTAAAGCAAATTTAGGCTACCAAGGTTCTTAAAATAGGTTCTTATATTTTCATATGAATTTCATCTGAATATACTATATATATGTATTATAAATATCATCTCATAATACAGTATAAATCATTTATTTGTACCATAGAGCAATGCCTATAGGCAGCTCAATGCATGTACGTACAGTATATGTCTTAAACAAAACATAAGAAAGAAACTCATGTTGATACCAAATTCATAACAAGTTCAAGCAATGAGCTTGAAAGAAAAAAAAAGTTATGTCAAGTTACTTTTAAAAAGATGATGATCTTAATTCAGCAGTTTCTACCTACACACCTTTACAGCAGCTCCACTGATAAGAACCTAACTTAAAATTTTAGCCTCAATAGGTTCTTATGTGGAGGGGGCTTAAAATGAAAATTTTAGCCTTACAGGTTCTTAAAACCCAGTTTCTTATATGTGGGCTATTACTGTATTGTCTGCGTTATTTTCATTTGATTTTTGTCTGGCATAACAGGCTGCTCGCAGATTAAAACTCCGCCTGAATATATTACACGCAACAACGTTATTTCGAAACACAAAATGTATTTCATTTCATATATGAGTGTGATGGAAAAAATTGAAGTAGATGAGAATTAAGGCCTAATGCTGATATTTATCTATCAATTGCTAAGTATCTGCCGATTACATCAGTGTTAAAAGCCAAATTTTACTGGATTTAAAATAAGCATGTCCCTTAGTCTTAAAAGCTCGCCAACGGCTATCTCATACTTCTTAAATTCCCATTGAGCAAATGGCATTTTAATGGGATAGACTTAACGAAAATTTCTTTTAAAAAGATTAGTCGCCAGTTGGCCATCAATGCTACGCGACAAAAACATCTGTTCTCGGTGAGTATCTAAAACTGTAAAAAAAATATATCTTTCACTCTACCCGTTGAGATAAACATCTAAACTATCACAATTACCCAAAGTAAAATATAGTTTGATCTCCAAAACTCTCATATCGTCTCCGTTCACTAGAATGCGACCGCGAATTTTAAGTTTTTAAACAACGTGAATGGCTTAGCGTGAAATCTAGTCGCGTCTCGCCCCAGTTTTTTGGCAGCGTCCCCACTACGCCGGAGAAATTTTAAAGCGAAGCTTTATATTTCTACAGTTTGGCCTACCGTCCACAATAATCCGTCACGAAAATTGAGCTTTTCGAAAACGCGCTTCAAACCGGAGGAATTTGAAACGCCATTTTTGTGTCCGGACAGAAAACCTTTTTGAAAACGGAGCTTTTCGAAAAAGATGTAGTCACGATAGTCATGTGATTTTCCTGACCAAGTTTTGCCCAAACACAAATCCAAAAAGACCGGTGATTGTTGCGGTTTTTTTTTAATTCCTCCGGCGTAGTGTGGACGGAAAACATTTGATGCGTTTTCGGAATGAAACCCGGGAGTGAAACCTCCGTTTTCAAATTGATCCTCCGGTGTAGTGTGGACCGCGCCGTTGGTAAACTGTAAATGAATACAGACAAGCCGATGTAGGCCATTTATTCTTACGCAATAGAGAGCGAATTTTAGCTATTTCTTTGTCTTTGTGTCACTGAATACGTGAACCAACCTGAAATTCCGTGAGGTCCACATTCAAGGCACCATCAAACCGAAGCGAGGCAGTGATTGACGACACAATCTGACCAATCAGACGGTTCAGATTGGTGTACGTCGGCCGCTCGATATCGAGGTTCCGACGACAGATGTCATAAATAGCCTCGTTATCAACCATGAATGCGCAGTCGGAATGCTCCAGGGTGGTGTGGGTAGTCAGGATGGAGTTGTAGGGCTCAACCACAGCTGTAGAGACCTGAGGTGCTGGGTAGATGGCAAATTGAAGTTTGGACTTCTTGCCGTAGTCAACAGAAAGGCGCTCCATGAGGAGGGAGGTGAAGCCAGATCCTGTACCACCCCCAAAGGAATGAAAGATCAAGAAGCCTTGAAGGCCACTGCACTGGTCGGCCTGAAGGAACAAACGAAAAAGATGATAAAAACCAGAATTCTGACCGTACATATCATAAAACTGAGTAACCTCAGTAGCAATTGTTACCGTACGAATCGAACGTACAGCTTTTGCAGCATTCTGGCCGCGCGCAAATTGGAGCGAGAGCAAATATATCGACGAAGTAGGGCGTGGTGGGACGCTCGCCCAACCAAGTCTGATCTCAAAAGCGAACAGAAATTAGGGTCTTGCCGCTCAGAGAAGACAAAGAAGACTGACGAAACCGGAAAGGAGGAAGAGGTGACAGTAAGAACAAAAATTACAAAATTAAACAGAAAACAGATTTACCATTTTCCTGGTTTTATCCAACACATTGTCGATGTGTTCCTTGCCGACAGTGTAGTGGCCACGAGCATAGTTATTAGCAGCGTCTTCCTTGCCTGTAAACAGCTGGTCAGGGTGGAATAACTGTCGATAGGTCCCAGTGCGAACTTCATCTACAAACCGAACAAAAAAGGTGAACAGGAGACTAGGTTCTAGCGCCAAGCCAAACTTTAGACTCATTTCCCCAGATTATTGTAACGAATAAGGCGGAGGAAAACAAGGAAAATGCTTGATTTTTCGCGTTTCCTTTCCTTTCAAAGCCGCCCCTGTGGACTTTTCTAACAGATCTACTATCAATAGCATGTTAATTGTTTTAAGGACGTCTCATGAATTGAATCAACAGGGTTCGCATAGCCAGTCAAACTTTCTGGTGTGAAGATTTAACTCGGCTGGACTTGCTGTAAGCTGATCTTACATTATCACATATGGGCAGTTCATAAAAAGCGCACTCTATAGACAGTGAGGCATAAATGCACTAACGCGCGCGTTAGTGCATGTAGCATGCAGCGTTTCATATCTAGAGCTATACTCATTTGTCTTGCTATGATATTTTTGTGCAACTTAAATTTCTCACAATACGGAAAAGAGAAATACGGCATTGTAAATAATCACGTAACAGTGTGAAATCCAAGCTTTATCGCTTCTTGTTTGGACAATATGGATCAAGAAATCATTATCCTCATACGGGATCTGAATAAATAAAACTCATACGTTGTCGGGCGTGGTCAAACGGCCTGCCTAAGAGCTCCTAGCTGGAGCAAGGGGTAAGACGGGTAAGGGTTCATCTATGATCCAAAGTTACTACTGTCTAGCGTTTGGTTTTATAGAACTTCTTTTGTTACCCATTTGTTCTTCGTGTGTGTGATTTAGTGGGTACTGAGCTTCATTTTCAAATCATTGTGGCTGAAAAGTGTTTTAATGTTTGATCACAAAAGTTTAGAATAGACAGAAATAAAGATAACGTTAGTATACTGAATCAAAACATTTTGTTGCGTATGGCACTTCTTTTTCAAGAAATTGATATTCAATTACAAATGCAAAATTTTTTGGTGAAAGATAGGCTTCCATGGAAACTTCGGTTATTGTTCCTTGAGGCGATATTCTAATAAAGCTGTTTAGGTTTTTCGAATTTTGAATATTTTTTTAAATTTAAGTCAGAACAAATATATAATTACACATACTAGCCAAAAACAGCTTATCGAGATTTAAACTCTGCTTAGCACCAAATGTTAGAATATTTATTGCATGGTTCATTTCTCGAACTAGCTAGAAGCACATCAAATCGCGGATTGTCATTAATTGACGTATGCGCGACATTGAAGCAAAGTTGAACAGAACTGTATTATAAATACGGTAAAGAATATTGTGAAGAACCTCTTGACACAAAATATGGCCTTTGCAACACATTTCAGTGAGCGCATATAGTGAGAGCATGTGTAAAAATAATTATTTCATCATATTCAAATAAAATCGGGAATTTTTACATTAAAATTACTTTCAAGTGTGTAGCAGAAAGCTTGTCTTATTTTTAAGAGAAGGGGCATCGTTTTTAGTTTAATCATACATTGTGGGCTCCTATGCATAATAAATACAGAATTGACTAAAACGTTTTCAATAAAACAGAAATATGAAAGGTTTGCTATCTGGGTTGAAAAAAGTCATGGCCTTCAGTTCTTTCTGTTGAACGGCACAAAATTGAAATGACAAATTTGACAGACTGTTTTTGGCTTCAGTCGCAATGAGGAAATTGTAATAAAATAGGTTCGCAGCTCGAAAGAACGAAAGCAAAATTACATGTAGACCCACCTATAACAGTAGGCTCTAGGTCAACAAAGATTGCCCGAGGGACGTGTTTTCCTGATCCAGTTTCACTGAAGAACGTGTTGAAAGAATCATCCCCATAGCCTAGAGTTTTATCGCTTGGCATCAGTCCATCTGGCTGGATACCATGCTCCAAACAGTACAGCTCCCAGCAAGAGTTGCCGATCTGACATCCTGCCTGGCCGACGTGTATAGATATACATTCACGCTGAGGTTTAACAAAATGAAAATCGGATGAAAAATAAGCGAGCGCAAAATCAGGTATAGATATAACATTACTCTATACTGTCCATGTAAAATCAAACATGGGCGCACGAGTGAAACCGCTTGGTCAGTTCATCGCGCTTTCCAAGTCGCAAAAAAGATTAACGGAGTTCCTGATCTGCCGTAATAGAAAAATAGCACAAAAAAATGTAAATACCATAATGGAACTATCCCTGGACTGATATAAGATCTTTTGCGAAGTTGAAGAAATGAACACTAAAGGTAGGTAGGTGACGATCTCCCTTTGGTTCGCGTCAGCTGACTGTCGAATGCCTAGGGAAAGTCTTTCGATTATAGTTTCTAATATTGTATTCAAAATTAGCATGCAATGAACGGATTTAGCCAATCACAGAGAAGCCCTTTTGCCCTGATGTGCTTGACGTGTCAAAGTTTTCTGCAAACAAAAGCAACTTCCGCAACTGCAAATGAGAGACATTGCAGTGATTTTTACATGACTAGGAAACTATGCCACCAAGCCTCGACCTTGGGAATCACCAAAGATGGCGGCCACAGGAAAACTTTTAGCTGGGCGCTTAGCATTGGTTACTGGTAAGAGCTAAGAGGATCTATCTAGGATAACACTGAGCAGATAGAATTTTTTCATATATAGGACAATTGTGGTAATCGGGGCTCATATGCTTACAGTACAGATTAATATATTTTGATCCTGGGATCCTTCTCCCAAGTGGCATTCAATATCGTTGAAAATCCAACCTTCTTCATAAACTATTTCAAATTAATACATTTACAGAATATTGAGTAAGTTTCTCCTGTATGTGCAACTGTTCTTGTATGCAAGCTTAACATCTGAAGAACGTCCTTGAACCTCCTCTGAAGAAATTTTTGAGGAAAATTAGCATATGAGATTTTTAACCATTTCTTTAACATTACATTTTATTAGTAGATGTTTAGGTTTTATCAAACCTCGACCAAAAGTTCATTTAAATGAAATCGTAGGATTAGTTTCTAGCCTTCTTCTACCATGAAAATTTGAGATTTATAAATAACAATTTCATATTACAAGGGGGGTAACCAGGGGGATAGGGGGATTCCCACATATAAAGAACAGGGGTGCTTGTCGTACCTTTTAGCGGTTAAAAAAGAGCTTTTGGTATCTCTTAGGGTGTTAAGCCTCCAAAAGTTCAATGCAGGAGCTTTTGAGATACCTTTTAGGATATTTAGCCAAAAAAATTATAACAGGAGTTAATTGTTGTTTTAGAATTGGTACCTCATAGGGGTGAAAAAAAATTCAAGTCTGAGCCATTGTTGAATCCTCTTGACATTATTCTAGGTGGTGCTAGCGGCATTGGCCGGGCTGTATGCCAGGCATTAGCAGCAGAAGGAGCAAGTATTGTTGTGACAGATCTCAACAACGAAGGGGCACAGGAAACCACTGAGAGCTTATCAAAACATGCTGACAACAAGCACCTCAACTATTCGTTAGATGTGGCAAGGGGAGAGGAAGTACAAAAGGTGCTGGAGTGTATTATCAGTGAGTACAGGAAGCCACCGTGTATTTTAGTCAACTCTGCTGGTATCACTAGTGATGATTTCCTGTTGAAGATGGATGAAGAAAAGTTTGACAAAGTTATTGAAGTGAATCTCAAGGTAAAAGTCAGAAGCATTGTGAGCAAAACTATTGTTATCCAACTCCCTTCAGTAGAGTGGTCATGGTCAGATGTATATGATACGTTCTTGGTCGACCAGATGATCGCATATAGTGTATAATAAAGTACCCACAGAATTTTTTTACAATTATTATTCCTTGAGCATGCATTGGATATGAAATGGTAGCTAGATAACCAACAAGATGCATAGGACTCGGTAGGTTATAGCCATGTCATATCCAATAAGCGTGAGTGAAATTATTGTTTTATTACAAATGCCCCCAAAACAAAGAAAACTAAAATGCCCCAAAAATCATGTGTACACTTCCTATATTTGTAGAGCATGGTATAATATATGAATAAAAAATACATAACTGAAAAAGTGAAAATCGTTTTGTAATATTTCATTGTATTTCAGGGAACATTTCTTGTGACCAAAGCAGTAGCCAAACTGATGGTCAGCGAAAAAGTTACAAATGGCTCTATTGTTAATCTAGCCAGTATTGTAGGCAAGGTATATGTTATTTTATAGCTCTCGCAAGCTTTTATTGTTTAATTATTGTAGCACCTGTTATTGTTTTAGGGCTTGGGGCATTGTTTCTGTTGTTTGTTCTAATTGTTCCCTTAAAGGGTTTCGAGCCATTTATGTGAGACCTTATGAGAGCTGCTACCTGACCCATGCACTGAGGGAAGGGTTCATCACCACAGCACAATCCTTGCTTCCTCTAGAGGAGGATGCAGAGGTGGGAATGGATGCATGGATGCCTGCATGTAATGCACACATGACCAGAGTAGAGCTGTAGAAATTTCAACATTACACATGCACAAGTTACCTACTTACAATTTGGTCAGTGTGCCTCCAGCACACAGTGACTCACTCATAGTCTTTGTCCTGGCTGGGAAATACAGGCATATTCCTCCTACATGTACCTTCATTCATTAAGTGAAATATATAAGGTTAGTAATGATAAAGTTTGAAATATTCATATGAAATTAATGTCTTTATCAATTTTGAATTACCAGATGGGAAATCTTGGTCAGGCAAATTACGCTGCCTCTAAAGCTGGTGTGGAAGGTTTGACAAGGACCTGTGCGAAGGAGCTTGGAAGGTGTGTCATTTGTTGTTATTTTTTGACATTCTGTTATCAGCACTTAAAAATTTACCGTTCTAATGTGTTAATTTTTATGCATGTAGATTTGGTGTGAGATGCAATGCAATTTTACCAGGTTTCATTCACACTCCAATGACGGACCATGTTCCAGAAAAAGTTTTAGAAAAGGCAAGAAATAAACTAGGCTTTGCTATAACTGCATGGTAACTGCATAATAGACTGTACATGTAGGTATTCTGGAATCATTGAAGGCTGGCTTTCACTAGCGACGGAGTTGGAGTTGGAATCATAGTCGGAGTTATAAGAGTGCTTACTACCAAGTGAAAATCAAAAAACAGAGCTGTAAGTGGAGTCATAAGCTTGACGGAATTGGAGTCAGAAAAATCAGAACATTTTCATTTCTTCCTATTCTGTTTACATCTCCATCACTTATGATCCAGTGAAAACTAGGTGTTGGAGTCAGAAGCAGAAGCAGAAGAATCAACCAATCAAGAGGCCTGGAATTGAACATTGTGATTGGGTTATTCTTGTGCTTCTGCTTGCGACTCCCACAATGCAGTTTTCACTAGATCGTAAGTGATGGAGTCAAAAGTGGGATCTATGTTCCAACTCCATCAGTTTGATTTTCACCAGACTGTATCGCTTTACGCTTCTGATTACAACTCCAACTATGACTCTGTTGTAAGTGAAAACCAGCCTTAAGGGTGTAAGCACAATCTGTACTGAGAGAATCTGGCAAACATCACCCAATATAGTTTTCTAATAGGATTACCCTACATTAAACTACCATTTTGTTGTTAGTAATGCTCTTGTTTTGTTCTTTCTCTGTGACAGTTAAAGAAGCAAATTCCCCTTGGGAGATTTGGCCAACCATCAGGTAAAGTTTCAGTAGTGGAGTGCATATAGCCTGTCGACAGACTCTCTATTAAATAGCTCACAGAAGGGGCAGTTTACTTGTTAGGAGCATCTAAAGCAAAGCAAAAGTGGGGACTGTGGAGCATGACACAGAGTGATTGTTCTTTTCATTGCATCCAACTTGTGTACTGTACTCATCACTTGACAGTAAAAATGACATGACATGTGTTTTCACATTTTTGCTGCTTGACACTGCATAAATTTAGAAAACACTTTTTCTGCCTTCATCAACTGTTTGTTGTGAGGAGCCAGCGCAGCGCCAAGTGGTTAGGGCGCCGGACTTGAAATCTGGGGGTCATGGGTTCAAGTCCTGCTCCAACTACTAAGCTGGAGTTGTTTCTTGGTAGACCCTAGTTCAACTCCTTGGCAGTTGGGATTTTTAACCATGCTATGTTCATTTGCATTATTTGTTACATCATCTGGAATCATTGGCCCTGAAATGCACCACTGGACGAGTGGTCTATTAAGATACAGTTTTACTTTTTAGCTGTTTATTTGTGAACATTTTTCCTTAAAGACCAATAGGCCATTTAAGTACACTTCATATTACCAGTAATAACAAATTAAACAAGCACACTTTCAATTCACATTTTATGTCTGTAAAAGATTAAACAAAAATAAGTATGGAGTTGTAATGCTGGGTGCATTTTACTTACCACACTGACAGAGTGTAACAAAACATCTGGAGTTAAGTGAATACAAGGTAATTACACTCTGTCTTGTGCCAAAAGTTGTCTTTCTTTTCACTGGCTGACAACAACTCTATCATAACTAACATATCTTTCAGATATAGCTGACGTGATAACATTCCTTGCTTCTGATAGAAGTAGTTATATCACAGGCATAAGCATTGAGGTCACAGGTATGTTACTGTTAGCAAGTCCCGAAAAAATGTTGGATAAGTTTGATCAGTTTGACAAGTGGCATTTTATGATTGAATTCTGATATGAACTACTCAGTGACAGTGAGGAAATTCTCTTACCATTTGAGCTACTCAATAGCAATTTAAGAATTTGTGCAAATAGGCCAATTTTAGTGTGGTATACTCCTAGGCTTAGGAGACTAAACCAAAAGAGGTCACATTGAGTGTGAGTTCCCTAAGCATATTTAAAGACATCAAGATTCAGGCCTATTGCATTACAATGTCACACGTCTGTGAAAAAAGCAGTTTACTCAGACAGACAAGGACTTTTTTACTTTGAAACACTGAAACTGAGATTGGTGACCAGCAACAGCATTTGTTTTGCTGGTGACAGAGTAACATGTCATAATTCAGTGTGCTCCTGACTTCTTGTTCTGTTTTGGAATTGGGTAATAACAAAGTTCCTTGGCTGATGTTTTCAAGTGAAAGTTGCTGTGTCATAATCTTTGAAGTTCCACGCTTCCCCTTCTCAAATTTCTAGCAGTTGACTTGCATACAGTGTATATTGCGTGGCTAAACGGTAAAAACTTGTGTCATGTTGCACACAAATTTGATCTTGATCGTAGTGAACTCAGATAAGAACAGAGGGCATTTGTCTCATTAGTTAATTTTCTGCAACTAAAACCACACCACACTCAGAGTCCCGACCAAACAAATTGAAGTTGGCATATAAGTTGAAGGCTTGCAGGTTGTTGTGTCTCCATTTTCGATATTATGGGGTATATTATTTTATTTATTATATTACATTTTATTAGTTAATTGAAGGTCCACATCAGCCTCATTGGCTGCCAATTTTGTAACTTGCATTACTAAATAAAGCAATGATGCTGATGATGACAATGTTGATCATGATGATTTGGCCAGAGCTCAAACAGCTATAAACCAAAGTAATTATTGTACATGTACATTAAGTAAACAAATAAAGCATGTTTGTTTTTCTTTGTTTCTAGGTGGTCTTTTTATGTAGTGACAGTACAGTTCGAGATTCAACTGTTTACAAAACCACCAGGACATGGTAATGGCAGTCTATAGCCTGCATGGAGAATTCTTGTGCTTCCCTTGTTCATTGAATGAAACTGCAAATGCCATCTACTCTTGAGTTTACCAACCCTGAATCTTCAAGGAAGGGAGGTTCATTCAATAAGCAGCTTTTAGGAGAACATCATTCCTGAACCCCCCCACCCCCCCCCCCCCCAACCTGCAACCAACCCCTCCTTCAACTTCTTCAATAAACATTTCGATCTAA
>Ga0126339_10003412_pt1 | contig 11563 bp, 5 predicted proteins | sample OrbTmetagenome_2_FD_92532 | JGI IMG/M metagenome (GOLD analysis project Ga0126339, IMG submission 92532) | Coral microbial communities from Petempiche,Puerto Morelos, Mexico - Orbicella T R C metagenome | ecosystem: Host-associated > Invertebrates > Cnidaria > Coral | place: Petempiche,Puerto...
CGAGGCATCAGTATATCCTGAATTTGGTTTGAATCTGGCACGACGTCTGAATCAGAGTTGTTTTTCTGCCGTGCCATAGTCGAACCTAATTGCAATTTAGTTCGGCACGACAGAAGCACGACGCCTGAACTGGGCCTAAAAGTCCTTTTCAATACTTCTTCCTTACGTCGCTCACGCCCGCGACTAATTCGTCGCTCGAAGATTGCCCTCTCGCTTCGCTCGAGGAAAATGAATAAGCGAAATGTCGTCGTCTATGTTTCTGATTGGGTAATCCTCAAATCAAGTTTATTCAGAACAAAAGAAAGAAGTTGTAGAGCAAAAGAAAATCCAGATGTTTGAGAAATTGGGGCATTAGACTACATCGCCGAAGTCACATGGGAGCAGATGCGAGGAAACATGTGAGTAACGAGTGAGATTGGATGAAGTATATGAAATTGTGAAATGAGTTGAAGGAAGGAGACATAATCTGAGTCGATACAAAGTGTTGCTGTAAAGGGTACTCTTGGAGAAGCGATGGTCGAGGAACTAGCTAACAGAAAAACTTTTCGAATAAATGTAGTAAAGAAAAATTGCCGAGCTATAAACGATGGCCGTACTGTCCTGGTCAGTTTGATCAGAATCTAGTTGTGAAAACATGGTTCCGCTCTTCAAACAGTCTTTTTTGCCATGACTTGTTTTGTGGCCACCAATACCGTAAAAGATGGTGAACTCAGGAATTTAACATGGTTTCCACTCTCACTCTTCATTTTCCCTTCACTTTTTCCTCTCGTTTCCTTGATCAGTGCAAGTGAAGCTCACTCATGTAGTCAGTCGCCGTTAACGGTGAAGGAACAATATCCCTAAAATAACATACCAGAACGACTGTTCAATCAGCATATCCTGATTTAACTTTATAGCCTGCGGTCTGTCCTTTTCATCAAAGAACGTTTCGTTTGAGCCATATTTAGAGCTGCGGTTGCGAAAGACGATCAGCCGGAAGTTCTATTAAATGTTGCCAGAGGTTTGTTGCTAGGAGAGGTGCTATTAGCCTTTAATCTTCAGAGACTCAGACTCAAAAATTTTCCAAATTCATTTATTAGTGCAATTAGTTGAAATTAGCGAAACCCAATAAATGTCTCCCCTGCAGGGAAATTTAGCTGTTAGGGATCAAATTGACTGATTTGCAACGCTGGTTTGTCGATGTAAGTCTAAAATTTGCTTAACCTTGCCCTTAACAATCCTATGCCAATGACAATATTTTTGCTCAATCAAACACTTCAAAGCAATTTCGCTATTTATTTGTTTCCCATCGATATTTAGGATATTGTTTAATTTGTTATTTGATAATCGATAATTGGCAATTTGGAGGTATCCTTAAAATGTTTTCCCACGCTTTGATTCGGTGGCGCCACATAAACTATGTGCGATATGATACAGAAAAAATATTCTACGATCATTTAATCATCAGAAAAGTAAGCAAAAGGGAGACTATCCTCTTGATGTGTGAATAGAATGTTTATAAGTTTGCGAAACGCAAATATGTGTCACGAAATATCTCCCCCGCAAATTTACACAACAAATCATACTCGAACCAATGAAAATGCCTTGTCTCCGACACGTGACGCAGTCGGTTACGTTCGTCTTTACACTAAACAATACAATTCTGAAGCCTTTATCGCGGCGAGTTGAACGAAAGCCGCATGTGAGAACCATTTCTTTTGCTAATTGAAAGGTGAAAGACACAATAAGCTATTTATTATCTGCGAAGGGCCTTGTACATCTTCGATGGCGGAACATTTGGTGTGTTATGAGCAATTTACTGACATATCCGAAGGTGTGAACCAGTAGATGGGCAACTTCTTCTCGATACTTTCGCAGACGTGTTTTCGATTTTGTTGTTTTTTGGCCGTGGACGTTTATCGTGTGGGAAATCTTGTATGGCAGCAGCAGTGTGGCTTGAAACAGAGAACAGTCTTCAACAGATTGTGTAGGTGAATATGCGGTGGGCCAGAAGCGATAACAAATTTTTTGTACAAAGTGTTTTAATTGGAATTTCTTTAATACGACATGCAACCGTCTTATAATCCGTCGAAAGAGAATCCAGTTCGAACAGTTGAATTATACCGTCGACCTGGTGGATTTGGATTTACGCTTTCCAGCCAGGGACCATGTGTACTGAGCTGTATTATAGCGGGAAGCCCTGCTCATAGAGCAGGCTTGAAGCCAGGTGATCAGATAATTGAAGTAAATGGGGCTTCCGTGGAGAGAGCACCTCATGAACAAGTTGTCAAACTTATTGCGCGATCGCCGGACGGGATGGTTCAATTGGGAGTTCGAAAGCGCGCGGAATTTCAGAGACTACAGAATGACGAGGATAGAATGAACGTCGAGAATCAACAAGAAGAAGCGATTAACGAAACGATATTGAATCGAGTGGATAAAGTTGTTGAGGAATTAAAATCAGGACAATTATTCGGGGATTCGCCTTCACTGAGTAAATCTTTATCCAACGGAAAATTCATCTCTGAAGATGAGGTTGTCAGTGACGAAGAGCTCAAAGCCTCGTTCTGCGAGAGTATAAGATCAGAAAGCTCTGTTCCTGGTTCTTCGCCTGCTCAGAGTTATGCCAGTAGTAGGAGGTCTAGCGAGGGAGATGTTGGATCCAACAGTTCTTCCTCTCCAAAGTTATCTCGGCTTCTTTATCCGAAGATGACGCCGTTGAAAGGCTATGTGGAGGCAGATATCGACCTTGAGCCGGATTTACGATCAGTTGTCGGCTATTTAGGTTCAATTGAATTGCCGGCAGCGTCTAGTCTGCCGGCCGCGAGTTTGACCGCAATTCGAAATTGCGTTCGACGTCTACGGGCCCAGCAAAAAGTTCATGTGTTCTTCTTGATGGAAATCTCTTTGATTGGAATAAAACTTTTGGACAACGAGAAGAGAACCATAGTGATGTACCCTTTGAAGTCCCTGGCATTTACTGGCCTTTGCTCAGATGATAAAAGGGTGTTTGGTATTGTAACCAGGAAAACTAATGAGCCATCCTTAGAAAAGAAGAGCAGCTGGCCTGCTTCAAATAATCACAGAATCGACATCCAAAGCACTGTGAATTGTTCTTGTCATGTCTTCTCTGTGAATCCAGAACTGAAATCTCATCAAGCTCATCAGCGCATTGCTGAAAAGTATGGTATACTATGCACCCCCCAGGATGGGGATGATGGCTGTATGGAGTTCCCTGCATCCTCCAGCCCTATCCTGAGATGTATAACTGGCATGTTTAAGGAAAGAGCAGGTTCAGAATCTGGTGGAACAAGCAGTGATGGGGAAGTTCACACAAGTTTAAGAGGACGATCTTTGTCATTGTCATCGAGTCAATCAGAGTCGGATGCGGTCTTTAGACCACAGCACCATGACAATATTCCAACAAGTGAACCTCCAACTATTGATTTTGTTGTTAATCAGGTGGTAAATGGGTTATCAGAAGATTTTGGTTCTTTTCAAGCACAAGAATCAATAACCCAAAATGATTCTAAACCTCTGAAACGAGGAGATCACCAAGAATCTCATGAAGCTGTTACTTCACTAAATGAACAGTTTCAAACTGCTGATAGAAATGATTCTGGTGTAGGCTCGGATTGCTACCATCAGAATGACGCGGAGGCTATGAATACTGTTGCAACTTCGCAGAGCAGTAGATCAGGTAGACCTACTCCTCCTGTAGTTAGTGTTTCATCATTTCATTCCCGGGAGAGTTCTGTAGATTCTCAGATGTCTCTAGGGTCACATCACAGTTCATTGGTTGGTACCTTAGTGGAATCAGGATTTGTGACAAAATCGCAGGACTGCGCAATGGTGGGACCAGTGGGGACAAAGGATCTACCACGAAGCAATTCTCAAGAGGTTGGTAGCAGTTGTCTGTTGTGTTTTTGAGTTAAAGATTTTTTTTAAGCCAGTTTGCTCTACTTGGGAAACACCATTAATATGATCACAGTTTGGTCATAATTACATGGTGCTCATATTAATGGATAAGGTTCAAATTTAATTTGAAACTATTGCTAATTTCTCTGAGGTATACAATGTAATTAAATTTATACCCTGCAAGACAGCGATTCTCTCCTCTTTCTGCTTGGTGAGAGATAGGAGGGAACCTCTGCTCACAGGTGCTCCATTTCCTATTGTGCATGCATGAATTCTGTCACATACTATATCGCATGTGCCATACTTTGTCATGCAGAAAGTCTACTGCAATCAAACTTGTATTCCAACTTTTCCACTGTTTATTTGGTAAAAATACTACAGAAATTTTTTAAAGCACTGAAGTACTTCATGACAAAGAAACAGATGAATTAAACCAAAATTGCTTCATTCAAGACTACACTGCCCAGCATGTGCTTTGCAAACTACAGGCTAGTTGCAGATAAACAAATTGTTTTGAGTACAACCATGATTATTAATGTATTCATGCCTGGTTGTGGACAGTGGCTGATCAAAGGATCAAGTGGTTTTGAGCAGAGGTTCCCACTCGTCTCTCACTAAGCAGAAAGAGAAGCAATCTCTGTCTCAAAGGGTATTGGATTTGTTGTAACTGAATGTTATTTTAAGGGTATGTTCCTTTGGGATGATCCAGGTCAGGATCAGTGATCCAAGATCATTCAGATCATGGTGTATCAAAGGAACCGATGAATACTTGCCCACAATGGCTTCATCGGTTCCTTTGATACACCATGATCTGAGTGATCTTAGATCACTGATCCTGATCCAGATCATCTGAAAGGAACCCACACAAAGTCAATATCTATTTTGCTTTTATTGTCTGGGAATTTGAAGGGTCATATGAGAAGTGTAAATGTATGAGGAAAATTACTCCCAAAGATTGTTGTTTTTTGCAATAAGCGTAAGAAACTTTACTAAGATTTTGTTAGAATCTCCCAAAATGCCCACAGTTTTATGAGGACATCAAATCAACAGGGTAATCAGTGTTTGTAGTGTAGATTCCACACATTTTTTAGACCACATATTTAATATAATCATAATCTGAAGCAAAGGAAAGTAAATCAAACAAAATGTTTTTTGCTTAGACTTGATCTTAAACCCTCCCCTAGTCTTTCTATAGGAAAAAATTCCATTATCAGGAAGTCATTGTATAAGTACTAATTGAAAGATCCTTATTGGCTCATCAAAACCAGTATGAACACTTCAATTGTGTTCATGCCAGCTTGCCAACATTGTGACTGAATAGATAACTTGCCTTCCTCAGTTGTGTTAATTAAGGAAATCACAGAGTAAATATTTTTTGAGTGACAGGGCAGTATCATAGTCAGCATGTTAAATATGATGGAAATGTGAATGTCGTCAGTAATAACATTTCTGAATTACATAAAACCTAGCTCAATTAAATTTTCGTAGTTTTGGTTAGTAGTGATTCAACCACCCATTTTTCATTCATCTTTCAAGGTCAGAGTAATTCATGTAAAAAGTACCTTGCAGTTTTTATGCTACATTCTTAGAAAAATTATCCTAAGAATAGCCACTGATATTGTAACGACTGCCTTTCCATATGGAACAGGGCATGAGAACACAGTTAAATAACAAGTCATGTGTCTGACACAATTCAATCAGTTCAATAATTATTTATCACAATGTTGTAAGCACTTACAAAGCAATGTTAGAAGTTTGGTTTAACAAGATGTCCCCTAGCAATGTCTCAGGGTTCAGGACTGTCAAGGACTTTACTGAACCATACATAGTAGGGCTTCAAGTCAAGCTAAAAAACTGGGTAGCAAAGTATTTAAACAATGGTTAGCACTCTGAAATGTTTCAGTGTTACATAATGATGTGGTGTTTTGTTTGGCCACTTGTTGATTGAGCAGCTTAACTTAGCTGTAATTGGACATGCCCACATTTTTTTGTGGCAAAAGCAAGCAAAGTGTCAGGCGGTCATATTACAGTCGAACCTGTATATAATGACCCTGTATAAGGCGGCCACCCTCTATTAAGTGGCCAGTTTTCAAAGTCCTGATTTTTCACTCATACAAATTCTGTATTTGTTACCTGTATTAGGCAGCCACCTCTATTAAGCGGCACAGCCACCCTGTAGCAGTCCTGTGTTTGTCTTTCTTTGTTATATTTTCCTGTATTAAGTGGCCACCCTGAGCGTAGCAAGTATGAAATTGAATATAACAACTTTGAAATGACTGAATGAGATATTTTGTTGTGAACTGTAAGTCATAGAAAATACAGTACTCTATACTGTACAAGAGAAGAGGACAATTTATTGCACAATACTTTAACACAATGTGACGTCTATTATACCATTAAGTTACAAGTTGGCATTGAACCTTGTTTAAAGTATTGATCACTTGAAAGAGTGTTAGAAAAGTTATCCTGTGGTTATTGTTATTTATTATCCTATTGTTTCCTTGCATGAAGTGTTTTTGTAGAGATGCCCAGTAGTATTTTTAGTGATCCTGTATTAAGTGGCCAGCTCCTCTAGTCCCGAGGGTGGCTATTACTTACAGGTTCGACTGTTCCCACTTTGATGAAGATCACTTTAATGTTAGGAATGTGTGGTTATACTTGTTTAGATAGACATTTCAGTGGTATGGTTAGACATCAACAACAGACGATAGGTTACCAGAGTGCAACATACTGTAGTTAAATTTTGAATTGATTTTACTACGTTGTAGTGTGTATGTTTATCCATGTACATTGTTTGTCCAGGTATATGGTTTTTTATCAGTCATACATGTACTTTCTAGGAAAACCTGAGAAAAAGACATGATTTTTGAGAACTTTAAAAAGTGAAAATGACAATATCTTATGTCGATAATAAAATTGCAGTGTGCTAATAATATGAGGTAGTAGAGGGCATATATTTTAGCCTAGTTGCTTTTGATTCAGATTGAGAGTTATCTATTGATGCAATATATAGTACTATAAAAGGTTCCATATGCATGTGCAATCTGTCTTTTTAGAGCCTAACAATAATTTTGGACACATTCATGTCATGTATAGAGTATGGTTTCGTATGTGTAGCTTCAGGGAATTTTTCATTGACAATTTTAGAAACCAGGTTAAGCATTTTCGGTCAACCATTGCTCAACTGATTGTGGCGTGTTAGGATCCTAATGACCTTTGTTTTTTTTTCACCATGCATTGTGAGAACTGTGTAGTCAATCACAGGTAAAGCATGTTTTAGCACCCAAGTTGTTCTCACCATGTTATAAAAGAATTGGTTCATGCTTTTAGTTGTGCACATGTCAAGTTATGGATGCACTGAGGAAGTTTGGAGAGCACTCAAGAAGCTGGAGTTGCTCTCGGCTATTGCCTTGAGCAACTCTTACACTTCTTTCGTGCTATCCAAACTTCCTGCGTGCATCCATAACTCGATATATGCACGCTAAGCATGAACCAATTCTTTGAGGTAGAAAATTTGAAGACTGAAGTGTTTGAGAATGGGAAATCAAAGTGCAGTGTCTAGATAGGAAATAATGTGGTACAAGGAAAGTGGTACACGTGCCTGTAATGTTTCATGCATAAAACACAAAAATCAGCAATTTAAAAATAACAAATAAATAATACATTTAGCTATCTCTAGTTAGTAATCAGTCTTTCGGCTGTTTTTTTATGAGGCAAGGTAATAAAAATGTTTTCAAGATCAATTTGAATAGGGGAATATTTTTGACAAAATTTGGCTGAAAGAAGATTGCTTTAGATCTATAATGGTTCAGGTATTGTGTAATGCTAAGTTATTAAATGAACGCAATAGAAAAAAATATATGACCCCATGCTGCTGCTGCTTATACTAGGGGATATGTTTGGTATACAAATTGTTATCTTATTTACACAGGACCAATGATCTTGCAATTAAATAAAATTAAACAAGTTGAAGACCAATGAGTTATAATACAGGTACATGATATTGTGCCTGTGGTGGATTTGTGAAGCTGAAAATGGAATCATATGACATCTTGTTACAGTTTGTAACAGTAAATGTTGATGCCATTCAGATTGTTTTGGTTTTCTCGTCTGTATTTAGTCTTCATTTCCCAAGGTAATAATTACTCAAGCGTTGAATTAATCACTGCATTTACTCCATGCTTAATTTACATTCCTTCAGGGCATTCTTAATGAAATTTTGCAAATGGTATTAAGTTGTCATTTAGTTTTGCTGCATGACCAAAAGGTGATCATACAATGTTCAAGGATGCACATTGTATGTGTGATCTTTCAAGAGGCTGTGAAAACCCGTTGTCTTCACAGTATTTAAATGAAGTGCTTTTGAGGTCAGTTTCATTGTTTTAGCGATTGTGTTGTGGACAATAACTTATGTAAAGCCAAATATTCTGTTGTCATGCACATATTCAATAGCTGTAAACATAACATTCTTTGTGAATTCTAATTTAGCTTTTGATGAAAGTAGTGAGTTCTTGCAGTGAGGAGTACTGTAGAACTTAAATCTAGTGCTAAGATCATAAAATTAATTCTCTTCAAGACTCTGTTTAGGAGATTTTGGAGACGTTGTCTTATCATAACTATCTTTCCCTTTATGTTTAGTTTGGCACATTAGATATGTTTATTGCAATAAAGTTTAGAAAGTGCCAGTTTTCTATGTGTTTTGTGGATAAACATGTCACAGAATACATTGTCAGAATTGCCCGCCAGTTCGTTATAGGGGCATTGTATCTTATGTTTACACTCTGCTGAGTTTTTATTTTGAGTGTAAAGATTTGAATCAAAATTGCTATCAGTTGTGTTGCCAGGCTTAAATATCTGATACATGTATGTTTACTTGTAGCAATTCAGATATGAAAGATAGCTATCATGCCTTGGGGAGAATGCAATAGAATCTGATAGGACTCTAAGAGTAGCCCTGCGCAATCTAGTTATCTTCTACAATGATATACTTGTAAAGAAATTCCATACAGTTTAGTTTCTTTTATATATTAAGTAAATTGGTAGGGCATAGAGTGATAACACCATAATGATGACAATAATGTAAGAAGTGGATTCTTAGAATATCCACTAGAGGATCTAGACAAGGCAGACCAATGTAGGCACTGTTTACAAAATACATGTACTGCTATGATAAAAAACCTAGTGATTTGATCTTGGGTTTTCATGCATGAGATCATATGACTTGGAGAAGTGGATCTCAGGGACGCTTGAACGAGTTTGTGATAAAAGGAAAAAGTCTTCTATAGATGTCAAAATGACCATAATGAGTAACTTGTGTCAATTCAGTTCACACCATTAGTTGATGTGGTCTGCAAAACTTTTTATGCAGTGGAATCCTTGTTTCTCAAGGCCTTGATTTCTTTAGCTATGCAATAGCTTGAACCAAATGGGGTTTCCTTCCCCTCAGTTGAACACTAATTTTACCCCCCCCCCTGATTTCTTAAACTATTAGAAACAGTCAGAATTCCACTGTTACTTCATTACTTTTCACATGTGAACATTACCTAACAGGTGATATTGTTTGGAAGTTATCATGAAGCTTGCTCTGATCTGACTGATGGAGGTCATGTTAGTACTCCGTAAATATATAATTTTAGAAAACAGCCCTAAGAAAATATGCGCGCTGATGGGTTAAAAATCATGTTTCTCTAACTTGATGGAAACGCAGAACTTGCACGAGCTGTTGATGTAACGATGGCACGAGCAAAGAGAATTTACATTTTGATGATCAAAATAAACAAGTTGTTTCCCTTTTTTGTCATGGCGTTTTCTAAAAGAAATAGAAAACATGTTCTCTGTGTTTATATCAAGTTATAGAAATACTCGTGAAAGTTTTAAAAAAGCTGTGGAAACACTTGCCTATGGCTCATGTTCCCACAGCATTTCTCGTTCTCCCAAACTTCCACTCGTGTTTCTATATCTCAATAGAAACATGGTACATGTTTTCTATTTCTTAAATATGGTAATTTCCATTTAAATTGTAGTGATCCTGAGCTTTTATTGACTGAATTGTATTATTTTTTTGTTTCCTTCCAGTCTTTAGCTCATTCAGATATAGGTAAGTAACAAGTACTTGTTTTATTATTGACATCAATGAAATTAATTTTTGATCTCAGTAAATTTATTAACTATAAGAATAAATTGAAAAATACTTGCTAGAAAAAAACCAACCACACATAACTGAAACCACAAATTAACTACAACATTCACAAAGACTAGACTCACAGCAGTCAATTGCTATCATATTAAACTGTATAAATGTTTTTTTGAAAAAAAAAAATTGTCATTCCTTTGACAGTTTGTGAAGGCATGATCTCATTACACATTATAAACAAAATTATTATGTATTGTTTTTTTTCAGTCTTGGGAACATCCTCAAGTAAGAAGACATTAAACAATAGTGCGAGTATCAGCTCTAGTACTCAGAGTATTCACAGCTTGAGTAGCATGCCTGGTGACATGTCCCAAGTGGATGGAAGAGTTGGTCGCTGGGCACTTGGCTTTGACAAGCTCATGGAAGATCCTGCTGGGCTGGGCTGCTTTAAGGTGCATGTGCAAAAAAATTACGTTCTTTATGATTTTAAGTAGGCCTGCAGCAAGTTCATGGTTAGGTTGACTGTATTGTCCACGAGAAAACGTAGCCTCTTCCAGGCGATCAGTTAGTTGGGGTATTTGAAAAACGGCAAGCGAAAAAATAGGGGAGAAGTGTAGCGAGAGAAAGCAAAAGAACGCCTGTGGGCAAACATAACAAAAGGCCCTTCTGCCCCCTTTAGACTGCCCACAGAGGCCCGTAGAGGTCATAGGACTGCATGGCTTCCATTGTTATGACCCTGAATATCGCTTTGCAGTGTTTGACACCTCTAATTTGCCATGTGTTTCTACTTTGTTTAGGTTCATTTATGTTGCAAAATAAGTCTCTAAGGTAAAGGGTGGGCTTTCAAGGGACAAAGCTTGAAATTGTCTGTGGACATGTTGCCTACATGCATTCTATTGTCACGCCAGTCCTGGCTGTTTGATTAGAACTGTTTGCAAGTACATTATGTTGCTTTTTATCACGGATATCATAGTTAACTTTGTCTGGTTTTTCTTCAGAGACTGCCTTAGCTTTACTTTGAGAAAGCTATACTTTTGCATTGAGACGTTCTTGTGTTTCTTACATCAATTTGATTGAGCTTGTCTCTCCAACTCAGTGTTTAGGTTTATACCCCCTCTGTTCATTCTTGTACCACATGGTTCAAATGCAGCAGCTTACGTGCCAGTCTGTTGATTGTTTTGCGTGTTATATATGCCATTGTTTTGGCTTTGTTCAGATTTGAACACCGCGTCACTCGTTGAAAGGTCTCTGAGCCCCGCCATATCACATTTTGCGTAATATGCTCAAGTGTTGACAAAACCTGTCAAAACTGACCAACCAGAGGGTATACCGGAATGACCTTTTGACAGTGAAGAATGATCATCCCAGTTAATTTTCCAATTTAAGCAATTGGAAAGAAGAAGCCTGGGAAAAAAAAAATCAGGGCTTCAACGGGATTCGAACCCATGACCTCCGCAATACCGGTGCGATGCTCTACCAACTGAGCTATGAAGCCACACATTGGGAGCGAGGTCAATTAATTGAGTTCATATC
>Ga0126339_10003414_pt1 | contig 11560 bp, 8 predicted proteins | sample OrbTmetagenome_2_FD_92532 | JGI IMG/M metagenome (GOLD analysis project Ga0126339, IMG submission 92532) | Coral microbial communities from Petempiche,Puerto Morelos, Mexico - Orbicella T R C metagenome | ecosystem: Host-associated > Invertebrates > Cnidaria > Coral | place: Petempiche,Puerto...
GAGGTCATTTAGGTGAAATCGCAGAGGTTAAGCCTGTCTAAATTAGTGCCGCGGCGAACCAAATGATCAATTTAAGCTCTAATTTAGTTTTGTTTGGCTCGTTCGACTCATTTGCAGCGACTTCAAAGGCTTGTATAGGTATGGTATGGACTCTATTAAGAGTACACGAGGTAGATGGCACTCTCGGTGCGACATGGCCATATTTATGTACATTTTCTAACCGTTTTTTCAAAAACATGCCCGCTATTTTCGTGCAAAGTCTTTAACACGGTTTTCATAAATTCAGACAGAAATAGAAATAGGAAACATTTTTTCGTGTTTCTACTGAGGTTTAATATAAATCTACTAGTGTTTTATCAGGAATGCCGTTTTCGGATTGGCTACGCTATTCACTATGACACTATCTATTCTGTTGTATTGCGGTGAGGTTTTCTGTTTATATTGTTTGGCCTTCTGTTTTGAGTTTTTATACAATTAATAATATACATAAATAAATTACTCGCTTCTGATTGACTCAGAGCAGTGTAGTTCAAGTGTAACACCATTGCAAAAAGTGTAACACCAGTGCCAATTACACATCGTAATTCTGGATTATGATTGGCTGAAAGACAATAGGAAATTTTCTAAGGCAATGATATCACGTAAAATGATGACGAATAGTTTGTGCGGAAACTTTGAAACAGGTTTTCTCGAACGAGAAAAACACTTCCTCCACGCGAATATTTTCATGTTTACATTATTGCACTCGCTTAAATTTCCCCCCTGCCGAAGCGACGCGTGCAATTTCAGCTTTTTGAAGACCTCACTAGTACAAATTAATTCCAAATTGAACTCGAAACCGTATGATTACCTTTACAAAATTTATACTTCGGTAAACATTTTGGGATGCGTTAACCGGCTTCTAAACAACCTGAACCGGATTAAGACAAGCTAACCTGGCTTGCGCCCGCGATCTTATCAAAAACCAGCACTTGGTCAATGGTCAAGTTCAAAAACATACGTGATCTTGATAAGCTGCAAACTTGAGTCGCGACATGGTCACGTGATAATGGTCAGTGGATACCTTGTTTCGACAGGTGTCAGTTGACCATAACATGGATTTCCAATAGCAAAGATGTACGCTTTAAACCAAGGCTGCATGTCTCGGTCAACCTAGTAGCTGGAGTATGGCCATCGTGTTGCGCGAATTCGTCGTCGTCGTGCCTGGACGCCCACGAACAATACCAATAGCTATGATAACCACGAGAAAATCCACTCATGGGTTTCCTTTTCTTTCTTATATAGGTATGGTGCTCCGCTATCGGGGGAGCTCCTGGGCTGGGTTGTTCAAAGCCCGATTAAGCTAACCCAGGAAAAGCGAGAATTTTGATTTCAGTTTTGTAACTTTGCAGTGGGGTTTATTGTTTATATTGTTTGTATTGGCTGGTCACGCGACCACCTGTGATACAAACTTTTCTGCCAGGGTAGAGTCAACGAATAATTTTTGTCGATCTCAACTGAAGCGAAAGAAAGTCGATCGCTGGTCATTGCTATATTAAACTACACACAAGCAAATACACCTTTGAAATTCTCCAGTCCTATTTTAAGTTTCATGCAGGTAAAAAGAAAATATATTTATATATATCATATTGTATTGAAGTACCACTCTGATTTCAATTACAGACGGTCGATTTACTAAGAACTAAAATATTTCGCTGTTTCTTGCTGCCTGAATTAACCTCACAGTACATTGTTTGCTATATAAAACATTGTTTTATTTACCATTTTGCAAAATGTCTAAATATAAACTTACATAAACCTGATGCAGATGAAATATATTAAGTGCAGGTTCATGTCAATAAAACTGTAAATCATTTTGCATTGCTGTATTAAAATCAAATGCAAGTCAGAATGCTCGGCTAATCCGCCGTGTGACAGAAATACTTTTTAACACCCAAAACACAGCACAAGGAAGAAAATAAATTACCTCCGAATTCAAAACTTCAAGAGACTGGCCCACTGGTTTCACTTCGATTCGGTACGTGACGTTTTATATGTGCTAACCGTCGAAATAAAAGTTTGTGTTTCACCGATTAAGCTGCCGAATTTCTTTGTGAATGAAAGTCTTCTATATTTTGGACACGGCAAAAATAGTACAGCATTCTTCATAGGCAAAATTCGACTTCAAACCCCGATAAAGCAGGTAGTTTTTAGTTACTGCTCGAGGATTTGAAACCCACAAAGTTTGTCACAGCTACAATCAAAACACTCTGCCACCCCACCCGCCCAACAGATTTTTTTACCACCCAGATTCTGGGTGGTCACGTGACCAGCTGCAACCAGGGTCTTTCTCCCAACGACAAGGGAGGCAGAGGCAAGAGCCCGGGAACGAAATTGGTAGTTTTTCGATTTTGGTTTGGTGGAAATACAGTTCTCGTGATCGCTTCAGGAGACATAAGCTTTTGTTATCCATTCATTTAATTTACGTCAAAAGGGTGGGCAAGGACTTACGACTGAACTAAATTGCCTTTCCTGGTCTTTCAAATGACCTCTCATCGCATACAGTAATAACCCGCTTGTAAGAACCTAGTGGTGTGAGAACCTGCTGGCAGAAATTTGTCATTATAATAGCCTAAATTAGTATAATTTCAGGGCTGAACAAAGAGTCGAGCGATTCCTTATATGACGCTATTTCCACCGCTCCAGGCGGTGAATATAACATTTTCGAGGCCCGGTTACTAAGCAAATCTTTATTTATTCGAAAAACATCACTCCGAGTCCAGGATATTCGGAAGGATGGAGAATTTTCAAAATGAATGCTGTCGCCCTTGGAGCAAAAATCCTTTCAAGAACTCGTAATCGAGAAATTTAAGAATCGTAAATGCAGTGGTTACGTTGATCGCCAGCATGTCAGATCGATTGACCGAAATTTATCAGTTTCTTCAAACTAAAGCTACTAATTTTTAGACGATGATAACAGCCCTGAATGAGGTCAACAACGATAAAACAAAGGTGATGGAAGAATTTATTTTTCATAATGTTTCGCTTGTTTGTTTTACTGCCAAACTTGATGTGTAAATTGATTCACAATCGATGTAAGCATACATGTAAGCTTATTAATGAAACTATGGCTGCATCCGTGTATGCAAACGAGCAGTCTGTTTTTGTCGTTATTCTGTGTTTCACCTCTGAAAATTATACTAAAACAATTATTCGCCTCAGGCTTGGTGAACGTTGGTGAATATTTACCTCGACTTCGTCTCGATGAATATTCACCAATGTTCACCTCGCCTTCGGCGAATAATTGTTAAATATAAGAACCTGTTTAGCCAAGCAAGATCAAGTAGGTTCTTTTATGTGGGTTACAGTTAAATTATGATTAATATTTTAACCTATGAGTGGGACTTTGAGATTTCATACTTTTTAATGTTACATATACAGTTGTGAATTAATACTGTATATTTCAAGCCCGGACCAAAATGCAAATAATTAACACAGAATACAAGTACCTATTTTGCTAGACTTCAAAAAATGTCAGTTCTTACACGGGTTTCTACTGTAGTTCCGGTATCCAGATGTCAGTTACGGAGTGAAATGTTCTGTCCTGCGACTTCTGAACGAGTGGCTGCAGAGTTGATTTTCCCACGGGTTTCTTTTTTTGTTTGTTTGTTTGTTTGTTTTTTCTGCCATTTTTCCGCCAGTGCTTACAATAAAAAGTTTCGATCTCGTATCTCATTACAAGGAGTAAAATGTCGAGGGTGATAATGCCCACCCCTCTGGGGTATGCAGCCCCCCACCCCTCCTCCCCCCCTCTCTAGGAACAGACCTTAGCGAAGGTGCTCTGTACTGCAGACAACATCATTTGATTGCTTAGATTCTTAGACTTTAATATGCACTGATCCAACAATGGTTTCATTCCTGAAAATATGCATTGGTTTGTCTCTAACTACAGTTAGAACCGTGCAATTAGGGAGAGACAATGTGATAAAACAATGAAACAATTAATAAAACCTGAAATCATTTTGTTTAAAAGTTAGCGACAGCGTTTAGCCGTTTGCTTAACGTCATAATCAAGTCAAAGTGAATAAAAATGGGTTCGAATACAAATATAAACTGAGAATCCTTCGGCAGTCCACGTTCCTCTCGATGGCTGTCGATTGCCGAATCTTTGTGTTCGCTTAAGCGTTGGTCGGGTCGTATACCCGTCATAATCTGCGCCCCACAGGATTGTATTGAAATTTAGAGACCTACGCAATGATTGTTAACAATAGGAGACTTTTTACTCTTTCGGGGCGAAGACCTGACCAACAATCTTGCTCTGGAAGACAGTTTTAATGTGGACACCAATGATGGCGCTCAGATTTTGCATTTGCTCTTTGACTGAACTAGCTGATTGCCGATGTTACATGTCATGATAGTATGTAAATATTATGCTTGGGTTGCCTTTGTATGCAGTCTTGCAACAAACGGTGCTACGTATCTTCCAGAGTTAAGAAGTCAGTAGTTAGAATGAAACGATAACATAGATTTACATAGGTGTAGAGTAGAAGAACTAAACCTCGAATTAGCGTTGAAACTGTAAAAACTGAAACAGAGGAACTTGTTTCTTCCAGTTCTTCCGGTATAAAAGAGGTAATTACGCAGAACTACAGTATTTCACTGCATTTGCCGGTTGAAAGTAGGAAATACATGTGGATACAAGAAGTAAAGCAGTGATACAAGCAAGTATCTCTATACCTCGTTTTGATTGAGAAGAAGGAAAAAGAAATGTTAACTGGTGAAACATGCATCGTAAAAGCTGTCAGTTTAAAAGTTGCCAGACTTCTGTCTATGTACGTCTCGGTCAAGTTCAAACGATATATCAATATCATTAATACATCAATCGACTTTCAACCAAGTATTGTCCTTACATATCAGCCGATCGAGACTACGAGTCGGTCGACACTATGGATCTATGTATAGCTATCAAATATAAAGCTGAAACGTAGTCAATACCTGTTATGTTCAGTTGTGAAAATATTGTTCCACAGGCAAGTAACTTGATCACATAGACTTTACAAGTAAGCATCGGCATGGTCACTGATGTTCGCTCGAAGAAAACAACAACACGAAAGTAAATGTCTTATGAAAGGCGCTGTTGTCCCTAGTTATCGGCAAGAGCGAATGAGAGGCTCTGAAACTTAGGATTAGAAGCAGCCATTTTGTATCATCCAGAAGCAACGACGTTTATGCCTGCGTGACCAACTACTGAATAACAATGCCATTTACAATGACATAATTATTGCCAAACAAAACAACTTTTCGCAAGACTGCTAGAGTATCAATTATTCCATGAGTAAGTCATTCAAGGTATATGAACGTCACTAAATTGCCAAACAGTCGAGACGCGTATCACTGAGTTGGTGATAGGCATCTTTTATGCTAACTTAGCAGTAATGCTTCATGAATTTATTTGTCAGTTACCAGTGATACATGTACGTGTATTATTTGCATGACCATAAATACATGCAGTGTTGAAAAAGCTTTTGCAAACTAAAGCTAAAACTAAAACAGTAACGATTATCGTGATCATGTAATAATGTTTTAATATAGTAATCAAGTTACATTGGTTTGATTTTAAAGTAGAATATTGCGTAGATGAAAGCAAAATGAAATAAATTTTGCTAATTGAATATTAATATTAATGATGATTTGAAGAAGTCATAAGTTCGCCGATGGCTTGTAACGGAGATAATTGTTTACAAGTCGGAATGAAATGTTCTATTTTCTTTATAAAATTTATTTCTTAGAATAGAGTATTTATTGCAATATATAAGAAAGTGAGATTCGTCGTCAATTTGATTAGCTTCACAAATAGGGCAGAGTCTGTTAACCCTTAGAAGTTGATCATTTCCACCAGTCTCAATCCTTACTTTGAGATTGCCTATCCTAAATTTCACTAGTTCTTTTCTTTCGCCTAGTTTGCCTGTTAGGTCTAAATAAGAGTAGGGTGTATAATCGTTCTTAAAAGTGTAGAAAAATTCTAGTTTAGTAAAGTTTTGCATGATATGTTGCCAATATAAAATATACCTTTGTTACATTAGGCCAACATAACGTTTGATTTTAGCGTTAGTTAATTACGTAAGATCAAAACAAGGAAAATTGAAATATTCAGACATACTTATCATATTAGAATAATAACTATTTTTATCAGCGTGATGAAGATCTTGCGACATGAGTAAAATTTGTTTAACAATAGAATAATTATCCTTTCTTAGTTTACGTGGCGATTCTTGCAAGTGTATTAATTCCATTCGGTATGGCGAATTAAACACAAAGTACGTTTGCAAAGTTAGTATATCGTGACTTATCAGCTTGCCCAGTAGTATTGCAATCTTGTGTCAATCGTGTAAAGACCCAACCCACCCTACCCACGGGTCTCTTTCGTCTATCTGCTCGTGTCTGTCGTGGTGTGATGGCAACTGACTTTTCATTTTAAACAAAACGAGTTTTTAAGGTTTGCTTCAGCTTAACGCCGTGATCTCAGCTGGAATTTTGCCGAGATTTTCATCCTCAACGACAGTTGTTGCCTAGTTTGGCTGATGTAGTGTGGCAAAGCTGTTGCTGCCCATTTTCATGTCCTTCGTCATAGTCATCCAGAGACTTTTCGTTTCGGTGGCTTGCTCTTTTTAACTTCTCCGGCTACTGTTTTCCTGGCTGTGTGGTTGAAAAAGGTTTTCCATGAATCTTCCAGGGTCCTTTCTTTTATTAAGGACTTCATCATGTCGTTGAGCTTGTTCACTCCCATCAGTTCAATGTCGCTTGTACGAAACTTGCGAGGACGAAGTTGGTACACAAGACAGATAAAGTGGACCGGTTGTGCATATTCCGGGAGACGACGCGACAGAAACTCTTGAAAGATTGTAACGGGACATCTCTCATTTCCAGTTGCCAACATATTTGGAAGGAAACTTTTGGGCTTTGCAGATCGATAGTACGGACTGGCGTGTTTTGGTCGGGTTCTTCGACGTACTCCGTGTTGTTTTCATCCAATCGAAAGGAGAAAGGAAAAACTTTCAACTGTCATGCTGTGGTGCTCCTGGCAACCTAGAAGACCAAAATATCGGGTCAAGCGCCACCAAACTGTTTGGACAAGAATTTGCGGACTTCCCTTTCCCAACTTCTTTTTTTCACACAGTTCATTTTCCTTGGTTGTTTTCAGACTTTTTGCTTTGTTTGGTCGTTTGTCTATGCCTCGTTGTCGTAGCAGCCGGGCTTTTCCCTCAAGAACTTGCCTCGAGCTTCTAAACTTTCTGTCGCGAATAATGGAGTTTTTGTGCAATTTCTCTGTTAGGTATCAATCGGTAACGGTAACCATTACAAGAAGGTTATCTGGTTCGTAATCTTCCCCGTCCTTCTTACGAACTATTCTGCTCGAGAATTTTATTTAGGGCATCCGGCTCGTACTTTTCAATACTTTCGTCGTAGCCCTTTTGAGAAGCTCAAGACTTACAGACTTTCACCCAGCTATTTGTGCTTTGTAAGGTGTTTTTGCCAACGGTTCATAACATTCTCCTTCAAACTTTGTATTAAAACATTGTCACTGTCCCCTAACCTGTCCGCCATTTTTTTTTTTTTTGTGCTTTCGCGACTTCCCTGTCAATCAGTTTAATTTCAACTTTTTGCACTCATTTTCAACTTTCTACAATGTTTGGGATTAATAGACGAGTTCTCAGCCAATCAGCATGCTGAAATTTTTGCGTCTCATTATTTTCAAAGGTACTACACCCACCCTTCCCATCGTGCGCCACGCGTATGTTCCATTGAGTTAATCATATATATTTTCTATGACATGGTGTAAAATAATTATGCAACGCTCTCTCATTGTATACCATAGAGTATCCCATGTCACTTGCCACTTTTATTTTCTTGGTGTACACACTCGCTCGTGTTTATACCAAGGAAAATTCAAGTGACTTGTGGGTTATTCCACGGTATACCAATCGACAGCGTTGCATAACTAGTATTTATACTGCATGGTCATCAGCAGTGGCCATTTAATAAAGTTTAGTATGTTAAAAATTGAAACATACTGAGCCTTTACACAGCATATGGTAAACTCCTTCAGAACATTGAAAATATTTCCCTGTAGTAATAATAATAATAATAATAATAATAATAATAATAATAATAATGGACATTTGCAGTGGCATTTCCACGAAGTGGCTTTTCATCCACTGTTTCCAGATCAAATTGGAATTTAGAAGTGTTGATTTTTGTGGAGGGAGGAAACCGAAGAACCCGGAGAAAAACCCTCGGAGCAAGGACGAGAAGCAACAACAAACTCAACCCAGATATGACGCCGGGTCCAGGAATCGAACCCGGGCCACATTGGAGGGAAGAGAGCGCTCTCACCACTGCGCCATCCCTGTTCCCCCGCTTTTCCTTAAAAGAACAAACGTAAAACGTGAATGATGCGATAATATCAGTAATTGAAACAGACGGATATCGTAATTAATGGACTAAATACAATTAAAAACCAAATCCTCTATGCAAATATTCTAAGTGCATGCAGGTGTTGCTTGCGTACACCTCGCGATCGCCTATTTTCGTTTCCTTCTGTCCGCGTTTACGTTGCTTATGTATTTGTTTCACTTGTGGTGAAAAGATGTTAAAAAAAGGTTCCAGAGCCGAATTTTCCATCGACTTTGTAACAATCATTTTCCAGCATAACTTAAGCTGAAATTGTTTGACTTTATCAACTGAGAAACTTTTCAACATCCCGTGTCTATCCCGTTTTTGTGTAGCAGGCTCCGTAGGAAAAAGATGGCGACAGTAGTAATACTCGCTCATATGACCGGTAACCAATCAGGAGCCGAGAAAGACAATAGGCTATTGTTTGGAGAACAATGGGTGAAGAATTCAAGATGGCCGCGCCCACGAAAGTCGGCCATGTTGGAAAACAGCCCACCAGCCTCGACGGAGGACTGGGAACGGTCTCACGGATTTCCATGGCGACACAAATCACTCAGGGTCACGCAAAAAATGTCATGCAACTTCAAAATTGATACTTACAGTGTGCTGTGGTCCTAAACGACAGAGGTCCGTCCGACAAGTGGCCATGATGAAGACTGAGAGACTTGGGTCCGAGCCTAGCCTATATAGGGGTGTTGCAAAGCATCATGGGACAATGACATCACCGGTATCCAATCAGAGGAAAGAAATCAGAATAAATTAAAACCAGTGGCTTCCCCAGTCCCCGTCTCTTAAGGAAAGCACTAAACCCATGCTGGGGGTGTTGCCGGACTCTGAAAAACAAAACTATTTATAATTCCAACAAGGCTTCAGCATTTTCCATGTCCACATCATTGAATCCAGATGGTGTGTATCCATAAGGATAGGACTTGAAGGTGTCCGGATCGACCACACGTTTGTCAAACACCAATCCATATCTTTTGGTACGTGGACCCACTTTGAGCTTTTTGGTGGCCGGATGTCTGGTGAAAAAATTGGGATTGACGACGTTAATGTTTCTCCGTTCGTCAAGAGGATCCGTCAATTCATCCAGAAGGTTCCGGCGCATGATGTTGTAGTTAAGTTGTTGTTGACCACGAACATTGAGGGTGAACCCACGCACTTTGCAGCACACTTTACCGTTTTTGGTCCTGTATCCATAATTCTTTGGTCCTGCCGAGGTGAAATAGATGATGTAATCTCCATCGTCCAATTCGTTGGTCATTTCACCTAGAAAGTCTCCCAGAGGAATGTTGGGTTGGCCAGACTTCCACGAGAAAATGACAGAGTCCGTGTCGAAGTATAAGACTTGTTGTTGTAGCTGCTCTAGATAGGAGTACAACTTTAAACGGGCCCAACAGGTAGTGAAGGCAGCAATGGAAATGTTGACACGTCCGTTGTCCGGCTGGTTTTCTCTTAGATTCGAATAGACCACTTCCAAGGAATCTTGTGAACAAATGCGGACCGTTTGGATGTCTGTGAAGGTGTTTGACACTAGAGCAAAGAGATGAGCGGGTGTGGTGACTGCCTCAGTGGTTTTGATGTGACGATTTTCGCCAAACTTGCCCCGAAAGGAATTTAGCATTAACTTTGCCGTAGCTTTACGCCCTGGATTTTTTTCGATGAGGAGAGGATCTAAGGTGATACCTTCTTTGTCTTGGTAGTCACGGACGTATTGCTGTTTCTGTTCCTCAGTCCGCGCCCATCCAGGATACCCGGCTGATTCTTGTTTTATTTTCAACCACGTGTTGACATAGTCAGCAAAGAGCCCTTCCTGACGTTGTTCTTCTGAAAAATGCCATACCTCGTAGATGTATGCGATGCGGTACCCGACCTCCACTGCTTTGACGAGTTCAGGAGTGAACCACGTATCCCTAAGAAGACGTTCCTCTGGCGAGTGAGGACAACGATGCGATTTTTCCAAGAGGTCCTTGGTCATCTCCTCTTCCATGTAGGTTCTGCAAAGAGGTAAAGTCAGTTTACCACGATGTCGGAAGGGCAAGACGGATTGATACAAATGATACGGAGGAATCACATCTACTTTTGCTACATCAAAGTACGCATGGATGTCTTGGTTTTCTGGGTTGGTGATGATGGTGGGATGACCAATGGGATACCGTTGTGTCTTCTTAAACCACGGGTACAAGGAGGTCACGTCCACGTATTGGATTTGTTCACCCTGGTCCTCGTTGGCCACATGATGGAGGCGAACGGTGTTGGTACGTCCCCCAAAGAAGGCATCTATTGGATTAAGAGGTTCGACCATTTCTTACGATGCTAAGAACTGTTTGAGATCTTCATTGCTTTTGACTTCACGATCCCAATCACATTCCCACATGATTTGAAGGTTGTACCCGTGCTGACGCAGAAGACGGTGTTTTTGTTGAGTGACTTCATACAATTCTTGGATGCTACGATCAGGATGGAATTTTGAATGTCGGTCACGATGATGGGAATGACAACGAGGACAACCGTGCCATAGACATCCATGAAATTCATAGGCAATGTGGTTCTGTACGTCGAGGCCATCTACCAGGAAGTGGAGCACTCTCTGTTCGCCGCCATTGCTCACATGTCGAATGCGGTCTGCTTGAGGCGCGTCGTTGGGGGAAGAGGGACTGTCACGACGAAGAAGGTATTCCTGCCATGCTAGCCACTTGTAGGCTTTTACGGATTGGTTGGAACGAGCTCCTTGCCATCCTTGCACGGGTTCTGTGGCTATGCTGTTGGGAGTCAGGAGTTTCTCACGCCAGAACCGATTGCACGCAGACGCTATGGTTACACACTTCTCGATGGGGTCAAATTCGGCATGTTGCTGGAATTCTTATCGGAACTTTTGACATCCGGCTTTTAGAAGTTTGACATCTGACTCACAGTAGGCTCTCATTTCTGTTTTAAGAATGCCTGACTGTTAGGATCGAGAAACGCCGGTCAACGACCCATTTGGCAAATCGCTCATATTTTCCCCAAAGATACCCTTAGGTGACCTTATTCTAAAAATCATATTATAAGGTTTCAGCGAATTTTTATTTTTCAGAAATTTGCGAAAATTTGAAAGCGCGGTCAAAGTGCGGTTTTTCGTGTAATA
>Ga0126339_10003415_pt1 | contig 11558 bp, 10 predicted proteins | sample OrbTmetagenome_2_FD_92532 | JGI IMG/M metagenome (GOLD analysis project Ga0126339, IMG submission 92532) | Coral microbial communities from Petempiche,Puerto Morelos, Mexico - Orbicella T R C metagenome | ecosystem: Host-associated > Invertebrates > Cnidaria > Coral | place: Petempiche,Puerto...
GATGAAGAGAGAAGAAGTATGAGGGGGGGGGCCGTGTGGCGGGGGGGGGGGGGGGGGGGAGGGGGGGGGAGAGGGGGGGTGATGCGCAAATGAAAACCAAGAATGCATTACATTCATCTGACACCGCGTTATTTGATACCACACAAACACTCGTGCACAACATGCGAATATAATATACACACAAAAGCAGCAAGACTAATGGCAGAAATAGAAAAATAATGGCTGATAATGTCCTCTGTTTGTGCAAAAACATAATAGATATAATGATCATGACCGACGTCACATAAATACAACAAATACGTTTCTCCTTACACAGATAAAAGCCACTCTTGTAGTCAAACCTGGCATCTTTCTTTTTGTTTCCTAGAGTTTGATCACGATATAGAATGTCTTCATCAGCACCTAAAACTTTGGTAAATGTTCTGCTGTCGTCGGTAGTAACACTCTCTCCACATTTTCTGTTCATTGATAACTCATAAGTCATTTGATTTCTTGTTTGGTTCTAGTGAGACCTTTGTTAAAAGATCTTTCGATTCTTTTGCTATTTTGAGTTCACGGAACGACCCGTTTAAAAATATACGCACACTTGCTATTTTTTTCCGCGAACTTTGTGTCAGTCTGTTTGTTTGAACGTAGAAAAGATGGCGCCATTTGTTAACATAGACTTATTCGACATATCTTTTCCTTTCGGCATCGACTTTTATTCGATATCGTGGAAAGAAGGTTGAGCCTTTATTACGTGTCTGCAGTATTTTCCATTGCACGTGATTGAGCTACTAGGGTAAATTTATAGTCGATCGCCCGACTAATGAGAATTTCCTCTAGCCGGCCAAAGAGTTCTTAACCAACGATATCACGATTGTTTCTCTGCAATCTTCACCCTTCGAAGATCAAAGACCAGCACAGTGGAAATGTCCGTGTTTTAAACTTCTTTCATCGTGAAAGGGTTTCCCATTCTTGACTGGAAATATAAGGTTAAGTCATGTTTCGAGTTGTATATAGGTAAGAGGGCTAAGTTCACTTCTTCGCTCATTCGCTTTCTGTGACACGTTTTGTAAATCCGATGAACAGTTAAAAAAGCTTTGGCAGTCGTTGCACACAGACGTCGTGCAAAAGTTCAAATGACTCGATGTTGAACGGAATTAGGGTTCGGTGATCTAAGTTGTTGGGGAGGACGTTACACGGTTTACTCACAAAGTTATCGTCATTGGCCATATTTTTTTCTTCTTTGTGGGTCTTTTAGACAATCCACATTGCCATTTGGCTTCTCTTTAACAATTAGATCACTCACTCGCTCGTGATTTCTATTGTTGATTCGGCGTTCGGCCTCAACAACTATCCCCTCGCAGAAATCGAGAGCAAGTAATGTAATTGTTTTAGTATAATTCTGAGTAAAATTAACGCAAATAACGGTTTCCAGCTATTTCTCCACCTATTATTAAACTTCGCGCCGTAGCAAAATTACACGGACTGAATTTTCATTGGAAATTTGCCGTTGTTACGCGCGCGCATCCTTTTGTTCAATATTTTTGAGTTTTTAAAATCAAGAACCGTCAATGTTCTTCTTCTAGCCTTCTCAAGAACTAAACTCTCTATTTGCGTCTGAACGTTCCTCGAAAACGTCGGGAAAACGGAAAAACCTCACCATTTTGGAGATGATCGACACCCACTGTACTCTAATGGCTTAATAATATACGAGTAGCTCAGCCAATCATAATACAGCATTTACATTAGTATACTGGTAGAACGCTACTAATAATATCTAGTTCACACTGGTCAACCAATCAGTAGAAGCTAAATAATAGACGACTGCACATAGGCTGATTTTGTCGATTGACGACACCGTGACAGAGGCTAAACATAGGGACTCGATTGTAAAGGAAAGTTTTCAGGGTTCTTGCTTCGCAAACCTACATACACTAGATATAAAAGTGACTTAACTGTCGTAATATAGCTGAGTTAATGAGTATTTTGGTGAGAATTCTGGTGTAAAAGAACAAACAATTGAATACAACAGCCCAGGTCCCGGTTGTTCGAAAGCCGATTAACGTTAGCCCACGATTAAATCGACCTAAACCACGGAAAAAATTTATCCTTCGATTAAATTCTGTTCCTCGAAGCTCGATTAGCACTATCCAAGGATTAAACTAAGTGTTAAATTTAATACACCTAGCGAGGTGGGTTAACTCCCTAATAGGATGAAAAAGTTGACAAACAAATCAAAATGGCGGACTTACAGTTTGTCAATTTTGCTGTAATACCGGGTCCGGGAAGGAAAGAAAAGCAATTTGGGCTACCTGACGACTTTTCCAAGATAGATGTTACTACTCTCTCACCGACGACGCATTCCGCTTCCGGTTTCCCCGCGGTTTTTCGAGTTTTCACCGGCGGCGCGGACGGACCGCTGTACGGCGATCCGCAAATTTCCTCGAGAACATTCGAAAAGTGAGTCTTGTCTACGTTTCTTTTCTTCAGATTCGGAACTAGACGAATGAAACTGAGTCCATCCGGGGAATGAAGGGAAAAGTCAGATACACAACAGGTCGTAATAGCTTATCCAAGGTTGCATCTTAGCTTTCAGTTTGTACTTCATTACGTCGTTTTGAAGTTAACCTTGCTTCCTTGTTATTCTATTTCTATTGTTGACTGATCAGATGTTTTATAGATCATACGTATACCAGCTACATTTTTGTTTGCGGTTCCTAGCAACATTTGCATTTCATTACAAACATCTTGTTTCAATTACGTTCTCCTTTCTGGGCCAATTTCGAGATATTAAAATTCTAAGTGGCTCCGAGGCTTAAGGGAATAAAACAAAAGAAATTGCATCGGATGAAAAATAATTTGATTTGTTTCATTGCCCTAAGCTTCGGAGGCAATTTATAATTTTGATATCTGTATCGAAAATGGACTATTGGGGCCAACCGTACCCAGTCCCAGTAATCAACTGAGTCAACGTTTCAAGTTTCCAGCGGGAATCCAATCTAGCTAAATAACTGAGGTTTAACTTCAATAGACCAATTTCGATATATTAAAATTCAGGCTAAAACAATAGACTTCAGTAGGAGGCTCTGGGGAATAACTACAGAGTTTGTGGGGTTTATTCCCCAGAGCCTCGTGCTGAGGTCTATTGTGTTAGGCTGAATTTTAATATATCGAAATTGGTCTATTCAAACATAGTTAGTGGAGGGGCCCTCCACTAACTATGATTCAAAGAAGGGAACTCAAGAAGATCGCTGATGACCGTAGGAAACAATTTTCTGGCAACTTTTGAGAAGGTTTTAAACATTGGGGGGATTGGGACTGCTGCTGGCCGTGGACAGACGTGTTCGGCTACTCTCCGTATATGAAAATCTAATTTAGAACACGAGACTCCTTTTTCAGGCCGTTTTTAATGGAGCAAAACGACGTAGAAAGAGAGGAAATAAGGGAGAACCAAGTACGAAAGAGGCCTAGAAAAACCGCCGGATCTCAGACGGATGATGACAACCCTAGCTACAGTTGTCTCAACATGGCCGCCACCATAGCAGCGATCAACCAGAGGCTGGACCTGGCTTTATCTAAGTTCCAGGAAATCGACGACCTAAAGGAGAATCTAAAAGATCTTCAGAAAGAAAACATCGACTTAAAAGAAAGTCTCTCCTACGCGCGCAAAGAAATCGCCGAGCTAAAGGAAATTTCTAAATTCCACAAGGGAGCGATCGAAGCACTGGACAAATACATGTTAATGGTTTGCAGAAAGATGTTAAAATGGAGAGGGAACGTGCTATCAGGCTCGAAAGTCACAGCCGAAAGAACAATTTGAATTTTTTTAGCATCCCCGAAGAAGCGGGGGATTCGTTTGCTAAAACGGAGTCGATTCCTCGCAAATTTATGGAAAAAGAGCTTAGGGTTGAAGACGTGGAAGATATTTCTGACGAAAGAGCTCACGGGGTAGGCAAACTTCGTTCAGATGGCAAGCCTCGACCAATCATCGCTAAATTTAGCTTCGTCAAAGACAAGAACTTTGTTTTGTCCAAGGCTCCGACCCTTGCTGAAACAAATTTTGGAGTGTCTCCGGACTTCCCAAAAGAAATTGTTGATATCAGGAAATCGCTCTTACCACATGTAAGAGCTGCTAGGAAACGTGGATACACGGCGAAGCTGGTGTACGACAAGCTGTACATTGACGGTTAGCTCTTCAAAGGAAGCCGATAAATAATTATAAAGAAACTTATAAATATAGCACTCCCGTTTTCTGGTTTTATATTTGTTTTACTTCAATTTTCTCTCGGCTGAGACGCGGCGCCTGTTTAAGCAAGTCTTATGATTTGTATCTTTTTCCGGGTCAATTTCAACGCCCCAATTTAGCATGTGTTCTAAAAGAAATGATTTATTTTTTTTTTTAGCAATAAGGATATCTTGTGCAATCTTTTCTTGTAGGTGAGTATTAATAGCTGCTTGGTTTTGTTTCTGTTCAATGCATATGTTTTTAGCTTTAATAGAAATAGAATTTGTTTCAGGTGCTCACAAGGTCTTGTATCGTTCTGCTTTCTCTTTACGAGCTAAAAAGTTTACCGAGGTAAGTCAATCTCTCTTATTGTCATTATGCTACACTCTTTTTCTTGCGTCACAATAAACACAAGGGGTCTCAATAACGCGCGTAAAAGACAAGTTTTCAGATGACTGCACAGAAATAAATTTCAAGTAACTTTTTGCAAGAAACATATTGCTCCAGTGAAATTGAAAAGCTCTGGTCGGCAGAGTGGGGAGGCAGAATGTTTTTCTGTCACGGTTCAAAACGTAGCAAAGGAACAGTGATCATGTTAAATCTGTCTATGGATGTTGAAATTATTGAGTGTACGAGCGAAAAAGGCCGAATTATAATACTAAAGGTAGAAAATCGGTAAGAGAATGATCCATCAAAAGAAAAATAGCGCTAACCGAACGTTCAAGATCGCGATCTGGCCATCTGCCCTATCATTCTCATTTTATTACTTAGCGCGCACTCGATGCATGACGTGGCGTGTGAATTTGCGTGCGCAGAAAGAATGTACAGAAACAATCAGCGCGAACCTTCCTTAAAACAGATGAGTCAATGAGTATACAACCGGTATCGGGTTCAAAACTAAAAAGTTCTTATGTAAGATGAAAATCGCTACATACGGGCTGTACGTGGTATCGCGTTTTTCCACGGTGGCCGGAAATATGCTAATAGGGCTAGCGATAGAAGAATAATCAACAATTTTTCGTTTAGTATTTATTCTTTTTGTTTTAATTTGTTGTTTTTTTTTTTAATTCGAAGGATAACTAAGTTCTAAAGAGAAAGTGACCGGAATTAGAACCGTCCCTGAGAATTAGGGCCTCATCTTGAACTTACCCCAAAACCAATTGCCACTTAATCGGTTCATTTCCATTTTCCTTGTTTCAAAGGATTTTCGATTCACCCGAGCGAACCTTTATGACGACTTTCCCGATGTACATATATTAAACAAGGCCTTACTACTTAAAGACAGTTTTCATTAGTCTCGGTAGTAAAGCTTGAAACGTTGTAAGAATTCCAGTTTAAAATACCAAGCAACTAATTAGAAGGGCCGGGATCAACAACTGCATATATTCGCATTTCATTACCGGTAGTAGTCACAATATTTCCACAGTAACGTCAGCAATGTTAAGAGAACCCTATGTTGAGACTAACAGTCCTTTTAATCGCAAACAGTATGCAACCCGTCCATAGTGAATGCCCCCTGATGCGCTCTCGATTAAGCTACTGAAAGTAACTTACTATTAAGGAGACTTTGTTGACCCTGTTAAGATAGAAATTAACCCTCGATAACTATGTTCGTTCCTGTGTGATCCAAACAAAAGAAATAGAAACACTTACAGCGTTTTTAAGAACGTCAGGCTATCAAATATTCCAGGCGGGAGGCTGCTCAGTTCATTCTGGTTTAACCACCTGCAATTCATTTAACATTTTTCTTTTATGTTAAAGCAGTAAGCAGTAAATAGCTTATTTAAACACAAATGATTTTCAATAGGCCGCCGTGAAAACACGCTAGAGTAGTGCACTTTGCTCTTAAATCATAGCTTGCAATTTTGTTTGTTTAGGTCTACTAGAAACGGTCTACTGACGCAGCCTAACCAGGACATCAAATACTGATATAAAACCGTAAAGATGTTCGATTCGAAGAATAATGAAGTGCTAGGACCACTCCGGGAGAATTAGGGCTTTATTTTCAACTTAAACTAAAACCGGGGGCCGGGTAATCGGCTCATTTCAATTTTGTTTGTTTCCAAAGGTTTTCGATTAATTAGAGCGAACTTTTGCGACGACCAAAGTCCAGCGTATTTAAAAACACGAGATTATGAACACCGCCATAATGTCATTTGTGTAGAGGCCGACATTAGTTTAATAAACATTTTAGTATAGTAATCATTTTAGTATTATCTTATCGTAATTGCCATGTGGCCGTTCTGAAGGCTGGAATGCAGCATATATACGTTCATCTATAATCAATTGAATATCCTGAATTCCGCGGTTTATTCCCATCATACAAGGAGAGTGTAAGACATGCGTTCGCCCTCATTCTTCGTAACCTTCGAGGAGTACACATCGGAGAATTTTCTCGATCAAGTCTTGCTTTCCTCTACGTTCAGAGACAATTTCATTTCTCCAGTTCAGGCAAGTAAACTCAGTTTGTTACTGTAACCTTAAAATGATAATTTTCGACGGTTCACAAGGCAAACCACCTCTCCTCCCATTCTTTTTTAATTTTAGAACCTGACTGACCCAAGGGTTCTAATTCTCGGTCATTCTTTCGTTCACCGGTTGCATAGCTTCATAGTTTCTTCGTCTTACCTTACTCTATCGCTGGGCATAGCAGAGCCGATCATTATGAAGTGGCACGGCATAGGAGGGAGAACAATAGCTAAGGTTCTTGCTTATGATCTACATATCGTAGAATCCTTCCAGCCCCACCTTGTGATTTTAGAGCTGGGGACAAATGACCTATCTCATCTGGACCCTACAACGGTGGGTTCATCCCTGGAGGATCTTGCCCAAGTGTTGCATTCGCGTTACGGAGTTCAGCGTGTGGTGGTTTGCCAGACATTATTCAGGGATAAGGCTCCGGAGTTTAACAACACCGTGACTTTATTAAACAAATATTCCGAAGTAGTCATTCCCTCACTACCATATACCAATTTTTGGAAACATAGACGCTTATGGAATTCCTCGAAGGGAATATATGCGAAAGATGGCGTGCACTTGAGTGCATTTGGCCAACTAAAGCTGTATCGTAGTACAAGGGGCGCGGTTTTACAGTCGCTACCTACCCTGGATTCGTCTTAGCTATATATATTTGCCGATTGTGACGAACATTTTATAATTCCTGTTTTTCCGTTTTACTACCCCTTTTACTTTACGCCCAGCAGTTCTGTTCTGTTTGCAGCCATTAGTTAACTGTGGCTTGCGCTTCATTTTTTCCACGTTAGGTGGGGACAGGTTAACTCTAATCCTGCTTACGTGGCTGTTTTTGTGACACAGTGTGTCCTGTTTTTATCTGCTGTGGTATTTTTGCCTGACATTTGTGACAACATGAGTGTACAAACTTCTTGATCGCCTATTTTTATAAGTGCGTCCACGCACTCGTCATATCTGTCAAGGTACATGTTATCACGGGGTATTTTCACTTGTTATCTTCTATAAACATTTTTCTTTTCGTCTTAATTACACGCCAGGCATGGCGTTTGTTTACGACTGCAAGGCCACATCCCCTTCTCTTCCAACCAGTCACCGTATCCAATTTTCTTTCCTGATTTTATCCTCTCTTTCGGACAAGCCATGCCACCAGTGAAACGAACACAGTCAACACGCGCTTCTACCCGTGCAGCCAATACAGCACGTGCTCCCAGCCGCCCCACAGCGCCTCAAGAGCAAACCGCCAACTCTGCTCCCACATCATCTGAGAACGCGGGTATGGTAAATGTCAATTTAGAAGCTCTGACCGTTACGTTATCAGCTGCTGTCCAGCAGGCCGTTCGCTCGGCACTAGCTACCGCCTCGACATCCGGCAAGAACATTGGTTCGTCAATAATCCCGCACAATTCCCCGCAGAATAGAAGTTTAGATTTTCCCGCACAAGTTGCCTCAAAAATCACACGTTATTTTTTTTTTCCTGCACCCTTTTAGAAGGCCAACTAACTTGGAGGTAAGATATTTAATTCAAGTTACCGAACGTCTTATTTTTACAAATTTGGAGATCGACATATTTCGCGCGGTGCAAGAAACAAGTCGCATCTTTTAATGAGCTACCAGTCCAAAAACGTTTTCGTGTTTAGCTCGTTTTATTGAAATATGATTTGTTTTACTGCAGTGTTCTAAATAATAACAGCAGTAGCCACATGCAGTCATCGACTGCCTAGTTTTTTTCAATGTTTTCGTAGTTTGAACTCATATATACCGCGATCGGCTCAGTTGTTATCTCACGAGAACGTTTCGAGCTTGACCTTTGCTTACCTGCCTGGCTTTCAAGCAATATAATTCGGGGACCGACCCTTTCCAAAAACGATCAACATCTTTGTATGCGAGATGAACGTATAAGTCGCGATCCTCACCAAAACTTTCTTCGCAAAACACTGCGTTCTGTTACGAAGACCGAGCAATGTCGCGTTTCTCGTCCCCAGTTTCCATGGTCTACGCATGGAACGCCTGAGACCATGACCCCCGTTTTGGCGACCAAAACGCTCTCATTTTACGACTCGGGCTACGGAAGCCCGAGTAAAAATGGAAAGTTACTTAGAGCTTCTTTTAATTTTGGAAATTTTAGGTGATTCTGAACCTGTGCCCATGAATTACTGACCATTGCTTTCCTCGAAGCCGGTTTAATTATGTAGAGTTCTCTTGAAAGGTTTGTACGAGCACTCTTTCGGACAACTTTCGGCACACACACATGTATGAACAGTAAACGGTGACCCGGGGAGCCAAGGAAGGATTGATATAAAATGCCACGGCCATTTTTTGTGTTTACAACAGGTGTTTAGTTCCCAATTTTCTCGTGAGTATAATGGGAATCAATGATGTGATATACTCACGGGAGGATTGGGAACTAAACACCTGTTGTAAACACAAAATGGCCGTGGCATTTATCAATCCTTCCTTGGCTCCCTGGGTCACCGTTTACTGTTCATACATGTATATGTGCCGAGAGTTGTCCAAAAGAGTTCTTCTACAAACCTTTCAAGAGGAGTCTACATAATTAAACCGGCTTCGAGGAAAACAGTGGTCAGTAATACAAAGAACATCGAAGTATGTGACCGTCACGCTCGACACAGATAAAGAACGTATAAATGTACTTTATATTCAAACCTACAGCTGGAAGGAAAAGCTGGCAGTATTAATGCTACCTAGTTTTCAAGGATCGCTACAAAGGACAAAACTTTAATCTTGAAGCCAGGTGAGAGATTTACGTGAATTTATCGGAGCACTTTACGACGGCGAGTGTGTTAGTTACGCGCTGGAATATTTTCAAAATTTCCTGAACTTTAAGCGGTCGTTAGTTTTGAAAACCTAGTTGGCAGGCAAATTGAATTATTGTTTTAAATTAAGGGACATTTATACTTTCTATTCATGTAGTTCAGCAGTTTCAAACAGGTGCCACATTTTTGAAACGTGCCTTCAAAGTAGAGCTATTTTCGTGTTTGATTCAAAACTCGATTTAACGGGTAAAAAAATCTTCTTTTAACCGTTGAAGGAGCAATATTGAATTATAATTGCAACATGGCTAAACAAACTGCTATGATATATCCATAGTTCAAAAAAGAATTAATAATAATAATAATTGGGACTTTTGAGCGAATATTAATTTTTTTTAGAGCGCCGGCAATATGTGCTATTTTTCCAGTTTCGGCAGGCACGCAACTTGTGTCGAGCGGACCGAACTTCACTCAATCCTAGAAAATTTTAATTAGAATTTTTAATCAGATAAAACTCTCTATAGTGATTGACCAGGTAAGGGCTTCGAAATCCCAACTTATGAGAAAAATCGAATTTTCGAAGTAAAATCAGTGGTCGGTTTTTACAGAGACAGCCTCTTAAGCTTTGTTCGTTGCCGGAAATTGGCGCCGTGATTTCTATCACCAACGCTTCGCGGCAAGAAAGCGGCGCGAGGATTGTGATGGCTTTTTGATGTTGATTGGCTGCTTACATCATGCGATTTTTTCATTCTCAATTTTCATTAGTTTATTTCCGCGGGCTAAATTACATTTTAGCCTGTCAAATTCTCCATTTTAGCCCGTCAAATTCTCCATTTTAGCCGCAAAATCCGCCACAATGCCCGACAAAGTGATAAAAATGAGTATTATACCATGGTTATCAATTTATGAACCTTGAATCTGTCCAGACAGGGCTCCTTTGACACTGGTCCAGTGGGCTTCTACTTATCAACCGTCATTGAGTTGCGACCTGTTCTAATCGGACTCGGCATTCTTTCTCCTATTTTTTATTATCCATAAAACAGGACAGTATTATTGTTTTTGTTAAAAGGAAAAACAGCCTATGTCGCCAACCAACTACTCTCGTCAAAACTGTCGGGAGGAAAGGGATTATTTTAACGTTTGATTAGCCTCGGCTTCAAGCCATTTCCTGCCACTTAATAACATTAACACTATTTCCATCGACAAAGAAATCGTATCACTTACAGCTCCGTCAACTTAGTATTGCGATCAAATACCCAAGTGGGCATGCTTGAGCTGGCTATTAAACCCATAGCAAGAAACAATAATATATAATGATGCCAAAATTCGCGCTTTTTTTTAATGGCAGCAAGTTGCTAAACGCGCACCCAGATTAGAATTGCTCGCGCAAATGACGAAACAGCATTTAAATCAAAAAACCACAACGTCCCTAAACATCCCACAGCACCCTTGACTCAAAACAGTGTCCAGCATTTTCAACACTTCTTCCTTGATGGATTAGCAATCTCACTCTTTTTCAGTTATAAATAATAATAATAACACATACAGAAACAAACACTTACAGTTCCTCCAAGGACGTCAGGTTATCAAATACTGTCAAACCTCCCGTAAGCGTCCACCCAAAATGTCAAGCCTAGGTGGTCACTTATGAGAGGTGGTCGCTTACGAGAGCTTAGACCACAATGGGTCAAAATTTTTCCTCATTAGAATATGGTAACTGCCGAGACTTAACCGATGCGTCAATGCCGATGCAATGTTTTAGTCATGTAAAAGCTAATTTCGAGGAAAAAATCCGATTTTTTCCATTCAGAAATTTCTGTTTCTTGTACTAGCCAGGAATAAAATAATGTTACAACACCTAATTGTCCATTTTTCGCTCCATTAGGGACCGTTCATTTTTTATGAGGGAGGGGGGGCTGGTGGGATTTGGGAAGCACCATTTAAAAATCTCATGCCCCCCCCTCAGCTTACCAATTTTTTCACATGGCCCCCCCTTATAGCGGTCATTTTTTGGGATGCCCACCCCCCCAAAAAAAAAATTGAACAAACAATATTTAGATTTCAACTTTTTTAATATTTCTCTATTATCCCCCTACTTCACGTTA
>Ga0126339_10003416_pt1 | contig 11557 bp, 7 predicted proteins | sample OrbTmetagenome_2_FD_92532 | JGI IMG/M metagenome (GOLD analysis project Ga0126339, IMG submission 92532) | Coral microbial communities from Petempiche,Puerto Morelos, Mexico - Orbicella T R C metagenome | ecosystem: Host-associated > Invertebrates > Cnidaria > Coral | place: Petempiche,Puerto...
GCCTGTACACAACTTAAAAGGCTTTACGGGGTTATTTCCTCTCGATTTACACCTAATTAATTTTGTAATATTTTCAGACCATTACGCGATGTAGATTTCACAATAAACTTCACGCAAGCAACGAAGTTTATCGGTAGATTTTGTCACATATTTCACGGTTATTCAAAGAAAAACTTACATATTCCACATATCAACATTGCCCAAATCCATTTGCGATAAAAACGACGACGAAAAAGCATTGATCTCTCTCAAAAATCGTTTTCTTGTACCTCGAAACAACTTTTCGCCATACATTTCCTTCTGATGACCAGCAATGTTTGCCCCCTGACGATCCCAGAGTTCTTCGCGCAAACACGGGTATCCGATTACTGGCAACTCATTCATTGGCATATAGGAATGAGTCAGCATTTTATGACATAATTTTACATGTTCATTCTCATCAAAGCAGTGAACGAGACTCCAAAGAAATAATTTATTGTAATTCCCTACAGAAGCAAGTGTGAAGCAAAATAGGTTGGAGGATGGAATTAAATTGAGAATGGCAAATATACAAATTCCACAAAACGTAGGTCAGTTAATATCAGTTTTACATTTCCACAGGTTTCCTTTGCAATTCTGTTGGTACTCAGACAATGGTGACAATGACGATTTCTATTTTTACAGTGACTGTCAAATTGAATTTCTCGCACAATCATTGGCAAATTTTTATTGTCAATAAGAATGCAGACACATGGCTTGTGGGTCTTGAAAATTTTGCAGAATTGCTTACAATTCTTAATCAGGGTGAGCAACAAACGACATCTAAATGGGGCTCTTTTTAAGAAAAAGTTATCAAAATAGTTTAAGGTGATTTTTTAATTTAGATTGGATTCAGCTGTAAAGCAGAAAAAACATTACAAATTGATGCAGAACATGCTGAATCTGAACTGTCTTTTATTTACTGTGTTCAGAGTGAACATGAGTGAACTAAATGCAATGTAACAGTGCATTTTGGTGAACTCTTAGTGTAACAATAAATTAGCTGTAACATTTCTGCATCTAGAGAGGAAAACAGAACAGGTGTTTTGGAGAAGAGGTAAAAAAACTACAAGGATGGGAGAGGATTACAATTCAGTAAGATTTACTTTGTGACAGAATGTCAAGAAATCAAGCTAAATGTTACAATTCTTGCTGAAGGTTGAATGTTTTACTCATGGTGTATTTCTTTTTCCTTTTAGTTCATATTTCTTTGTTTTCAGCACTTCGCTTTTTTTCTTTCTGTTAGAAAACAACTTTATTTGAAGCTCATGGCCATACATTTACCTATTAAAACACATTACAGTGTATAGCAGCAGGGACACTGCCCCTTTAATGCATCTGTCCTTTTGTTAATGATGTATCATCACAACATTGTCAAATTACAGTTGAACCCCACTATTTTGAATCTTTAGGGGAAATGAAAAGTAGTTTGAAATGGCAGGAGTTCAAAATAAATTTTTGTAAATGAATGAAAGGTGAAACCAAGGGAACTGGTTTTGAGTTTGAAAGAGGGAATTCCAAATAATTGAGTTCAAATTGACGGGGTCCAACTGTAGTCTGGGAATTCACTTCGCTACTCCTGGTAGCAACTCAGACAGTGTTATAATAAAATTCATTATCAATAACAGGCAGATTCAGGAAAAACTGGCCTCAACTTGCCAAGTTTTTCTCCTGTCCAAATAGGCGTAAATAGCTGTTATTGCAGTTATCAGCGACTTGACACACAAACGAGGCGAAAGGGTCAATTCTGCATTGTATTTTCCCTTTTGCCTCGTTTGCATGCCTTTTAAAACAAAAGAATATTTGACCACAGACTCAACTCCAGTAACAGCCATTGCAAAGAAAACAGTTTGGATAATCCTTGAAATGTGAAAGACTCACCATCACATCCATTTTTCATGGCATACAAGGCACCCAATAATGGTATATTTTGGCATTGTGAAAGCTGGACATCTGTCTGACTCCACAGGCTGAAATCAATTTGCAAAGTATGCTATTCAGATACACTTGTGGTTTGTAAATCTCTGAGTTTTAAAGCTGATTTGTCTGAAGGTTCTTCACAAGTCACTGTCCAACAGTTTCCACAGTTACCTTTACCACTTCCCTCTGGGTAAGTGCTCTTGTAGTAAGTTTGCAAATCATGGCATTAAAAAACCAAGGCATTACTTGTTGGCAAGAGTTCAAGAGTTCAAGAGTTTTTAAGAGATACTGATACTGCATAGGTTATAGAGGTTTTAAATCTTGATACCAAAAGCTCATACAATTACTGAACTAAAAGCTTTTACTCTTAACATTAGATCCTTATCATGTAAATCAGGTTTTTTTGTTCACCCTAAGCAATACTTTAGTTAGACAAAATGTATTTTAACTGCCAGCTTTTTCCAAGTCAAAGTTGTGAGTAGTTTGTCCTAAGAATATTAGGATTTCTAAAGACAACCTGGCAATCCCTTGCATTTCTTCTTAACAGAATTGGAAAATCTAGTGTATTTTGTCCACAAACAACGTCAAGATTTTGTAACTTAAAGACAGTGAAAAAAAGATGCCATGCTCAGGTTATGTGACTTTGTATGCAGGGTTAATTAGACCATTGACAGCTATCAGCTACAAATAGAACTATGAGGAATTATATTATCCTTAACTTTTTAAAAGGTGGTGGGTTTTTGAAAGGGTTTGGAGATGAAAAGAAAAGTATACAAGTTTAAGAAAAGTATTTTCTATTTCAAGAAAAGTATTCTTAAGGTAGACCTGGCCAGCCGCTGCACGTAGAAGCTCGACCCATATTAATATGTTTAAGATTTCTCTTTGTTAAATTATTTTTATATATATGTGTTTTTATATTTTATCGATGTTAACAGTAATTATGCATTTTTAATATTATTCATTGTAATTTATTTTATTTCTTTTTTATGTTGTGACTAGACCTGTAAAGTAGCTTTCTATGTAGCTAAGAGTCAGTCACTTTAAGGTGATTCCTCAGTATTGTATTGCGCATCCCCAGCTGGGCACAATTTTCGTGTCATTAGTGCACGTAAATGAGTGTGTACACATACACAACGTAAGAGATTTCCCTCAAGCTACGCTTGACAGTGAAATAAATGCTCGGTTTCTCTTAAATGAGCATGGTGACCTATATTTGTTATTGCATAATTTTGGTGTACAAATGATCCTCTTTAAGTTAAAAAATTAAGAAAAAAATTGTTTGGAATGAAAAAAAAACAATGTAGCTAATAGAGTGCACAAAACCAATATGCAAGGATGTGAAATATGACCTTGAAAACAATGTTTCGAGGAACATTGTTTAGAATTGTGTGATTTTCCCATAAATTATATATTACATTGTTCCATGTGCCTGATACTTTCTACTTATCAAGATTTTTTCAAGTATTGCTTTAATAATTTTTGCTTCCACCCACTGCAAAATGTAGCTTGAACTGATGAAATAATGCATGTGATTAGGCATAAATGAGGTAAGATCAGCCCATCATATCTCTTTAGCAACAATGGTGACCTATCTTACGTTTTTTATCGCATTTTCAATACAGTGCCTGGTAGGGAACATTCAGGGAAAGTTTCAAAAAAATTGTTCGGCTACTTTTATTTCTGAGGAATCACCTTAATTAAGTCTTACTTACTGACAGACGGACCGACCAACCGACTGACCGCTAGAAACAGAAAATAGCTGTTTTGTTAATATTTTAACACTGTTGTTTTCTTTTGGGTTTTAGGAACCTTGCATCAGTTTACTTATTACGCTGGTGTTATTCTTTTGGTCTTCCACCTCCTTACTATCACTACACTCCTGCTCCTCAGGTTTGTTTCTTTCCTTGCAAGCTTTGTGTTGGAGTCTGCTTTTCCTGTGCATGACTACATTGTATGCAAGTGACAGCAGAGATATATGTGGCAAAAAGTAAAGTACTGTTGTAACCCCACTGTATCTTCATGCCTGACAATAGACCCTTTGCATAATTGGCACCTGAATTTGAAAAACAATATTTTGTACAGCCACAGCCTTGTACTTATTTGTCCACACAAAGGATTGATTTTTCACATGAATGCGAGGCTTAGGATGTATAAGTGTTGTTATTCAAATATTGGCACCATTTATGCAAATGGCTTATCTTGTGATTTTTGTGGATCTGGTAATCAAAGTCTGGTTGTTTCTTGCTGTTCACCAAATGACCAATGATCTAATTATTTGCAGTATAACTTGCTTCCATGGAGTATTCAGGAACATTTGAAGAGTTTCCATACAACAAACCTTTCTGAAATCTCTGCTAAAATTCCATTTTTTAAGTATTGCAATAAATACTAGAGATTTTTTTAAACAATTTTATTGATATTGTTCAACTTTTTACATATGCATCACTACATTAAGTACATTACAAAGCTTAAAAGAAACTAAAGGAAAGCACTGAAAAAATATAAAGTGGCACCGATGTACTCAAGCACAAAACCATTGAACTTTTAGGTATAGAGTATATTACATTTCTACAAAAATTAACTAGTAACACAATATATTAAAAGTCAGAAGTATCCTCATACGAGTAGCTTTCTTTTGAGATGATTCTCATTGGTTAATTTTTGGTCTAGTTTTTTGACAAATTCATTAATATTATAACCTTTAGAATACATTTTCTGGTACAATAAATAGTATTTGGCAAGCAATAAACAATAATTAAATTTAAGCTCATTATTTCTTTGAGTGTTCAGAGCTGTTGCAAACAATTTTGGTGTGACATTGGGCAAAAAAAGTTAAATTTTGCATTAAACCAATCAACAACTTTAACATAGAAAGCTTGAGTATACTGGCATTCCAGGAAACTATTGAGAATAGAGTCTGGCTCTTTACAATAAAAACATCTATTTTTGTCATTTAAACCATAAGTGCACAATTTCTTCTTAGTAACAGTTAATCTGTGGAATAGCTTGAAATTAAATTCTCTTAATATTATTTTCACGGGATATTTTTCCAATGTTAGTAAATTTTGTCTTCCAATCAGTGCTCTCTAAGTTCGATTATTTTTCCCATTTTTGCAGTCCTGTTGCAATACGGGCACTGGCACTGATATAAAGCCAATAGTAATCCTTACACTTCATTTTGTATAGATCGATGTTCAACGACAGAGAGAGAAATGTAGTTTTGTCAGCTGAGAGGCTTTTATGCCTATTTAGGGATCTTGCTTTATGTAGTAGATGATTAGGGATTGCCAAAATAACCTGTAAGTAAGTTGAAAAGTTACATTTTACCTTGAATTTTCCTTGGAGTGTTTTAAGCGTTAGAGGCTTTCTATTGCTATCCAAAATATCCTGAATAAAGATGGCACCTGTTTCTTTCCATTTCTGTACAGATGATGGAAGTGAGATGAATTTCTTAACTTGTGAGGGAATTTTCTCGATGTTTGCAAACTTGAGAAACCCTTATGAAAATCTATTTTAACACGAAATCAAAACCGCTCTATCTTTTTAAATATTGGAGACCTACAGTAAGGGTTTGAACATTGATCAATGACTAAACTTTGCATGCTGGTTACTTTCATCTGAGCGAGCAATGAGCGACTTCCAACTTGACTTCACAACAATAGACCTAACCGTTTGTAATAAATGCACATTAAATGATTGTGGCTTTGTCTTGCAAACGAGGTACCTCTCAATTAAGCCAAAACAGCAAACAAAGATGTTAGTTTCCCGTAATTTAAAACTGAGTTGTAAAAAGGAGTTCTTTGAGCAGATACATGTATTCTTACCTCAAAAAGGACAAAAATGGCAAGAGGGTTGATAAGCGGAGGCCATATTGCTGACAAACAAGGGAAACTAGCTCAGTGCACAATGCATGACAGTTGAATCTCCTCCTTTGCTCCATGTGTTGGCGGTAAATAAATTTTGTACTGCTGAATGTTTGGTCAAAAATTTTACCATCAATTTTGCGAAGAAATAATTGCAACAGAAAAATTACATAGAATTGCAAATTGCTCACACAGAGCAGACAGATATTACCTCACTATCATTTCATTGCACCAAGCTAAAATGGCATAACTCGCTTACCGGTAAGTTAAGTGGAGTTACTGGTAAAGTTATTTAATGTGTTAAGGTACCATCGTTTTTTAATTTTTGTGCCTTTATCTAACCTGAAACAATATATCCAACAAAAAGCAGTAATAAAACGGATTCGTGGGTTGTTTCCATTCAATGGAAAATCCTGGTTTGAATAATTTGGAAATTTCTACTGACAAATAAAACGGCATTTTCCAGAATTTACGGAAAAGAGGAATACCTCATAAGATATACCCAAATTTTTGGGCAATTTCTTACAGGGGATTTCCATCCCATTTGAATTTCTTGCCAGTATTTCAGAATTTTCGGTCGAATGTTTCGCTTTTCAGAAATTCGACAATTTTCCAGAACATATCCATACAATTTGGAGAAATTGCACAAAAAAACTGGGGCTATTATTTTCTTTTTACAATTTTCTTTTGTGATAAAACAGTTATGAGTAAGACTTTCTAGTGTTATTTCTTCTTTTCATATGTAAAAAAAAATGTAAATCTTATTTATAGTGGTCATGCACTTAGCTATACAAGCACTAAGCTTAGCTAGTTTACAGGCATGCCACTGAAACAAAGGAAACAAATATTTCAAATTAACGTAACATAGTTAAAAATCCCAACTGGCAGGAGGCCGACCAGTTGGCTATTTACAAAGCGTGACCGACAATTTGAACTCAGGACTACCGAAAAACAAATCCTGATAGTGGCAGTGTGGACACCAGTGCCCTAGACCACTCGGCCATGCTGCCTCCTCAACAGTTAAAATTGTGCACCATGCCACATTTTGTTGCCATGCATGCACCGAAGTTTTGCAGAAGTTGTTGTTCACATTACAACTTAACATAGAAAGGATACTTTTGCATTTTTTTCCACACTATATTTTTTTCAAACTAGCTTAGAATCTTAGAATCACCTCAGAGCCACCTTAATTTTTTGAAAATTTAAAATTTCGATAGAATTTTTTAAATTTTGCCAAAAGTTACATCTTTTGCTTGCCTAGCTCGTTTTTGAGGTATAAGCACTTAAAGCTAAAAGTAAGGGTGTTTTTAACAGGGGTTGCTGTTACTATGATAACCTACTTTGTCATAAAGATTGCCATTATTGGTTTACCATATTGGTTTACCAATGGCTTGGCATTATTGTGAAAGCAATATTGTAGCATCTCTTCATAAACAGTGCTGGTATTTATTCGTCAATAGCTGTTGGAAAAGTGCTGGAAACTGTTTTCAGCTTCCTTAATATAATGCCCTCTAAGTTGGCTGTCACAATTTGCCTGTAGGGAGTGATTGCTACAGTAGAGTTGGCCAATGGATTTAAATTTCCTGGTAGTGCTTGTCGTGATCAAGGTGAAGCTCTAGAGAGTGCTGCATCTGTAGCCCTGTTTCAACTGGTAAGAACTTCATGACTGTTACCAGAAGTATCTGAACTATTCTTGAAAACAGACAAAAATGGAGGATTTGTGAGTATCTTGTAGGTGAAAGTGTATCTTGTTTCTAGGAGCTACAAGAAGATGGTAATTCACACTCAACATATCTAACACTTGAAATCATAAATTGTAATCCACTGTGAAGAGTTCAAGATTATATAGGTATCCTAATTAATATCAGTGGGAGATGTTAGTTTATTTGCTTTGTTATACGTAATTAATAAGTCGGGAAGTGGGCAAGTTGACATGAAGTATTATTACAATAAAATTTGTTCGCAAAGTACCTTTTTCATGCAAATATTAGCTGTTCACTGCTCCTTGTACTCATTTTATGTTCGTTTTCATTTTAATACCTTTTGTACTCATTTCACATAACCTGTGTACATTTGAACAACCTGGTGAGAAAAGGTATAAATGTTGAAACATGGTGCCCCATAACCTAATGCAGGTTTTGTTTCAGCCACAAATCATGCCAAACATCCTAAGCCCTCAACATGCAACCATGCAGCAACAGTTTTCTCCAGGCTTCTTATCTTCTCCACCACAACCAGTTATGCCACCAGCCTTCCAAGGATTTGTTTCATTGCCGTCTTCAAGAGTACAAGCTATTCATCATCAGTCATCCCAGCCTCAACCCAGCACAGGAAATGGAAAATTTACAGTCACACCAATTAAAGAGCCTCTTATTAAGCAAGGAGTTAGTCAACCTCTTAGCTCTTCAGCAGTACCATTCATCCCACTGCAGGTGTGGTACCTCGTTCAAATGAACTATTTAAACCTTACTTAAACTGTTTTATCATGATTGTGATTGTGATTGTGATCATGATTGATTGCGATCATCAATGTGATCATGATGATGATGATTATGATCATGATTATGATTATGATTGTGATCATGATTACGATTGTGGTCATGATTATGATTGTGATTGTGATTATACTGATTGTGATTATGATTAAGATCGTGATTAAGATTAAGATTGTGATTAAAAAAATAAAAAAAAATTTATTGACCACTCCCCCAATGGGGCTTTTCAGGGCCAATGAAACAAATAATGCAAAAGCACATAACATGGTTAAAAATCCAAACTGGCAGGAGACAGAACAGTCTGCTATTTACAAGCATGACCGAGAAGTTGAACTAGGGTCTACCGAGAAACAACTCCAGCTAAGTGGTCAGAGCAGGACTTGAACCTGCGACCTCTGGATTTCAAGTCTGGTGCCCTAACCACTCGGCCATGCTGCCTCCATATATGATTATGATAGCCTAGTAGGAAGCTGGCAGGTTTGCTTGCAAGTCCATCATTTTAGAGGCGAGTCTTAAACAAAAGCGGCATACCTGCCTGCATAGCTGCTTTGCCAGAGAAAAAAAGCACCTGTTTGCGAAAATCTGCCAGCTAAATATCATGATTTTGTTACATCTCGGATTGCAAAAGCCTCCAAAACAAAGTGACTTCAACACATTTGGGTTGAATTTTGTTAGCCTGTAAGCAGGCTCCTGGTGGGCGCACAGGCTAGACTTTTCTTTGTTTTGCATGTTTTGCATTTCTGTTTCCCATGTGTAGCTTCCCATCTTTCTACCATGTGTCCCATTCATGCAAGCAAAGGGGTGTTGAAGGCACAAATGTAATAACCAGTCACAAATGTAATAAAGGTCACAAGTGTAACAACAATTGGTCACAAATGTGATAAAGGTCACAAGTGTAATAACAATTGGTCACAAATGTAATAAAAGTCACAAGAACAATCACAGCTGGGCAGTAACCTAACAAATATCTTGGGGAAGATAATTAAGAAAGCACATGTGCTATCTGTCTCCCCTTCAATTGAAAGAAAAAAAGAAGCAACGAAACGTTACGCAGATTGCAATGAAACTTTGCATAATTATGGTAAGTTCTATTTACGCTCTTTTGTAAGCTTGTTTATTGTTTCATGAGCTTTTAAGACAAAGTTTTGCTGTTGCAATCTACTGGAAGATTTAAGACAGCCTGTGATGTCAAGCAATGGTTTAATCGTCAAAATTTGAAAATGTTGACAATTTTATTCATTGCATTGGTTATAATCTCCACAACAACGTTCATTTAGAACAGTTCAAAGGAAATTAACATTTCTTTATTAATGAGAAGCCATACATACACAACGATTATGGCTGGGAATCCGTACACAAAAAAGCACTTTGTCTACGGGAACATTGAACCTTATTCTAAACGCAGCTTCCCTCTCACAAAACTCGGAGTACAATAAATCGAAATTGTCAACGAAACAGATTTAAAGCTAGAAAAGCTGTAATTGTTGGTTATTCGGCATTTTGAAAGACTTCTGACGAATAATAGTAACCTATGTGTGCTGCAGGATATCTGTCATGTGCAGATGACAAATGACGATCTTTTCACGACCAAACGATCAAAATGTGACTAAAACAAAAAAAATTGCTTCATGATATGGACAACATTACCGTTTTTATTTGTTGAATAATAAAACAATTATTCTGCTCGACCTTGCAGAATATCGTCTGATTTTAGCCAATTTGGCCTACGACCTCGTCAGCTAAGTATCAGGCGATATTCCACGTGATTTCACTGGATAATCTACAATTTCTATTGAAACTAATATTGACTAATAAATATCCACTGAAAACAACTGATTGCCTAACAAGATCTGAAAACCGAAACAGATTTCTGTTCGTGCAATTACCGATACAGATCAAAAACATTGATTAAGGATCAACACAAACGTATGGCATCATAACAATAAAACTAGTCAACATGATAACAGTAACAACAGCAAACAAAACAGCAATATTGGATAACGCAATTATAGTGGTGTCTTCAGCGCAGTTTTAAATGTGGGTGTTTCCGGTGTTCCTCCAGAAAATTCCAGATATTGCAAACCAACCATATTCTCGAGGAACTAATTTCACCCACACATGATACCATTTAGGGGAATTGATTACTTCTGGAAGGCGTTCAACAGCACTACTACATCTCCCCCTTCAGCATTACTAATTTTCGTATGCTTATAACGACCCTTTTCTCACCAAGTTCAGGAATGTATACTTCAGGGCAAGGCATCTTATTCACTGTTGCTCTGAAGAATGAATTCACAGCTCTTAAAGACGATCTCATAAAAGGGATGGCCAACAGGGTAATTTTGATGATAGTTTCCAACACATCGTTGTTCAAAAATTGCTGTGAGTAGCCTGATTGTACTCCGTTTTGTAGCTCCTTGTCTCTGTCCCCTCTACTTCCGCCAACTCCACCTGTGTCCTCACCACTGGTACTTCTGCCAACACCATCTATGTCCTTGCTACTTCTGCCAACTCCATCTATGTTCCCACCACTTCCACCAACTCCATCTGAGTCCTCACCACTTCTGCCAACACCATGTATGCCCTCACTACTTCCGCCATTTCCATCTATGTTCCCACCACTTCCACCAACTCCAATTATGTTCCCACTACTTCCGCCAACTCCATCTATGTTCCCACCACTTCCGCCAACTCCATCTGTGTCGCCACTACTTCCACCAACCCGCTTGTGTCCCCTCTACGTCCGCATAATCCACCTATGTCCCTACTCCTGCCAACACCAGCTGTGTCGCTCTCAATTCGCCATTTTCTAAACGAGCGGTAATCTGGGTACGAGTTGCGACCGCAAAGCCACTAGGGATCGTTTGGAGGGACAGCGAAGAGAAAAAACATGGCGTCGCACTACAACTGTTGTGTTCCTAACTGCAATAATAGTTTTAGAAATGCGCCTGAACTTCACTACTACAGAATTCCTAAAGAGCCTGCTATACGGAAAAGGTATGTAGTCCTCATACGGAATGAAACCCTGAAATTAGACAAGGAAAGCACGCGTATTTGCTCTGCTCACTTCGAAGGTGGGGAAAAATTAAGCAGAACTCACTTGCCTTCAATTTTTCCTTGGACAACACCGCACATTCTACGCAGAATTTTAAAGAGGGCCAGCTTCGAAGAAACGCAGAAAATGGAGCAGACCAAAAGGAAATTACCAATGGCTGAATTACCACTGGAAGCAAACTTTGAAATCGAAGAACACTCTAAAGA
>Ga0126339_10003418_pt1 | contig 11557 bp, 8 predicted proteins | sample OrbTmetagenome_2_FD_92532 | JGI IMG/M metagenome (GOLD analysis project Ga0126339, IMG submission 92532) | Coral microbial communities from Petempiche,Puerto Morelos, Mexico - Orbicella T R C metagenome | ecosystem: Host-associated > Invertebrates > Cnidaria > Coral | place: Petempiche,Puerto...
GCGGCACCACCGACTCCTTCAACGCCCTGGATGCGGCCCAGGACACCATCCGCGTGGCCGAACTGCTGACCACGGCGTCGGCCCACGCCAAGACCATGATCTTCAACTTCATCGAACATCCTGAACTGGTGGACGCGGACACGGTGCGCGCGGTCCTCGCCGAGGTGGAGGCCCGCCATGACGCGCTGATCGCCAAGGTCAAGGAAACCCATCCCTGGCAGGTGGCCAGGCTAGAGGACGCGTTCGGCGATCGGGTCGCGGCCCTGGGGCGCCTGTTCGAGGACCTGGCCGGCGACGCGGCCGCCATCTTGCGGGCCGCCGAGGGCATGGAGGCGGCGCGCCTGGCGTTGGAAACGGCCCTTGAGGAGGCCAACGCGGCCGCGCAGGGGGCGGCGTCGGACGATCGGGGGTTTGCCAAGGGGCTGCTGCTTGGGGGGGCCGGGCTGGCCCTGGTGCTGGGGCTGGCGGTGGCGGTCTTGATCGGACGGTCGATCACCCGGCCGCTGACGGCGATCACGGAGGCCATGAAGCGTCTGGCGGACAACGACCTGACGGTGTCGATCCCCGGGCGGGCGCGGCGCGACGAGATCGGTGACATGGCGGCGGCGGTTGAGGTGTTCAAGCAGAACAGCCAGAAGATCGAGACCATGCAGGCCGAACAGGCGGCCGAGGCACGGCGGAACGCACGGCGGGTGAAGACGGAGATGGTGGCGCTGACCAACGCCCTGGACGAGGAGGTTCGGGCGGCGATCGCCATTGTGCAGGATCAGGCGCACATGATGCATGACGCCGCCGTGGACATGACGGAGGCCGTTGGCCAGACCGAGGATCGGTCCGCCGCCGCCGCCAGTGCCTCGCGGGATGCGGCCGGCAACGTGGACGCGGTGGCCGCGGCGGCCGAGGAGATGGCCGGCTCGATCAGGGAGATCAGCCGCCAGGTGGCGGGGGCGTCCGACATCGCGCAGCGGGCCGCGCATCAGGCGGAGAGCACCAACGACCGCATCCAGGGTCTGGCCCAGGCGGCGGAGCAGATCGGCGCGGTGGTCAACCTGATCAGCGACATCGCCAAGCAGACCAACCTTCTGGCGTTGAACGCGACGATCGAGGCGGCGCGGGCCGGCGAGGCGGGCAAGGGGTTCGCGGTGGTGGCCAGCGAGGTGAAGACGCTGGCGACGCAGACGGCGCAGGCGACGGAGGACATCGCCAGCGAGATCGGCGGCATGCAGTCGGCCACCAACGAGGCTGTGGAGGCGATCCGCGGGATCGTGGCGGTGATCGGCGAGATCAACGAGCTGACGACGGCGGTATCGGCGGCGGTGGAGGAGCAGACCGCCTCGACGGGCGAGATCAGCCAGAGCGCGGTGCAGGCGGCGCGCAGCACGCAGGATGCGTCCGAGAACATCGGCGGGGTGTCGTCCTCGGCCGAGGTGACCGGCCAGCGCGCCCGCGAGGTACAACGGGCCGCCGGGGAGGTGCGCGAGCGGGTGCAGCACATGCTGGACGCGCTGGAGCGCATCATCCGGTCGGGCAACGACGAGGACCGGGAGCACCATGGCCTGCGGACGGTGAATGTGGCGGTGACGGTGGACCTTGGGGGCGGCGAGATGCGGTCGTGCCTGATGCAGGACCTGGCGCGCAGCGGCGTGGCCACGCTGGACCGGTCGATTGACGGCGAGCGCGGCCTGGCGCTGCTGATCGATATCCCCGATCTGGGCCGGATGCCGGGCGTTCTGGTGGCGCGGACGGAGCAGGCCACCCATGTTCGTCTGGATATCCCGGACGATCGCCAGGGCGCCCTGGATGCGTTCCTGGGGGTGCGCGGCGCGGCGGCGTCCCACGTCCGGGCCTCGATGAACGAGGGGGCGAACGATGGGGCGGACGATGGGATGCCGGCGCCGGAGATGCGCCGCGCGGCCTGATCCGCCGGCGGGTAAAGGAGCCTCACGGGCCACTGGCGGAGGGACGGGCCATGCCGCTGACCATTGGTTTTCTGGTGTTCCCGGGCGTCATGCAGTTGGATATGACCGGCCCGCATGAGGTGTTCAGCGCCTGCCCCGGCTGTCGGGTCCTGACGGTGGCGGCCACCGCCGATCCGGTCACGGCGTCAAGCGGGCTGCGGTTGCTGCCGGATGTCGCGTTCGCCGACTGCCCGCCTCTCGACGTGATCTGTGTTCCGGGGGGCGGCGGGGTCACCGCGCTTCTGGAGGACGAGGATACGCTGGCTTTCCTGCGCGGCCAGGCGGTCACGGCGCGCTATGTGACGTCCGTGTGCACGGGGTCTCTGGCGCTGGGCGCGGCCGGGTTGCTGCGGGGCCGGCGGGCCGCCTGTCACTGGATGTCGCGCGATTTCTTGCCGGCCTTTGGCGCCATCCCCGACCCGGCGCGGGTGGTGGTGGACGGCCCGATCATCAGCGGTGGCGGCGTGACGGCGGGCATCGATTTCGCGCTGGTGCTGGTGGCCGACATGGTCGGTGAGGAGACCGCCCGTGAGATCCAACTGGCCATCGAGTACGCGCCCGACCCCCCCTTTGCCGCCGGCCGTCCCGAACTGGCCGGGCCGGATACCGAGGCCGCCGCGCGCGCGGCGGCGGCCGACCGCCAAGCCGACCGGGCGGCGGCGGTGGCCCGGGCGGCGGCGTGTCTGGCCGCGCGTGACTCCACGTCTTGACTCGCGCCGCGATCCCGGTATTGTCGCCGGCTCCTTTCATGCCGATCTCCTGACCGAAGCGGGACCCTGACCATGGCCAAGCCGGCAACCATCCAGATCAAGCTCGAGAGCACCGCGGGCACGGGCTACTTCTATGTGGCCAAGAAGAACCCGCGCAAGACAACCGAAAAGCTGGAATTCCGCAAGTACGACCCCAAGGCGCGCAAGCACGTGGTCTTCAAGGAAACCAAGCTGCGCTGATCCGGCTTGGGGGATCCGTGTCTCCCGGTCCGTGGTTCTTCTTAAAGATGCCAGGCTCCGGCGCGTCATGACGCGCCGGTTTTTGCGTGTGCGAATGCTCTCGTGTTACGAGGCGGGCCAACCGAGTCTGGTCGGCCCACGCGCACCTTGGTTCTCTGTTGGGCGTTGAGCCGGCGGCTGGTCGCGACCATATCATCTGGCATGACTGTTCGATCCTGAGACAGGATATGCCCATGCCCGAGCCCTCTTGGTCCTTCGCGTCCGACCCGTCCACTCGTCCCTCCGGCCCCAGGAGGCCCCGCGCGCGGGCCGTCGCCCTGCGTGTATCGGCCCGCGAGGTCGAGGCCCGCCGCCGGCTGGCCTGGACCTCTCTGGCCGCCATGACCTTGACCCTGCTGATGTCTTTGGCCCTCGGCCCACGGGCACACGCCCAGGCGTTCGAACCCGAGACCGTCACCCTGGACAATGGTCTGCAGGTGGTTCTGGTGGCCAACCACCGGGTTCCGGTGGTCACCCACATGGTGTGGTACAAGGTGGGTGCCGCCGACGAGCCGTCGGGCAAGTCGGGTATCGCGCACCTGCTGGAACACCTGATGTTCAAGGGCACGGAGACCATTCCGCCGGGCATGTTCTCGCGCATCGTGGCGCGTAACGGCGGGCGGGACAACGCTTTCACCAGCCGTGACTTCACAGGTTACTATCAGAACATCGCCCGCGATCGCCTGGCCGTTGTGATGGAGATGGAGGCCGATCGCATGGCCAACCTGCGGTTGGCCGAGGATGACTTTGTGACCGAGCGCTCGGTGGTGATCGAGGAGCGCCTCAGCCGGACGGAGAACGAACCGGCAGCCCTGCTCAGCGAGCGCCTCGACCAGGCACTGTGGTCGGTGCATCCCTACAAGAACCCGATCATCGGCTGGTCCCATGAACTCGAGGCCCTGACTCGCGAGGATGCCCTGGCGTTCTATCGCCGCTTCTACGCCCCACACAATGCCGTGGTGGTGGTGGTCGGCGACATCACCCTGGAGGACCTGCGCCCGCTGGCCGAGCGGACGTACGGCCAGGTGCCGGCCGCTGAGGATCCGGTGGTGCGGGCGCGAGTGCGGGACTTGCCGCCGCCGGTGGACGTGACCCTGACCATGCGCCATCCCCAGGTGGGACAGGCGTCCTGGTGGCGCCGCAGCGTGGCCCCCAGCCGCAACTGGGGTGATGTCGAACTGTATCCGGCGATACAGGTGTTGGCCGAACTTCTGGGGGGCGGCCCGGTAAGCCGGCTGTACGAGTCGCTGGTGGTGGACCAGGGTGTGGCTGTGTCGACCGCCGCCCACTACAATGGCCGCGCGGTGGACTTCGGCACCTTCACCTTGTCGGCCAGCCCGGCTGTTGGGGTGACACCCGCCGACCTGGGGGCGGCCGTCGATGCCGAGGTCGCCCGGCTGCTGGACACCGGCGTCACCGACGAGGAAGTGGCCGGTGCCAAACGCCGGCTGCGTGCCGCGGTCGTTTACGCCCGGGACAGCACCTTCGGCACCGCACGCATCCTGGGCGCGGCCCTGGCCATAGGCGCTTCGGTCGAGGATGTCGAGGCGTGGCCCGAAGATATCGCCGCCGTGACCGCTGATGACGTGATGCGCGCCGCGCGGGTGGTGTTCGGTCCGGTCGGCACGGCCACGGCCATTCTCTTGCCTGACTCCCGCACATGAGGACGTCCATCATGGCCCCGCGCCCGATGTTTCGCCCGGCCGCCACCCTTCTGGGGGCGCTCCTGATCATGCTGGTCGCCGTCGTGCCGGCCGCCCGGGCCATCGAGGTGGACCGCGTGACCACCCCGGGCGGTCTCGACGTCTGGCTGGTGGCCGATGACACCAATCCCATGGTCACGCTGACCTTCGCCTTCGACGGCGGCGCGGCGCTGGATCCACCCGGCAAGGCCGGCCTGGCGTACTTCGTGTCCGGCTTGCTGGACGAGGGGGCCGGGGAGCTGGACTCGCGGGCCTTCCAGCATCGCCTGGCCGACCTGGCGATTGAGCTGTCCTTTGACGCCGGGCGGGACTCCTTCTCCGGCACCTTGAAGACGCTTACGGAGAACCTGGACGAGGCCATCGATCTGCTGAGCCTGGCGATGCGCGCGCCGCGTTTTGATGCCGACGCGGTGGAACGCATTCGCGGCCAGATTCTGGCCGGGCTGCGCTTCGACCAGAACGATCCCAACACCATCGCGCGCCACGCCTGGTATGCGGCCCTGTTCCCGGATCATCCCTATGGCCGCGATCCGGACGGCACGCCCGAGAGCATCGCTGCGATCACCCAGGACGACCTGCGGGCCTTCGCCCGGAGCCATCTTGTGCGGGACCGGTTGCGGATCGGCGTCGCCGGCGACGTGACGCCCGAGCGGTTGGCCGGGCTGGTCGACGCGGCGTTCGGGGAACTGCCGGACACGTCCGATCTGCCGGCCGTGCCCGGTGCCGTCGCCCGGGCCGATGGCCGCACGGTGGTGATCGAGCGTCCGGTGCCGCAGAGCGTGGCCGTGTTCGGCCACGCCGGCCTGGATCGCTCGGATCCGGACTGGTACACGGCCTACGTGGTGAACTACATCCTGGGCGGCGGCGGATTTGCTTCGCGGCTGATGGAGGAGGTGCGGGAGTCGCGTGGCCTCGCCTACTCCATCTACAGCTACCTTGTGCCCCTGGACCATGCGCCCATCTGGATCGGCGGCGTGGCCACCAACAACGCCCGGGTGGCGGAAAGCCTGGCCCTGATCCGTGCTGAATGGCAGCGCATGGCCACCGAGGGGCCGACGGCCGAGGAACTGGCCGACGCCCGCACCTATCTGACGGGGGCCTGGCCGCTGCGCTTCACCTCGACCCGGGCGATCGCCAGTATCCTGGTGGCCATGCAGCAGGAGGGGCTTCCGCCCTCCTATCTGGATGAGCGCAACGCCTACATCGAGGCGGTGACCCTGGAGGACGCCCGCCGCGTGGCCGCGCGCCTGATGGATCCGGCCGCCCTCACCACCGTTGTGGTGGGGCAGCCGGACGGCGTCGTGTCGTCGAACTGAGAGCCCATGACGGCGGTTGGCGCTACTCCACGCCGTAGCCGTAGCGGGTGATGATCGCCCGGGCCTCCGGACTGCCGAGGAAGTCCAGGAAGGCCCGGGCCACGGGATCATCCGCGCCGCGCGCCAGCAGGACGGCGTCCTGCCGCAGAGGGGCATGCAGGTCCGCCGGCACGATCCACCGCGATCCGCCGTCCGTCCCGATGACCTGCGAGAGCGCGACAAACCCCAACGCGACGTTCCTCGTGCTGACGAACTGCAGGGTCTGGGCAATGGAGTCGCCGCGCACCAGGCGCTCGGTCCAGTCGTCGCGGACGCCCAGCGCGGTCAACACCTCGATGGCGGCGGCGCCGTAGGGGGCGGTGACGGGGTTGGCGATGGCCAGCCGGGAGACCGGCCCGCCGCGCAGCACCTGTCCCTCGCCGTCGATCAGGTCCGGGTCCGTGCTGTACAGGACCAGCCGTCCCACGGCGTAGGTGATGCGAGAACCGGGCACGGCCAGGCCCTGGGCTTCGGCCTTTTCCGGGCGCGCGACATCGGCCGCCAGAAAAACGTGATACGGGGCGCCGTTGGCGATCTGGGCATATAGCTTGCCGGTGGATCCGAAGCTGAAGACGGCGGCGTGGCCCGTGGCCTCGGTGAAGGCGGCGCCGATGTCTTGCGCGGTGGCGGTGAAGTTGGCGGCGACCGCCACCAGGGTTTCGGCGGCCCGGGCGGGTCCGACCGCGACGAAGCCCAAGGCCAGGCCCCAGCCGAGGGCGACGAGGGCCGGCGTCGGCAGACGGCGGATGCGGCCGGGGCGGCGGTGGCGTGTCATGGGCTGGGCTCCTGGGTGGTGTCGCGATCGGGTCCGAACGGTGGGCCTGTCTATCGCGGTGGGCTCAGCATGAACCGTGCCACATGGGCTGGGTGGCGTGCCGCCTGGCGTGCGATGGCAGCCGTTCTCATGATGGCGGGGCGGCCTTTGATCTTCGACGTCCGACCTCTTCCGCAGGGTGTGCTCGCGCCCCAGCCTGCCTTGCTCGCAAGGCGGGCCAACCTTGGGTGTTGCCGTTTCCCGACGGGGAAACGGCGGGGGCGCAGCGCACCGTTGAGAGGAGAGGCGGTGCGCTGCCGACCACAGACGTGGCCGTCGAGCGCACCCTTCGATCAGAGCCGGAGTCATCGGCACGGGCAACCGTGACAGGCCCATCCTGAGAACCGCCGGTGCGATGGCCATGACCGGTCCACCTTTCAGATTCGCGCGCGGACTGGTGTCGCGCTTCCCACGCCCGATGTCGGGTGTCGGACACGTCCCCTCCCTGGGTCAGGTGTGAAACCAGACGATCTGTGATTGGTCCCGGCGATCGCCGGGAGTCCGGCAGAGGGGCGCGGACGATGGGCCTCGTCGGTGAACAGCATAATGTCTACATACTGAGTCGGACTTGTGTTCGGCCGCGTGGCGAACGCTTGGTGACCGGTTTTGCCTCAAAGCGGGAGAATCCTGCGGATGCATGGCGTTCCAATGGTACCTTGGCCTCGTCCGGCCGGCTGGTGTAGGACGACAATGGGACCGGGAGGTCCGCGCGTCCGCCGGTCCGCCCGCCGTAGCGGCCGGTGATACCCGCGCGGCCTGGCTGTCTGGCTGGGCTGTGCGGTCGGGCCGATTTGTCGGGGGCCGGGCCATTTTGGGTCGCGGTGCCCCCTGTCGCCAAACCCATCAGGGAGAGACCCAAGGCATGACGTTCCCGTTCACCAAAGCCGCCACTGGCGTGCTGGTGGCCTGCACCCTGGCGCTCGGCGCCGGGATTGCCGGATCCGCCCCGGCCGAGGCCAAGACCCTGCGCATGGCCTACGACGCCGACCCGGTCTCGTTGGACCCGCAAGAGCAGCTTTCGGGCGGCACCTTGGAGCTGTCGCACATGGTGTTCGATCCCTTGGTGCGCTTCACCAAGGAGTTGGACTACGAGCCGCGCCTGGCCGAGCGCTGGGAGCAGATCGATGATCGCACCATGCGCTTCCACCTGCGGGAAGGGGTCCTGTTCCACAGCGGCAATCCCTTCACCGCCGAGGATGTGGTCTTCACCCTGGAGCGCATGAAGCGGAGCCCGGATTTCAAGGCCCTGTTCGAGCCGTTCGTGGGCGCCACGGTCGTCGACGACCACACCGTGGACTTCGTGACGGCCGAACCCTATCCGCTGGTCTTGAACCTGGCCACATACCTGTTCCCCATGGACAAGGCGTTCTACACCGGGACCGACGACAACGGTCAACCCAAGGATGCCATCGTCAAGCACGGCAACACCTTCGCCTCGACCAACGCTTCGGGCACCGGCCCGTTCGTCGTCACGGCCCGCGAGCAGGGTGTGCGCGTGGAGTTCCAGCGTTTCGCCGACTACTGGGACACCGAGTCTCCGGGCAACGTCACCGAGATCATCTTCACGCCGATCAAGGAAGACCCGACCCGGGTGGCCTCCTTGCTGTCCGGCGGCGTGGACTTCATCAAGCCGGTGCCGCCCACCGACCTGGAGCGCCTGAGCAAGGAAGAAGGCATCAACCTGGTGACCATGGGCGGGACCCGGATCATCACCTTGCAGATGAACCAGGAACGGGTCGAAGCCTTCAAGGATCCGCGCGTGCGCCTGGCGATCGTGTACGCGATCAACAACCAGGGCATCGTCGACAAGATCATGAAGGGCTTCGCCACGGTCGCGGCGCAACAAAGCGCACCCGGCCAGGTGGGCCACGCGCCGGACCTGACGCCCCGCTATGACCTGGAGAAGGCCAAGGCGCTGATGGCCGAGGCCGGCTATGCCGATGGCTTCTCCATCACCATGATGGCGCCCAACAACCGCTATGTGAACGACGACAAGATCGCCGAGGCGGCGGCGGCCATGCTGGCCAGGATCAACATCAAGGTCGACCTGACCACCATCCCCAAGGCGCAGTACTGGCCCGAGTTCGATGTGCGCGCCGCCGACATCATGATGATCGGCTGGCATCCCGACACCGAGGATTCGGCCAACTACACCGAGTTCCTGTTGATGACCCCGGATACCGAGACGGGTTACGGCCAGTACAACTCCGGCAACTACGCGAATCCCAAGGTGGACGAACTGATCATTCAGTCCCAGTCCATGCTAGACCAGGAGGCCCGCTCCAAGGTTCTGCAGGACGTCGAGCGTATGCTCTACGAGGACGCCGCCTTCGTGCCGCTGCACTGGCAGGATCTGTCCTGGGCGTCGCGCGACGGTGTGCACATCGAGGATATCGTCAACGTCATGGACTTCCCCTACCTGGGTGACCTGGTCATCGACTGAAGGTCCCCAAAATCGACGGCGAGGGAGGTCGGCGCTTGCGCCGGCCTCCCTTTGTCGTGTTTAGTGCGCCACACTTTCGGTCTTTTCTCCCCCGGTCCGCGGACTCGTCATGGCCATCGTTGCCTTCCTCATCAAGCGCGTGATGCAAGCGGTGCTGGTGATGTTCGTCATCAGCCTGATCGGTTTCTCCATCCAGGACAACCTGGGCGATCCCTTGCGCGAGCTGGTCGGGCAGTCGGTTTCCGAGGCGGAGCGCCAGGCGTTGCGCGACCGCATGGGCCTGAACGACCCGTTCCTGGAGCAATATTGGCGCTTCCTGGGCAACGCGCTGCAGGGCGACCTGGGCGTCTCCTACCACTTCAAGCGCCCGGCGCTGGACGTCATCGCCGACAAGTTCCCGGCGACCGTGGATTTGGTGATCGGCGCGACCATCATCATCGTGCTGGTGTCGGTGCCGCTGGGCTGCTGGTGTGCCATCCGGCCGCGCTCCTGGCTGTCCCGGCTGGCCATGGGGGCCAGCATCGTCGGTATTTCCATTCCCGTGTTCCTGACCGCCATCTTCCTGATCTACATGTTCTCGGTGAACCTGGGCTGGCTGCCGTCGTTCGGGCGCGGCGAGGCCCTGGTGGAGATCGTTCCGGGGTGGACCACCGGCTTCCTCACGCGTGAGGGACTGGCGCATCTGATTCTGCCCAGCATCGCCCTGTCGTCGATCATGCTGCCGCTGTTCATCCGCCTGATCCGCTCCGAGATGATGGAGGTCCTGGAGCAGGACTACATCCGCTATGCCTGGGCCAAGGGCCTGGCGCCCCGCCGGGTGTGGTTCCTGCACGCCTTCAAGAACACCCTGTTGCCGGTGATCACCGTCGGCGGCGTCCAGATCGGCCTGATGCTGGCCTACACCATCCTCACCGAGACGGTGTTCCAGTGGCCGGGGCTTGGCTTCATGTTCATCGAGGCGGTGACGCGCGTCGATACCCCCCTGATCATCGCCTACATCATCATCGTGGGCCTGATCTTCGTGGTGACCAACACCGTGGTCGATCTGATCTATACCCTGGTCAATCCGACCGTTCGCCTGGTGGGGGCGCAGTCATGAACCGGATCGCGGCCCGCATGACGGCATTCCTGGGCTCCGATGTTCTCTATCGGTTTCGGCGTGATCCGGTGGCCCTGGTCGCTTTCGTGGTGATGGCGGCCTTCATGCTGGCCGCGATGCTGGCGCCGGTGCTGTCGAGCATGAACCCGCACGACCCCGCGCAGATCGACATCATGAACTCCGAGATCCCGCCGGTCTGGCAGGCCGGGGGGGAGGGGGCTTTTCCCCTGGGCACGGATATCCAGGGCCGGGACATGCTCAGCGCCATTCTCTATGGCCTGCGCATTTCCATCATCATCGGCGTGTTCGCGGTGATGGTGCAGATGACCCTGGGTGTCATCATCGGCCTGGTCTCGGGTTATCTGGGCGGCAAGGTGGATGCCTTCTTCATGCGCCTGGCCGACATCCAGTTGGCCATGTCCACGCTGATGCTGGCCATTGTCGCCCTGGCCGTGTTCAAGGCCGCCTTTGGCGCCGACCTCTACGAGGATCTGGCCATCGTCATGCTGATCCTGGTGATCGGCTTCGCCGAATGGCCGCAGTATGCGCGCACCATCCGCGCCTCGGTGCTGGCCGAGAAGAAGAAGGAATACGTCGACGCGGCGCGCGTCATCGGCCTGTCGGCGCCAGTGATCATGGTTCGGCATATCCTGCCCAACACGCTGTCGCCACTCTTGGTGATCTCCACCGTGCAGGTGGCCAACGCCATCATCAGCGAGGCGGCGCTGTCCTTCCTGGGGCTGGGCATGCCGGTGACCATGCCCTCGCTGGGCTCGCTGATCAGTTCCGGGTTCGAATACATCTTCAGTGGCGCCTGGTGGATCACCACCTTCCCCAGCATCGCGTTGATCACCCTGATCCTGGCCATCAACCTGCTGGGCGACTGGCTGCGCGACGTGCTGAACCCCCGACTGTTCAAGGGCTAAGTCCATGCCGCTTCTCGACGTCCGCGACCTGCGGGTGGAGTTCCCCACGCGCCATGGCGTGTTGACGGCGTTGCACAACGTCGATTTCACGGTGGACCGGGGCGAGCGCCTGGGCATCGTCGGCGAGTCCGGCGCCGGCAAGAGCGTCGCCGCCTTCGCCATCCTCAACCTGATCAGCCGCCCGGGACACATCGCCGGCGGGTCGATCCTGTTCGAGGGCCAGGACCTTACCCGGCTGTCCATCCACCAGATGCGCCGTATCCGGGGCAA
>Ga0126339_10003419_pt1 | contig 11554 bp, 10 predicted proteins | sample OrbTmetagenome_2_FD_92532 | JGI IMG/M metagenome (GOLD analysis project Ga0126339, IMG submission 92532) | Coral microbial communities from Petempiche,Puerto Morelos, Mexico - Orbicella T R C metagenome | ecosystem: Host-associated > Invertebrates > Cnidaria > Coral | place: Petempiche,Puerto...
AATCTTCTGCAGCGGAGACAACTTTTCTTCTATGAATTTATACACCAACCACAGAATGACACATACTAAAAACGACAAGAAAATGAACTTTGCATTGAAAATCTTGAAAAGAACGTCCATAATTACCCCTGAGGAGCTCAGAATGCTGAATCAGGCCGAAGGGTTGTACGTCAGGGCACTGGGTAAGATAGGACAGTTGAGGTACTTACTAGGGTGGGGCTAGTAAAAAATTATCTACACATTTAAATCGATCTTAACATAAGTCTACAAATTAAAACTAATTTCGATATCTTGAACTTCTTAATAGGGTTGAAAATGCACAAGACCTCATGACTTTAGTTTCAATTAAGTTTTTTTTTAAACTCATATCCTAATAATAAAATGGAAACCTCACCCCACCCCCAAGAAAGAAAAAGGTGCCTTGTCATGGCGGCCGGGTGGACTAAGTGTGCGTGACTGTTTTCTTCGCTAAGAAGAAATCAAATATTCACAGGGTTTGTGTGTTTCTAAAATCTAGGTTAAAAATACAAAATGATCATATTTATTCTAACGATTCCCATTTTGCTATGGTTCATGTACACGTTCTTGAAAGACGAATTTACATCGCCGTTGAGAAAAATTCCAAGGCCCGATGGTTCTGTTCCTGTCTTTGGTCATTTGTGGACATTTCTTCGTGAGAAAAACCATTTGAAATTGGTGCAGGACTGGAGTGAAAAGTACGGTCCAATCTTCCGGTACAGTCGTGGTTTTGGTAGGTGGAACACAAGTTTATGCATTGCGTTTTGCTAACTGTTAAAAGCTCTCAAAGTGTGCCGTACCCACGCACAAGTTACACGTAAGCTTTGATTTCCTTTAGTTCGCAAATATTAGCTATTACATGTTCTAGGTAGACGTTTTTGTAAGCTTATGTATGTTGATATAACTTTACCTCTATTGAAATAACAAATAACCATTCAAAATTCACATTGCAGCTATTTAAAGCGTGATCTGAAATGTTTAAAGAAGCTTTCCTGTAGAAATTAAATGGACTAGTTATCATTTTTGTGACAAAGTTATTCTTAGTTCAAAAAACAGGAGTCAAACACGTAATGTAAGGGTTAAAAGAGGCAGTATGACCATTTTGCAGTAAAATCTGAAGAGTTTTAACTCTCATGCTTGAAGAACGAGGGCATTATTTTGATAATCTCTGGTTGAGTTAAAACGGGATGGTATTCACTGTACTGATGAATATCATTTAGCATTACCTGTCTACCAGAATGGAGCAAGCCCCTTTCCCCTCTTTGTTTTTTACATACTTTGATTTGTGATGGTCTAATATTTACTGGTCATCATGCTGTGTTCTTGCTCATGTCTCTGCTGTCTCTGCTTTAATAAATGCCTTCAAGCCAGACCTTAGAACAGTCGAAGGGAATTTACTACCAAATTGGAAATGAAACTGGATGTCCAGCCTATTAGTTCTGTAAGCCACACCCAGTCCTGTACGCTCTCCAAGAAGCTCTAGAGGCTGAATACTGTCAATTAAAAGCCAATTATTTTTGAAAAAGGTTGAATTTAGTGAGTGGGCAACTCCAGAGGTTGATGTACCTAAGTCAGACAGCATCACAAGATCTTGTGGATATACAGTCACTGGGCTGTCACCATCAATCTGCAGCTCGATGTCCCTCAGTATTCAATCCCTCTGCATGAAGATGTCTTTATCAAACTGCAAGGTGGACATAGATTCACTAAGTCTGATCTGACAAGCACCTATCAGCAGCTTCCCTTGGTCCCTGATAGCCAAACATTTGTCATCATTAATACTCACTGAGGACTTAACTGCTACAAGAGACTACCTAAGTTTGGTGATTGCTTTGTCACCTGCTATATTCCAGCATACCAAAATTGGACATCATTCTTCAAGGTCTAGACCATGTGGAAAGCATCCAGGTTGATATCCTTATCACAGGCAGAGATGCTCACTAAATGTAAGTTCATACAGAAATCTATGATACATGTGTTGTGTTATTTGTGCTGATGGAACCTCCCCCACAGAGGAGAAGGTGGAGGCCATCAATTTGAGCGCCATGCCCCGAGAAATCCACTTGGTTAAGAGACCTTGGAAAGATCAATTACCATTCAATTCATTCACAATCTAAGCTCTATTCTTCAACCACTTAATCAATTCCTGCAGAACAACCAGGAATTTAAGTGGTCCCCCCAGTGTGAGTAAGCCTTCACAAAAGCCAAGGACTCACTCTCATCTTCCCTCGTGGTAGTCTACTATGATCTAAGCCTTCCAGTCATCCTTGAAACTGACACAAGTCAGTTACTAGCATTGGAGCCATCATCCTGCACCTCTTCTGTAATGGTAATGAAAGATCCATTGCTAATTATGCTTCCAGGCCGTTAAACTTGTCAGAGAAAAACTACAGTCACATTGTGAAAGAGGGTCTCATCATCATTTTGTGCAACACTAAATACTACATTGCATTTTCTTGGGCAACAGTTCATGGTCCAAACTGGCCACAAACCTCCACGAGACTCCACCACTCCAGTCCTGGCAGCAGCTAGACTACAGTACTGGTTCCTCCTTCTATCCTTGTACCACTGCAAAATTGAAATCAAGTCACCTCCTGAAGTAGCCAGCTCAGATGTCTTGTTTTGGATCCCTCTCCAGTACAAGAAAGATGGAAGCATTAAAGAGGAGATATTCTTGAAATCCTCCTGGTCAGTCAGCAGCTGAACTGACACCCTGTCTCTGTCACAGAGATTGCCAAGGGAACTTCCAGGAATCCTACATTTGCACAGGCACTATCACTCACCCTCGATGGTTGGCCTTTCCACTTCTGTAATGATCCTCAACTCAAGCTATTCTTCACTAACAAGATCAAGCTTTTCATGTAGCAAGACTGCCTTATGTGAGGTTTGCATACTGCCAATCCTGAGAATGCTTCATGAAGCCCATCCTGGTATGGCTTGTTTGAAAGCTATGGCATGCAGTCATGTCTGGTTGTCAGGAATTGACAGTGACATTGAGAATACTGTGTGTGGATCCCAGCAGTGCCTCAAAACCAGAGAGGAATTCCTCAGCCTTGCACTGCTCCCCACCACTCCATGGTGACACTTACAATCCAACACTTGACAGTTCAACTACTACCTTCTCATAGTCAACATCCACTCCAAGTGGCCAGAAGTCATTGGTCCAATGAAGATCAAGATAACAACCACAGAAGCAAACTGCAATGCTTTGCACAGTTTCTTTGCAAGATACAGCCTCCCAGCCCAAATAGTGACAACAGACCACCTTTCCAGTCTCTTGAGTATAAAGAAATCTGCAGCAAAACAGCATTCATAGAATATTGGTGCCCCCCTCCATCCATCACCGGATGGTTTAGCAGAAAGGTTTGTCCAGACCTTTTCATATGCCTCTGAGTCTTCTTTAATCTTTAATCTTTGATACAAATTCCAAATTACATTACACTGAACAAGTCAATCCAATGATCCTGCCAGCACTCTGCAACAGAAGATTACTAGATTTCTCCTATCTTACAGAAGTACACCACATGCCACTACAGGGATGTCACTTGCCCCGTTCTTCCCTGGAAGAGAACTTCATGCGCGTCTCTCTCTGACATGACCTGATCTTGCTAGTCGTGTGGCTTCTCAGCAAGGCAAAATTAAGTCTAATGATAACAAGGATGCCAAGTTCCAAGATGGAGTTGTCTGGCAAACCCTGGACCATGTTCGTCTGAACATGTTCTAGTTCAGGAACCGTTACAGCAGAGACAGCAACCACTGATGGAGATCCTCTAGATTCTCCTGGAGCAGCAAACAGTTCCATTCCAGATGATTGTGGACCAAAAGAACCACCCCCTACCACTACCCCTTCTAGTCTTGAATTGTACTGCTGAATTGTAATGCGGTTCAAAACCACCTCAGAGGTTGATTGAAATAATCTGAGCTAACATTCGTTTGCAGCATTGGACATTGTTGTAGGACATCAAACATAACTGAATGACACTGATTATTTCCTGTATTATTTTTATTACTAGATACATGTACATTAGAGTTGCAGGTGCATCACCTTGTTTGATTAGTTTTGTTGCATGACAGTACATCTTCTGCGGGCAGGTTTTATAGTGTAAGAGTGATTGCTATCAGTTTGTGAGCCCACTGTGTCAGTGGCTACTTGTATGAAACATGTGCTCAGTACAGTTGAGTGTGACCCCGCATCTTGTGTTGAGTTTTTCATTTCCTTCTTTCCCTAGGAGAACATAACAAAGTACTGGTCACCAGCAAATTGTTGGGGTAACCTGACTAAATGCTGGGGAGTAACCTGCAGTTGACTAACATTCCATCTAGCCTAGATTCTAGGCAATTCTCTAAGCCACTTCATGCCACAGAAACCACAGATAAGCCAGCTGGGCTCAAAGGCTTTATTTGTTACTTGCTGCCCTCACCATCAAGTCTAGATAGTATTTGTATGGAGACATGATAGAGTGTTCATAAATTTTTAAATGCCCTAATTATGACCTTTTTTAGGTGAAAAAAGAGTCTTCTTGTCAGGTCCTGATCTGATCAAACATGTTGCTGTAACAAATTCGAAGAACTATGCTCGCACTGAATTTGTACGGACTTTTATACCCAGCATTGGTAATGGCGTATTCTCCTCCAATGGAAAGGAACATGCTCGTCAACGTAAAATGATCAATCCTGCATTTAATTACAATAATTTGACTGGGATGGTAGATGACTTTAAAGAAGTTACAAGCAATCTTGTGAAGGTGAGCTATAAGTATTATACAGTAAGGGTTTATATTTTTAAATACTCATGATATTTCTTCAGTTAACTAATAACTACATGTAATTATTTATATGGCATGATATACACTACAGTAACTGATGCACACCACTTGAGCATGTCATTGTGCAGCAAATTTAAAGCTTGGCTACTCAGTGAAAGTTCTGATTCCCTCAATGTTTTGGTTGCACAAATCAATGGCCTTTTGGATTTATTTGGCAAGATATCTTTGCAGGTAGTGTGTGATATTTAATGATAAGAAAATGCTTGAGCTTATAACACCTCTGTTGTTTCAACTCGGAAATTGTTCAAATTTTGATTACATGGTTTCATTTTTTTTCTGTAAACAGCTCTGGACAGAACAATTGACCAATTCAACTGAAGGATTCGTGGAGGTGCTGGTCTCCACAGACTTGGCTCGTCTGACATTAGATGTCATTGGGAGGTGTGCTTTTGGTTATCACTTCAACACAGTGCTCTCAGGAGAAACTGAAATTTCAAGTGCATTTTCTGCTGTTATCAAAGGTGTTGGTTTTGGCTGAGTCATGCGAAAGAAACTCATTCCACTGTATGACTACCTTCCACTGGCTGAGAATAAAAGGGCAAAGAAAGCACTTGAAATAACAGATGGAACTGTTCTTGAGGTGAGTTTGTAACCAATTCAATACACTGTAAGTTTTATTTAAAAATATTTTCTTTGATAGTTTTCTTTTTAGTTTAAATAGTTCCTATCAGTAAATGCAGTTAGTTAGCTTATGGCATCCCTAAGGGCCACTGTGGCTGCTGTAAGCAACTCAAGGACTAATTTTAGCAGCCTGGAAACATTACAAAGCTTGCTTCTGGCAAATAATTTTGCCATTGAGCAATAAATTTAAGATGATGTTAGAAAAAGCTTTATTTACACTTTAATCCCAAAGATCAGTGTTAAATCAGTTTTCCCGATGACCCTAAGCCTGTTAACTATGACTTAAAGATTGCATTATTACATTACTATTCAGTTATTATTTTTATTATTTAATTTTTAAAGTGCAAATCGATTCAGTTCTCTTTAAAAACTACATATTAAAGAAGCTCTATTAAAATCACTGATGAAAAACATAATGGCACGAGAGGCCTGAGAGGCATGGTGACCGAAAAAAATGGCCGAAGTAGTAGGGTTCGTACGTGTCATGGAAATCCAGGAAAGTCATGGAATTTATAATTTCAATTTTCAGGCCTGGAAAGTCATGGAATTTTAAAGGCTCAAATGAGTACAAACCCTGAGTAGTGGAATAGAATCTTTGTTGAACTGTCCAGATTCAAGTGCTGGCTGGGATAACTTCTTTCATGTTTTTGGACAACTCTTTTTGCTCTCAAAGTGCCTCAGATCTCCACAAAAGGAGCACAAAATCAGTACTGCCAAGTTGCCCAAAGTGCTAAGGGTACTGATGTACTTTCGCATCTAAGGAGAGTAGATGAAGGAGCATTAATCCTAGCTACTTCATGTTATAAAAATTTTCAGTGTAATTGTGAGCCACTTAAAGGCCTGGGCTTAATTTCCTGAAAATTACAGCAGCATGTGAATACTATGATCATTGTATCATATTAAACTATGATTTCTTAATCAAGTGTACAGAGTATTCATATGGATGTCCTTTGTAACTTCTTTTTCAGTAATTTGAGACCTGTCCAATTCCAGTCACCCTATGAGGGCAATACCTCAGTCTTCCTGGCTGAACAAAAGGGCATTAAATCTATTAGTAACAAAAAATAACAGTTCTCTTTCAAGCCTGGATATAAGCAGGGTGATAGGGGTTACAGACAAATTTTTTTACGCTGGGGAGATCCAAGCCTGTGTCACAGATAGTCTATGCCACTGGTATACATACTATATTGTGAATTTTGTGACACATCTGACTGCACTGCAGGTTTTAAAAACTCTTAGCCTGTTGTGAATCAGCTTTGACAGAAGAGTGCACCCCTCTCACACGCTCTTTTAAATTTTTTCCATGACAATTTTGCATACTCTTTACTGTACAATGTATGCTTGTGCTCATGAAATCTCTTACCTTTGCACAGATCAGGACCTCTCCATATATCCTATTGTAGAGAGTACCCCCAAGGAGGGGGCATTCAACCCCAGAGGGCACGCACTGTGTACATGTAGTTAAGTTGAATCCAAATAGTCAAGTTTATTCCATTTTTTTCTAAAGGTTATCAAAGCAAAACGTGAGAAAAGGGAGGAAGGAATTGTGTCTTCTAAAAGAGACTTGTTAAGCTTGCTTATGGACCAACATGACGAAGAAACAGGAGCGACCATGGATGATGAACTTCTCAGAGCCCAGGTGTTTACCTTCATGTTAGCTGGTCATGAAACTACCAGTGTGTCAATGATGTGGACCCTGTATGAACTTGCGAGACACCCAGACATAGCTAAACAGGTCCAACAAGAGATTCAGTCGGTTATGAAGGACTCATCGGAAATGACGTGGGCAAAACTGGCCGAGTTGAAGTTTCTTGGAAATGTGATAAAGGAATCTCTGCGGTTCCACTCTCCAGCAACTATGGCAGTACGTACTGCAAAGGAAAATGATGTGATTGGTGGATATGAAATTCCCAAGGGTACTTCTGTGGTTCTAGGAATTGACGCTGTACATCATTCAACAAAGTTCTGGAAGGATCCACATGCTTTTGATCCACAAAGATTTGACGAAAATGGTATGCTCTTATAGTATTCGTTCTTATGTAGCATGTGAGAACATCAAGTATTAGATGAGACATATCTAAACTGACAAACCAATCTCAGAGGGAGATCTGGCAGTCTTATTAAAATGATTTGATTAAGGGTACCAACACCAGGACTCCATTAATAACGTTGCTTCAATCAGTGGATTGTAGGCCAAATCGTTAGGGCAGACTGCACTAGGACTGGAGAAGGAAGTAATATTTGTTATGGCCTAGCATCAGATCCCATCCAAAATCCAACAAAGTGTAGTGGTAACAATCCCTTGGCACAGAAAAGGGAATAATTAGTGCTGGTTGTTCTTGAATTGTGGAGGTGCAGTGGCCTCATGAATTGTGCGCTTTACTCCAGATCATACTCCAGCCCTGGCTGAGGACACCGTCATTACCTGTGAATTTAATGCTGGGAGAGAGAGGGGGGCGGGGTACCCTGTGATGGATTATCATTCCACTTAGGGGGACTAGAAACACTCCTAATCATTTCATGCTGCAGAAACCAGAAATAATCACCGGCCTGATCGACCACTTGGCTCGTATGCTGACTTTATACCTTTAACGTAGTGTTCTTGAATAAAACCTTAAATGCGTGCAAATTAATATTCAGTCTTAAAAAGCTTGTTTGTTTTCCTACAGATGATAGTCATCCCCCAGTTCATCCTTATGCCTTTTTGCCATTTTCTGCTGGTCCTCGTTCGTGCATAGGGAATAAGTTTGCCATGGTGGAGATGAAAGCTGTATTATCCATTCTTCTACAAGAGTTTATCTTTGAAGAGATTCCTGGATTCACTGTGATGCCAATTATTCGACTGACAGCAAAGCCAGATCCCCCTTTACGTTTGAGGATAAGGCAATTGACCAGTTGACTACTAAAATGATTTTAGTTTGGCCTGTCTAAAATTTTGTTTAACTTGAGGCGACAATGCACATACTAAAACTAGCCAGTGAAGCTATTTATTTGATGTTTCTTTTTATTATACTATATAATTATACGTCAGCACTTTGTAAAAACGCAAGCCTGTTTTATTAAACATCAAGGGGATTACGCTTACGTAAAGAACGTAATTGTAAATTCTGTTCATTTAACCCACTGGAAGCTACCTCGTGACTCACTACCACCGCGATAAATTCATGTTCCACGTGCCGGAGAAAATCGAGTCGAGAAGCGATTGCGAACACGATAGATGACAATAATATGTAAACGTATAAGCTTATTATATAACAATAACAGGGATAAGCCTTCTTTCAACGAGTTTTCTCTGCAAACAGCCTCTTTGGAGGTTTGTCTTTGTCTTTGCGGAGATCGCTGTGCGCTACTTCTGACCATGTTTGAATCAATTTCAGTACGCTTTATGTAAAAGAGTTGATTACACATGAATAACAGTCATGATCAAACTATAACAAGATTTTAATACCAAATTATGAAAGTGCCACTGACTATGATCAAGTTCTCGATACCCATTTTTTACATTTTCGTACACAATAGATCTTTCCTAGATAGTTGGAAAATTTCAATCTATTACGAACATTAGAACTCATGTTTTTTTGGACCTTTATTTCCGAGAATTTGCGGCCGCCATTAATTTTCCTTGTTCCAAGTCTTGGTTGAGAATTGGAGAAAATGACATCATTTTCTCAAAAATAATACACGGGTTGAAATTATAATAACAATTACTACAGTAATTCGCATAAAGAATAACAAAAACTTTGGCTCATATATTTGTGCAATTTTCTACATTAATTGTTATTATAATTTCAACCAGTGCGGTATTTTTGAGAAAATGACATCATTTTCTCCAATTCTCAACCAAAACTTGAAACGAGGAAAATTAATGGCGGCCGTAAATTCTCGGAAATAAAGGTCTAAAAACCGCGAGTTCTAATGTTCGTAACAGATTGAAATTTGGCAAGCTATCTAGGAAAGACCTATTGCCTACGAAAATGTAAAAAAAATGGATATCGAGAATTTCGTCATAGTGGCACTTTAACAGAAGATCCTTTTTTACGTAGAAGTGTTGAGCTTTAACTTTTATTATGGGGCATTTGCACTGTTCTCACGGCCCACCGTGTGGGTTATGGCTGGGGAATGATGGGCGGGCTTTGAAATGACAGAGCCATTATCATAATTCTACGTCTTTTTTGTGCTTTTTCAATAACCAGTATAAATTAGTGTTCCCACATTAGTATGGACTGTTAAAATTTCCAAAATAATACGGTTGCAACACTCAAATACCAGTCATAGGAAAAATTAGGGGAAGGTAAAGGGGTGAAAATTGAAGGAGAAATGCATCAGTCAATTCAAGTAGTACCCTTCACCCACCTCCCCGTCAACCGCGCGGTATTAGCAAGTGTTGAATCATGATGTGACGTGCGTGACGGTCAAATTACCCGTGACGAGGACCGTCACGAAACCGTCTCGAGCGGAGGTCAGTTTGGGTTACTTACAGGAGTAGGGCGAGTTGGAGTGTCATGGCCAAGTGTGCGTGACTGTTTCCTTCGCTAAGAAGAGATCAAATATTCACAGGGTTTTTGTATTTCTAAAGTCTAGGTTAAACATCCAAAATGATCATGTTTATTCTGACCGTTTCTATTTTGCTATGGTTCATGTACACGTTCTGTAAAGAGGAATTTACATCGCCGTTGAGAAAAATTCCAAAGCCCGATGGTTCTGTTCCTGTTTTTGGTCATTTGTGGACTTTTCTTCGTGAGAAAAACCATTTGAAGTTGATGCGGGATTGGAGTGAAAAGTACGGTCCAATATTTCGTTTCAATCTTGGTTTTGGTAAGTGGAACACAAGCTCAAGAAAAGTAAGCCATAATTAAAGAAATTGTCTTTAGGTACATGTAACTGTAAAATGCTCTCAGTAGCTGACACCCCGAGTTGTATCGTACGGTGATCGTAGTCAAGTTGGAGTCACGCTGAGTCACGGGTCAAGTTAAATTCGCTTGTTTGGTCTTTAGACTCATAAATCCTTGTCCAATCGGCCCTCAGTATCGTGGAGTTGCAAAGCTTACATGGCCTGTCAGTTTCGCAGATGTATGGTTGAGTTCTAGAAAGCTCGCTGGTTGAGTTGCTTTTGGGAAGCTTCAGGTCTCGCTGGTGAGTTTTCATTCCCTTGCCAGCGAGTTTACAATTTCTTGCAAGCGGCTTCTCATATTCTTGCTGGCTCACGCTGGCGAGTTTTCAATTTCTCACTAGCGAGTTTTCATATAAAAAGTTCAGGTAAATAAATGCAAGGTCTAGAACTGAAGTCGGTAAATCGTCGAGGGAAAATTGACAAAAAATGTTCAGAAAGTGAAAGGCTAACAACACCGGATACTCCCAACCAAGTACTAATCCTGCCAGACAGGGCTTTTAAAACTTCGGTGATAAGACGAGGCAGAGCTTTCCTTCGAAAGAGTCGTCAGGATCCGGATACGCTTAGCTTGACATGATCATCTGTGGTGTTTGTTATTCTTCTTGTTGTTTTGTCTCGTTTGGAATTTTTCGGTTCTGGTTAATGAGCTATTACATACGCGCCCCCTATGTTGTGGATAAACGTCTGGTAGATCCGTTAAAGAAAGTTTTCCACAGTTACAGCTGATATATTCATCATCTGCAGTCAGCTACGCAAAAACCCCAGTTTGGTGATGAGAACAAGCTTAACCTTCGCTAATTTCTCGCATATCTTTCCATAATCAGTCGACCATAAAGCATCTATGAGGGTGGCAAAAGGGGGCGGGCGGGGGTACCAATCACGCATCACGCTAAATTTTTCTATTAAATCACGTATCACAGAGAATGTTTTTCACAAATCACGTGTCACGTAAAATGAAGTAAGTACATCACCAATTTTACTTTCTCGACCCTAAACGGGTCGATAAAAGGAGTATGAAATGTTTAAGCAAGCAACCGGAACGATGATCCTGATGGTACACGTTGGATCAATAGTAATCTAATCGGCTTCACATATAAAATAAAGATTATTATATGGCAAGCTCCGCGAGCGGGCAAGATGAATCAAATCCTGCGCTGTGATTGGCTACCCGAGCGGGCAAGATGGGGCTATCTTGCCC
>Ga0126339_10003420_pt1 | contig 11553 bp, 10 predicted proteins | sample OrbTmetagenome_2_FD_92532 | JGI IMG/M metagenome (GOLD analysis project Ga0126339, IMG submission 92532) | Coral microbial communities from Petempiche,Puerto Morelos, Mexico - Orbicella T R C metagenome | ecosystem: Host-associated > Invertebrates > Cnidaria > Coral | place: Petempiche,Puerto...
ATCTTTCAACAGGGAGCCCACTTCACATACATGTGGTTTTCAGTGGGGCCCTGCAAAAATAAAATTGCAAAAGCTAAAGAAATAGTAGTCAGGCATGACACATGATGGGACATTTGCAAGTAATACTGTCGAATACACAACAGCTTTCCTGTATTCTGGTTGGCTGCATTTTTTTATGGTATGGTATAGAAAACAATTTACAGCAAGTCCGAACGGTCTTTCCCTGAATATGTTTCTCAACCAAACAACTTAAATTACATTTAATCAACTGCAGCCTTAAGGGCTGACTAAACCCTCAGAGAGAAAAAATATGCAAAGCTCACTTGGGCAGGACATCCAAGAGTTCCTTGAGCTCCTTCATAAGCATTCTAACCATTCCACACTGCATACTCTGGTATGACACGTCAATCATAAATATATAGGCAGGAGCACCTGGAAGCTTTTGATCCTGAGGAGAATGAATAAGAAAAAGTACCATGTTACTCTCACAGTGCCTCTCTCCACCCAGGTGCACAAATGGGTACTGGCAAATTCAATGCTGAAGGTAACCCTGTGATGGACTAGCTTCCCATCCAGCCGGGAGCAAGAATATTCCTAGTCCCTTCATGCTACAGAAACTGGGAGAAGCTCCCTTACCATGTTACAGAAAAGAAAAAATAAACAAAACCTTTTTCAACTAGACTCAACTAGATAACATTTTATCCAAGATCTGTATGTAGTTTTGCACACGAAAAGACTTTTTCTATACTTTCCCCAAACTGTTGTTTTTCCTTTTTCAGAACCAGAATAAATCCAGGCAGAGATCCAATTTCTGCCAAATCTGTAGGTGACATGTATTAATTTTGAATGAACTACTGTGAAACTTGTTACGGGTTGCTTAAAATTCTGATTTACCCAGACATAATTTACTTCTTCACACCTAGTTTACAGGTGTGGATAACAGGTCTTAGGATTTTCATATTTCTGTATGAATCCTAACTAGTTGTTTTGCACACAGCTCTACTAAAGGTGGCTCCATAGGGTAATCAGTTATAGCATTGCGCACGCAAGTGTTATGTTTTGAATGCTATTTTTGCATTCGCTTTCACACCTAGTCCTCTCAAACTTATTACATGTAATAAGCAATGATTAAATAGTGTTTTGCTATCATCTGGGGTAAAATTTTGGGATTTAGTCTTAAATTATAAATGGCCAAACAAATTGGTTTTTTACTGTTTTTATGGCTTTATTTGTGATTTTCATGAATTCCCTTCAGTGAAATCTTCCAAAATTTTTACATCACATCGCTTCCAGTGTGATACGAATTTTAAACACGAAGAAAGTAGGGTTTGTAAAGGCAGTTTTTTCAATATTTTCAAATTTATGTCTTTTACCGCTGCAAAAAATCTGGTCCTATAGATTTCCCTGAAAAACGGGCTCCGACTAAAGTAAAATATTTACTACCAATCAGCCAAATTTTACAGAATTTCACACAAGGAAACAGGAGAAATTTCACTGTCAGTTTTGCTTTTTGTGCTCATGTTGACGTAATAAAATATCGTAAAACACTGACGTTTTCCTTTGAGCGCATGCAGATTACTTCTTCAGCACTCGCGTCAGAGTAAAACAATAGGGGGCCACCTTAAGTGAAATTTGGCAGTATGATATGTATTGAGAGAGACAATATCTTCAGTAGTTGATGATTTTTCAGATTCTTATCACCTGCCTACTTCACGGTGTGTTGAGATTGTAAGGGGAAATTAAACACTGATCAATCCAGTATGACAATTACCTTGCAATAATCTTTCGTGGCTATGAATTCATATGATCCAAGATGAAGCTCTGGTCTGTCATAGACATCAAGCCTCATCCCTTGGTGGTCAAGATGACAAAAGTACTCTGCAGGAACTGCAACAAAAAATAAAACAAAAATTGACTTACAAAAAGTAGTCCAAGGGTTAATAAATTTATTATTGACTTGTATCTGTCAAAATATGGTCTTCTCCACAAATATAGCACTATGCAGATGAAAAAACTGGACACACTGTTCAAGTTATTTTCAAACAATATTATAATAGCTCTACTAATAGATAGACAGTTTGAAAATAAGCAAGACAAGGTTTGCCAAATGATGAAAAAAGTTTTAACTGACTAGTGTCTGCAAATATGAAAAATTATCATAATTATGGAATAATGATTCATATAGCATTACCTTCTGATGAGTAGTTGCAAATGTTGCACATAAATCTTCGGCCGCCATCGACAAACTGTACAAAAGGATTCATGTACGCCTTGCAGCGGTTACACCTCACAGGGCCAGTAGGACTGTAGTCCATAATGCGAAGAGGAGCCTGCACAAAGATCGACAGATACATATATTAATTTTACTACCTTGCCATACGCTACAGTCACAAAATTGCCCCAGCTCTCGGGGGTTTCATTAAGGGCCAAACACCAAGCACATTGACCGGCTGTTAGGCCGATTTTGCCCAGCTGGTTTGACCATCTACAATCGTGGACAAAGGTCCTTAGGACACTTATGTAATGTAGTGGATTATCTGTGTTTTAGAACTGAAGTATGAAGAAAACGCTGCTATATCCTTTATAAACGGGTATCTGTCCCCCCTCCCCGCCAACACAATGTTGAAAATCAGGTGAAACTGCACGTGTTAGTTTTCAACATTGTATGGGGGGTGGGGGGCGAGGTTAGACAGGTGAAGTTGTATTTGCGCCTGGCGTGTACGCAAAAGCGCCAAAAGTGCAAATTTGTCCCAGGACTTTTGTCCATGATTGTAGCAGAATGTTTCTCTCATAAAGAAGTTCAGTTCAAACAGTTTTGCCCGCCTGTGAAAACCAGTTACCCTCCTGCTGAAAATGTTAATGAAACCCTTGCCTTCTTCTTGCTGGATGCCATTCATTTCTTTTCAGTACTAGAGCTGAGAATTTGGTGGTACATCAAGACAGAAGTCATGGACCCTTCTGATTATTTTCTTTATTCTCATCACCTGTCTGCTTGCCATTATACTCCCATCACTGGGAGAAATTGGATGTTAATCAGTCATGAAGGAGAATGTCATAGGGGTTTAATAGGGCATGTACTAAAACTAGGAACACAGAACACCTGAACATGGTAAAACTTTAGGTTAGTTCAAGATTAGGGTAAGAGTCCCTTTTTTAGGGTTCTTGCTTCGGTATAACGACAATAGCGTCCATTTCCATCCTTATACTAACCTCTGAAGGGCCTGTTTCAGCAAAGGGAGTTATGACTGTGGCCAAGGGTATACTGGATGCTTGAAGTAAATCTTTGTTACACGGTATATTATACATTGTACACCTCATGAAACGAGGGCTACAGTTACCTAACACAGTAAAGAAGAGAAAATAAGACCCAATCTGAACAAGAGAAGCAACAGCTAACTAAAAAAGTAACACAATTATTTTGGTGTTCCCTAGCCTAAAATAGTGCAGATAACACCAAGTCAACCCACAACATTGTAAATATTTGACAGAACACTAGCAAAGTTAATAGCTCTCTGTCAAACAAAACACTACTCACAAGTTCTTGTTCATTTATATAATATGTCCATCATGGAAAATGAGTAGAAAATTGTTTACAAAAATGATAGCAGTTTGCTTCATGTCTGCAAGTTTCTTTCCATGATCGACACCTTCCATCTTCGCAAATCTGTTTAGCATAAATTTACAACACTGATACACTGATCAAGTCTGATAAGGATGATCACCTACCGTCATCTTGTACAACAAAGTTGCTTGTGACCAGAGGAGGAGTCCTTCCTCTTGTACTTGTAAGATATGGAGAGCCTTTAAATGAATCATTGTCATCTTTCATCACTTGAATCTGTTCAAGTCACAAACCGTAGAAAATTAAAATGAAATCTTGAAAATTTCAGAGAGGATTAGATCAATGAACTCCAAACTTTCCTTTGTCAGTGGTTGGGAAAAAGCAATTTTCCAGCCTTTTAGCATCAATTTTAGCATCAATTTTAGCATTAACTGCCTGACTGATGAAGTCTCTTGGACATTTTTTTAAGGAAATTCAAATTACAGAGGAACTACTAGCCAGAAAGATATTCAGGGGGGGTAGTACATTAGAGTTACAGCTTGCCAAAAGGCAGATCCTGAAATTTGTTTTCTTTGAACCCTGTACCAGGCTTTTAGCCAGGATTTGAAAAGTGGGCATGCAAAATGTGCTATAGGGCCTGCTCAAATGAACAAGTTTTAAGGCAACATATGAAAAATAAAAGGATTTTCTTTAATAAGTAGCTGTCCACAGGATGCCTGGACGTCCATCTGGCTAAAAGCCTGCCCTGTACATGCAGGACTTGTCATAGCACTCACCGGACTGGGCATCTGATCAGGATCAATTCTTCTCTGTTGTTGCATTGGAGAGTTCATGGGTGATTGGGGTCCCATACCATGTTGACCAGGACCAGTTGGTGGCATCCCTGTCATGGATCCTGCACCAGGATACATGGACTGGCCCTGCCACAAGAAATACAATTACACTTAATGTCCACAGTTGGGAAAAGGAAGTCTTGTAAGATATACCACACAGCTTTTCACAACTGGATGAAATCTGTTCCACGCAACAGATGAATTAGACCATGCTCCTATAAAACAACATGAATCTGCTTGAAACATGCTAGAGCACTGCCCAGACTCACTGTATGTGAAGGCATTCCCATCGATCCAGCTGATGCCTGATTCTCCACAGGACTCGGAGGTGCATGACCTGGGTACAAGCGCCGACCACCAGGTAAACCACTATGCGACATCCCAGCACCAGAAGCCCCACTAGGAGGTGCTGCCTGACCAAGTGTTGGTCCTGACAGACCTGTCAGTCCTGCACTGGCTGGCCCACCAAAAGAAGGACCTGACATACTAACCTGAGAACCGGGATAAGTACTTGGCATAGGCTGCATTTGCGTGGCACTGGGCCTACCCATGGAGGGTTGGGTCATGCCTCCCATAGGAGGTGCACCTGAAGAGACAGGAGGGGGGAAGCCAGGTTGGTGCATTGGGGGCATGCTGGATATCGTTGGAGGGCCTGGAGGTCGACTTGTGGGTGGTGCCATCTGAGATCCCATGGGTGATAAATGAGGTGCTGTTGTTGGTGGACCTCTGTATGGTCCTTGCTGCAAGAGACAAAAACAGAGTTTGGATATCTAATAAGACACTGTTGAGGCTACAGAGAAGTTAATTTGTATCCATTAACCTGGTATACCCAAGAATGTAGCTAAGAGCTGGCAGCTGTTTATTTCACTGGCTGAAAGAGAGCACATTGGCAGCTGAAATTTCACAGAAATTAACAAAAAAAAGGCCACAAAAGCCACCTGGGCTTGTCAGTGAGTCACGTTAATTTTTTCTTTGCACATTCCTGTATACCGAGAAAATAAAATCTTTGGTTTCAACCACTAGCCTGACTTCACTTGCCCTTGAAATATTACAACTTAAGCCACAAATATATTGTATCCTGGTGGTAACAAAACTCTCACAAGATCCATATAATCACAGATTTCTGTTATGTTACATGTACATCATCACTTTAAATGCTTCAGATCAAATACTATCATGCAAATATAAGGAGTCTTAGAAAGACAACATCTGCTAAACTGTTTAGAAATTCATGGTTTAAACATCAAATTGTTGAATGTATAAAACACTTTGTTTGCCACACTTCTCTTTTGGTTTTCTACATTGTAGTGCCAATACTCTCAAATGCAAATTACTAGAACGGCACCCAAAATTTTAGTCTGTACAAAGAATACATTACTTAATGAACAGGTTATAATATCCCATTCCCCACCACTACCTGACAGGAGACAAATTGTTTAACTTACTGTGGTGTTTGGCTGGGGAGGCCAGCTGCCTAATGGTGGTTGTTGCTGAGACGATGGTGGTTGACTTTGTGAGCTGTTGATATGCAAGTTACTCATCTGTTGAGTCATCTGTAAATAACAAGAAATTCAATCACGGCCTGTACTATAGATACAAGCTGCTAGGCTTGACGTTCACACTTGACATCTACAGGTAAATACACAGTAAAATCTTTATTTTGTTCTTCTTTGAGGGCGATTTCAATTGAATGTCAAAAGTAATCAGGCAATGACTTTGGTTTTGGTTTTGGTTTTACTATGGTTTGAGATTGGCTGAGAAGTCTAATTGGTAAGTAATTGGTTTGGTTTTGGTTTTGGTTTTGGTTTTACGACACTCAATTAAAAACCACTCTATGCTTAGCATATAACACTTTATGGGCTAGGGAAAATGCAAACCAGTAAACATGTTTCTCAAAATGGCCATGTTTATTCAAATGGCCAGTTATACTCTAATCCAATATTCTATAAATAACTTAACACCTTTGATTCACACTTGTCCATCTACCAATAAGTATAGTCATGTGTGTTATTTTGAGTTAAATTTGCCTTTATTAGGGAGTGTCAAACCTGTTGCTGCTGATGCCCAGGAGCGGGTCCATGCTGCTGCTGAGTATTTCCTGGTTGAGGGGGATACTGCGGAGAAGGATAAGTGCCACTTTGAGCTGATGTCTGCTGCACTTGGCCGGGAGCACCTGGTCTTGACGGCTGGGGAGGCATCCCAGGCCTCTGGGTCTGTTGCTGATGTTGTTGAGGTGGTACCCCTGGTCTTGATGGTGGTTGCTGTTGAGGAATCCCTCCAGGTCTCTGTGTCTGTTGTTGAGGAGGGAACCCAGGTCTTGATGGAGGCTGCTGCTGGGGAAACCCACTGGGTCTCTGTAATGGATGCTGGTGAGAAGGAGCCCCTGGTCTTGATGGAGGTTGTTGTTGAGGAAACCCTCCAGGTCTTTGGGGCTGCTGTTGCAAAACAGGAGGGAACTGTTGTTTCTGTTGATCAGGTGGGGTAGGGGATGAATTTGGAGGCTGGTGAGGAGAAGGTGACAGTCGCTGACTAGGCTGTTGTGTAGGAGAACCTTGAAATTGATTCCCAGCCTAAAAAAAGAGGGGAATTACTGTCATTTAGATGGAGTTATCATTTAAAAGCAAGCATCAGGCACTGAAGCATATTGATTCCAAATGACACAAACTACAGTGGAACCCTATTTATACCATCACCAACAGGCCATGAAAATTTGGCCGTATTAACGGGGTAGGATCAAATTTCATGACTGGTCTAAACTGAGTGACGTCTAAATAGATATATCACAATTGCGCCTCTAAAGTACTGTTCTTTAAAAAGCATCCGGAGTGCAGATATATATAATTTTTAAAAAATTGAAACTTCAATCAATTCATACAATATTAACATTGGAAAATGAACATAACTGGTTTGAGTGGCTGTATAAACAGGGTAAAATTGTAATGGATTATACAGGTTGGGATTTCAGAATGTGGCTACTGACCAAATTAACAGGGTGGCCACATTAACGGGTTTTCTTATAAGGAAATGTATGGGCCTTTTGCCGGGACAAAAAAAGTGGCCGCAATAACAAGGTGACCGTAAAGCGGGGCTCCACTGTAATGGCATCTAATGTCTCATGTACCTGTAACTAACTTTTTCTTTCAAAATATTAGTCAATTCAGTTTTGGAGATTATATCAACAATAGCCTCCATTTGGCATTTGGATATTAGTCTGGGAATATTATCTGTTCCGAGAAGCAAACAGTTTTAATTTCTGAGAGGGAAGCTTAAAGAAAACTTTGAGTTCCAAAGAACAGATCATGTCCAAATACAAATATCCAAGCACATTTTTAAAGTCAAATGCAGACTGCTGTGCTTGTTCTCCTTCAAATATCATTTCACAACATGGAAATTTTTAAAATTGGGGAATATCACTTGGATATTACCCAGTTTTAGCTGGGGCATATGCAGTCACATGGTGCGCTAAGACCAATCGTATGCAAGTGAAAATATTTGATGGATTATAAACAACAAATATTTTTGTCCCAAACATAATTAATCTAACCAAATCACAGGATTTAGCTATATCTGGGGAATATCGAAGGAAGTCCTATGAACAATATCCTATGACTTCCAAAGTTTGCATTTGAGCGTTTCACCACAAACAAATTGTCACAGTTAAGTGACCTAAATGCTTTGAACAGCTAATCAATAGTTTAATTGCAAAAAAAAAAGAATCTCTCATTTGACAATTGAAGTAAGAAACGTATATTTACCACTTCACTTTTCACTGCCAGGCATATACAGAAGACTTATCAGCTGACAATCTCATTAGCACTAAATTTGCCTATCACAGATACTTGTAAGCAATTTATTCGAATGAAATGTACTGGAAGTAAGTAACTTAAGTTCGCATGAGAGCATTGTAATAAATATACTGTTTCAACGCGACATACCATTACACCGGTATTGAGCCAGAACCGATCGCACAAAGCGAAAGAACACAAACGTGACAGATATTCTACACAACAGCGAGATGAAAGCAAATTTCACCATCTGACAGTTTGTTGATCATACGGTTTAAATACGTGTACACGCGACAGGCGGAAAGCTTCATATATTGGAAACGAAATGTCGGATTGATTTCTGAAGCTTTCGTTTCAGCCTGTATTTTAATCACCGATATCAAAATTTCTCAGGCATTACAGTTACCTTAGGAGGAAGAGGCTGTTTCGGCTGTTGATGATAACGATTAGAAGCTTGCTGCGAGCTGACACCATTCATCTGAACTTGTTGCGGTCCGTTCGCCATTGCATTATTGGAAGGAAATTGTTGTGAAGGAAAACCACCGGGATTAGCCATAAAATTCTCTCCTCCTCCTTTGACTGGCCCATCGAACGGCATGTTTCTGCGTTCAGGGTAATGGAAATCAGTGATCGGCTTTCTGAAATAATTTTTAAAGCTTCAAACATTCGTCATACCTTTGCCCGGCCACCGGAGGACGTTGATTCATCATCTCTCACGAGCCGTGTAAAACGTTTTACGGGAAACCAACGGCAAAACACGATAGGAGAGGCCTCTTAGAGGCAGTACGGATATCAAATTTTATAATATAATAAGCGGAATTTTTTCCCGAGGCCAAAAAGCTCCACTACTTTCGTGTTTGAGTACAAGACATCTTATGCCACGTAGAAAGAGTTGAATCCCAGTAGCCAACGTCCCGGATGACCAGCCGGCGCATTGTCATCTGGGTATTTTGAAAAGCGCCAACTCAAAATTCTTACGTGGCTTTCGAAACGCAAGCGCAAACAGACTCCTGTTCATTACAGAGACAACTTCTGTCGTCACCATACTTAACGATATCCTCTCCTGTCCTGTTGTTACACTGAAAATCAATTTAGTTTTTTCTTCTTTTGTCCCAAATTAAAAATTAGATTAGCCAAGAAAACTAGACGGCGTGAATAAAATAGATGAGTGGAACAGGCCGAACGGAACAAATTGTGTTACAGAAAACAAACAAAAACAAAGATTCTTTCTCTTTTATTTACTGGTGTGACAGTAAATAGACGCCACTAAAACTCAAAACGTGCTATCATAATCAGTAAGTCTCCCAGGTTCACCAAACGACCTTTATTTTATTTATTTTTTTTTTTTCTGAAATTCATTTCTTTTATTTACTGTTTTGCCGAGTTTTTTTATTATTATTATTTTTTTAAAAAACACCGATCAACCGTCCGCAAATGCAATGACGTTTGTACAGTTCGCAGAAGATTAAAACTGACTTTGTAACGTTAATAAACGTATACGGGAGGAGGCCTTGGGGCTCTTACGCAGACGCTCTTTAGGCCCGTCACGCAATCTTCCAGAGGATTGTGTGTTTCACTCAGACAAAGAGTGGCTGCGTAGGAAGCTACATAGACCCTGATGACAAGAAAGGCTCTGAATATCGGTTGATGTGATTCTTTTCAAGCTTAATCTTATGTTAGTTAGACAAGTCGGACTACAGGCTTAACCTGACTTTTCTCTCCGCATCAAGCTGAACAGAGAAAAGTCCAATGACTTGCAGGGCACTGGTTCCAAGTTACCAATGCTTCTTCTTTGAGTTTCTTTAAGGGCCCCGCTGAAAAGCAGGGCGACGAAAAATTAGTCTATAGACTCATTTAATTGTTCTCCTCCACGGAAATCTTTAGTAAAAGGCGAAAGATTTGTACGTGTTGAAGGAAAACCAGAGTAGACCACAATGGTAACGGCCGATGCTATGATAAGTATGATATGCGAAAACATGTGGGACAAAGAATACATAACCTACATGATTAGCACGCATGCGCATCGACTTACGGCACCAACTCCGCGGAAAATAAGTTTTTTCGGAGGAGACAACCGACAGCCGGAAATAAGTTTGTTATCGCAGTCTATTATTTCCACGGCGGAACCTCAAACGAAACCTCCTGCTCGGGGCAGCGCAGCAAGGAGAACTGTCAGATCGAATTTCGCTCAAATTAAATTACCTCACAGCTTTGCCCCTATCGTCCGCGGAACAGGCTTAGAGATTATGGTCACAGAGAACATTTTTCGGGGTGCCTCATGTAGGAACAATTCTTGCTGACAGCCATATTTTACGACATTTCATTTGCTTATATCAAACATCAGATCTAGTCACTCTTCAAAACCGCACATGTTCTGGGAATAAGATCTAAAAAATTTATATAATGGAGTACGCATGTATGGTTCAGTAGTACTTTGTCCCTCATTAGCTGTAACGCATCACGATCAGCTATACTGTTTGCCTTCACACAAACGATAGCGGGACCCTTTTTTTCCGGAAAGCGAAAAAAGGACGCAAAAAATAAACAATGTATGATTACTGTAGGAAGGCATCTTGCTTGAAACTCAGTAGATTTTTTTAAAAAAACCTAGTATAAATTAAAAATGTCAATGTCTAGGTATTTTTTGTCTGAAAAAGAAAAAATAACTTTGCAACACTTGATCAGGTAAGTTAAGTCCTGTTGAAAAGGGCAAGAAACTGGGTGGGTTGCAAAACGAACACCTTTCCCGAAGTAGCGAAGTAGAAGGGGATATATCCACAATATCATGCACAAGGCCTATGCAATGCCTTCTTTGTTTTTGTTTTACTAACAGGAAGGTAACGCAACGGAGAGTTGAGAGAAAAAGGACCTCCACAACTCAAATATAAGTCGACAGCCGTTATGCTGATACTCTACTGTTTCGGGCATTTCCAAGAATAGCATTATAGGAATCTCGTTCTTCGAGTCTCCGTTCCTTACTGTGTGCGCAAGCTTGGCGAAAGGAGTGACTCCTTTTGATCGATCTAAAACAAAATGGAAATAAACAGAAGTAAACACCTGCGGCTTGATTGAGGCACATGTTTGCCAACGGGATATCGGACTTCAGAATCCGATCTGATTCGGTTGTTGCCCGTCCGAGAGGGGGAAGGGAGACGAAGACTCAAATATGTTTGTAGAAAGAGTTACTGTGTTTAAACTGTTCGCGCCCTGACTTGTCTTTGTGTTATTAGGAGCCCTGCCGGTGGACAGGGCGACGAAAAATTAGTCTATAGACTCATTCAGTTGTTCTCCTCCACGGAAATCTTTAGTAAAAGGCGAAAGATTTATTCGTGTTGAAGGAAAACCAGAGTTGGCGCCTTTCATGGACAATCAG
>Ga0126339_10003422_pt1 | contig 11551 bp, 14 predicted proteins | sample OrbTmetagenome_2_FD_92532 | JGI IMG/M metagenome (GOLD analysis project Ga0126339, IMG submission 92532) | Coral microbial communities from Petempiche,Puerto Morelos, Mexico - Orbicella T R C metagenome | ecosystem: Host-associated > Invertebrates > Cnidaria > Coral | place: Petempiche,Puerto...
ATCAACGCCCTCAAGCGGATAGCCGTGTTCATCACGAGAAGGGTGGCTCTGCTCCGGCAACTGTGGACTAAAATCAACATGTTTAGTGGTGATGAACACCGCGTTGGCCGCAGCAAGAAACCGACCGCACTTCAAAGCAAGGTTGCCGGCCAGATTGGAGAGCTCCTTGTTTATGATGTAGTCGTTTCTCAGTTCTTTTTGGTAAGCGTCGATGTCTTTGATTTTGACGGACATTCCGACCGTCTTGGATACAAGAAAAATGAAGCTGTCGATTAGGCTTTCTGTTGTCTTTGAGCCCACGTACGTCTCGTAGCGTTTGGTGTATTTCTCTACCTCTTTGTCGCTCAGGCGCTTCACCTGCTCGTGGGTTAGCTGCACTCCGGTGGCCTCTTTGGCTTTGCCTGTGGACACCAGCACGGCCAGCTGCTCGCGAAGAGCAGGAATGTCAGGTCCGGGGGCGGTTGGAACAAAGCCACCCACTGGCCCACTCGGCTCGGGCTCGGTTTGAAGAAGGTTCATAACTTCTGCTAACGCGACCTCTTCTCCAGCCATTGTGCAAGGCTATATACAGCTCCCATTTTTTTTATTCAAAATAACTTACCCCGTAGGGGTGGCGAAGCGCGAAAACAAGATAAGAGAACTTTCGCTCTTTCAGCTTTGAAACCAATCCTTTGTACTCATCCGGGGAGATCTCACCGGCGTAGTCCTCGAAGATGGCTTTCGTGGTCTTGGCCGAGGGAGTGTAAAAGAGGACGATCGCTGCCACGTTCTCTCGGAAGGAAGCCGTTATGCCGGTCATCTTCTGGGTCAGCGCCCAAACGCTGATGCCCATATGCCGGGCAGAAAAGGCGAGATTCACCAGCTCGCCTGTACGCCCTTTCACATCTTTGGAGGCCGCGCAGTCATCGAGGATAATGAGCGTGTTGGTGCCCACGAAAAGCCATCTCACGAGCTTCAACCACCTTTCCACGTAGTGCTGCTCGCATACTATCACATCCATTCTTGGATCGTTTTCGCCAAGCCGGTGGTAGGTCTTGTTGTGCGTGAACGTCGGGCAGATGAGCACGATGTAGTCGAACTTTCCGCGGAAAGGGCCGTAGGGCTGGTCCACCACAAACCTAGATTTGCCTGAATTGGTCGGCACCACAATGAGAGCGTTGAAGGGTATCTCGCTTGGGTCCATGTATATTAAAACTGTACAGATTCCAGCTGTCTGTCCATAAAGTTGAACTGGGAGTCGGCGATTACGAATACATGGCATTTCACGTCGCCTGAGCCTTCGGCTTTCCGCTCGATTTCCAGCTGGACCCCGTCCGCACTGTTCACAATCCGCGTGCCGCTGCCGTGCATGTCTTGGCCCGCCATGGAGCGCATATCAATCACAAGCCCGAACTTATCCTCGGTGTAAAACTTTGTCATATTCATGTGCTCCGTTTTATTTTTTTCTTTCACAAACAGGTTGCGGGCCTCTTTCCACATGTCCTTGCCTTCGATGCCGTTGTTGTAAAGCATGTTGGGCGAGCCGTTGACCGTGACGCTGACTTTCGTCAGATCGGGGAAGATGAATTTTTCTGAATCTCTGTCGCCAGGAGTATACGGCTCAACAAACAGAGGAGGAAGGCTTTTAGTAACCTTCTTTGGGCGTTGACTTTGATGTTGATCCGCGTGTCACCAATATTTTTGTAGGTGAGCTGTTTGTCATGCATCAAGTGGTCGTAAAGGAACTCTTTGCCGCTGGAGTAAACGCTCCGCGCCTCATCTGCCAGAGTCTTGCTGTGGATCATTTTGTACTCGAGCTGGATGTTTTTCAGTTTGTATTTCAGCTGGGTTGTGTCGGAGCCTTTGACCACGTGTTTTGCTTCAGCAAATTTTACTTCGAACGTGAGGTCGTTGTAAAGGGCCTGGGGGTAGAAAACGCCGTGGTCGGTTAAGATCTGGTGGTCAAGCCTGATCCGGTACTTTTTTCCGTATACCTCGTTCAGCTTGTTTTCAGCGTCGACGCCCGAAGTTTTCTTGTCTCCCGCGTCCGAGCGGATCTTGCATAGATCCTCGCTCTGAATCCCTTCGAGAATCCTGTTGTCTCGCTCTTCCTGCGAAAGAAAAAGGTCTTCGAAAGTTTTGTATATGTCGTACCCAACCTAGTCTTGCAGGATAGTGCTCGCAAACTTCACGACCAGCCTGTCAACGAGAGCCCGCGTGACGTTCTGGACGAGGAAGTTGTTGGCGTGCCCTCCAGAAAGGTCGATGTCAAAGACAAGCGCTAGCGAGCCCGGCACCAGAACCTCGTTCTCGTTCAGCTTGGGCACGGAAACGTACAGCGTATTGCCGGGGTTGGCTTCAGAGGGGGTAAAGGTGATTCGCTTGACCGCGCGCTCGGCCTTCATGCCGTGTACTGTCTTTTCGCTGGGCGTTGGGCGAAGGCTCTCTGGCACCACTGACATTGTATTATACACCGGCGATTATTTTTCTAATTTAAAAAATAACAGGCTTGAAATATATCGCTATGGCGGCGGAAGGCGAAGGAACAAGCTTTGAAAACCCTACTTACGACCCATACGGTTTGGATGATGATGATGAAGGTAGAGATGCCAACGAAACGACCCCTTTCTTCCCAGAAAATTCATCCACGCCACATGGTAAAGAAGAAATTCCAATGCAGACAATGCAGCATGAAAAAAGTGGGTTGTCTGAAACTTCTTATGCTGAAACCCCTTTCACCGGAGCTCAGGCACTGAGTGAACAAGCGTGGGTTGCTGCAAAAGATATCTTCCGAGAGATGAGTTCAAGCGAGCTTGAGGTTTCATACAGCTCGAAGGGGAAGCTCCAAGTCAAAATGTTTGGAGCTGGCAAAAAAACGTACGACCTGTTCACCAAAAACAGGAGAACGGGAAAAGATCAGATTAATCCAAACCTTTCAAAAGAAATAAAAGATGCTCTCGGGCCTTCCAAATACGAGAAGGTTCGACAAACTATATACGAAAAACGAAAAGAACTCAAAGAGAAGCAATACGAGGCTTCGCAGAAAGAAAAAAATAAAAAGAAGATGGATGAAATAAGAGAAGACATGAAAAAGAAACAACAAAAGATCGAAGCTCTTGAAAATGAAGAGGGTTCGCAAGAGGAAATTGACAAACTGAAAAGAGAACAGGGAAGTCTTGAAACACAACATCAAAAGGCAAGAAGCGCATATGAGGGAAGTGTTCAAGTGGTAGAAGATACATCGGCTTTGGAGGAAGATATTCAGGTGCTGGATGATTCGCAAGAGGTTGATGTTGCAGAAAAAGAAAAAGAAGACGCGCGCGAAGCCCTCAAAGCAATAAAGAAACGAAAAGAAGCACTTGAGCAGAGAAGGAAGTTTGAATTCAGAAAGTTGTTGGATAATGAAGAAACAGACTTTACCCCCGAACGAAAACAAGAAGCAGAGGAAAAAATTTCAGCTATCGATCAAGAAACAAAAAAACTGAACGAAGAAGAAAAAGAGTTCCAAGCAATACTTGGTGCGAGAAATGAATACGTGGAAAAAGAAATGAAACTTCTACAAATTGATAAAGAAGAACTGGAAAAGGCGCAGGAAAAAGATCTTGAGATTATGAACGATAAAGATGCGGCGCCTTACGAAAAAGATGCGACAGAAGAAAGAGTGGAGTGGCGTGACAAAGAGATCCGTCGAGTTAATGCCCGGCTTGAAGAAATCGGGAGAGGCCACTGAAGAGAAATCTCTTTGGGAAAGAGTGAAAGACATCTTCAAAAAATATGGGGTGACGCTGACGGCAATATCTTTCGCCGCCGGGACCACAATCGGCGCTGTCATCGGGGTCCTCACCAGAGGTTTGAAAGCCACCGGTAAGGCTTTGGGAAACGGGCTAAAAGAGCTCAGCAAAAAATTCGCTTCCCTGCTGCCCGGGCTCCTCGGGGCGATTGTGAGCTTTCTTTTCAAAGCCGCCGGCCAAGTCGTCGGTTTTCTGGCAGAGCACACCTGGCTGATAATTCTTGCCGTGGTGGCCTTTTTGTTAGAACAATTTCTTAAGAAGCGGCGTTAACTTACCGCCAAGCCATGAACAGCAACGCCGATAATCCAACTACACCGACAATGACAGCTGTTTGGTTAATTTCGTGTTGTGACGTTTTATGTGGAGCCTCGGGCTCTATTTTTTGCGTCGTTGGCTGCGCTTGTTGAGTTTCGGACGAAGCCGGTTTCCTTGATCCGGCTGTTGCGGCTTTGTGTATCGGGTTGGACGGATGGCTGCTGGGCGGGTTAATCTTTGACGGGCCGCCTGCCATGAGTTTGAGCCCAGCGTTTTTTGTGTCAGGATTTACCTCGTTGTTCACCCCCAGTTTCATCCCGGAGACCGCCTGTTTCAGCTTGTTGCTGTAACCGACCGTGCTTGCGGTGTTGATTATCATTCGCGCGGGCATGAGCCAGGCCTTGGGGGCTACGCCGAGATTGAGCCTGACCTTCGCTTGATCCACCGCGAGCTGGTACCTTTGCACTCTCTCGGCCAGGTCGGGCTGTCTGATCGCGTCTTCCATCAGCACCAGGAACTCGCTCTGGGATTCTTTCGCGCGGCCACCAGAACCAAGAATGCTGCTTCGGACGTTGACTTGTGCGCCCAGGACGCAGTAAACGAAAGCCTCGATTGACTGGTTTATTCTCGACAAGCCAACCTGGGTCAAACCATTTGCGGTATTGGGGGCGAACCAGTCGACCTGTGTGTCTCCAAAGGCATCCGTCCGTATGAAATCAATGAGGTTCCCCTTAATTTCTTTTCCACCTTCGTCGCTAAACTTGTTCCACCCGGGGTACTTGTAAGCCGTTTTTGTTGGGCTTTCCCCATGAGGTAAAATGTACAATACCCCGAGACCGTGGTTTTCCCTGTCAGTGAAGCGGAAATCGCTCGAGGAGTCGATGCCGAACTCGGCGCATATCCTTTTGTACGACGCAACGTCATAATGATTGTTCATTTGACTGAACGTCGGGTCTCCGGGCAAAGCGCTTATGTTCTGAACACCTCCCAGCTGGAACAAAATCCGTCTGACCGTGAAATACACGTGGAATTTGTAGAAAGCTCTTATCTGCGGAGGGAGATTCATCCCGTTGTCAAAGATTTCGCGAGAAACGCCGCACCCCTGTATCGCGCAGAAAACCGCGAAGTTTAGCTGCTGCGGCCAATATTTCATGTCAGGCCCTTCTAGCCAGTGTTTTGCTTCGGTTCCAGAAGTGTGCTTGAGTTCGGTTTTTTGGAATATTTCTCGGAATTTTGTTGTGAAATATTGGTCAGGCGTGACGTAGATTTGGATTGGGGCGTTGAATATTTTTTTCAAGCTTGGCGCTTTGCCTTCGAAAAGGACCGCAGGGATGGGCAGGGAAACTTTTGAGCCAAGCGGCATCAGTTGATAAGGAAAACCTCCGCTGTCGCCCAAACCGAGCGCTTCTTTCATTTCCGCGCTCCAGTATTTTCTGTCTGAGCCGAAGACGCTTTGTAACGAGCCTTCGCTTTCTTTGAAAAACACCTCGGGGGTTGCATGGTTTTTCTCGTCGATGCTTTCTTGCGAAATGAACCGGCTTTTGTCAGCTTTTGGAAAGTGGTTTAAAAAGTTTTTCCAGGCCTTTTCCTTGGCGACTGCCGCTTCCATAACAAGCACGGGATTTTTCCACACATTCGGCATTGTAATTGAACACAATTTTGTTTGTTAAATATAAAATGGTTGTTCTCACTGTTGTCGCACAACAGAACGGAGAGACTATCTATTTTGAAGAGCCGATACCGAAAGTACATTTCATGAAACTCATTTCTTGCAGTATGTACAACAGCTGGGACACTTTGAAAAGAGAAGGTTCGGCCACCTTGGGGGATAAAGGCAAAGATATAGCTTTGTCAGTTGGTAAATTACTCCCAGGGCATTACAGTTTAGAAAGAATTGAAAGAGAAATAGACAATCTGTTCGCCAAATATAACTATAAGTTGGAAACAGCAATGAACCAACCTCTTGGCCAGCTTGTAGTCAAAAATTCTGGGTTAAGACCGATAGAACTTGATCGCGATTTAGCCGGTTTGCTTGGTATTGGGCGAAAGCTGCAGTTTATAAACTTCGTAAAAAGGCTTAGATCTCCAACGACATATTTCATTCATTGCCATTTGATCGACACGGAACGGAATCTATTCAATGGCAACTAAGAGGTCAGATGTATTAGCCCTGTTTGATGTGAAAGGGAAACCTTACGAAAATGTAAGCTACCAGGCTTCACCGCAACAGGTTTTGCGTGACTGCTCTACCGACGAGTGCATGAATAGTATCACCATAAGCGTGAAAGATGAAAATGGCGAACTCTTTGATTTCAAGGGCTTTCCGCTTCTTTTTGAATTAGAGTTAAATTAAATTTCTATATATACGCAATGTCTTCGGCAAATCTGTGGCCTCCGAGCGTGCCGCCTGCCGACCCTCTGTATCTGGTGCTGGCGGAGCCTTCTCAAAATTTCCGCTTGCAGAAGATCAACGAGATTTCCAACACTTTGGCCCGCGAGGTCAGCCACTATCGCCTCGTTGCAAAAATATACGAACGCGCGAGAAAGTTCGTTAATTGGAGTGCTGCCGGCTCCAGCGTTCTCTCGGCAGCGTTTTCCAGCGCAAGTTTTGGCTCCGCTCTGTCTGTGGTTGGCCTGCCGGCAACCGTTCCTCTTGGCGGCGCTGGTGGGTGCTTCGCTCTCGTTTCGTCGGAGCTGATAATCGCCAGCAAAAAACTCGAGTCGAAGATCAAGAAACATCAAGAGATTACCACGCTCGCCGTTGCCAAGCGGGATAACGTCAACAGACTGCTCTCCAACGCTTTGAACAACAACGAAGTGTCTTCTCATGAGTTTAACACCATCCTTTCCGAGTTTCAACAGTATAACTTTCTGAAAGATCAGGTCCGGGCAAAGATGCTTCGCCAGCCATCAAAGAGAGGGATTACCGAGGTTGATGTCAAGAAAATGGAGAAAGACATCCGCGGCAAACTTGAAGCAGAAATGATAAAAAAAATCACGAACCCTCCCGCTTCGAACTAAGTTTTAGAAACAAACGGTTTTGTTTGCATGTTATAAAAACATGATTGTCTGCTTCCACTTGGTCGCGCTTCTTGTGAATGAATATTTCACACCTGAGTGCAAAAAGAGGCTCGCGATGTTTCGCGCGAGGTCGTCGTTGCGATGGTTGAGGCGGATGCTGAAGTTTTTCGCTAACGCTCCGCGCCAAAAAGGAACCACTCGTGCCAATCGTAACCGTTCCAGGAGCATATTTCCAAAAAATTCTTGTAATCGGGGTCGGCTTCTATGAGAAGTTTTGGCTCCTTCGGCAGCCTTAGCGAGGGTTTATGAATAGTTCCCTCCCTTTCGAAACAGGGGAAACAACAATTCTCGAAATAGCAGTCCGGATATTCAAAGCAAATTACCATTCGCACAATTTGCTGCTTGAATTCGCAGAAAGGTAGTTTTGAAATATTCTCGTGGACCTTGCCCCACCCCATTTCCCTTTTTTCCTTGATTTTTATCGCGATGTACTCCTTGAGAATCATCTCGCGAAGCTCTGGAGGGAGGCTTTGAATGGCCACGGAAAGTTGCGCTGCAGCCATCTCGGCGTATATACAGTGCATATGCTTCTTCAATACGAAAATATTTCTGGCACATTTTTGTATATACTAGTGAAGGGGCACATCCGTGCATATTGATTACAGACATTACAGCTTCGCTGGACCCGCGATGTCAGCCAATTTTTTGTTTTACTGCTGTACTGTTTGCGTGACACACACAAGGGTGATGAGGGTTCTGGACACAGCAGTGATCGAGGAGGAAGAGAACGGGCAAAATAAGCCTCCGACACTTAACTTCCCGATACTTGTGAGGGAAGTTAAGCGTGGGAGGCTTATTTTGCCCGTTCTCTTCCTCCTTGATCACTGCTGTGCCAGAACCCTCATCACCCTTGTCTGTACTCGATGTCCGGAATTTCTGGCCATGCCACGGAGAGATTAATAAGAACATATGACAAACATCGAGATAGCTGGGCACACGTAATTTTACAGTTGTTTAATTTCTACAGTCAAAATATTTGGACATTTTAGAAATTATAATATTTGTATTGATATATACACAATGTCTCCACATTACATACTTGAAAATTTGACACCGAGACAACTTCATGTTAGCGTGCAAACTACATACCTTCCTTTAAGAGCTGACAAGCCAAAGAACACTGATCCTTTTCCAAGGTTTTCACGAATTCCTCATATGCTCTCGGTCCTTTCGTGGCTAATATCATCAACAGCTCTGCACCCTTTTCTTTTTGTGAGGGATTTTCTTCTATTTTCTCTTTATCATCAGAGGTCAATACACCAGCCGTCAGCAATTGATGGGAAACTTCGTTTGGATCAAGCTTTTCCAGGAGCAGCACATAGAACTTCAAAAGAATGTTCTTGTACGTTATCTTTTCCATGGCAACATTTTCTTCGTCTGTTAAACTTGTGAGACCTGTTTAAAGCAAAGTACATGTACATACTTGTTATTTGCTAGGCACAAACTGTACTCGAGATCAAGGGCACAGTTTATTCGCTATATGGACCGGCCTAGGCCGAAGTTGGACGTACGTCTTCTATGATCGATTACTAAACAGACGCATGGCAACATGAAGTCTATCTCTTTTATATAATAAAGAAACAAAAAAGGTAATGACGTCACCTATACGTCTGTTCTCCAATTGTTCATAAGTAAGAATCAATCAAAATGCAAGAATAATTTGACTTATTAACTGAACATGTACATCTAGATGACAATTGAAAGTCTGTTCATTTTGGCATTTTAATCTTGTTTACATTATTGACTCCTCAAGGATGAGGTTCATCCCGGACGTAAGTGGGAAATTGCACCCTGGGAACTCAGCTTACCAGAAATTTCTGTTAAAAACGTTTTGCACCTCAAGTATTCCGTCTCCGAGATAGTTGTTTTTAAACCGACGATATCCGCATCATCTTTACTCTCTTCTCCCATCTCCTCTTTTTTCTTTGTTCTCTCGTCGTCTGAAAGAAAACACTCCTCGGCTACTGTGTCTAGGCGACCTGAGCAATAATCTTCCCACAACCGTTCAAGAATCTCCAGAGTACGGCAATGAACTGTCAGTATTAAACTGCCTGCATTTTTCTCTTTAATCTCTGCATTAAGTTGGGCTCTTAAATAACAGCAAAAGCGTTGTAGTTCTTCTAGTGTAGAGAGAGGGAAACAATCCAATCCTATTGTTGCATGTCTTTTCATGCGATCTCGTAGTTTATTACCACCAGTAGTATCAAGTTTGATGGTCAAGGTGCCTAAAGATAAGAGAGAGAGAGAAAGAAGCCCACGCGGCCATGTAATATCCTCTATAAATGTAGGAGTGTTTGTTATTTATAATTGAAATTCTTATAACATTATTATAATATAATTTAATTTATATTGTAATTTATTATCACCTCTTTCCTTATATAGTTCTTATTTATCGTTAGTATGTTTTAATTGATTAATGTAATTCAAATCTACTGCAAGTATGCAAAATAAGTAATGTAAATAAGTATTATGCAGATTTCTTATAGGTCCTGATGTTTTTTTACCGTGTCAAAAAAGAATAAATAATTTTATGCTACCTGCCCCGTGATTAGTTTCCCGGATAGAGTCACACCCGGGACTCGAATAGATTTAGATTTAAGCATTTGAGCATTGGGTTGCAGACCTCTTTCCTAGAAGCTTCGGTGCAGGGCAAGTTTCTTCCCATCCACTTTACCCCTCCTTTTTTGGAGCATTACCGGTGGTACATTATGACAGACGAAGTGTCACGTAAGGCGTGTTTGCCCTCACCTTTGCTGGAAAAAGGTACTCACTTCCAGTTCTATTGTAACTTGAGATGATCTTACAATAAACGCCCACTTAACTGAGTGGCCGGATTATGGCAAAAATTTGTGTCAGTTTAGTTCTCTTCCCAGCAAACCTAGCTTAGCCTTTGAAATGCAATCCATAGTGACGAAACAAGGGGCATAATGTAATTCCAAATGGCCGTTGGAGCGTAACTGTGAACTCGCCGAAAAAGCCGACTGCATAGCAGGATCGCAGAAAACCGAATATAATTTGAAATTCTCAGCGCAATACGGTTGTCGTGATGACGGCTGATGCGATGGTAAAATTTTTCTGGCCTTATGGCAGTGGTGCTTTGTTAAAAGGCAATTTAAACTACGAGCTGTTCCTCTTCCGTTTGATCCGTCGCGAGTGACGCGAAAGAAAACCTCGAGGAAAAAAAATTCGCGCGGGCATTTTTTCCTCGATGTTTATTTACGATCACGCCCTTCGGGACTAGCTAAGCGAAAAGAAGGAATACTTGTAGTCAGTGGCGATTCTGTACGTTGCTTTTTGATGCGGAAGCGATTTGTAGGACGGCGTCACCTATGAATGAATCAGTTATGAGGAGGAACTACCACCAAGGAATTAAAGAAACAAAACAAATTGAACAAAAGAAGTAAAACCGCAAGCCACAAACCCGTCAAAAATAGACGCAATTTGCGCCCAAAATGTATAGAAGACACAAAGAACACCCTATGTTCAGGTAAGTGAAGTTTATTTCTATGTTTTATTTTAGTTTATTTAGGACTAAAGGGAATTTCCCATATGAATCAGCAGTCAGATACTGAGTTTGTGCAGCCTGTGGATAAGTAACAAAACATCGGATATATGTATTGAACATTATTTTGTACTTTTTACCTGTAGGTAAACATTTTGATCAGTTTCTGATTGTGGATTTTAACATACCAGCATTGTTCCAGGTGTGTGTAATAAACGTCGCTTCCAGCTACCGAAAATTGTAACGTGAGCCGATGAAATAATGCACGTGATTAGAACAAAATACTGTTTAACAACAGTATTTTGTGCACTTTTGGCTCGTACGAAGCCCTAGCTAAAGGCAGCCGTTTTCACCAGCACGTAAAGAGTTTTTTTGCAAAACAACATACCAAATGCGACTCATTTTTTCCCAGAAATCGCGTGATTTTGCATACTTTTGTGACTCAGTTACCAAATTTGGACAAGGTGTAACGCAAGCCTTTCTTGCGTGACCCAAGAGGCTCCAAGTAGCCTATACTCATACGCAGGAGGTTACAACTCATATAAAATATATACGCAATGCGTACATAATCAGACAAGCAATTTGAAAACGTTTGCCATCTGACAACTATAAATAATACGGGAGAATACTAATTTGAAAAAGGTGCATCATAGATCTAATATATAGATAATTAATATGCAGGAGAGAAGATACGTGCTGTAACGCAATATGCCATCTTTATTACAAGGATATCGTCAGGCGAATAACAAAGCAAGCTGAGTCGAAAAATTATAGACAGAGAATTAACAAACAATCAGAATTGCGAATTGGATGAAATATCTTTTTTCATAGCAGTTCTGAACTAAATCTCTTTAGGCATTTTTTGTTCAAGTGTTAGACTTGTTTATGTTGGTGGTTAAGAATATATTCCAGTATTGGGCCATTGTAACAAATATCAACTTTG